>Ga0076930_100017_pt1 | contig 357978 bp, 332 predicted proteins | sample HotLakConsoUCCRE_FD_71149 | JGI IMG/M metagenome (GOLD analysis project Ga0076930, IMG submission 71149) | Hypersaline microbial mat communities from Hot Lake, Washington, USA - Hot Lake Consortium UCC-RE (version 3) (version 3) ... | reverse complement strand
TGCCTCGACGTGCTCGGTGTCGAGGCGGTCGAGACGATGTAGGTGCTTGGGGAAGGGCGCGAGGATTGGCCATGATCGATGCCGAATACGAGGAACTGGATGGGGCCGAGGGCGAGCTTGATCTGGCCGATACCGACAACCTGCCCTGGCTCGAATCCGATGAGGAGGATGAGGACGCGGGCGGGCTCGACACCGGCCAGATTTTCGGGTTTGCCGCGCTGCTGATCGTGCTGCTCGCGGCCGTCGTCGGCGCGGTGTGGTATGTCTCGAGCCGGACTGCGGGCAGCGAGGCGGTGGCCGATGGCAGCGTCATCGCTGCGCCCGCAGGCCCGATCAAGGAGCGCCCCGAGGACCCCGGTGGCAAGACCTTTGCCGGCACCGGCAATGTCGCGCCTGTGGTGGGCGAAGGCGGCACGCGCGAAGCGGTCGTGGCCGCACCCGAAGCGGCCCCGACACCCAAGCCTTCACCCGCTGCCGGCGCGGCTCCGGCGGCTGCGGCTCCGGACATGTCGGGTGTGGGCGTGCAACTTGCCGCCTATTCCTCGCGTGCACGGGCCGAACAAGGTTGGGGCGATCTCATCCGCCGTACCGATGCGCTGGCCGGGGTTAAGCACCGCGTGGTCGAGGGCAAGGTCGATATCGGCACGGTTTACCGCCTGCAGGCCATCGCCGCGACCCGCGCCGAAGCCGATGCGCTGTGCACCGCGCTCAAGGCCGATGGGCTCGATTGCCAGGTCAAGTAGGCGCAGGCTTTCGGGCTTTTCCCCGCTGCGGATGGTTAGCGCGCTTGCCTGAGCGCAGCTTGCCTGCAAACCTGCTGGAATGATTCCGGCGATCTTCGGTCTTAGCGGCCCGCACCTGACGGCCGATGAACGCGCCTTCTTCCGCGAGGCCGATCCGGCGGGCTATATCCTGTTCGGTCGCAATTGCGATAATCCCCACCAGCTGCGCGCCCTGACCGACGAACTCAGATCGATCCATGGCCGTGATCATCTGCTGGTGTCGATCGATCAGGAAGGCGGCCGGGTGGCGCGCCTGCGCCCGCCGCACTGGTCGGCCTATCCGGCCGGGGAAGCTTTCGCCCGTCTCTACGATCTTGCTCCGGCCAGCGCGATTTCAGCGGCGCGGGCCAATGCCACGGCGATGGCGCTCGAATTGTCGGCGATGGGGATCACGGTCGATTACCACCCGCCGCTCGACCTGCGTGTGGCGGGCGCGCATGATGTGATCGGCGACCGTGCTTTCGGGACCGATCCAATGCAGGTGGCAGCGTTAGGACGCGCCGTGCTTGAAGGGCTGGCGGCGGGCAGGGTGGCGGGCTGCATCAAACACATGCCGGGTCATGGTCGCAGCGCGGTCGACAGCCACAAGGCGCTCCCCACCGTGTCGGCCACTGTCGCAGAACTGGAGGCCGACCTTGCCCCCTTCCGCACGCTTGCCCACGCGAAGATCGGAATGACCGGCCACCTGCTGTTCCCGGCATGGGACGCAGAGAATCCGGCCACCTTGTCGCCGACGATCATAAGCGATGTCATCCGCGGCCAGATCGGCTTCGAAGGCCTGCTGCTGACCGACGATATCGACATGGAGGCGCTCGGCGGGCGCATGACCCGCGCCGACCTCGCCGGCTACGCCCCGCGCTGGGTCGAGCCGCTGGAGCAGCACTACCGCGGCGCGCGCGTCCACGCCATGCCGGGCCTGTCGGGCGGCCCCGCATTGTGCGACGCGCTCGGCCGCCTCGGGGCGGGCCCCGCCTTTGCGGGCGGCTGCGGCGCCGCGCCGACGGCGGCGCACTACGCCGCCTATGCCGACGCGATCCGCGCCGCCAGCGGCGGCACCGGCGTGCTGCGCCTCTACGGCAACTACGGCGGCGACGTGATGAACTTCGACATGGCGGGCGACCTGGTGGAGTTCGACGACATCGCCTGCACCACCGTGCTGCTGACCGACGACGTCGCCTCCGCCCCGCCGGCGGAGAAGGACAAGCGCCGCGGCGTCGCCGGCATGGTCTATGCCTTCAAGATCGCCGGCGCCGCCGCCGAGGAGGGCCGCGACCTCCACGCCGTCACCGCCGTGGCGCAGAGGACCGCCGACGCCTGCCGCTCGATCGGCGCCGCGCTCAGCCCCTGCACGGTTCCCCAGGCGGGCAAGCCGACCTTCGAGATCGCCGACGACGAGATGGAAATGGGCATGGGCATCCACGGCGAGCCGGGTGTCTGGCGCGGCACGCTGAAGCCCGCCGACGCCATTGCCGAGGAGATGATGGACCGGCTCCTGGAGGACATGCCGCTGTCGGGCGGCGACCGGGTCTCGGTCCTGGTCAACAGCCTGGGCGCCACCCCGCCGGAGGAACTCTACATCCTCTACCGCCGGGTCAAGGCGCGGATCGAGGGCACCGGCGCGTCGATCGTCATGCCGCTGGTCGGCCGCTACGCCACCTCGATGGAAATGGCCGGCGTCTCGTTCACCCTGTGCAGGCTCGACGACGATATGGAGACGCTCCTGAAGGCGCCCTGCGACTGCGCGTTCTGGAGGGTCGGGTGAGCATCGGACGGGCTGACCTGATCGCCGCCGTCGAGCGACTGGCGGCGGCGATGGAGCGCGACGCCCAGATGCTGAACGCCGCCGACGGCGCGCTCGGCGACGGCGACCTGGGCGTCACCATGACCCGCGGCATGCGGCTGGTGTCGGAAAGGGCGGCGGAGCTGCCGGAGGATCTGGGCCTTGCCCTGCTGCAATGCGCCCAGGCCTTCACCAAGGCCTCCGGCTCGTCCTACGGCACGCTGCTGGCGACCGGGCTGATGGCGGTGGCCAAGGCGGTCAAGGGCGAGACCGCGGTGCCCGCCGCCCGGGTGTCGGAGCTGTCCGCAACGGCGCGCGACGCCATGCAGGCCCGCGGCAAGGCGGAACTGGGCGGCAAGACCGTGCTCGACAGCCTGGATGCCGTCGCCCGCGCGACCGAGGGCCTGGACGACGCGGCGGCCGTCGCCGATGCCGCCGCCGAGGCGGCCGACCGGGCCCTCGACGCGTTGCGCGACAGGAAGGCCACGGTCGGGCGCGCCCGCATCTTCGCCGACCGGAGCGTCGGCATGGACGATCCCGGCATGCTGGCGATGGCACGGATCGTCAAGGCGCTCGCCGACCGCGAGGGGTGACGCCGTCGGACCAACGGTCCGACATTCCGGCGCCGCCGCGATGTCGGACCGCCGCTGGCGCTCTGGTCCGCCCTACGACGACGTCGCGCTCCGGGGCGACGCCGTAGGTCGGACCAACGGTCCGACATGCCCGCGCCGCCGTCGCGTCAGACCAGCGGGTCCTCGCCGCCGTAGTGCCGGTCCGGATAGTCGGCGTGCAGCACCTGGTCCGCCGCCGAGAACCGTGGCCGGGCGAAGTTGTGCTGGTGCCAGTAGGGGTAGATCAGCGGCAGCCGGCTGACGTCGTTGAGCCGCTGCAGCTCCTCCTGCGACAGCTCGAGGTCGACCGCGCCGAAATTGTCGCGGAACTGCGCCTCCTGGCGGCCGCCGACGACGGCGGAGGTGATGCCCGGGCGCGACAGCAGCCAGGCCAGCGTCACCTGTGCGGCGGACACTCCCCGCGCCTCGCCGATCGCCGCCAGGCAGTCGACGATCCGCCACAGCCGGTCCGCGTCGCGGATCGGCGGCTCGTCCCAGCCGGCCTCCTGGCGCGATCCTTGCGCCGGGCCCGTGCCGCGCCGGTGCTTGCCGGACAGGAGACCGGCGGCCAGCGGGCTCCACACCTGCACGCCCAGCCCCTGGTCGACCGACAGCGGCAGCAGCTCGTACTCCGCCTCGCGGGCCTCCAGGGTGTAGTGGATCTGCTGCGACGTGAAGCGCACGCCGCCGGCCCGGTCGGCCGCCGCCAGCGCCTTCATCACGTGCCAGGCGGAGAAGTTGGAGCAGCCGGCATAGCGGACCTTGCCCTGCCGGACCAGCGTGTCGAGCGCCGCCATCGTCTCCTCGATCGCGGTCGCACCGTCCCATTCGTGGATGTAGTAGAGGTCGATGTGGTCGCGCCGCAGCCGTTTCAGCGACCGCTCGCATTCCCGGATCAGCGCGTACCGCGAGGCGCCCTCGTCGTTCGGCCCCTCGCCGATCCGCATCCGCGCCTTGGAGGTCACCAGGACGTCGTCGCCCTTGCCCTGGAGCGCCTCGCCGAGGATCTCCTCCGACAGGCCGGTCGAGTACATGTTCGCGGTGTCGAACATGTTGACCCCATGGTCGATGCAGAGGTCGACCAGCCGCCGCGCGTCCTCGACGCCCTGGGCGCCGGCGCGGCCGAACGCGCCCTGGCCGCCGAAGGTGAAGGTTCCCATGGTGATCGCCGACACCTTGAGGCCGGTGCGGCCGAGCGTCCTGTACTGCATCGATCCTCCCGTTGCGGGGCGCTTCGTGCCCTGTCGAATCCATCCCAAGGCCGCCGCCGCCGTCGAGCGTCCGGCCGACCTGGCGGCGCCGCCCGGTTTGCCGGCACCCTGCCCAGCCCGGTCCCCGCGCCCGAGCGGAAATGCAGTCCCGACCCCGCTCCAGCCCGCACTCCGGACCGTTCCGGCACCGCCCAGGGCCCTCGCATCCAATTTCGCCCCCGGCCTCCGGCCTGCTACCATACCCCTCGGCGCCCGTCAGCGCCCCATAAGCATGAGATAGAGGGAGGAACTGCGATGCTGGACACGACCCCCGCGGTCCGGGCCAAGGCCGTGCTGTCCGCGCTGGACGAGGCGCTCGCCGCCGGCGATGCCGACCGCGCGGCCGGCCTCTTCCAGGAGAACGGCTTCTGGCGCGACCTGGTCACCTTCACCTGGAACATCCGCACGCTGGAGGGGCGCGATCAGATCCGCGCCATGCTGGAGGCGCAGCTTCCCGCGATCCGGCCCTCGGACTGGCAGCTCGACGAGGCGGAGGAGGTGACCGAGGACGACGGGGTCGTCACCGCCTGGTTCCGCTTCGAGACCGGCGTCGCGCGCGGCTACGGCCTCGTCCGCATCCGGGATGGCGAGATCTGGACGCTGCTGACCTCGATGACCGAGCTGAAGGGCCATGAGGAGCCGCTGGGCTTCGAGCGGCCGCTCGGCGCCCGGCACGGCGTCGGCAAGCACCGCACCACCTGGCTGGAGGAGCGCCAGGAGGAGGCCCGCACCCTCGGCCACACCGCGCAGCCGGAGGTCGTGATCATCGGCGGCGGCCAGGGCGGCATTGCGCTCGGCGCCCGGCTGCGCATGCTGGGCGTGCCGACCATCATCGTCGAGAGGAACGCCCGGCCCGGCGACAGCTGGCGCAACCGCTACAAGTCGCTCTGCCTGCACGACCCGGTCTGGTACGACCACCTGCCCTATCTGCCGTTCCCGCCGAACTGGCCGGTGTTCTCGCCGAAGGACAAGATCGGCGACTGGCTGGAGATGTACACCAAGGTGATGGAGCTGAACTACTGGAGCTCCACCACCGCCAAGTCGGCGCGCTACGACGCCGCCGCCAGGGAATGGTCGGTGACGGTCGAGCGCGACGGGCAGCAGATCGTGCTGAAGCCCAGGCAGCTCGTGCTCGCCACCGGCATGTCGGGCAAGCCCAGCATCCCCGACTTCCCGGGCATGGACCGCTTCAAGGGCGACCAGCACCACTCCTCCCGGCACCCCGGCCCGGACGCCTACAAGGGCAAGAAGGCGGTGGTGATCGGCTCCAACAACTCCGCCCACGACATCTGCGCGGCGCTGTGGGAGAACGACGTCGACGTCACCATGGTGCAGCGCTCCTCCACCCACGTCGTCAGGTCCGACACGCTGATGGAGGTCGGCCTCGGCGCGCTCTATTCCGAGCAGGCGGTGCGGGACGGGATGACGACGCAGAAGGCGGACATGATCTTCGCCTCCATCCCCTATGCGCTGATGCACGAATTCCAGATCCCGATCTACCAGGAGATCGCCCGGCGCGACGCGGACTTCTACGACGCGCTGGAGAAGGCGGGCTTCTGGCACGACTGGGGCGCCGACGGCTCCGGCCTGTTCATGAAGTACCTCCGCCGCGGCTCCGGCTACTACATCGACATCGGCGCAAGCCAGCTGATCTTCGACGGCGAGGTCAAGCTGAAGCGCGGCCAGGTGACGGAGATCACCGAGACGGGCGTGAGGCTCGACGACGGCACCGAGCTGCCGGCCGACCTGATCGTCTACGCCACCGGCTACGGCTCGATGAACGGCTGGGCCGCCGACCTGATCAGCCGGGAGGTGGCCGACACGGTCGGCAAGTGCTGGGGCCTCGGCTCCGACACCCCGAAGGACCCGGGCCCGTGGGAAGGCGAGCAGCGCAACATGTGGAAGCCGACCCAGCAGGACGGCCTGTGGTTCCACGGCGGCAACCTGCACCAGTCGCGGCACTACTCGCTTTACCTCGCTTTGCAGCTGAAGGCCCGGACGGCGGGCATCCCGACGCCGGTCTACGGCCTGCAGGAGGTCCATCACACCGCCTGAGGCCGATCGGCCGGGGCAGGCGCGGCGGGCAGGGCGGCGGTGCCGGCCAGGGCGCCGCCCCGTCGCCGTCGGGACGGCCGCCCGACCGTCAGCTGAAGACGATCCCGCCGTCGACGTTCAGCGTCTGGCCGGTGACGAAGGCGCTGTCGTCAGACGCGAAGAAGGCGACCGGCCCGACCACGTCCTCCGGATCGCCGATCCGGGCCATCGCCGTCCTGCCCTGCCACGCCGCGCGGATCTCCGGGTCCTCCAGGTTCACCCGGCCCATGTCGGTCATGATGATCCCCGGGCAGACGCAGTTCGCGGTGATGCCGAGCGGCCCGACCTCCTGCGCCAGGACCCGGGTGAAGCCCATCACCGCGGCCTTGGACGCGGAATAATGCGCCTGCTCCGGCGCGCCGTGCTTGCCGCCGATCGAGGCGATGTTGACGATCCGCCCGTACCGCCGGGCCTTCATCGCCGGCAGGAACGCCTGGATCACCATGAAGGATCCCTTGGCATTGACGTCCATCACCCGGTCCCAGTGCTCCTCGGGCAGGCCGTCGACGGCCCCGGCGATCAGGATGCCGGCATTGTTGACGAGCGCGTCGACATGGCCGAACCGCGTCAGGAACGCCTGGGCCATCGCCGCCACCTGCGCCCGGTCGCTGACGTCCCCGGCGAACGGCTCGGCGCGGCGGCCGAGACCGCGGATCTCCTCGGCGATGGCGCCGACCGCGTCGGCCTGCGCCTCCACGTCGTTGAGGCCGAGATCGTAGCCGCGCGCCGCGAGCCCCCGGGCGATGGCCGCGCCGATGCCCCGGCTGGCGCCGGTGACGAAGGCGGTCCTGGTGTCGTTCATACCCCGTCCCCTTCCCCTTGCTTCGAACCGAATTGCCGGCGCGCCCGCCGCGGCGGGTCAGCGGCCCAGGATGTTCTTGGCGGCCGGATAGACCGCGAGGTAGCGCTGGTAGATCTCCTCGTACCGCGCGACGTTGGCCGGATCGGGCTCGATCGTGCGCCCCGGCCGGACCATCGCGGCGATTGACTCGTCGATCGAGCCGAAGCGCCCCGCACCCACCGCCGCCAGCACCGCCGACCCGGTGGAGGGCGCGTCCGGCGAGGCCGGGATGCGGATCGGCAGGCCCGACGTGTCGGCATGGATCTGCAGCCAGAGGTCGGACGCCGAGGCGCCGCCGCCGACGGTCATTTCGGTGCTGCTGTACCCGGCGCGGGCGAAGGCATCGAGGATCGCCCGCGTGCCGAAGGCGATGCCCTCCATGATCGCCCGGAACAGGTGATGCTTCTCGTGCGCCAGAGTCAGGCCGAGGATCGCCCCGCGCGACAGGGGGTCGGTGTAGGGCGTGCGGTTGCCCTGGAAGTGGTCCTGGACGATCAGGCCCTCCGACCCCGGCTCCAACTGCGCCGCCTTGGCGTTGAGCTCCGCGAAGTCGAGCCCGCCGGTCAGCCGGCCCAGCCAGTTGATGATCGAGCCGGTCGAGGTCTGGCCGCCCTCGACGATGTAGCGGTCGGGGTAGAGGATGTCGGCATAGGCGCCCCAGACGCCGGGGGCGCTCAGCGGCTCGCCGGTGACGCCGAACTGCAGGTGCGACGAGCCGGTGATCAGCGCCAGCTGCCCGGGCCGCGAGACCCCCAGGCCGACCATGCCGATCAGGGCGTCGACGCCGCCCTGCACCACCTTGACCGATCGCGGCAGGCCCAGCGCCTCGGCCGCGGGTCCGGACAGGGTGCCGATCACCTCGCCCGGCGGCACGACACGCGGGGGCCATTTCTCGACGATGTCGCCGATGCCCAGCGCCTCGACCAGACTCCTGGCCCAGCCGCCCGCATCGTTGCGGTAGTGCCAGCGCAGGCCGACATTGTCGAGGCTGGCCGCCCATTCGCCGGTCAGCTTGAAGGTCAGGAAATCCTGGTATTCGCAGATCCGATGCGCCCGGTGGTAGATCTCGGGCTCATTGCGCTTGAGCCAGAGCGCCTTCGGGATCATCCATTCGGCCGAGACCGGCCCCTGGCCGCCGCCGTTGAGCTGGAGCGCCGGATCGCCGGTGGCAAGCACCGCGTCGGCCTCGGCATGCGCGCGGACGTCCATCCAGATCAGCGCCGGGCGCAGCGCGTCGCCGTTCTCGTCCAGCGCCACCACCGAGCAGCAGGTGGTGGCGTAGGCGATCGCCTCGATCCGGGTCGGGTCGATGCCGGCCTCGGCGATGGCGCCCCGGCTCGCCTTGACGAAGTTGGCCCACCAGTCGGCGGGATCCTGTTCCGCCCGCGCACCGGCGGAAAACGCCGTTTGATAGGGCACGGCGACGCTGCCGAGGCAGGTGCCGGCCACGTCGTAGACGCGGGCGCGCAGGCTTTCGGTGCCCCCATCCGCCGTCAGGAAATAGGCCACGTCGTCCTCCCCGTCGTTGTCGTTGCCGGCGCCCCGGTGGTCACAGGGCGCGATACGCCTCGAGGGCCTTTCCTGCATACATGAGCGCCGGCCCGCCACCCATTTCGACCGCCACCTGCAGCACCTCGACCAGGTCGGCCTCCTCCGCGCCGTGCCGCCGGGCGCTGTCGACATGATAGAGGATGCAGTCCTCGCAGCCCTGGGTGACGGCGATGGCGGTGGCGATCAGTTCCTTCTGCGCGGCGCTGAACGCGCCGTCGCGGGTCGCCGCCTTCGCCAGCCTGGAGAAGCCGTCGAAGGCGTCCGGGGCAGCCTTCGCGACGGCGCCGATCCGCGCCTTCGCCGCTGCCAGCTTCTGGCCTTGGTCCGTCATGGGTCCTCCGTTGCCGTTGCCAGGATCGCCACCACGTCGCCCGGCGCCTCCCAGTGCGGCATGTGGCCGGCCTGCGGCAGGTGGTGGACGGCGATCCGCGGCGACACGTCCAGGCTTTCGCGCCAGTCGATGATCCGGTCGCGGTGGCCGAGGATGAACCGCACCGGTACCCGCACCGCCAGCTCGGCCAGGGTGCCGCGGATGTCGATCGCCTGGCCGCGGGCGCCCAGGGCGCTGTCGGCCAGGCCGGCGAGCCGGCCCCGCGACAGGTCCCCGGCGATCGCCGCGACCGCGGTCTCGGAGAGCCCGAGAGGCCCGGCCGTCATCCGCCGCAGCAGATGGCCGACCTCGCCGGGGGTGCGCGCCTCGACCAGGCCCCGGATGAAGTCGGCATCGATCGAGAGGCCGAGGCCGGCGGGGGCGATCAGGGTCAGCGACCGCGCCAGGCCCCGCGCCGCCAAGTCGGTTGCCGGCACGGCGCCCAGCGAGTGGGCAACCACATGGACCGGGGCGCCGCCGAACGCCTCGTCCGCGAACTCGGACAGGGCGTCGCCGAGGGCGCCGGCGTCGCCGGCCTCTCGCTCGGTCTTCCCGTGCGAGGGCAGGTCGATCGCGATCGTCCGCCGGCCGGCCCGCGCCAGTTGCGCCGCGGTCGCTGCCCAGGCGGTGAGGTCGGCGGCAAAGCCGTGGACGAGCAGCACCGGCGCACCGTCGGCCGGCCCCTGCTCGCGAAAGGCGATGCCGGCCCGGACCTGCAGCCCCTCGCCCTTGCTGGCGGATCGGGCGGCGGCCGCCTCGACGTCGCGCTTCTCGATCCGGCCCCGCCGGCCGGTACCGGTCACGCCGGCGAGGTCGACGCCCCTCTGCCGGGCGATGCGGCGCGCCAGTGGCGTCGCCCGCCGCGGTCCGCCCGTCGCGCCCGCGCCGGCGCGGGTCGCGGGCGCCGGTGCCTCCCGCGCGGCGGGCCCGTCGGCTGGGGAGGAGGTGTCCGCCGCGCCGGCCGCCTCGCCGAGCATGGCGGCGCGGTCCCCGGCGACGATCTCGACCCGCGCGATCGGCGTTCCGACGGCGATCCGGTCCCCCTCGCGGGCCAGCGTCTCCTCGATTACGCCGTCGGCCAGGGCCGGGAATTCGGCCACGGTCTTGTCGGTCTCGACCTCCAGCAGCGGATCGCCGCGGGTGAAGGCGGCCCCGGCCTCGACCAGCCAGCCGACCAGCACCCCTTCCTCCATGGTCTCGCCCAGGCGCGGCATCAGCAGGTCGACGACGACCCGGCCGGAACCGGATTCAGGGTCGGCGCCGTCCGCCGCGGCCGGGTCCCCGCCTTCGCCGCCCGGGACGGTATCGGCCGCACTGGAGCCGGCGTCTTCGGACTCTCCCGTGCCGTCGTCGGCATCACGCGTCCAGTCGATGCCGTCGCCCACCTCGACGCGCGCGATCGGCGCGCCGACGGCGACGGTGGCGCCGGGCTCGGCCAGGGTCTCCATCACCGTGCCGGGGCCGAGCGCCGGCACCTCGACGACCGTCTTGTCGGTCTCCACCTCGGCGATCACGTCGCCGCGCCGGAACGGCTTTCCCGGCTCGACCAGCCAGGTCACCAGCCGGCCTTCCTCCATCGTCTCGCCGAGGCGCGGCATCCGGAGCAGGCCGACGCTCATGCCACGAGTCTCCGCACGGTCTCGACGACGAGGTCCGCGTCGGGCACCGAGTGCTTCTCCAAGTCGACCGAGACCGAGATCGGGATGTCCTCGCCGGCGATGCGCACCACCGGGTCCTCGAGGAAGTCGAAGCACTCCTCGGTGATCCGCGCCGCCAGCTCCGCCGCGACCCCCGCGGTCATCGGCCCCTCGGAGACGACGGCCGCCTTGCCGCAGGCCTCGACCGCCGCCCGCACCGTGTCGAAGTCGAGCGGGTTGAGCGTGCGCAGGTCGATGACGGTCGCCTCGATGTCGGTCTCGGCCAGGGTTTCGGCGGCCTTGAGGGCGTAGTGCACCTGGCGCGAATAGCTGACGAGGACGACGTCCCGGCCCTGGCGGCGGACCGCGGCCTTGCCCCAGGCCGGCGGCGGCGCCTCCAAGTCGACCTCTTCCGTCATCGCGTAGAGGCCCTTGTGCTCGATGAACACCACCGGGTCGGGCTGGCGCAGGGCCTGGCGCAGCAGGTGGTAGGCGTCGTGCACCGTGGCCGGCATCGCGAGGCGCAGGCCGGGGGTGTGCATGATGTAGCCTTCGAGGCTCTGGCTGTGCTGGGCGCCGGCGGAGCGGCCGGTGCCCCCCTGGGTCCTGAGCACCATCGGCACGCCGATCTGTCCGCCGAACATGTAGCGGATCTTGGCCGCCTGGTTGCAGAGCTGGTCCATCGTCATCCCGAGGAAGTCGACATACATCAGCTCCGCCACCGGCCGCATGCCGGCCATCGCGGCGCCGACGGCGGTCCCGACGATGGCGGGCTCGGAGATCGGCGTATCGATCACCCGGTCCGGTCCGAAGGCGTCGATCAGCCCCTTGGTCACGCCGTAGGCGCCGCCGTACCGGCCGACCTCCTCGCCGATCACGAAAACGTCGTCGTCCTCGCGCATCGCGTCGGCGAGCGCCGTGTTGAGGGCGTCACGATAGGCAAGCTTGGTCATGGCTCACTCGCGGGCGAGAATGCGGTCGAGGCGCGCGCGCACCGGCTCGGGCTCCGGCTGGCCGGGCGCGAAGACGTCGCGGAACATGCTGTCGAGCGGCGGTTGGTCCGACCCGACGGTGAAGTCGATGGTGGCATCCATCTCCGCGGCCGCCGCGTCGTCGACGGCGCCCAGCTCGTCCTCGGAATGCCCCTGCTCCAGGAGGGTGGAGCGGGCGAAGGCCACCGGATCCCGCTTGCGGCCCGCGGCCTCCTCCTCCTCGGTGCGGTAGGGGCTCTTGTCCTTTCTGGCGTGGCCGAAGAACCGGTAGCAGTCGATGGCCAGGAAGCCCGGCTTGCCAGTGCGGGCGGCATCGACGATGCGGTGCGCCGCGTCCTTCACCGCCAGCACGTCGACCCCATCCACGGTCTCGCCGTTGAGCCCGAAGGCGAGGGCCCGCTCGTGCAGGGCCGTGGCCTTGGTCGCCTGGTCGATGCGGGTGCCCATGCCCCACTGGTTGTTGATGCAGACGAAGACCACCGGCAGGTCCCAGAGGGCCGCCATGTTCATGGATTCGTAGAGGATTCCCTGCTGCATCGCGCCATCGCCGAAGAACGCGATCGAGACGGTGCCGGTCCCCCGGCGCCTGGCGACGAGCCCGGCGCCGACCACCGCGGGAATGCCGCCGCCGACGATGGCATTGGCGCCCAGATGGCCGAGCGCCATGTCGGCGATGTGCATCGAGCCGCCCTTGCCGTGGCAATAGCCGGTCTGCTTGCCGCCGATCTCCGCCATCATGCGGTTGGGGTCGGCGCCGCGGGCGAGGAAGATGCCGTGGCCGCGGTGATGGGTGGTGAAGGTGTCGCCCTCGGTCATCGCCGAGCACACGCCGACGGCCGCGCCCTCCTCGCCGATCGACAGGTGCAGCATCGACCCGGCGCTCTGGCCGCGGACGAACAGCTCGCCGACCCGCTCCTCGAAGGTGCGAACCCGGCGCATCGTCCGGTAGAGGCCGAGCAGGTCGGCATTGGTGCCCGGCCGGTCGGCCCGGGCCTTGGTGTCGGTGGTCATGCGGGGTGCCTCTCGGGGACAGCGGCCTCAGAGGATGCTGAGCCTGGTCGTGCGCGACACCACGGCGACGGCGACGAGCACGATCAAGCCCTTGACGATGTTCTGGATGTAGGTGTCGAGCCCGATCAGGTTCAGCCCGTTGTTGATGACGCCGATGAAGAGGGCGCCGAAAAAGGTGCCGATCACGGTCGCGACGCCCGGGCGGAACATGGTCATGCCGATGAACACCGTCGCCAGGCCGTCGAGCAGGTAGCGCTCTCCCACGTTCGGCTGGCCCGAGCCAAGCCGCGCGGCGAGCAGCACCCCGGCCACCGTGGCGAAGACGGCGACGAGCACCAGGGCGGCGGTGCGGTGGAAGGTGACCCGGATGCCGGAGAGGTCGGCGGCCTTCTGGTTGCCGCCGACGGCATAGATGTACCGTCCGAAGACCGTCCGCTCCATGACCACCCAGGCTACCGCGACCGCGCCGAGCATGAAGAAGGCCAGGACCGGAACGCCGAGGATGCGCCCCTGGCCGAGCCAGGTGTAGGCCTCCGGCAGGCCGCCGTAGATCGCCCTGCCGTCGGTCAGCAGGAAGTTCACGCCGAACAGGATCGACCCCATCGCCAGCGTCGCGATGAGCGACGGGATGCCGACCTTGGTCACCAGTAGCCCGTTGGCGATGCCGACGACGAGGCCGGCGGCCAGCGCGGTGGCGAAGGCGACCGGCAGGCCGTAGCCCTCGACCAGCATCAGCGGCGTCAGGATGCCCGCCAGGCCCACCGTGTAGCCGACCGAGAGGTCGATTTCCCGCGCCGCGAAGCCGAAGGTCAGCCCGGCCCCGACGATCCCGAGGATCGCGATCTGCTGCAGGATGTTCGCGAGGTTGAACGGCGTCAGGAACCGGTCGACGAAGATCGAGAAGGCGGCGAAGAGAATTGCCAGCACGATCAGGGTCGAGTAGCGGAGCAGCCAGTCTCCCCGCGGCGCCGCGCTGCCCTCGGCCGGCGCGGCCGGGGGCGTGGATGCGATGTCCCTGCTCATGCCGCAGCTCCCGCCATGGACGTGATGAAAGCCGCCTCGGAGAAGTCCGAGCCGGGAATGTCGCGCCCCGGGCGCCCGCCGACGAACGGCACCGCCCGGTGGGCGAGCTGCTCGATCTCGAGAAGGTCCGAGGACGCGATCAGCACGCCGACGCCCTCCTCGGCGAAGCGGCGGATATGGCCGTAGATCTCCTGCTTGGCCCCGACGTCCACGCCCTCGGTCGGCTCGATGAAGATCATGGCGCGGTAGCGCCCCTCGGCGCCGTAGAGCCACTTGCCGAGCGAGACCTTCTGCTTGTTGCCGCCCGACAGGGTCTTGATGGTCTGGTCGGGACCGGTGGCGCGGACGTTGAGGGTGTCCATGACCCGGCGGGACTCGCGCCGCTCCCGGCGCCGGCTGAGCAAGCCTCCCCTCCGACCCGCCTCGGGATGAACCAGCGACAGGTTCTCGAAGATCATGCCGTCGGGCATCAGCGCGTTCTCCATGCGCTGATCCGGCACGAATCCGACGCCGAGGCGCTGCATGATGCGGGGGGCCGGGCGGGGAACCGGCTTGCCGTCCAGGACCATGGTGCCGGATCCCACGCCGAGCCCGGTATAGAGCGAGCGGGCAAAGCCGAAATGTCCGGCCCCGGTGAGGCCGATCAGCCCGACGATCTCCCCGGCATGAAGCTCGAAGCGCGGCACGCTGACGGTGCCGACCTGCCAGTCGCTGACCGACAGGACCGGGACCGCCGAGCGGGCGATCCTCGCCGTCTCCGCCCCCGCCTCGCGCGTGAGCCCGCGGCGGAGCATCAGCTGCACCATATCGGAATCGCTCAGCGCCGCCGCGGGGTGGGTACCGACCTGCCGGCCGTCGCGCAGGACCGTGATGCGGTCCGACAGCGCCTTGACCTCGGTCAGGAAATGACTGACGAGGACGACGCCGACCCCCTTGCCCGGGAGGTTTCGGATGATGTCCCAGAGCAGTCCCTTCTCGCGCGCCTGCAGGGTCGCGGTCGGCTCGTCCAGGATCAGCAGCCGGATGTCGCCGCGCAGGGCGCGGACGATCTCGACGACCTTGCGCTCGGCCATGTCGAGCCGGTCGACCGGCTGGGCCAGATCGATGCCGACGCCGGGGAACCATGCGTCCAGCAGCCGGCGGGCCCTGCGGTTCAACTCCGACCGGCGGACCAGTCCGGCGCGCGTCGGCTCGTCGCCCAGGAGAATGTTCTCCGCGGCGGTCAGGGCGGGGACCAGGCTGCCCTCCTGGCTGACCAGGGCGATGCCCCGATGCATCGCATCCCGGGTCGAGTGGAACGCGGCCGGGCGGCCGTCGACCGCTATTCGCCCCGAGGTCGGCGGACGGGTGCCGGCCAGAACGCTCATCAGCGTCGACTTGCCGGCGCCATTCTCGCCGATCAGCCCGTGCACCTCGTCGAAACCGAACGTCACGGAGACGCGGTCGAGGGCACGGACGCCGGGGAACTCCATGGTGATGTCGGTCAGGTCGACGCTCATGGCGGGCTCTGGGCGTTCGGCAGCCGAAGGAAAGCGGGAGAACGGACAGGGCGCGGCGGCAGGGCCGCGCCCCGCCGCCGCTCCTGCGATGCGCTCAGAGGAAGTCCGCGCAGTTCTGCTTGGTGACCAGCGGCGCGTCCATATAGACCGTGGTCGAGGGGATCACCTCGTCGGCCGAGGCTCCGTCCTCGACGATCGCCGTGATCCAATCGCCGACCTGCGCCCCCATGCCCTCGAAGGGCTGGCTGACGGTCGCGATCATCATGCTGTCAGGCTCGCAGACCTCCGCCACCGCCTGCGGATGGCCGTCGATGCCGATCACCTTCACGTCGGTGAGCCCGGCCGCCTTCATCACGTTGATCGCCGCCTGCGCCGGCTCGTCCCACGGCGCCCAGACTGCGTCGATGTCTTCGCCGAAGCGGGCAACGAAGTCCTGCATCCGGCTCGTGGTGTCCTCGAAGAACGCCGTGTAGTCGATGTTGTGCTCCACCAGCACCTCGACGCCCTGGTATTCCTGCAGCACGTCCTCCATGACGTCGCCGCGCTTGCGGGTGCCGTGGTGTTCGGCCATGCGCAGGAAGATCAGCCCGCCTTCGCCGCCCATCTGGTCGAGCAGGTAGGGCGAGACGTCGGCCGACATGGCCCAGTTGTTGGTCGTCACGTCGACGACGACGCCGTCCACATAGCCGGAATCGATCGCGAAGATCGGAATGCCGGCCGCCGCCGCATCGGCGATGGCCGCGGTCGAGGCCCGAAGATCGGCCATGGTGATGATGATGGCATCGACACCGCGCGACGCCGCGTCCTGTAGGTTGGATGCCGTCGCCTCGCCCGACCCGCCGGAATCGAGGAAGCTGACGGTCCAGTCCTTGCCGCTCTCCTCGAGCCACTGCTCGAAGCCGGCCTTCACCCGCTGCTCCGACTGCGCGGCGGCATTGGAATGGACCCACGCCACGTCGAGGGCATGGGCCGCGGTCGCAACCCCCATGGCGGCGATCGCCGCGGCGGCCGCTGTAGCCACTTGCTTCATTGGTTTCCTCCCATTCGCAGACCTGATGCCGCCCGTTCGCGACAGCCCGGTGACGATAGCAGGCGACATACAATTGTCAATGTCGAATACATATGTTCGAGACAAGTGTTTGCAGCCGCCGACCCGCCGTGGTAGGCACCGGTGCCGGTGCCGGCGACGGCCGGTGCGGGGGTGGTCGTCGCGGGGGTGGTCGTCGGGCCGGCACGCAAGGGTTCGGCCGGCCCTTGCATCGGCTTGCGCATCCGCCGCGGCGGCATGCTAGACAGGCGTCATGAACGACAGGCCCGAGACCGAGCTGATGACCCGGGCGGCGTGGCTCTACTACGTCGGCGGACTGAACCAGGAAGCGACGTCCCAGCGCATGGGCCTGACCCGCGCCCGGGTGAACAAGCTCCTGCAGCAGGCCCGCGAGGTCGGACTGGTCTCGATCACGATCAACGACCGGGACGTCGGCCTGCTGCCGGCCGAGGAGGCGATCCGGCGCGAATTCGGGCTCGACTTCTGCATCACCACGCCGGCCTTCGGGCTCACCGAACAGGACGTGGAGGCCGGCAGCGCGCTGGTGGATTTCCCGCTCAAGGCGGTCGGCTCCGCCGCGGCGCGGTTCCTGCGCGACCAGCTCGCCGCCCGCCCCGACGCGCGCATCGGCACGGGCTGGGGCCGAACGCTGGCCCATCTCAGCCGCCAGATGTCGGGGGTGAGGACGCCGAAGGCCCAGTTCGTCAGCCTGATGGGCTCGTTGACGGCCAATTCAGCCTTCAACCCGTTCGAAGTCGTCCAGGCGCTGGCCGAGGCCACGGGGGGCGAGGGCTATTTCCTGCCTGTTCCGTTCATCGCCGACTCGCCGGAGGACCGCGACGTCCTGCTGTCGCAGCGGGCCGTCGCCCGGCCCCTGCATCTGGCGCGCTATACCGACATCGCCCTGATCAGCGTCGGCGAGCTGACCGAGCGGTCGCTGCTGCGCCAGCAGGACATGATCACCGCCGAGGAGGTGGGCGAACTGCGCGCCGCCGGCGCGGTCGGCGACACCAACGGCATCTTCTTCGATGCCGACGGCCGGCCGGTGGACCATGTCCTCAACCGCCGGACGATCGGCGCCGATCTGAAGGATCTCGCCCGCTCGAAGACCGTATTGCTCTCCGCAGGCAGGCAGAAGAGCGAGGCGACCGAGGCGCTGCTGCGCAGCGGCGCGATACACGGCCTGATCATCGACGGGGACGCGGCGATCGCGCTCGCCGACCGGGTGGCGGCCGCGCCGAGGGCCTAGAATTCCCGCCTCTGGGCGTCGCGGCGGATCGCCCCGCCCGCGCTCCGCTGCCGTGCAGGGGGCCGGTCGGGGGCCGGTCGGGTGCCGGTCGCGTCAAGAAAGGATGGGGCCGGGCTGCGGCAGGGGACGACCGCATCCCGGCCCCGTGGCGTGCCTGCCGCCAGGGACGATCGAGGGGGCAAGGCAGCCGGCGACAGGCATCGCCATCACCCCGATCCTGGCGCAATGCCGGAGCCGCGCGGTGTGACGGCCGTCACGCCTCACGCGGGTGTGATGACCGATCGACCGGCCGTGCGGGATGGTCACGGTCCGATGAGGTGTGACTCCCGGCACAGGCCCCGCGGCGGCTTCGGCCGATCCTTCGCCCCTGCGTTGCGCCCATGGCCTTCCCATCCCGGGGCGGCCATCGGCTACGAAGGAGGTGGCCCATGTCCGCGACGAAGTTCCCGCATCCGCCCCATCTCCCCCTGTCCCTGCGCCGGGGCTTGTCGCTGGCGGCGGTGCTGGCAGGCGCCGCCGTCGCGCTCGCCGTTGGTCCCGCCGCCGCGCAGTCGGCGTCGCCGCAGCCTGTCCAGTGGACCGCCCAGGGGACGGCCCAGTGGACGACGGTCGAGATCGTCGACCCCGCCGATGTCGGCATTCGACTGGCGACGGCCGACGGTGGCAGGAGCGTCGAGCGCTGGCGCCGCGACCGCCGCCGGGCGGAGGCGGCCTATTGGGCCGCGCTGCCCGAGGAGCCGCCGGTGGTTGGACCGCCGGCCGACCGGGAGAACCGGCTGCCATGACCCGCCTGATGTTCGGCTTCGACGGCCGGATCGGCCGCCTCGACTATTTCCTGCGGTGGCTGCTGCTGGTCGCGGCAACCATGCTGTCGGCGTTCAGCGTCGCCCTCGCCGGGACGCTGGGGGTCGGCGACGGCCAGCCGGTGGAAGGAATCGGGTCGGCCCTGACGACCTTCGGCTACCTCGGGATCATCGTCGCCATGCTGTGGAGCGCGACCGCCCTGGCGGTCCGGCGCGGCCACGACATCGGCTGGCCGGCCTGGCTGACGCTGGTTCCCGTCCTCGGGCTTCCGGCGCTCGGGCTGGCCCTGCCGGCGGGCGAGCCGACCGCCGACGCCTCCGGGGCGGCCCGCGCTCCGGTCGGTGTGCTGCTGTCGCTGGCGCCGACGCTGATGCTGACGGTGCTGCCCGGCAGCCGGCACGCCAATGCCTTCGGCCCGCCGATCCGCGAGCCGGCCGAGGGCGTGACGCCCGACCGGCGCCCCTTCGCCGGCTGACCGCGCCCACCTTGCGCCCGCGAGCCGCCGCGGCCCGGAGGGCCAGGGTCTCGGGCGTGGCGGTCCGTCGCCGACGGTCCAATCGAGGGGCCGCAGATCCTCCAGCATGGTCGGGACCAACTCGGCCACCGTCGGGTGGATGTGCATGGCGCGGCGGACGGTGGAATAGGGGCCGCCGGCGTACATCACGTCGAGGATGCCCTGGACGACCTCGTCGCCCCGGATGCCCAGCACCGCGGCGCCGAGGATCCGGTCGGTCTCCGCGTCGACGAGCACCTTCATGAAGCCCTGCGTCTCGCCCCGCTCCCGGGCGCGGCCGACCTTCTCCATGCCGAGCCGGGCAATCTTCGCCGGCCGGCCCGACTCCCGCACCTGCCGCTCGCTCAGGCCCGCCCGGCCGATCGGCGGATCGGTGTAGAGCGCATAGGTCGGGATCCGGTCGCCGAGGCGCCGGAGGCCCCCGGCCAGCCGGTTCGCCGCGACGATCTGGAAGTCGTCGTAGGAGGTGTGGGTGAAAGCGCCCTGACCATTGCAGTCGCCCAGCGCCCAGACCCCCGGGACCGATGTCTCCAGCCGGTCATTCACCGCGATATGGCCGCGACCGTCGCGGGCGATGCCGGCCGCCTCGAGCCTCAGGTCGTCGGTATTCGGGGTACGGCCGACGGCCAACAGCAGGTGGGATCCTTCGACCCTGTGCCGCGGTTCGCCGTCGCCCTCCGTCCCGAACGAGACGGCGACGCCGGTCCCGACGGCCCCCTCGACCGGCTCGACCGACAGGCACTCCGCATGGGTCCGGACATCGATGCCCTCGGCGGCCAGGATGCCGGCGATCGCCTCCGCCAGGTCGGCGTCTTCCCGCGCGACGATCTGCGCCCCTGTCTCGAGGACGGTGACGCGGCTGCCGAAGCGGCGGAACATCTGGGCGAATTCCAGCCCGACATAGCTGCCGCCGACGATCACCAGGTGGTCGGGCACCGCGTCGAGATCGAGCAGGGTCGTGTTGGTGAGGTAGGGCACGCGGTCGATACCGGGGATGTCGGGAATCGTCGCGCGGGCCCCGGTGTTGACGAAGATCCGGTCGGCGGTCAGCGTCGCGTCGCCCGCGCTCACCGTCTCGGGGCCTCGAACCGCGCATGCGCATCGACCACGGTGCAGCCCTCCATACCCGTCGGCCAGTCGCGCAGCCCGTCCCGCGAGGCCAGGACCAGGTCGTCCTTGCGCCGCTTGACCGCGGCCATGTCCACCTCGACCGACCCGCCGAGCGAGACGCCGAAATCCGCCGACCGGCGGGCCATGTGCGCCGCCCGCGCGCTGGCGATCATCGCCTTGGTCGGGGTGCAGCCGGTGTTGACGCAGGTGCCGCCGAAGTGGCGGCGCTCGATCATCGCGACCCGCATCCCGGCCCCGGTCGGCCGCACCACCAGCGGCGGGCCGGCCTGGCCCGCTCCGATCACGATCGCGTCGAAGTGCCGGTCCGCCATGTCACGCTCCCTGGCCGATATTCATCGACAGCCCGCCGTCGATGGTGAAGGTCTGGCCGCTGACGTAGTCGGCATCGGCGGAGGCGAGGTAGACCGCGAGCCGGGCGACCTCCCACGGCTCGCCGGCGCGCTTCCAGGGGATGTTGGCGACCTGCCGCTCGCGCTGCTCGGGATCGTCGATCGCGGCCTGGTTCAGCGGCGTCAGGATCATCCCGGGCGCGATGGCGTTGACGTTGATCCGGTCGGGCGCGAGTTCCAGGCACAGCGTGCGGGTCAGGCTTCCCAGGCCGGCCTTCGACGCGTCATAGCCGGCCGAGCCGGGTGCGGGATTTCCTGGTGGACCGACGACACGTTGATGATCTTGCCGCCGCCGCCTGCCGCGCGGCGGGCCCGAATGAAGAGCCGGCAGCAAAGGAACGGCCCGTGGAGATTAGTGCGGATCACGGCGTCCCAGTCGTCCGGCGCCATGTCGGCGACCTCCTTGCCGGCGGCGTCGAGCCCGGCGTTGTTGACCAGGATGTCCGGTGCGCCGAGCCGGCGTTCGACCTCGCCGAACAGTGTCTCGACCTCCTCGGGCTCGCGCTGGTCCAGCCGGACCGCGATGCCGCGGCGACCCGCTTGTTCGATCCTGCGGCAGGTCTCCTCGGCGCCGTCGCGATCCCTGAAATGGGTCGCCGCCACGTCGGCCCCCTCTTCGGCAAAGGCGACCGCCGTCGCCCGGCCGATGCCGGAATCGGCCCCGGTCACGATCGCGATGCTGTCCTTCAGTCCGTCTGCCATGTCGTCCTCCACCACCTGCGTCGGCGGCCTTGCCGCGACCCGGCGTGCCTGCCGGTCTTCGGGCCAACGAGGGAGGTGACACGCCGTTCGGGAAGAACGTCGGGTCACGGGCATGTGACCGGTGGGCGGCGCGCTGGTGGCGGTCGGGCGCAACATTCGTCCGCACCGTCACGAGGCTTTGAATGGAAGTGCCGCTCGGCGGGCGGCCTGCGGGTCTATGCTGAAAGAATGCGCCCGCCGCCACGCTCGACCGCCCGCCGCCGACCGCTCGTCCGGACCCTCGGTCTGACCGTGCTGGCGGTGGCCGGGGCGGTCGGTGCGCTCGTCTACGCCGTCGCGACCGGCCGGCTCGACGTGTCGGCCGCCGCGGTCGAGCAGGCGATCCGCGACCTCGGGCCCTGGGCGCCGGCCGGCGCGATCGGCGCGATGGTGCTGCACAGCTTCGTGCCGCTGCCGGCCGAGGTGATCGCGATCGCCAACGGCATGGTGTTCGGCACGCTGCTGGGCATCGTGCTGACCTGGGTCGGCGCGATGGCCGGCGCGGTGGTCGCCTTCGCCCTGGCGCGCCGGCTCGGCCGGCCGTTCGTCGAACGGCTGGTGCCGGAGCGCCACTGGCACCGCATCGATGCCTGGACCGCCCGCGACAGCGCCAGCGCCCTCCTGCTCGTGCGCCTGGTCCCGGTGATCAGCTTCAACCTGATCAACTATGCGGCAGGGCTGACCGGCGTGCCGCTTCTGACCTTTCTCTGGACCACGGGCCTCGGAATCCTGCCGATCACGGTGCTCTGCGTCGTGGCTGGCGAGGCGCTGTTGCAGGCGCCGGTCTGGGCGTGGGGGGTGCTGGCCGCCGTGCTGGCCGCCGCCTGGTCCCTCGGGAGATGGCGCCGCCGTATCCGGTGACGGTCCGGGCCGGCGGTGGAAGGGCCCGCGTCCGGCCCACCACATGAGCCGGCTCACGACCGAGCGACGGCCCGCGCGCGACACGGCCTCGTGATCTGTGACGGCCGTCACGCCTGCGATACTTCGACGGACAGACCATTCGGGGAATGGCAAGCGAGCGTCGCCGCGGCGCGCTCGGGAGCCGACCGCCACCTGGAGGACGCGTCATGACCATCGATCACGTGACGATCACCGTCGACCTGGAACGCGTGGGGGACCTCGTCGGCATCGGCGGCGGCTACCTCCTGTTCACCACCCGGCCTGACCTCGCCGAACTGGACGGCTGTACGTTCGCCAGCCCCGGAGAAGCGGACCTCGCCGTGCGCCATGTCCTGCATCACCGCGCGCCGCTGCATCGCGCGCCTCTACCGAGGCATTCTGCCGACTCGACCGCCCGAGCGGCAGGCGCGGGCCGTCCGGGCGGAGACCCCGCCCCGACAGCGCGCACGCCCCCCGCGCCGGCGGCGCGCACGCCCACCGCGCCGGCGGCGCGCACGCCCACCGCGCCGGCGGCGCGCACGCTATTGTGAGTGTCCGCAGGGCGGTTGCCGCGCGAGAGTGAGGACGGCCCCATGGCCGCAACGACGACCCAGCGGAGGGAACGATGACCAGACAGCAAGCCTTCAGCTACCTCGCCGGTCTGCTGGCGCCGGCGCTGGCCGCCGCGGCGCCGCTCGGCGCGTCGGCGCAGGACCTCGATGCGGCGCTGTTCACCCAGCCCGAGGACGTGCCGCTCTACGACGAGATGCCGAGGGAGGACCTGGTCGCGCTCGGCGAGGAGCTCTACAGCGATCCCTCGCTCAGCCCGAACGGCACGACCTGCATGACCTGTCACACCGACATGATGGGCTACAACGACACCTTCAAGCAGGCGTTCCCCCACCCGGTCGCCATGGCCTCGAACATGGCCGGCATGGAGGAGGTCAACGCCGCGGAGATGGTCCAGCTCTGCATGGCCGTTCCGATGGCGTCCGAGCCGCTCGACTGGGGCTCCCGGGAACTCGCGGCGCTCGCCGCCTATGTCGAGGACCTGCAGGTCCGGTACGCGGAACAGTGACGGCGTCGAGCGACGCCGTTTCGCTGTCGGAACGGAGGCGGTCCGGCGGCTGGGGCAATTCCCGAACTGCCCAGTCTTCGAAGATCTAGAGCATCTTGTCTGCGCCCCTGGGGGCGCAGGTCGCTCTAGGACGTCCCGGGCCGCCTGTCTTGCCGGACCGCGCCCGCCGCGATGCCTGCCGCCGCCTAACCCGCGCGGTCGACGCCCGGCTCGTGCCAGGGCTCCAGGATTTCCTGCGCCAGGTCGCGGCCCTTGGCGGTCAGCCAAAGGCCGTCGCCGCTGCGCACGACGAGGCCCCGGTCCAAGCTGCGCGCGAGCACGGCGCGGGCCTTGGCGTCGTCCCACATGAGATGGGTGCTGAGCGCCCGGACCACGTTCTCCTCCGCCTGCCGGGGCGTGTCTTCGTGGTTGTAGAGATGGACCGCGAGCGTCCTCACATCGTTGGCGCCCTGCTGCGCGCGGCGGACTAGGGCCTGCGCGATCAGGCCGTAGCGTGGGCCGAACAGGAAGGCCGCGGCCAGGAAGACGCCGGTCATCACCGCCATCATCCCGCCGATCGACACGTCCCAGGCGACGGCGACCAGGTAGCCGCCGATGCTCGAGGCGACCGACACGGCCGAGCCGTAGACCATCATCAGCCACAGCCGGTCGGTCAGGAGATAGGCCGCGGCCGGCGGCACGATGGCGAAGGCGATGAACAGCACGGCCCCGACCGCGTCGAACGCCGCGACCGCCGTCGTGCTGGTCAGCCCCAGCAGGCCGTAGAACAGCAGCGTCGGCGTGAAGCCGAGCGCCTTGGCCAGCGCCGGGTCGAAGGTCGCGAGCTTGAGCTCCTTGTAGAACAGGGTGACGAACAGCAGGTTGGCGACCGTCACCGCCGCCATCGCCATGAGCGAGCGCGGCACCTCCAGCCCGCCGATCGTCACCGTGTCGAGCCAGACGAAGCCGATCTCGCCCAGCAGCACCGTGTGCTGGTCGATATGGACGTCGCGGGCGTAGAGGTTCAGGAGCAGGACGCCGATCGAGAACAGCACAGGGAACACGAGGCCGATCGCGGCGTCGTTCTTGACCCGCCGGGTGCTGGTCAGAAGCTCGGTCAGGAACACGGTCAGGACGCCGGTCAGCGCCGCGCCGAGAATCTGGACCGGCCCGCTCTGCGCCCGCGTGATCAGCCAGACCACGACGATGCCGAAGACGATCGAATGGCTGATCGCGTCCGTCAGCATGCTGCTGCCGCGCAGGACCAGGAAGGTGCCGACCAGCGTCGCCGCGATGCCGACCAGGGCGCCGGTGGCGATGATGGTCAGCGGGACCGACTGCAGGGAGGCCTCCAGCATCACGCCGGCTCCCCCTCGATCGCGGCGGCGAGGCGCTCGGCCTCCGCCCGGCCGGCGGGGGTCAGGACGTAGCGCCGGCCCTCGGCCCCGGGGCGGGGCAGTTCCTCGACCAGGCCCTCGCGGTAGAGCGCCGCCAGCACGGCCAGGAACCGGCGGTCACGGGCCAGGTCGGCGGAGCGGCGGCGGCGGTGAGGGTCGGGGGCGGCGGCCTTCAGGAGCGACGCCAACGCCTGGTGCCGGCGCAGGCGGCGGCGGTCGCGGGCGCGTTTCGCCGCCTCCCAGACCAGCCCGCGGCCCGGCGCGACGGCAAGCGAGACCAGCACGACGGTCGAGACCGACAGGACGATCAGCGGTCCGGTGGCGAGCCCGCGGCCGACCGCGCTCAGCACCGCGCCGACCACGCCGGAGGCCACGCCGATGACCGCCGCGAGGGCGACCATGCGCTCCAGCGTGCCGACCCACTGGCGGGCGGCGACCGCCGGGGCGATCACCATCGCCGCCATCAGCACGACGCCGACCATCTGCAGCCCGACCACCACCGCCAGCGCGATCATCACCGTCAGCGTCACCTCCAGCGCCACCACCGGCAGGCCGAGCGACCCGGCATAGCCGGGGTCGAACGAGACCAGCTTGAACTCCTTCCAGAACGCCGCGACCAGGGCCAGCGCCGCCGCGGTGACTCCGCCCATGATCCAGAGGTCGCCGCGCAGCAGGGCCGCCGCCTGACCAAACAGGAAGGAATCGAGCCCGCCCTGCGCCGCGTCCCCGGTGCCCTGGACATAGGTCAGCAGCACCACGCCGACCGCGAAGAACAGGCTCAGCGCGATGCCGAGGCCGGCATCGGTCTTGAGCCGGCTGCGCCGGGTCAGGAGCAGCACCAGCAGCGCGGCCAGCACCCCGGTGAGGAGCGCGCCCGCCAGGATGCTGCCGATCTCCCGCGCGCCGGCGACGATGAAGCCCAGGCAGACGCCCGGCAGGGCGGCATGGGAGAGGGTGTCGCCGAGCAGGCTCTGCCGGCGCAGCACCGCGAAGCTGCCGAGCACGCCGCTGACCAGGCCCAGCAGCGCCGCCCCCAGGGCGACGGTCCGGACGGTGTAGTCGCCGAGGAGATCGAGCAGGGTCATCGCGTTCCGGGGAACGGCACGATGCCGGCATCCGGCGGCGGCGGAACGCCGAACACCCCACGCTCCAGCCGCGCCATCTGCCCGCCATAGGCCTTGCGCAGGTTCTCCGCCGTGTAGACGTCGGCGACCCGGCCCTGGGCGATCGCCCGAACGTTGAGGATCAGCATCCAGTCGAAATAGCTGCTGACCGTCTCCAGGTCGTGATGGACCACCACCACGGTCTTGCCGGCGTGGCGCAGGCGGTGGAGGATGTCGACGATCGCCCGTTCGGTGGTTGCGTCGACGCCGGCCATCGGCTCGTCGAGGAAATAGACGTCGGCTTCCTGGACCAGGGCGCGGGCCAGGAACACCCGCTGCTGCTGGCCGCCGGAGAGCTGGCTGATCTGGCGGTCGGCATAGCCCGCCATGCCGACCATGTCGAGCGCCTCGCGGGCCTGGGCCCGCTCCCGGCGACCCGGCCGCCTCAGCCACCCGAGCCGGCCGTAAAGTCCCATGGTCACCACGTCGATCGCCGTGGTCGGGAAGTCCCAGTCCACGGTCGAGCGCTGCGGCACGTAGCCGACGCGCCGCCGCTGGGCGCGATAGGGGCGGCCGTGGATCGTGACGTGCCCGGCGGTCGGCGGCACCAGCCCCAGGATCGCCTTGATCAGCGTCGACTTGCCCGCGCCGTTCGGTCCGACCACCGCCGCCATCACGCCGGGCGGGATGTCGACGTCGATGTCCCATAGCACCGGCTTGCCGCGATAGCTGACGGTCAGGTCCTCGACATGGACCGCGAGATCGGGTTCGTGCAGCGCGTCGTGTGGTGCGGTCAGCGCCATGATGTCCCTCCGTGCCATCCCCTCCGCGTCGTCGCCGACGCCGGGCCTCAGTCGCCGGTCGCCGGCTCCCATTGCTCGGCCCAGGCGTCGAGCGCCGGCGGCAGGGGCGGGGGCGCCCCGCCCAGCGCCTCGGTGATGGTCACCGTGTTCCCGTGGATCATCCCGATATACGTACCGGCGGCCGTCCCCGGTTCACCCATCGCGTCGGAAAGGAGCTCGCCGCCGATCGACACTTGATGGCCCCGCTCCGCCGCGGCGTCGATCACCGCCTGGATCGTGCGCGGATTGATCGTGCTCTCGATGAAGACGGCCGGCACGCGGCGCTCGGCCACGGTCTGCGCCATCTCCCGGATATCGGCGACGCCGGCCTCCGATTCCGTGCTGATGCCTTGGATGCCGGCGACCTCGATGCCGTAGGCCCGGCCGTAATAGGCGAAGGCGTCGTGGGCGGTGACCAGGATGCGCTGGTCCTCCGGGATGGTCGCGATGCTCTCCGCCACCCAGGCGTGCAGGGCGTCGAGCTGGGCGGCATAGGCTTCCGCGCGCCCGGTGATCGCGTCGGCGCAGCCGGGCGCGAGTTCGGCCAGCGTGGCGGCGATGGTCGGCACCGTCTGGGCCCACAGGCTCGCATCCATCCAGAGATGCGGGTCGATGCCGTAGATGTCCTGCACCGTGATCAGGTCGCCCGGGTCGATCGAGGACGGCCCGACCGCGACCGTCGGCGTGGTCTCGGAGAAGCGTTCCAGAACGTCGCCCAGCTGCCCCTCCAGCGAGTAGCCGGCGAACAGGATCACGTCGGCGTCGCGGAAGGTCGACACGTCGCCGGCGCTCGGCTGGTAGAGGTGCGGGTCGACCCCTGGCCCCATGATCGCCGCGACGTCGGCGCAGGGCCCGCCGACGGTCCGCGCCACGTCGGCGATCATGCCCACGGTCGCCGCGACCTCGACGGGCCGGTCCTGGGCCGGGGCGGCGGATCCGCCTGTCACCGCCAGCACCGCACCCGCGGGAATGAGCCACCGCTTCATCCTGTTGCCTCGTCTACCGAGAGTAGGAGAGCCTATCGAGTATAGCTTTGGCTAAGATCAGGCCCCGCTTGCCTCCTGTCAAGCCACCGCGACGCACACCGTCCACAAAGGTCCCCGCCTTCGCAGGGATGACTTTATCGGGTTGAAGCTCACCATCACAAAGAGAGTCATGCCCGCGCCGGCGGGCACCTCCCGGGCAGGGGCACTCCCGCCGCAAGGCGCGCCGTCCACAGAGGTCCCCGCCTTCGCGGGGATGACTGTAACGGTTTGAGATTCAACACAAAAAATGAAGGTCATGCCCGCGCCGGCGGGCATCTCCCGGGCAGGGGCGCTCCCGCCGCAAGGCGCGCCGTCCAGAAAGGTCCTCGCCCTCGCGGGGATGACCGTAACGGGTTGAGAGTCAACACAAAAAAACTGAGTCATGCCCGCGCCGGCGGGCATCTCCCGGGCAGGGGCGCTTCCGCCGCAAGGCGCACCGTCCATCTAGGTCCCCGCCTTCGCGGGGATGACCGTAACGGGTTGAGAGTCAACACAAAAAACCCGAGTCATGCCCGCGTCGGCGGGCACCTTCCGGGCAGGGGCGCTTCCGCCGCAAGGCGCACCGTCCATCAAGGTCCCCGCCTTCGCGGGGATGACCGTAACAGGTTGAGAGTCAACACAAAAAAACCGAGTCATGCCCGCGCCGGCGGGCATCTCCCGGGCAGGGGCGCTCCCGCCGCGACGCGCGCCGTCCATCAAGGTCCCCGCCGCGACGCGCGCCGTCCATCAAGGTCCCCGCCTTCGCGGGATCACCGTTTTCTGTTGAAATCCAACAACAAATGGGGCCCCGCCCGCGACGGTTGGGGGCTGGGTCACAGCAGCGCGTCCCCTGGCCGCAGGTCTTCCCAGTCGGGATTGACGGCCTCGATTTCCCGGATCTTCCAGGCGCGGTTCCATTTCTTCATCCGCTTTTCCGTGGCGATGGCATCTTCCGGATTGTCGAACCCCGCCATCCAGACGAGGCGATGGGCATTGTACCGCGCCGTGAAGCCGCGCCAGAGGCCTGACCGGTGTTCCCACAACCGACGGTCGAGATCGTTGGTGACGCCGATGTAGAGCACACCGTTGGGTCTGTTGGTGACGATATAGACCCAATACCGGTCGTCGCCCATTCGCCTGAATCTTGTGTTTCGTTGTTCCTTGTAATTGTACTCCAGGCAATATCGGCATGCAAGAGTGTTGGGTGCCTCGGTCATGGCGGTGCAGGCGGGTTTCTCTGCGACATCCATCGAGGTCCCCGCCTTCGCGGGGATGACCGTAACGGGTTGAGAGTCAACACAAAAAACCCGAGTCATGCCCGCGTCGGCGGGCACCTTCCGGGCAGGGGCGCTTCCGCCGCAAGGCGCACCGTCCATCAAGGTCCCCGCCTTCGCGGGGATGACCGTAACGGTTTGAGAGTCCACACAAAAAAAACCGAGTCATGCCCGCGCCGGCGGGCGCCTTCCGGGTAGGGGCGCTCCCGCCGCAAGGCGCGCCGTCCACAGAGGTCCCCGCCTTCGCGGGGATGACCGTAACGGTTTGAGATTCAACACAAAAAATGAAGGTCATGCCCGCGCCGGCGGGCATCTCCCGGGCAGGGGCGCTCCCGCCGCAAGGCGCGCCGTCCAGAAAGGTCCTCGCCCTCGCGGGGATGACCTTATCGGGTTGAGGGTCGACAGCCGGTTACGCCGCCCCGCCCGAGCGCCAGGCGCGGGCGAAGCGTTCGAAGGCGGCCAGGGTCTCGTCGCTGACATGATGCTCGATGCCCTCGGCGTCGGTGCGGGCGACCTCCTCGCCGATGCCGAGGCTGAGCAGGAAATCCTCGACGATCCGGTGCCGGCGCCGGCTCTGTTCGGCGATCGCCCGGCCTTCTTCGGTCAGGAACACGCCGCGATAGGGCCGCCGGACGATCAGCCCCTCCTCCCCCAGCCGGTTGAGCATCTTCGCGACCGTCGGCTGGGCCACGCCCAGATGGCGCGCGATGTCGACCTGGCGTGCCTCTCCATAGCCGTCGATGAAGTCGGCGATCAGCTCGACATAGTCCTCGATCAACTCGGTCCGCCGGGCGTCCCGCGCCTTGCGGAAGCCTTCGGCGTGGCTTTCCGGCGCCACCAGGGCGAAGTCGCGGGCTCGTTTCGAACGACTGGGGGGCATGACGGCCATCCGACGGGATCCGGCTCGTCTGCAGTTATGCAAAGAATGATAGCCTCGGCAATGGTTCATTGACGGCGGCTGAGTGTACCGGCCGCGCCACGTTGGCCCCATTTTGTGCCATCGCAGCCTGGTCCGTCGCATCCTGGCCCGTCGCAGCCTGGTCCGTCGCAGCCTCTTCAGTCGCGCCCCGGCGCGCCGGCGTCCTCCCGCCACCAGCGGTCGAGGGGCGACAGCGGCAGGCCCGGTGCGGCTTCCCTCGACGGGCGCCCCAGACCGTCGTGCCACGCCAGCCGCTGCGTCGCGTCGCGCCACAGCGGCAGCATCGGCAGGGCGTGGCGGAAGGCACGGTCGAAGGCTCGGCCGGCGGTGCGCAGTGCGGTTGCCGAGCGCGCCGCCGTCAGCGCCTCGATCGCCGCGTCGAGCGCCGGGTCCTCGATCCCCGAGAGCGCATAGGATCCCGGCTGCGCCGCCAAGTCGCTGTGCCAGAGCAGCCGCTCGGCCGAACCCGGCAGCGGGGCCGGGGTCCAGGACAGCGGCGCCAGATCGAACCCGCGGTCGAGCATCCGGCGCGCCACTGAGGCGGGATCCCCGCGGGCCGTGCGCAGCTCGATGCCGAGCCGCCGCCATGCCTCCGCCAGCCAGCCGAGCACCCGGTCGAAGGCCGGGTCGGCCGTCACCACCTCCGGCGAGAGCGGCGCGCCCTGCCATCGCCGGACGCCGTCGCGCAGTGTCAGCCCGGCCTCAGCGAGCAGCCGGTCGGCCTCGGCCAGGGCCGCGCGGGTGCCGGGCGGCGGCGCGTCGCCGAAGGGATCGGCCGACGCCAGCACGGCGGCGGGCACGGTCGCGCCTGCGGCGGAGAAGAGAGCCCGTTCCGCGGCGCTCGCAGGCCCGCCGGCGGCGAGGTCGGTCTCGCCGAACACGCTCTCGAACCGCTTGTGGCCGCCGCCGAACAGCATGCGGTTCAGCGGCTCGAAGGCGTACGCCAAGGCAAGGGCGCGGCGCACCCGAGGATCGCCGAACGGCGGCCGCCGCAGGTTGAAGACCAGGCCGTACAGCGCGCCCGCCATCGGCAGCGGTGCCTCGGCCACGGTCAGGCCGTCGCGCCCGGCCAGGGCGGCGAAGCGGATCGGCTCGGCCTCCGCGTGCAGGTCGGTCTCGCCGCCGAGGAACGCCTCCAGCGCCACGTCGGAATCGCGGAAATAGTCGAAGACCAGCCGGTCGAAGTTGTGCCGGCCGCGATTGACCGCCTTGTCCGCCGCCCAGTAGTCGGGCACCCGGGTCAGCACCAGTCGCCTCGGCGCATCGGCCTCCGCCAGGCGATAGGGGCCGGAGCCGAGCGGCGCGGCGGTGCCCTCGCGCGCGGCGTGGGCCGGGTGGATCGGCAGCGCCGCGATCTGGCCGATCAGCTCCCGGTCGCCCGGCCGTTCGCTGGCGAAGGCGAGGCGGCGCGGACCCTCCGCCCGGACCGACAAGGTCCTGAACGCCTGGCGATAGAACGGCGCCCCCTCGCGCTTCAGCGTCTCGAAGGTGAAGACCACGTCGTCCGTGGTGACCGGCCGACCGTCGTGCCACCGGGCCGCCGGGTCCAGCGTCAGCTCGATCCGCGACAGGTCGCTGGACAGCGCGACGCCGTCGGCCAGCAGGCCGTAGTAGCCCGCGGGTTCGTCGGCGCTCGGCACGATCAGGCGATCGAAGATCAACCGCAGGTCGCCGGGCGGACGGCCGGGATAGCGCAGGGTGTCGAGCGTGTCGAACGCCCCGATCCGCGCCAGCCGGAGGCTGCCGCCCTTCGGCGCGTCCGGGCGGACATAGTCGAAGGCCTCGAACCCGTCCGGGTACTTGAGGGCCCCCAGCGGCGACGCGCCATGGGCGAGGCCGGCCGCGCCGGCGAGCGGCGGCCGGGCCGGCAGGAGCATGAGACCGCTGCCACACAGCCCGGTCGCGAGGAGACGGCGTCGGGTCCAGGGTCGGCTCATGGCGGGAGGCTTCCGGTCTCGCGCTGGGGGGGAGGGGAGGCCGGGCGGACCGGGCACTGGCCCCTGTCCGTCCGATAGGCAACAGGCGTTCCGCGGCAACCAATCTGTACGGTAATGCGAATCATTATCAATATCAAGCCTACTTCGAAGGCCGGCCGGTTGGTCGGTCGGCGGACCGGCCTGGCGCCCGGTCGGTCCTTGGCCGGCAACCGCCCGCATCCGTCCGTGCCACCCCATTGCGGGCCGTCGGGCTATGGGGTATCGCAAGGGGCATGGCTCTCTCCCCCGACGCCCCCGACGCCGTTTCCGTGCCCTATCCCGTCCCCGACCCGGGCGCCGCGCCGACCGAGCCCCATCGCGCCGCCGCGGCGCGCTGGCTCGACCGGCTCGCGCCGCGGGTGCTGGAGCGCATGGGCGGCGATCCCGCCGACCGCGACGCCTTCGCCCGGCGGATGGACGCCCATTTCCTGAGGCTCTATGCCGAGCTTCACCCGCTCTATGGCGCGCGTCCGGATTTCGTCTGGTGGCTGGAGCGGTTCCTGGAAACCGCCGCCCGGGCCGCCGCCATGCGGCCGACGCGGCTGAAGCGCCGGGACGCCGGGGCCGAGGCGGCGGCGGAGCCCTGGTGGTCCGATCACCGCCACCTGGGCGCCGTCTGCTATGTCGACCGGTGGGCCGGCGATCTGGCCCGGTTCCGCCGCCACCTCGACTATCTCGAGGAGCTCGGCGTCACCTATGTCCACCTGATGCCCCTCCTGAAGATGCGCCCGGGGGAGAACGACGGCGGCTACGCCGTCTCCAGCTATCGCGAGGTGGAGCCGCGGATCGGCACCATGGCGCAGCTGGAGGATCTGGCGGGGGAGCTGGCGCGCCGCGGTATGCGGCTCTGCCTCGACTTCGTCTTCAACCACACTGCCGACGACCACGACTGGGCCCGCGCCGCCAAGGTCGGCGATCCGGAGGCCCGCGACCTCTATCGCGTCTTCCCCGACCGCCGCCTGCCCGACGCCTACCAGCCCCATCTGCGCGAGATCTTCCCGGACCGGGGCAGCGACAATTTCCTCTGGGTGCCGGAGCTCGACGGCTGGGTCTGGTCGACCTTCTACGCCTACCAGTGGGACCTGAACTTCGGCAACCCGGCGCTGTTCGACCGGATGCTGGCGGAGATGCTGTTCCTCGCCAACCGCGGGGTCGAGGTGCTGCGGCTCGACGCGGTGCCGTTCATCTGGAAGGAGCTGGGCACCGACTGCGAGAACCGGCCCGGCGCGCACCGGCTGATCCGCGCGTTCAACGCGCTGGCGGCGATGGCGGCGCCGGCGCTGACCTTCAAGTCGGAGGCGATCGTCCACCCGGACCAGGTGGCGAGCTATGTCGGCCGGCACGAAGCGCCGCTCAGCTACCATCCGCTCTGGATGGTCCATCTCTGGGAGATGCTGGCGACCCGCGACACCCGGCTGGCCCGCCATGCGATGCGCAAGCGCTGCGCCCTTCCGCCGGGCAGCGGCTGGGTCAACTATGTGCGGGGCCACGACGACATCGGCTGGGGCTTCGCCGACGAGGATGCGGCGGCCTTCCATATCGACGGGTTCGGCCACCGCCAGTTCCTGAACGCCTTCTACACCGGCCGATTCCCCGGCAGTTTCGCCGGCGGGCTGCCGTTCCAGGAAAACCCGCGCACCGGCGACTGCCGGATCGCCGGCACCACCGCCAGCCTGTGCGGGGTGGAGCGGGCGCGGCTTTCCGGCAACGCCGAGGCGATGGACCTGGCGGTCCGCCGGGTGGTGCTGCTTCACGGCCTGGTGCTGACCATGCCTGGCCTGCCGCTGATCTGGCTCGGCGACGAGGTGGGGCGGGAGAACGACCTCTCCTACCGCGACGATCCCACGCTCGCGGTCGACGCCCGCTGGGTGCACCGGCCGGTCGCCGACTGGCCGGCGGAGGATGCGGCGCGCGCGGATCCCGACAGCCCGGGCGGCCGGATCTTCCGGGGCATCCGGCGCCTGGCCGCGGTCCGGCGGGCGGAGCCCGCGCTGGGCGGAGAGGCGGTGGAGATCCTGCCGCTCGCCAACCCGCATGTGTTCGGGATGGAGCGGGTCAACGCCGGCCGGCGCGCGGTCGTGCTGGCCAATGTCACCGAGCGGGTGCAATGGGTCGCCGACGGCGGCCTCCTCGCGCTGCTGGGGCGGCCGCCGTGGCGGGACCTGGTCTCGGCGACCGCCCGTCCGCGCAGCGGCCTCGGCCTGTTGCTGGAGCCCTATGAGATCGTTGTGCTGGAAGGCCTGCCGTCCCGGACATGACGGCGATTTTTAGTATTGAATTTCAATCAGGTGAGGTCGCGCCGCGAAGGCGGGGATCTTGGTGGACGGTGCGCCTTGCGACGGGAGCGCCCCTGCCCGGGAGGTGCCCGCCGTCGCGGGCATGACCCGCGCTTTTTCGTCTTGAACATCAACCAGACAAGGTCATCCCCGCGCAGACGCGCGAAGGCGGGGGCCAATACGCTGTTGCTGGTCGCAGTCTTCACGGGGTCATCCCCGCGCAGGCGCGCGAAGGCGGGGACCTTGGTGGGCGGCGGCCAGGCGCCGACGCCGGACCGTCGCGCCTTCGACGCGACCTGCGGGGGCGTCCCGTCAGTGCAGGCGGTCCGGCAGTTCCTTGATGGCACCGTCGACCAGGGCCGCGGCCCGCTTCTCGTCGACCGTCTCGATGATGATTTGCCGGGCCGCGGCGACCGCGAGGTCCGCCGCCATGGCGCGCACGTCGGCCGCGGCCTGGGCTTCCGCCTGGGCGATGCGGTCCATCGCCTGCTTCTCCCGCCGCGCCAGCTGTTCCTCCACGGCGGCGGCCGCCTCGGCGCGATGGCGTTCGGCTTCGGAGCGGGCATGGGCGATGATCTCTTCCGCCTCGCCCATCGCGTCGCGCTGCCGGCGCTGCAGCTCGGCGAGCCGGGACTGCGCCTCCTCGCGCAGCTTCTTGGCCTCCTCGAGCTCCGCGGCGATGCGCGCCGCCCGGCCGTCGAGGGCCTCCAGGATGCCGCGCTTGGCCGGCTTCCAGGCGATCGCGATGACGATCGCCAGCGCGCCCAGCAGCCAGATCTCGGTCGGGATCGCCGGACCATGGGCGACCTCGACCTCGGCGTTCTCGCCGGTGGCCTCGGCCAGCACGGACTTCACCAGACCGTCGACGCGGGCCGCCTTCTCGGCGGCGGAGGCGACGATCGGCGTCAGGTCGGTGGGGAACCAGTCGGTCACCGCGCGCCCTCCTTCATCAGTTGGTCGACCTTCTTGCCGGCTTCCGCCTCGGTCGGCTGCACGCCGATCAGACGGTCGGCGACGGCGCGGCTGGCCTCGACCGCGATGTCGCGGACCTGGGCCATCGCCTCGTCGCGGGCGACGGTGATCCGCTTCTCCGCCTCGCCGATCCTGCCGTCGAGATGCTTGTCGAAGTCCGCCTGCCGGGCAGCCGCCGCCTGGGCGATCTCCTTGTTGGCCTGGCCGATCACGGAGGACGCCTCGCCGCGGGCCTTGGCCAGCGCCGCCTCGTACTGCTCGATGACCGATTCGGCCTCCTTGCGCAGCCGCTCGGCATGCTCCAGGTCGTTGGCGATGCGCTCGGACCGCTCCTCCAGCACCTCGCTGATCCGCGGCAGCGCGATCCGCGACATCAGCACGTAGAGCAGCCCGAAGGTCACGATCAGCCAGAAGATCTGGCCGGCGAAGGAGGACGGGTCGAATTGAGGCATCGGGGTCTCCCCGGGGGGATACGGACCCGGCACGGAGCCGGGATCGCGGGCTCGGCGGAAACGGCGGATCGGCCCGGCCGCAAGGGCCGGAAGGGGACGGCGGCAAGCGGACGGCGGCAAGCGGACGGCGGCAAGCGGACGGCGGCAGGATCGGCTGGCGCAAACCGGCCTTGGAGTACCGGAGGCAATCCGGAACCGATCTACCGGTCCCCTGGAGTCCCGGCCCCTTGACCGTTCGGGTCCGGTCCGGCGGCCCGCCTCGGCCGATGACGGGATCATCGGTCCGTCGGGAGCCGCCGCAGATCGGGGCGGCGGACGCCGGCCGGTCCACCCTTGCCGGGGGCCGGCCGGATACCGTCGCCTCCACCGCTTCCGAGAACCGCCGACGACCGTCGCCGACGGCCCCCGTGCCCTGCATTCAGGAGCGCGTGACCGCGAGCGCCGCCGTCGGCGCAGGCGGTCAGCCGAACAGCGCGATCAGGCCGATGATCAGGGCGAACAGCGCGATGGCTTCCGTCACGGCGAAGCCGATCCAGATATTCGCGCCGATGTCGTCCTTGGCGGCCGGGTTGCGGGCGAGGGCGGTGATGTAGCTCGCCCACACGTTGCCGACGCCGATACCGGCACCGATCATGCCGATGGCGGCCAGACCGGCACCCAGATAACGAGCGGCTTCAGCTTCCATGACGCTGTCCTTTCACGAAGCGTAAGGGAGGGATCGATGGGAGGAAGAGCGACGACGCGCGGCGGCACCCGTCAGTGGAGGTGCAGCGCGTCGTGCAGATAGACGCAGGTGAGGATCGTGAACACGTAGGCCTGGATGATGGCGATCATGATCTCCAGCGCCGTCAGCGGCACCAGGGCGATGAACGGGATGAACCCGAAGACGCCCATCAGCGCGATGAAGCCGGCGATCACCTTCAGCAGCACATGCCCGACGACCATGTTGGCGAACAGTCGGACCGACAGGCTGATCGGGCGCGACAGGTAGGACACGAGCTCCACCGGGATCAGGATGATGCCGGTCCACCACGGCGCGCCGTGCGGGAAGAACAGCGACAGGAACTTCGCGCCGTGGCGCACCACGCCGATGATCGTCACCGCGATGAAGATGAACAGGGCCAGCGCAAAGGTCACGACGATGTGGCTGGTGACCGTGAAGCTGCCCGGGATCATGCCGAGCAGGTTGGCGAACAGCACGAACATGAAGAGCGTGAAGACGAACGGGAAGAAGCGCCGGCCCTCCGACCCCACGTTGTCCCGCACCATGTTCGCTATCGTCTCGTAGAACATCTCCGCCAGCGACTGGAACCGGGTCGGTACCAGGGCCCGGCCGCTGGTGGCGCCGATCAGCAGCACGGTGACCGCGCCGATGGCGATCATCATCCACAGCGACGAATTGGTGAAGGAGAGATCCAGGCCGCCGACCTGGATCGGCACGATCGGCTTGATCTCGAACTGTTCCAGCGGACCAGCCACGCGGTCTCTCCCGTTCTCTCAGGCATCCGGGCCCCGGCGGGGGCCCCTCCGATGGCGGGGCGGTCGCCCGCCCCTCTTCCAGGAAACCGGCCGGACGAGCGATCCGGCCGGCGGTCTTTACTGTCCGTCGCGACTGAGGCCCACCGGGTCGGCCGGCCTCAGCCGTCGCGCTCCTTCGCCCGCCCCCGCCGTTCCTTCGCCTGTCGGTCCAGTTCTTGCGCGGTGCGGTAGACGTTGAGGAACCCGGCCGCGCAGCCGACGATGAAGAACGCGATCAGCAGCCAGGGCGAGGTCCCGAGCCAACGGTCCAGGACGATGCCGATGCCGGCCCCGACGATCACCGCGGCCGACAGTTCGACCGCGATTCGCAGGCCGGCCCCCATCGCCGCCGATCGCCCCGCCTCCTGATCGTCGCGCCCCTTACGGCGCCGCAGGGCGGCGTCCAGGCGTTCGTCGAAATCGCCCTGACGGGGCGGCTCGTCGAACCCGCCGCGGCGCGGCGAAGGGCGTTTGCGATCGGTCAAGTGCCGGGGAAATCCCGTTCAAGGCCGGTTCCGCGCCCGAAAGCGCGCGGCAACTTAGGGGCACCCCTCCGGCCCTGTCAAGGTCGGATGCTGCCCCCTCCCGCAGTGCGGCAAGCTGCCCCGAAAACCGCGGAAATCGGCGGGTTCGCCGAAGGCGGGAAGCGGCCGCGAGCGGCGTCAGGCGGTCTCGCGCAGATGTTCGGCCTGCTGCAGGTCGACCGACACCAGCTTGGACACGCCCCGCTCGGTCATCGTCACGCCGTAGAGCCGGTGCGCCCGAGCCATGGTCATCCGGTGGTGGGTGACCAGCAGGAAGCGGGTCGTGTTGGTGTCCGACAGCTCCTCCAGGAGCGAGCAGAACCGGTCCACATTGGCGTCGTCCAGCGGCGCGTCGACCTCGTCCAGCACGCAGATCGGCGCCGGATTGGTAAGGAACACCGCAAACAGCACGGCGACGGCCGTCAGGGCCTGCTCGCCGCCGGACAGCAGCGAGAGGTGCTGCAGCCGCTTGCCCGGCGGGCTGGCGAAAATCTCCAGCCCGGCGTTGAGCGGGTCCTCCGCCTCGGTCAGCTTGAGATAGGCCTTGCCCCCGCCGAACAGCCGGCCGAACAGCCGCTGGAAATGGCCGTCGACGACGTCGAAGGCGCCTAGCAGGCGTTCGCGCGCCTCCTTGTTCAGGCTGCCGATTCCCTGGCGCAGCCGGGCGATGGCGGCGATCAGGTCCTCCCGCTCGGCATGCATGCCCTGGATCTGCTGGTCGAGCTCGTTGGCCTCGGTCTCGGCACGCAGGTTGACCGGCCCCATGGTCTCCCGCTCGCGCAGGAGGCGCTCCAGCTTCTGTTCGGTCGCCGCGAGATCGGGCAGCGCGTCGCCGGGCGCGAGGCCGGCGAGCTGGCCCACCTTTTCCGGCGCCACCTCCAGCCGCTCCTCGATCCGTTCGCGCACGGCCTGGACTGCGGTCATCGCCGCCTCGACCTCGGCCTCGGCGCGCACCCGCTTCTCGCGGGCGGCCGCCAGCGCCGATTCGGCCTCCTTCAGGACGCGGGCGGTGTCGCGGGCGGTCGCCTCGGCCCCGGCCAGCGCATCGGCGGCGGTGCGGCGGTTGCGCTCCGCCTCGGCAATCCGGTCGAGCAGGACGCTGCGCTGCGCCTCGATCTCGGCCGGCCGGCCGGCCAGCGCCTCCAGTCGCTCGCGCTCCCCGCCGGCGCGGCTCTCCAGCTCAGCCAGCCGCTCGCCGGCGCCGGACGCCCGGCTCTGCCAGCCGCGCACCTCGTCCTCGAGGGTGATCAGCCGGTCGGAGCGCTGGCGCGCCTCCCGCGTCAGACGGTCGAGCGCATTCTGCCGGTCGCCCTGGACGCTGCGTGCCTCCGCCAGCCGGCCACGCAGCTCCGCGATCGCGGCGCGCTGCTCGGCCGTGTCGGGCAGGTCGGCGCGGGCGGCCCGCGCGGCCTCCACCGCGGCCACCGCCTCCTCCCTCTCCTGGGCCAGACGCTCGGCGGTCTCGACCAGCCCGGCATACTTGCTCTGCCGCGCCGCCGCCTGGCGTTCCAGCTCCGCATGGCGGCCGCGCGCCCGGTCGGCGCCGGCATAGGCCTGGTCGACGCCGCGCCGTGCCTCCTTCGCCGCGGTCGTGGCGACGTCGGCGTCGCGCGCGGCGGCCTCGCGGGCGGCGCGGGCCCGGTCGACGCCGGCGCGGGCCTCCCCGGCCGACGCCTGCGCGGCCTCGATCTCGCCCTCCAGCTCGGCCAGGCGGTTGCGCTGCTGCAGCCGCGCCGCGGCGGCCGAGGGGGCACCGGCCCGCTTGACCAGCCCGTCCCAGCGCCAGACCGCGCCGTCCCGGCCGACCAGCATCTGACCCGGCGCCAGGCGGGCCGCCAGCCCTTCCCCCGCCGCCTCGTCCGCGACCACGCCGATATGGGACAGCCGGCGCGCCAGCTCCGCCGGGGCGTCGACCCGGTCGGGCAGGGGCTCCACCCCCTCCGGCCAACCGACCTCGCCGTAGAGCGGCGGCAGGGCGCGCCAGTGGATCGGCGCGGCCGCGTCGGCCGGCGCCTCGGCATCGTCGCCGAGCGCCGCGCCGAACGCGGCCTCGTAGCCCTTGGCGACGGCGACGGAGTCCAGGATCGGCGGCCAGGTCTGCCCCTTCGGCCGGCCGCTGCCGAGGGCCGCCAGCAGGCCGTCGGCCTCCGCCTTCAGCCGCGCCAGCGCCGCCTCCGCGGTCTGCGCGGCATCGCGGGCCTCGCGCTCGGTCTCGCCGGAGGCCTGGCGCCGGTCCTCCGCCGCCTGGCGGCGATCCTCGGCCGCCTCGGCGGCGTGGCGGGCATCGGCCAGGGCGCGGTCGGCAGCGGCGACCGCCGCCTCCGCCTCGGCCACGTCCGGGCTCTCGGCGATCTGCCGCTCCATCGCCGCGCGCTCGGCGGTCGCGGCCTCCAGCCGGCGCGATGTCTTGCCCAGCGCCTCCTCGAGCTCGCGGATCCGGCGCTCCAGCTGGTCGCGGGCGGCCTCGTCGGCGGCGACCCGCTCGGTCCGCGCCTCCAGTTCGCGCTCCAGGTCCTCGACCGCGGCCTTGGCCTCGGCCAGCGCGGCGTCCGCCTGCTGCCAAGCCTCGCCCTCGCCGGCGCGCGAGGCCTCCAGCCGGCCGCGCTCCAGCGCCAGGCGCTCCAGCGCCGCCTCGGCGTCGGCCGCGAGATCCTTCTCGCGCTCGATGTCGCCGGTGAGCTGGGCGAGCCGCCGCTCCCCCTCCGCCCGCTCGGCCTCGATCCGTTTCTCCTCGTCGGCCAGCCGGTCGCGCGCGATCGTCAGGCGCTGCAGCGCCGCCGCTGCCTCCGCCTCGCGCCGGCGCAGCGGCTCCACGGCCTCGCCGGCCTCGGCGGCGGCGGTGGTGGCGCGGGTCACCGCCAGCATGTGCTCGCGCACCACCTCCTCGTTGGCCTGATGGGCCTGGCGGGCGGCCGCCAGCTTCTTCTGCGCCTCGATCAGCCGGAGGTGCAGGACCACCGCCTCCGCCTCGCGGATGCGGTCGGAAAGCGCCCGATAGCGGGCGGCCTGGCGGGCCTGCTTCTTCAGGCCGCCCAGCTGGCCCTCCATCGCCTGGATCACGTCCTCCAGGCGGACAAGGTTCTCCTCCGCCGCCTTCAGCTTCAGCTCCGCCTCGTGGCGGCGGCTGTGCAGTCCCATGATGCCCGCCGCCTCCTCCAGCAGCAGGCGGCGGTCGGTCGCCTTGGCGCTGATCAGGGCGGCGACCCGGCCCTGGCTGACCAGCGCCGGGGAGTGCGCGCCGGAGCCGTGGTCCTGGAACAGGAGCTGGACGTCGCGCGCGCGCACGCCCTTGCCGTTGATCCGGTAGTCGGAGCCGGAGCCGCGCTCGATCCGGCGGCTGACCTCCAGCTCGTCATGGTGGTTGAACGCCGCCGGTGCGGTGCGCTTGCCGTTGTCGAGCGACAGCACGACCTCGGCGATGTTGCGCGGCGGCCGCTCGCTGGTGCCGCCGAAGATCACGTCGTCCATCTCCGAGCCGCGCATCCGCTTGGCCGACGTCTCGCCCATCACCCAGCGCAGCGCCTCGAACAGGTTCGACTTGCCGCAGCCGTTCGGACCGACGACGCCGGTGATCCCCGGTTCGATGACCAGTTCGGTCGGATCGACGAAAGACTTGAAGCCGGTCAGGCGAAGCTTGGTGAACTGCAACGGCGGGCGACTTTCGCAGACGCCCCGGCCCGCCGGAGGATCGCCGGGGGGCCGGGGCGGGTGGCGGATCGGAGGCTCACGTGTCGAGCAGCGGATCGATCCTCTCGGCGAAGAAGGAGAGCGGCCGGTTCCCGGACACCACCTCGCCCTCGATCACGAAGGTCGGCGTGGCGCTGACATTGTACTTCTGCTCCGCGTCCAGGCGAACCTGGACGATCCGGTCGGCCAGGTCCTCGTCCGCCATGCAGGCGTCGATCTCGTCCTGGCTGAGGCCGGCGGTGCGCGCCAGTCGGGCCACTGCCGCCATCTGGTCGTCGGCGGCCAGCCAGTCGCTCTGGGTCTGGTAGAGGATGTCGACGAAGGAGAAGAACCGAGCCTCCGGCAGGCAGCGCGCCAGCATGCCGGCCCTCAGGTCCAGGCCGTTGAGCGGGAACTGCCGCCAGACCATGCGCACCTGGCCCGGGTCGATGTAGCGCTCGGTGAACTCCGGCAGCGTGTCGTTGTGGAAGTTGGCGCAATGCCCGCAGGTCAGCGAGGCGTATTCGATGAGCGTCACCGGCGCATCCTCGGCGCCCTTGACGAAGTCGAACGCCGTCACCTCCGGCTGCCAGTCCTGGGCGCGGGCGACGCGGGTGCCGAAGCGGCCGACCGGCAGCCCGGCCGCGACCGTGGCGGCCCCGGCGAGAGCCCCAATCGCTAGTGTTCTGCGCTGCAATTCTGCCTCCGATCCACTAGATGTTGACTATACCGCCGGGCCTTCGGCCGCGGCAAGCGGCCGCAGCGCGCGGCGGCGCAGATTCCTGTGGAGCGTTTTCAACGCCCCGGCTCCGTCCCGCCGGCCCCGCCGCGGCCCTTGGGACCTGCCCCTGGGCTCTCCGGCGTGCGCGTCCAGAGCGCGCGGCCCAGCGCGGCCAGCCGGTCCTTGAGGTCGGCGTCGGCGACGCCCGCGACCAGTCCCGCGATCTCGTTCTCCTCCGCCGGACCGGGCGGGCGTGGCGGCGGCTTGGGTGCGGCACGCAGGATCGCGCCCTGCACAAGCTTGATCCGGTCGATCGCGCGATAGCCGAAATGGCCGTTGATCCGCTCGATCAGCCAGGGCAGGTCGTGCTGCAGCTCCAGCGCCTGCGACGGGTCGACCTTCAGCGTCAGCGTGGCGGAATCCTGCCGGTCCTTCGGGAAGGTGAGCTTCTCCGGCAGGGCGATCGCCGCGGTCTCCGGGCCGACCACGGCCGGCCAGTCGGCGAGCAGGGCGCCCAGCGCCGAGGCCTTTCGCCCCAGCGCCCGGCGCGCGAGCGGCCCGGCCAGGCCGCCGAGCTGGCGCGGCCGGCTCATGACGGCGCGCCCGCCTGCGGTGGGCGCGTGCGGCCGCCCGTGCGGCGGCCCGGGCGGCCCGTGGGGCGGCCCGTGCGGCGCGACGGCGGTTGGGCGCGCGTCGCCGCCGGGCTAGGATGCCGGCCGCCGCGGGCGCCGCGGCGGACATTCCCCCGGCCGAGGTGACGATGAGCCGCGCCTTCCACGATGCCTCCGCCTCCATCTCCAACCCCGCCCCGGGCTCGGATGCCGATCCGGGCAGCCTGGCGCCAGGCGCGGCGTCGGCCGCGCTGCTGGCCTGGTACGACCGGCACCGGCGCCGCCTGCCCTGGCGCGCCGAACCCGGCCGGCGTCCGGATCCCTACCATGTCTGGCTGAGCGAGATCATGCTCCAGCAGACGACGGTGGCCACGGTCGGACCCTATTTCCGCGACTTCCTGGACCGCTGGCCGACCGTCGCCGACCTGGCTGCGGCGGACCTGGACGCCGTGCTGCACGCCTGGCAGGGCCTCGGCTACTATGCCCGGGCGCGCAACCTGCACAGGTGCGCGCGCGCCGTCGCCGCCCGGCCCGACGGCCGCTTCCCCGAGACTGAGCAGGAATTGAGGCAGCTTCCGGGCGTGGGCGACTATACCGCCGCGGCGGTGGCGGCGATCGCCTTCGACCGACCGGCGGCGGCGATGGACGGCAATGTCGAGCGGGTGGTGGCGCGCCTGTTCGCCGTCGAGGATCCGCTGCCGGGAGCCAAGCCGGCCCTGCGCGCGCTGACCGCGACGCTGGTGCCGCAGGATCGTCCGGGCGACCACACCCAGGCGATGATGGATCTGGGGGCCACGATCTGCACGCCGAGAAAGCCGAAATGCATCCTGTGCCCGCTGGCCGGCCCCTGCGCCGGCCGCGCTGCGGGGATGGCGGAGGACCTGCCGGTCAAGGCGAAGAAGAAGGCGAAACCGACCCGGCGCGCGGTGGCGTTCTGGGTGACCGACCCGTCGGGCGCCGTGCTGCTGCGCCGGCGGGCGGAAAGCGGGCTTCTGGGCGGGCTGATGGAGGTGCCGTCGAGCCCGTGGACGGAAGACGGCGCGACCGATCCGGGCGACGCGGCAGCCCGGGCGGCGGCGCCGGTGGCGGCGGACTGGCGGGTGCTTCCGGGACGGGTGCGGCACACCTTCACCCATTTCCACCTGGACCTGACCGTGGCGGTCGGCCGGGTCGCGGCGGGCGATCCCGCGGCGGGGGTCTGGGTGCCGGTGGAGGCGCTGGGCGACCATGCGCTGCCGACGCTGATGAAGAAGGTGGTGCGCCACGCCCTGGCGTCGGCGTAGGGCGCTCAGATCCGATGGATGCGCGCGACGGCCGTCGTCGCCCCGTCGCGAAAACGCCGCCGCGTGCGGGCGGCCCAAGGGTGACGGCGACGTCCTGCGACCCTCTGCCGCCCCGGCCGGCCGCACGCCGGCCGGGGCGAGAGGGGATGCGAACCTGTCCGGTTGGGCTCAGCTCGCCAGTTCGCGGGGCTCGTGGCCCTGCAGGTGGTCGAGCGCCCAGATCGCCGCCTGGGTCCGGTTCTGGACGCCCAGCTTGCGCATGATCCGGCGCAGATGGACCTTGACCGTGCCGTCGCAGGTGCCGAGCCGGCGGGCGATCACCTTGTTCGGCTGCCCCTCGGCCAGCAGGCTCAGGATGTCGCGCTCGCGCGGGGTCAGGTTCTCGGCCTCCGCGGTCGGCACGCCCGCGCCGGGCCGGCGGCTGCCGGCGCCTTCCAGGAACTTCGACACGACGCTCATCGGCACCACGGCCTGGCCATACATGATCAGCCGGATCGAGTGGGACAGCGCCTCCGAGCTCATGTTCCGGTGCAGGAACCCGTCGACGCCCGCCTGCAGCGCCTAGTGCATCGGCTGCGGCTCCGCACTGTCGGTCAGCACCAGCAGGCGCGACCCGGCGGCCCGCTCGCGCAGCCGGGAGACCCCCTCCAGAAACGCGTCGTCGCCGGTGCTCCAGCCGACGATGATGATCAGTTCCGGCATCGCCGCGCCGTCGGCGATCAGCTCGTCGACCGTCTGCGCCTGGCGCTGCACCGCGACGCCGATATGGGCGCCCAGCCGGCCGAATGCCTCGCGGAACAGCAGATCGCCGGAAACCAGCGCGGCGGTGATCATGGTATCGCTCATGGTTATCCCCTCTAGATGGCACAAGCGCCGGCAATTTTGTTTCGTTCGCGACCGGCGCCTTCGGAAACCTCGCCCCTCTGGTTACACGTCCCGTGCCAAACGGGCCGCTCACTGTTCGCATCGCCGCTAAATCGCGTAAATCCCTTGCTTCGAAAGGAATTTATCGAACCATCTTTTAGCACATATCTTTTCGTATTACGCCTTGTTTATAGACCTTGGGATTACCGAATTTGCGACGTTAACCATAGCGGATTTGCATATTGAAAATCATCCTGCGACGAGGATGTGTTTTGTTGCGCATTGAGGCACCAGACCGCCTCACTTTTGCAATACAAAACTTCGTCGCATTCACCACCTTCGCGAAAATCAGAAACTTTATTGCTGCGCCTGGCCCGGTCGATGGATGGGCGCGCGGTGCCGTTCACGGCGGGACCGGGCAGGACGGGGGTTCGCAGCGCCGCCGCGTGCGCCAACATGCCTGCCAGGGCCCGGAGCCCGAGCCCCGAGCCTGAGCCCGGAGCCTGAGCCCGAGGCCTGCGAAACACGGGAGGGCGGCAATGCCGCGCGGCAGACTGGACGTGAAGCCGGAGCTGGAATTCCTGACCCTCCTGGACGAGTCCGGGACGATCGCCGAGGGGGAGGAGATCGGCATCGACGACGATCGGCTCGGTGCCATGCACCGGGTGATGCTGACCGCCCGGAAGCTCGATGCCCGGCTCCTCAAATTGCAGCGCCAGGGCCGGATCGGCACGTTTGCGCCGGTCGAAGGCCAGGAGGCCGCGCAGGTCGGCAGCGCGGCCGCGCTGAAGGACGACGACTGGGTGGTGCCGTCCTATCGGGAAAATGCGGTCGCCCTTTGGCGTGGCCTGCCGATCGACCGGATCTTCCTCTACGCCGCGGGCTATACCGAAGGGGCTGCGATTCCCGAAGAATCGCGGGACCTGCCGGTGGCGATCCCCGTCGGCACCCAGCCGCTGCACGCCACCGGCATCGCCTATGCGGAAAAGCTGCGGGGCGGCGACGCGGTGACGATGACCTATTTCGGCGACGGCGCGACTTCGCAGGGCGATCTGCACGAGGCGCTGAACATGGCCGGCGTGTTCCGCCTGCCGGTCGTCTTCCTGTGCCAGAACAACCAGTGGGCCATCTCCGTGCCGAGGGAGCGCCAGACGGCATCGCGCACCCTCGCCCAGAAGGCGCTGGCCTACGGCATGCCGGGCATCCAGGTCGACGGCAACGACCTGCCCGCGGTCCATGCCGCGGCGCGCGAGGCGGTGGACCGGGCGCGCGCCGGCGACGGGCCGACCTTCGTCGAATGCGTCACCTACCGCCTGGGCCTGCACACCACGGCCGACGATCCCACCAAGTACCGCGACGAGGACGAGGTCGAGACCTGGCGCAGGCGCGAGCCGCTGGCCCGGCTCGCCGTGCTGATGAAGGACCGCGGGCTGATCGACGACGACGGCCTGGCCGACCTCGAGGAGACGATCGAGCAGGAGATCCTCGACGCCTGGGCGGCGACCGAACGGCGGATCGAGGACCTGGATCGCCGGCCGGAGGCGATGTTCGACAACCACTTCGCCGAGATGCCGCCGCATCTGGCCGCCCAGCGCGACGCCTTCCTGGCCCTGGAGGGCCGCGGCGGGACGTCCGGCGGCAAGGGCGGCGGCAAGGGCGGCGGCAAGGGCGGCGGCGACGACGACGGCGGCGGCGAGCGCCGGCGCGAGGAGGCGTGAGATGGCCGAGCGGACCATGGTCCAGGCGATCAACCTCGCCCTGCGCCAGGAGATGGAGCGGGACGAGACCGTCGTGCTGCTGGGCGAGGACGTCGGAGTCGACGGCGGCATCTTCCGGGTCACCGAAGGTCTCCTCGACGCCTTCGGCGAGGGCCGGGTGATCGACACGCCGCTGGCCGAATCGGCGATCGTCGGCAGTGCGGTGGGCATGGCGATCAACGGGCTGAGGCCGGTCGCGGAGATGCAGTTCTCCGGCTTCTCCTATCTCGCCTTCAACCAGATCGAGGCCCACGCGGCGCGGATGCGCTGGCGCTCCGGCGGCCGGTTCGCGGTGCCGATGGTGGTGCGCATGCCCTATGGCGCCGGGGTGCGTGCCCTGGAGCACCACTCGGAAAGCCGCGAGGTCTACTGGGCGCACACGCCGGGGCTCAAGACGGTCATTCCGTCCACCCCGCGCACGGCGCGGGCACTGCTGGTCAGCGCGATCCGCGACCCGGACCCGGTCATCTTCATGGAGCCCAAGCAGGTCTACCGATCGATCAAGGAGGAGGTGCCGGACGAGGAGGAGACCCTGCCGATCGGCGAGGCCCGCCGCGTGCGCGAGGGCGACGGCCTGACCATGGTCGCCTGGGGTGCCATGCTGCACCGGACCCTGGCGGCGGCGGAGACGCTGGCCGAGGAGGACGGCGTCGAGGCGACGGTCTTCGACCTCGCCACGCTGGCGCCGCTCGACACCGACGCGATCGCGGAGTCGGTCCGGCGCACCGGCCGGCTGGTCGTGGTGCACGAGGCGCCGCAGACCTACGGCCCCGCCGCGGAAATCGCCCAGCGGGTCGCCGAGGCGGCCTTCCTGCACCTGGAGGCCCCGGTCCGGCGGGTCGCCGGCTGGGACACGATGGTCCCCTATTTCGCCCGCGAGCAGAACTACATGCCCGACGCGGCGCGGATCCTCGACGGCGCGCGCGCGTGCCTGTCGTACTGACGGCAGCCCCTGGATCCCGGAGATCGAGATGGCCAAGGAATTCCGACTGCAGGACCCCGGCGAAGGCATCCACGAGGCCGAGATCCGCGAGATCACCGTCTCCGAAGGCGACCGGGTCGAGGAAGGCGACACGGTCTTCGTCGTGGAGACCGACAAGGCGGCGGTCGACCTGCCCGCGCCCTATGCCGGCACCGTCGCCTCGATCGACGTGGCGGTCGACGACCTGGTCGAGGTCGGCGCCCTCCTGATGACGATCGACACGGGCTCGGAGGAACCCGCCGCCGGCAAGGGCGCCGAGGCGGAGGAGGCCGAGCCGGAGGAGGCCGAGGAGAACGGGGACGCCAAGGAGAACGGGGACGCCAAGGAGAAGGAGGACGCCAAGGAGAAGGAGGACGCCGAGGAGAGGGAGGACGCCGGGGAGGAGAAGCGCGAACCGGCCGAGGCCGAGGCGGAGGAAGCGCCGCGCGGCGAGCCCGGGACCGGGAAGGCTGGGACGGGGAAGGCTGGGACCGGGAAAGACGGGACGGGGAAGGCCGGGACGGGGAAGGACGGGACGGGGCGTCCGTCCGGCGGGCGTCGCGGCGGCGCCCCGGTCAAGGCGACGCCGGCCACGCGCCGGGTGGCGCGCGAGCTGGATGTCGACCTCGCTGCCGTCGACGGCACCGGCTCCGACGGCCGGGTGACCGAGGCGGATGTCCGCGAGGCCGCCGAGGGCCGCGGGCGCGCGCCCGCCGGGGAGCAGGCCGCCGAAGCGCCGGCCGCCGAAGCGCCTGCCCAGGCGCAGGCCGAGCGGGTGCCCCTGCGCTCCGTCCGGCGGGCGGTGGCGCGGACCATGGCGCGCGCCTGGGCGGAGATCCCCCATGTCACCCACCACGACACGGTCGACGTGACCGGGCTGGAGCGGCTGCGCCGCCGCCGGCGGGAGGCGGCGGGCGAGGACGGGCCGCCGCTGACGCTGACACCCTTCCTGATCAAGGCCGCGGCGGCGGTCCTGGCCGACCATCCCCGGTTCAACGCCTCGCTCGATACCGAGGCGGAGGAGATCGTTCTCCATCGGGAGATCCATATCGGCGTCGCCACGGCGACCGATCGCGGCCTCCTGGTTCCGGTGGTCCGCGATGCCGGCACCAAGGACATCCTGACCCTGGCGGCGGAACTGGCCGAGCTGACCGCCGGCGCCAAGGACGGCAGCCTGGGGCGCGACCGGCTCACCGGCGGCACCTTCTCGATCACCAATGTCGGGCCGCTCGGCGGCAGCTTCTTCACCCCGATCATCAACCCGCCCCAGGCGGCGATCCTGGGGGTCGGGCGGGCCGCGCTGACCCCGGTCGCCGAGGGCGACCTGGACGACTGGGGCCTGGTGGCGCGGCTGATGCTGCCGCTGTCGCTGGGGTTCGACCACCGGCTGAACGACGGGGCCGACGCGGCGCGCTTCGTCTCGGACCTGGCCGGGGTGCTGGCCGATCCGGAACGGCTGCTGCTGCGGGCGTGAGCCGGCGGGGACCGACCCGATGCGTGCCGGTACCGACTGGCCGTCGGCGGGCACACGCCCTACCATCACCTCCGCCGGCGGCGGCGCCGAAGCGCGCGCGGCGCCGGTCGGCCGCGAGGATCAGCCGAGCAGGGCGACGACCAGGATGGCGAGCACCAGCAGTACCAGAAAGACGGGAAGGCTCCGCCGGCCGAGCACGCGCCGGCCCTGTCGGGCGTCCTGGGGATCGATCTCTCGGGGCATGGCGGACCTCGCGGCGGCCGGTTCTCCTGCCGGGCAGGTGAGCCCGCGGGCCGAGGGACGCAAGCGGTGGGGACACGGGCGATGACCGACATCGGCCGCGACGCGCGCCGGCCCTGGGCGATCCCCCGGCGCGGCTGGTGGCGCATCCTGAAGCGCGTGTGGTTCAATATCGGCGCGCACAATCTGGGAGTCACGGCGGGCGGCATCGCCTTCTACCTGATGCTGTCGGTGGCGCCGGGGCTGGCGGCGCTGGTCGCCCTCTATGCCCTGGTCTCCGACCCGGCGGAGGTGCAGGGACTGATGGAGGGGCTGGTCGGCGTGCTGCCGGACCAGTCCGAGGACATCATGCGCGAGCAGCTGACCCGCCTCGCGACGACGCCCAAGGCGACCGCCGGCTGGGGCGCGGCCCTGGGCGCGGTGGTGGCGCTGTGGGGAGCGGCCCGCGGCACCCGCGCGCTGATGCTGGCGCTCAACACCGTCTACAATGAGCGCGAGAACCGCAACATCCTGAAGCTCAACATCGCCGCGGTGGGGATCACCCTGTCTCTGGTGCTGTTCGTCGCGGTGACGCTGGGGCTGGTGGCGGTGCTGCCGGCGGTGCTGCGCGCGGTCGGGACCGGACCGGTGACCCAATGGATCGTGACCCTGGTCAAGTGGCCGGTGCTGATCGCCGCGGTGATCCTGGCCCTCGGGGCGTTCTACCGCTGGGGGCCGTCCCGCACGGCGGCGAAGTGGCACTGGCTGACTCCCGGATCGCTGATCGCGACGGCGCTGTGGCTGGTGGGATCGGCGCTGTTCTCCGCCTATGTCCGCAGCTTCGGCTCGTATTCGGAGACCTATGGCTCACTGGCCGCGGTCGTCGTGCTGATGATCTGGTTCCTGATCACCGCCTACGCAGTCCTCCTCGGGGCGGAGATCGACGCGGCGATCGAGCACCAGACGGCGGTCGACACCACCGTCGGCCCGGACCGGCCGATGGGCCGCCGCGGCGCCTTCGTCGCCGACACCCTGCCCACCGACGGCATCGGCGCGCTCCCGGACCCGCGCGCGAACGCGGACGAGACGGCCGAAGCCGCCGCCAGCCACGGCGGCAAGGCCGCCCACCCGCAAGACCGCCCGCCGGCCCCCGAACCGACCAGCGTCGCCGAGGCCAAGCCGGCGCCGGAGGACAGGCCCTGAGGACAGGCCCTGGGGGACAGGCCCCTGCAGGTCATTCCTTTGCCTGCGTGACCGTCACCGGCATCGGCGCCTCCGCACTCCTGAGGTGGAGGTCGCGCTGGGGGAAGGGGATCCGGATGCCGTGCTCGTGGAACCGGTCCCAGACGCCGAGCAGCACGTCGCTCGACACGTTCCTGGTCCCGTTGGCCGGGTCGCGGATCCAGAACCGCAGTTCCAGGTCCACCGAGCTCTCGCCGAAGCCCCGCATCAGGCAGCGCGGCTTGGGCTGGGAGACCACGCGCTCGACCACCTCCGCCGCCTCGATGCACAGGCGCATGGCCAGGCGCACGTCGCTGTCGTAGGAGATGCCGATCGGCACGCTCAGGCGGATCAGGTCGCTGGAAAAGGACCAGTTGATCACCCGCTGGGTGATCAGGTCCTCGTTCGGGATCAGGTATTCGGTGTTCTCCCGCGTCACGATCGAGACGTAGCGCGCATGCAGCCGGGTGATCGCGCCGTAGGTGCCCTCGGTCTCGATCACGTCGCCGGGCTTGATGGAGCGGTCCATCAGCAGGATGAAGCCGCTGATCAGGTTCGAGACGACCTTCTGCAGGCCGAAGCCCAGGCCGACGCCGAGCGCGCCGGAGAAGACGGCGAACGCGGTCAGGTCGACGCCCATGGCGCTCAGCGCCACGACGATCGCGATCGCGATCAGCGTCACCCGCACCAGCTTGACCGCCAGGACCTGCATCGCCGGGCTGAAGCTGGTGGTCGGGCGCAGCCAGCCCTCGACCAGCGCGCTGACCAGCCGCGCGAGCCACAGCATCGCGATCAGCAGCGCGATGCCCTGGACCACGCCCAGCGCCGACAGCCGGACCTCGCCGAACTCCACGGCCAGCCGGTCGAGCGCCGTGCCCAGCGGCGTCAGCAGTCCGACGATCTCCAGCGCGATCACGGCGAAGACGGTCAGCGCCATGGCGCGGGACAGCACCGGATTGAGGATTAGCCGTGCCAGGGTGCGCACCGCGATCCAGGCGACGACCAGCGTCGCGGCGGAATCGATCACCGCCGTCTCCGCGCCGATCCGCCGGAACGGGCCGACGGCCAGCCCGAGCAGGGCGAACGCCACCAGCCAGGGCAGCGCGCGCAGCCCGATCCGCGCGACGTGGCGCATGACGCCGCTGTCGAGCCGGGCCGCCACCGCCGGCTCGGCCCGCCGCCGCAGCACCCGGCCGGCCAGGATCGCAGCCAGGATCACCGCCGCGGCCAGCGCCAGCTGGGCCAGCACGGTCGGCGCCAGCATCCACTGCGCGGCACGCTCGGCCAGCGCCTGCGCCTCGGCGGCCCAACGCGCCAGCGTCTCGTCGAGGGTGAAGGCCTCCATACAGGAGGCACATGAGCGCCCCGAGGCGGGGCAACAACCGCGCCGCGCGTGGCGGCCGTCAGCCGATCGCCGACAGTGCCGGCGGCGCGGGGGGCAGGCCGGCGATCTCGAGCACCAGCTTCTCGATGATCGCCTCGGTCAGCTGCGCCTCCTCGGTCACCGGCAGGACGAAGGCGCCGGGCCCGCCAATCAGGGTGCGGCGGAAGGTCTCCGCCAGCGGCACGCCGCCCGGCCCGCCCAGCCCGCGGCCGCGGAAGTCGATCGAGAGCGCGTTGATCGTGAACCCCTCGGACAGCAGTTCGGCCCGCACCTCGGGCAGCGGCCGGCCGCCGTACTGGCCGGAATCCGCCGAGACGTCGACAACCTTGCGGAACCCCTCATAGGCGTTCGACGCCACCAGGCGACGGGAATAGTCGAGCGCGTTGGAGATCGAGTTCCAGCCGAACGCCGCCCGCGGCGCGGCGACCAGCGCCTCGGCGAAGCGCCCGGCCGCCTCCGGACCGTCGATCAGGGTCCAGTCGACGATGGTGTGCTGGCTCGACGCCCCGCCCCATTCCACATAGGCGATCGCGATCCGGGCGTTGAAGCCGCCCAGGATCACCGACAGCACCCGCTCCGACGTGATCGCCGCGGCATAGCCGTGGCGCTGCGCGCGCAGTTCGTCGTCGTCGATCGAGCCGGAGCCGTCGGCGGCAAGGACCAGCTCCACATCCACCATGACCGCCCCACCGCCGTCCTGCGCCGCCGCGCGTCCGGGGGAGAGAGCGCCCAGGCCGGCCCCGCCCAGCGCCCCACCCAGCGCCCCACCCAGCGCCCCGGTAGCCAGCGACGCGGCCAGCACCGGCCGGCGGCCCACCCGGGACGTCGCGACCCGGCCGATGCCGGCGGCGGAGGGTGCCGGAGCGGCGTGCCGGCGGCGCGGGCGGCGGGGACGGCGGATCATGGCGGGCGGCTCCCGGTCGGCCGGCGGCGCCCCCGGCACTCCCGAGCCGGCGGCGCCCCGGCGGTGCGCGACCAAATAGAGATGGGGCGCGAAGCCGCTGCGGCCAGATCGGCGCCGTTCGGGGCGCCGTCCCTGCCCCGCGCGCCCGGGCGGTCAGAGCGCCGGGCAGGCGTTGCAGCCGCAGACCGACCCCGACGGCGCGGCCGGGTACTGGTTGGTCCATTGGCCGTTCCAGCCGCCGGAGGCCTGGCAGGTCGCGGTGCAGATCGGCGCGGCCTGGCTGTTGTCCGGGATCGGCTGGGTCGCGTTGACGTCGCAGCCGCAGGTGTAGCCGTCGGCGGCGTCCGCCTGGATCACCGGCGCCATGTTGGCGACCCAGGTGCGCGGGCTGACTGTGCTGCCCTGCCAGCTGCCCGACGCCGGCAGCTTGAACATCAGCGGATCGTTGCCGGTCACCAGGCCGTACATCTCGCCATAGAGAGGGAACTGCTGGCTCAGGCTCTGGAACACGCTGGTCCGGGTCGCCATGAGGTATTGCGGCGTGGGATCGGTCGCGCTGGGGCCGATGCTGGCGATCACCGTGTCCGAGGACGCCATCACGTTGGCCAGCCGGACCGCGAGGTCCCGCTGGGCCGACTGCGGGCTGACGCCGATCACGTCGGCGTAGAAGAACGGCTGCTCGTCGGTGTCCGACAGCGGCATCACCTTGAAGGCGATCTCCGACCGGGTCGCCTCGCTCAGCGTCGACATCGATTCGGTATAGCCGACATAGGCCCGGCCGTAGCCGTCGTTGAACCAGCCGGCGCGCCAGTAGTCGCCGCTCTGCTCGTCGAGCGCGTTGAGATAGCTGGCGACCGACATCATCCCGGTCATGTTGCCGAGCGCCGTCTGGTTGAGCTCGCTCGGCTCGCCCGGCAGCGCCGGCGGGTAGACGCCGTCGATGGCATGGGTGGTGTCGAGATAGAGCGACGCCGCGGTGGTCGATCCGCCCATGTCGATCATCAGCCCGCGCCGGTCCGGCGGCACTTCGCTGGTATAGGTGCACTGGCCCAGCGCCGCCTCCACCGCCGACAGCGTGGTCGCCTGCGCGAGCGCCTGGTCCGACTGGTGGTAGAACAGGATGTTGGCGCAGCCGAGCAGGGGGATCGCGAAGTACTGCCCGCCGTTCTGGACCCCGTCGCGGGCATAGGCGAGCAGGTCGGCCGCGTCGTCGATCTCCGACGGCGCCATCGCCTCCAGGAAGCCTTCCGCGCGGAAATACTCGAGATACATGCCGTCGAACACGAACACGTCCCAGGCCGGGTCCGGATCGTCGTGATAGCCGCCGTCCCAGTCGTCGGTGGGCACGAAGGTCAGCGGCACGCCCGGCTGGACCGCCGCCCAGGCGTCGGTGATCGCCTGCTGGAACTGGTCGACCCGCGGGACGTAGGGGTAGAGCGCGACCGTCAGCCCCGGGTTCTGCGCACCGGCGGTGCCCGGCAGGACCGCCGGCGAGACCGCCGCGGCCGCCAGCACGGCGCTCGCCATGATCGTCCGGACTTTCCTGCCTATCGAGGCGCTTAGCACCCCGGATATTCCCGTCATGATAGCCTCCCTACACCAGAAATCGCCTGGAACGAGTAGCACAGACGGGAAAGACTCTCCACTTTTATTCGATGACTTGTGCCGTGCTTCGCGAAAACGAGTGTACCTGGAAGACTACTCCCCCTGCTGCAACAGCGCCCCGCGCACCCGCGCATCGTGGAACGACCACAGGAACACGGCGCCGGCCAGCGCCATGTAGACCGCATTCAACCCCATCGCCGCGGCGAGATGGCCCCACGGGAACGCCTCGCCGAACATCACCGCCCGCATGCCCTCGAAGACATGCGCCGGCGGCAGCGCATAGGCGACCCACTGGAAGAAGCCGGGCAGCACGTCGACCGGGTAGTAGATCGCGCTGATCGGCGCGAACATGAACACGATCAGCCACGCCAGCCCTTCGGCCCCCATGCCGAAGCGCAGGATCAGCGCGATGATCACCATGGCCATCCACCAGCCGGTGATCAGCAGCAGCGAGAAGAACGCCAGCAGCGGCAGCCCGATCGACAGGATGTTGAACTGCCACAGGAAGAACGCGAGGACGGCCGCCGGCACCACGCCGATCAGGGTGCGGATCAGGCTCATCGCCATCATCGACACCACCCACTCGTAGGGCCGCAGCGGGCTGACGAAGAGATGGCCCATGTTGCGCGACCACATCTCCTCCAGGAACGACAGCGACATCCCCAGCTGGCCGCGGAACAGCACGTCCCACAGCAGCACCGCGGAGATCAGCACCCCGGCGGCCTGGGCGACCCAGCTGCTTTCGTCGATCAGGTGCTTCGTCATCAGCCCCCAGATGACCATCTGGACCGTCGGCCAATAGGCCAGCTCCAGCATCCGCGGCCAGCTGCCCTTGAGCAGGTACCAGTAGCGCAGAATCATCGCCCCGACCCGGCCGGGAGAGAACCCGGCGGGGCGGGCGGCGGGGAGGGGGGAACGGTCGGTCATGGGATCACCGTCAGTCGGTCGGGTTGGAGCGCAGCGGAAACCCGACGTTGGCCCGGCGTCCCCGTCGCAGTCTCTCCCTATCGCCACAAGCGGGGGGGCGGTGGGGTCTGATGTCGGGTTTCGCTGCGCTCAACCCGACCTACGTGGCGAAGATCTGCCCGCGATCCTTGAAGCTCTTGAACTCCAGCGCGTTGCCGGCGGGGTCGAGGAAGAACATGGTCGCCTGCTCGCCGACCTCGCCCTGGAAACGGATCCTGGGCTCGATGACGAAGGACACCCCTTCGGCCTTCAGCCGGTCGGCCAGGGCGTGCCACCGGTCCCAGTCCAGGATCGCGCCGAAGTGGCGCGCCGGCACCTGGTTGCCGTCGACCGGGTTGGTCGCGGCCGGCGCCTCGGCCGCGTCGACCAGGTGGGCGGTGATCTGATGGCCGAAGAAGTCGAAATCGATCCACCGGTCGCTTTCCCGCCCGGTGCGGCACTGCAGGAGCCCGGCGTAGAAGCGGCGCGCGGCCTCCAGGTCGTCGACCGGAAAGGCGAGGTGGAACGGCGGGGTGTCGGTCATGGCGGGATGGACTCCGGCCTTTCGGGGAAACGGGGAACGGGGAACGGGGGAACGAGGACAGAGCCATACCCCGGATCGCCCGCCGCCGCCAATCCCCCGAAGGGCGGCCCGGCCGCCCCGGTTCAGGTCCCGGGCTTCGGCGGCACGGCGATGTCGAAATGCATCACGTCCTCCCGCCGGCCCAGCTTCGTATAGAGCGCGACCGCCGGATCGTCGCCGGGGTCGGCCTGGACGAACATCACCCAGGCGCCGCAGGCCGCGGCGATCGCCCGGGTCTCCTCGATCAGCGCGGTCGCGATGCCGCGGCGCCGGTGCGCCGCCGCCACGGCAAGGTCGTAGATGTAGATCTCGCTGCGCTCCTGCTCCAGCTTGGGCAACTCGTAGGCGACGAGCGCACCGACGACGGCGCCATCGTCCAGCGCCGCCAGCACGATCACCCGCGGATCGCCGAGCAGGCGGGCCCGCCAGGCCGGGCCGGGCGGGGCGGCCGAATAGGTCTCCGGCTCCTCGAACGCCTCGGCGAAGAGCGCCGCCACGGCCGGGACCAGACCGTCGTCGGCCGGCCCCAGACGGCGGATCGAGGCGCGGGCGGCATGGGTCATGGCGGGTCTTCCGAGCGAGAGGCGCAGGGGCGGCCAAGGGACGGCCGAGGGACGGCCAAGGGACGGCCAGTCTAGCCGACGCGGCCCGACGGCCAAAGCCGGCTAGACCGCGCGCTCCAGCAGCGCCTCGTCGAACGGATAGCGCGAGATTCGCTCGGCGCCGGTCTCGGTGATCAGCACCTCCTCCTCCAGCTTGACGCCCTCGGGGCCGCCGGGCTCGCCGATATAGCTTTCGACCGAGACCACCATTCCCGGCTCCAGCACGCCGTCGGCGGAATAGGCGTCGAAGTCGCCCCAATGGGCGACCAGCGGCGTCTCGCCATGCATGCCGACGCCGTGGATGATCGAGGGATAGCGCCGGTCGTAGAACCGTTCCGGGATCGGCCAGGCCTTCTCGGCCAGCTCCCGGTAGGCGAGCCCGGGGCGCAGCAGGCCGATGTTGTGCTGCACCTGCTCCCACGCCATCGAATAGAGCGCCTTCTGGGAGCCCGACGGCCGGCCGGGGCCGCAGAAGAAGGTGCGGCTGAAGTCGGAATAGTAGCCGTTGCAGCCGATCGTGTCGGTGTCGAGGGCGACCAGTTCGCCCGGCCGCACGGTGCGCGGGCCGGCCTCGTTGAACCACGGATTGGTGCGCGGGCCGGAGCTGAGCAGCCGGGTCTCGATGAACTCGCCGCCCTGGCGGATCACCTCGCCGTACATCTCGCCGAACAGGTGCTGCTCGCTGGCGCCGGGACGGATCGCCCGCTCCACCGCGGCCACCGCGGCCTCGGTCGCGGCCATGGAGATCTGCAGGCAGGCGATCTCCTCCGCCGTCTTGATCCGCCGGGTGTGGAGGATCCGGCCCATCACGTCGACCGGGGTCATTCCCTCGGCCTCCAGCGCCACCGCGTGGATGTGCGCCAGCCGGTCGACGCCGATTCGGGTCTCGCCGCCGCCGTGCAAGCGCACCAGGTCGGCGATCTCCTGCGCGAACGGGCGGGCCTGGCCGTGGTCGCGGCTGTTGACCTGGGTCCAGACCACCTTGGAGGTGCGCGCCTCGTCGATCGTCTCCAGCCAGGTGGAGACATGGGCCGAGCCGGGATACTCGAACAGGATCACCGGCCCCTCGAGCGGGACGTAGATGTATCGCGTCGAGTTGCGCAGAAAATAGCCGAACATGTTGCGCGAGCCGGTCGCGTAGCGCTGGTTGTACGGCTCGAACAGCACGCAGGCGGCCAGCCCGTCCTCGCGCATCATCCGGCGCAGCCGGTCCAGGCGGCCGGCGCGCAGGGCCTTGGGATCGAACCCGGCGGGCATGCTGTCGGTGACCCCGGTGATCCCGTCCGCGTCCTGCGCCGGGTGGCGGTGGACCGGCGTGTCGGCGCGGCTGGTCGGCAGGCGGATGTCCATGTCCTCGTCCTCCCCTGAAGGCTCAGCGCCGGCCGGCTTCGACCGACCTGCCGGCGGCGTCGGCATCGAGATGGGCCTGCGCCACCCGGCCGAACAGCCGGCGGGTCCGCTCCGCCCCGGCGATGACGCCGGGCCTTTGGGTATAGCCGAGGATCAGGGTGTGCCGCTCCCGCTCCCCCTCGATCCTGGTCACCCGGTGCAGGCTGTTGCGGCCGAAGAAGATCTGCAGGTCGCCGGGGCGCAGGTCGAGCGCCCGGACCGGCTCCCGGTCGCCGGCCAGCACCGCGGCGACGCCGGCGTAGTTCTCGTCCTCTCCGCTGCGCAGGTTGGGGCAGTATTCGAACCGGCCGCCGGCCTCGGCCTCGCGGGTGCACAGGCTGACGACGAAATCGGTGTTGTCGAAGTGCCAGGGGTGCTGGCAGCCCGGCTTCAGGACGTTGACCACCAGCCCGGCGAAGGGGTCGGCGTATTCGTGCAGCCGCCCGACCCCGACCGCGGCGGCGACGAAGGCCTGCACGGCCGGGTCGTGGTAGAGCCGCCGGAGCGCGGTCTCCGGCCCGATCCGGTCGCCGGCGACGAAGCCGTTGGTCCGCTCCATGAACGTCCGGCGCGGGTCGCCGTCGGGCAGCGAGGGGTCGTCGTCTCCGCTGTAGGGATTCGTGACGGTGCGGTTGAAATGCGCCTCCGGCGACAGGGCCAGCGTCTCGCCCGTCATCGCCGCCAGGGCGTCGAGCCGGACGAAACCCTTCAGCACGGCGCAGCCGTCGTCTGCGAGGCTCCGCCGAGCCGCCTCGACCAGCGAACGGCCGGCGGGCGCCTCGAGATCGTCGATGGGGAATCGGGCACGGTCGACGACACCCGGGTCGTCGCGGGCGGCGGCGGGTCGGCAGGGGGCGTCGGCGGCCTGGTCGAGCGGCGGCATGGGGGCGGCTTTCCTCCAATGGCGGATGCCGACCGGCCCCGCCCGGTCGTCTGCCGCGGCGCGCGAGCGGGAACGGTCCGCCGACGGCGGCGGGGACGCCCGGCCCCGGCTTCCACGGCCGGCGGGCCGCGCGGGGCGGCCGGTCGGCGACGGCCGCCCACGACGGGGCGCGATCTCGATGCCCTTGACGCTAGGCGTCTGGAATCGATAACGGAAACGAGGAGTTCAACTCGGACCCATGAAGGATCGTCATCGATGCCCCTGGCCGACCTGCCGCCCGAGCTGCTGCGCAGCTTCGTCGCCGTCGCCGAGAGCGGCGGGTTCTCGCGTGCGGCCATGGCGGTCAACCTCACCCAGTCCGCGGTCAGCCTGCACGTCAAGCGGCTGGAGGCGCAGCTGGGCGTCCGGCTGTTCGAACGGACCAGCCGGCGCGTCTCCCTGACCGCGGAGGGCGGGGCGCTCCTGCCCTATGCGCGGCGGCTGATGCAGCTGCAGCAGGCGGCGCAGGCGGCGGTCGGCGCGGCGCATGTGGCGCCGGCGCTGCACGTCGGCATCACCGACGAGCAGGCGGAGGCCTACCTGCCCGAGGTGCTGCCGGCGTTCGCCGCGCGGTTCCCGGCGGCGCAGCTGAAGATCGTCTGCGACCTGTCGCCGGTGCTGGTGCGCCGGCTGCTTGCGGGGGAGCTGGATCTGGCGCTCGCGGTGCGCCACGGCGCGGAACCGGCGGCCGAGCCCGTGCTGATCGAGGACCTGGTGTGGATCGCCGCCGCGGGCCGTCCACCGCCCGCCGCCCGCCCGCTGCCGCTGGCGGTCAACCCGGAAGGCTGCACCTATCGTGCCCGGGCGCTCGACGCTCTGGCGCGGACCGGCCGGGACTGGCGGGTGGTCTACGAAAGCCGCAGCCCGCGGGCGATCGACGCCGCGGTGGCGGCGGGCCTCGGCGTCTCGATCAAGGCGGCACGCTCGGTGCCCGACGGCTGCGCGGTGCTGGAAAGTCTTCCCGCCCTGCCGCCCGCCGCGGTCGATCTCCACCGCGCCCCGACCGCCGTCACGCCCGAAGCCGACGGCTTCGCCGATCTCCTGCTGGCGGCGGTTCGGGGGTGAAGAGCGGTCCTTCCTCCTGGCCGGCCTACCGCGCGGGCCAGACAGCTGCCGGCGCGGCAGTCAGGCGGTCGCCCGCCGCGGACCGCGCTGGCGTCGAGCGGGGCCTCAGTCGCCGCCCTTGCCGATCAGCACCTCGCGCTTGCCGACATGGTTCGCCGGGCTGACCACGCCGTCGGCTTCCATCTGCTCGATGATCCGGGCGGCGCGGTTGTAGCCGATCTGCAGCTGCCGCTGGATGAAGCTGGTCGATGCCTTGCCGTCGCGCGCGACGATCGCCACCGCCCGGTCGTAGAGCTCGTCGCCCGAGGAACCGCCCTCGCCGCCGGCCAGCGCGTCGAAGTCGGCGCCGTCCTCGTCGTCCTCCAGCACCTGGTCGTTATAGGCCGGCTCGCCTTGGGTCTTCAGGTGGGCGACCACGTCCTCGACCTCCCGGTCCGAGACGAAGGGGCCGTGGACGCGCTGGATGCGGCCGCCGCCGGCCATGAACAGCATGTCGCCCTGGCCCAGCAGCTGCTCCGCCCCGCCTTCGCCGAGGATGGTGCGGCTGTCGATCTTCGAGGTCACCTGGAAGCTGATCCGGGTCGGGAAATTTGCCTTGATCGTGCCGGTGATCACGTCGACCGAGGGCCGCTGGGTCGCCATGATCAGGTGGATGCCGGCGGCGCGCGCCATCTGGGCCAGGCGCTGGATCGCCGCCTCGATGTCCTTGCCGGCGACCATCATCAGGTCGGCCATCTCGTCGACCACCACGACGATATAGGGCAGCTCGGTCAGGTCGATCGGCTGGTCCTCGAACACCGGCTTGCCGGTGTCCGGGTCGAAGCCGGTCTGCACCCGGCGCATCAGCGTCTCGCCCCTGGCCCGCGCCTCGCGCAGGCGCTGGTTGTAGCCCTCAATGTTCCGGACGCCGAGCTTGGACATGGCGCGGTAGCGGTCCTCCATCTCGCGGACCGTCCACTTCAGCGCCACCACCGCCTTCTTCGGGTCGGTCACCACCGGCGACAGAAGGTGCGGGATGCCGTCGTAGATCGACAGCTCCAGCATCTTCGGGTCGACCATGATGAACCGGCACCGTTCCGGCGGCAGCCGGTAGAGCAGCGACAGGATCATGGTGTTGATCGCCACCGACTTGCCCGAGCCGGTGGTGCCGGCGACCAGCAGGTGCGGCATGCGCGCCAGGTCGGCCATGATCGGGTGGCCGCCGATGTCCTTGCCCAGCACCAGGGTCAGCTTGCCCGGCGCGCCCTCGTAGGTCTGGGAGCCGATCATCTCGCGCAGGGAGACCAGCTCGCGCTTGGCGTTCGGCAGCTCGATGCCGATCGCGTTCTTGCCCGGCACCACGGCGACGCGGACCGAGATCGCCGACATCGAGCGAGCGATGTCGTCGGCCAGATTGATCACCCGGCTGGACTTGGTCCCCGGCGCCGGCTCCAGTTCGTAGAGGGTGACGACCGGGCCGGGGTTGACCTTGACGATCTCCCCGCGCACGCCGAAGTCGCCCAGCACGCTCTCCAGCATGGCGGCGTTGCGTTGCAGCGCCTCCTCCGACAGGGTCTGCGGCCGCTTCGACGGGTCCGGCCGGGTCAGGAGGTCCAGCGGCGGCAACTGGTAGTCCTGGTCGTCCGGCTCCAGCGCCAGGCGGGCCTGGCGGTCGTCCTGGGCGCGCCTGCCCGGCGGCGGCGCCTTCGCCTTGGGCTGGACAACCGGGGCGCGGGCCGGCTCCGCGGCCGCGTCGGCGCCCGAACTCGCCCCGCCCGGTTTCGCCCCGCCCAATTTCACCCCGCCCGGCCGCAGCGCCCGAAGCCCGCGGCGCGGCGCCGGCTCCGACGGTTCGGCGTCGTCGAACGGCGGCAGGTCGCCGTCGACAGCCACCGTGTCGTCCGCGTCGCCGTCGTCCCAGGGCGGCACGCCGTCGTCCGCCGCCTTGCGGCCGAGACCGAAGCCGGGTCGGCCCAGGCGCGGGCCGCGCGCGCTGTCGTCCTCGTCGCGGGCCCGCCGGCCCAGCCGCGCGGCGCCGAACGCCGCACCGGCGGCGGCGCCGCGCGCGGCCAGCGCGCCGACCCGCCCCGCGCCGGCCGCGGTGTGCGCGCCGATGCGCGCGCCGACGCCCAGCATCCGGCCGACGCCGCGGGCGGCGGCGCGGGCGAGCCGCAGCCATTCCCGCGGGCCGAGGCCGAGCGCCACCGGCAGCGCCAGCGCGGCCAGGGCGCCGGCCGCGAGCGCGATGTCCGCATGGTCGACCGGCCCGCTCATCACCGCGGCGCTGGCCGCCAGACGGACGATCAGGATGGTGCCCAGCGCCCCGCCCATGCCGGTCTGGGTCGCCCAGTCGGCCGGTGCCGGGGTCGGCGCCAAAGCGATCGCCACCAGCACCAGCCCGGCCAGCAGCGCCACCACCCGCAGCCACAGCCGGCCCAGGGCCAGGTGCCGCATCAGCCGGACCGCCCATACCGCCGGCACCGCGACCAGGCCCCAGGCCGCCGCGCCCAGCGTCTGGATCAGGAGATCGGCCGGGTGGCTGCCCAGGCTGCCCAGCCAGTTGCGCACCGCCCCGCCGCTGCCGGCGCGGTTCCACGACGGGTCCGCGGGGTCGTAGCTGGCCAGCGCCAGCGCCAGCGCGCCGGCGGCCAGGAACAGGACCAGGCCCGCCGCCTCCAGCGCCCGCCTGCGGAAGAAGACGCCCGCGCCCTCCGGCAGCAGCGGCGCGCGCGCCGCCCGGCTTTGCGATCCCGCCATCGTCACCTCCCGACCCCCGCCCGCCGGGGGTCGTCCGTCTTCGACAGGGTCTCCCCGTCCGGCCACGCCGCGGCCGGCCCGGTCAACACGTCCGCGATCCGCCCCAGCGCATCCTCCACCACCGGTGCGTCGTGGACGAGGGCGATGCGCAGATAGGGCCGGCCGGCATTGCCGCTGCCGGCCGAGGGCTTGGTCAGAAAGGCGCCGGGAAGGACCCGGACCGCCTGGTCCGCCCAGATCGCCCGCGCCGCCGCCGGCCCGTCGCCGCCGAACGCCGACCCGACGTCCAGCCACAGGAAGAAGCCGCCGGCCGGCCGGGTCATGGGGAGGCGGCCGGCCAGCGCGCGTTCCGCCGCGTCGAACTTGGCGCGGTAGGCGGCGCGGTTCTCCGCCACATGGGCGTCGTCGTCCCACAGCGCGGCGGAGGCCGCCTGGATCGGCAGCGGCAGGCCGGCGCAGGAATAGGACCGAAGCCGGCGCAGTAGCGCGACCAGCCGAGGGTCGCCGGCGACGAAGCCGGACCGAAGGCCCGCCGCGCTCGACCGCTTGCTGAGCGAATGGAAGACCAGCAGCCCCTCGACCCCGGCGCCGGTCGCCGCCGCGACCTCCAGCATGCCGGGGGGCGGCGCGGCGTCGTAGATCTCGGCATAGCACTCGTCCGCCGCCAGCACGATGCCGTGGGCGCGGGCGAGGCGCAGGATCCGGGCCAGGTAGTCCCGGTCCGCCACCGCGCCCTGGGGGTTCGACGGGCTGCACAGATAGATCAGCGCGGTGCGGCGCAGCAGGTCCGGGTCACTCTCCAGCCGGTCCAGGTCGGGCAGGAAGCCGGTCTCGGCGGTGCAGTCGAGAAACACCGGCTCCGCCCCCGCCATCACCGCCGCGCCCTCGTAGGCGGCATAGAACGGGTTGGGCATCAGCACCGCCGGCCGGCGCCCGTCCTTGCGCCGCGGCACCGCCGCCAGCGCCACCTGGAACAGGCCCTCGCGGGTTCCGGACAATGGCAGGACGCCCGCGTCGACGTCGACCGTCCCGTCCGGCAGGCCAAACCTGCGATCGAGCCAGCCGACGCAGGCGCCGCGCAGGGCGGCCGTCCCCTCCATCGGCGGATATCGGTTCCACGCCGCCGCCTCGCGCGCCAGCACCTCCTCCACGAGGGGCGGCACCGCGTGCTGGGGCTCGCCCACCGACATCGCCAGGACGTCCCGCCCCGCGGCCGGCGCGACGCCGTCCAGCAGGGCGCGCAGCCGGGCGAAGGGGTAGTCGGTCAGGCGGTCGAGCTGCGGATTGGTCATCGGCATCCCAGGCTGGCGGCTGGCCCCATTTCGGAACCGGGCGCGGATCGGGCGACGGTGGAAACCGGCGGAGCATACCCGCCGCCCTGCCGCCCGGCAAGTGGGGCGTGCCTTGGAGAGTCTCGCAAAACCAAGGGATTGGCCAGGACCGCTAAAGCGATTGATCAGAACTGTTGCTGTTCGGTCACAGCCGGCCCACGCGCCTCAGTCGTCCTGGCGGGCCGCCAGCCGTTCGCACCAGTCCGGCCGGCTGCCCCGGCCGTCATAGGCGGCGGCGAGGCCCTCGGAGACCATGCTGTCGGCCACGTCCGTGCCGTCCGGCCCGGCCACCCGGGCGACCACGCGGCCGGCGCAGGTGCCGTAGCGGATGTCGGTCAGCACCACCGGACCCGCGCCCAGGAGCTCGACGAGCCGCTGCGTCGCCAGGGCCGCGGCTCGCGTCTCGGCCTCGCAGTCGCCGCGCGATTCGGGGGTATCGATGCCGTCGAGCCGGACCCGCGTCTCGACCGTCTGGCCGAGCCAGATATGCGCCCGCACGTCGACCGTATCGCCGTCGACGACGCCCACCAAGTCCGCCGCGACCGGTCCGGCCAGCCGCTCGGCCGCCGCGGCGGGCGCGCCGCCGGCCCCGCTCGCCGCCGCAAGGCCGAGCGCGACGGCAAGGGCCGCTGGACGACCGGGGCGCAGGCAAGCCCGAACCGGCATCGGCAGGCGGCGACCGGACCGGGCACGGGATTCGGCTCTGAACCGGGAGCGAAGCATTGCCTCAGTCTAGGCGGATCCTAGGACTTCAGCAATTCAAATAGGAATGACTACCTTTGCATGCGCTCAAGCTTAGGTTCGGCGCAGCGGGGTTGTGAACGGCCGGCGCCGTCCGGCCTGCCGGGCGGTTGCCGGTCCGCCGGCGGATCAGAAATCCGTGCAGCGCCCGCCGACTTCCCAGTCGCCATAGCGGGTCGGCTCCGGCCGGTCGCTGCCGCCGATCTCGCCCGGCGGCTGCTCCACCGGTTCCGGCCGGCCGGGCAGATCGCCGGGGGCGCCGCGGCGGGCCTCGGCCGGCGTGCCTTCGACTCTCGAAGCATCTGCGGGCGAAGCATCTGGGAGCGCAGCATCGGTGCCGGCGGAGTCCGGCGCCGCGGCGCGGTCGCCGAAGGTCAGGCGGGTGGTCTTGGCCTTGGTGCTCATGCCCCTGGATATGGCGCGCGATGCGGAGCCTGTCCATACCTTGGCGCCGCGCCTCCGCCCTCCCATCTCCTTCCTGGTCGCCGGCCCTGCGCTTCGGGGATCGGCCGGCGGGCCCGTGAGGGAGATCGAGGACGGCCATGAACGGTTTTTTCCGCACCGCGATGCTGCTGGCGGCGATGACCGCCCTGGTGATGGGCGCCGGCTTCCTGCTGGGCGGCCAGGGCGGGCTGGTGATCGCGCTCGGCCTGGCGGTGGCGATGAACGCCTTCGCCTATTGGAACGCCGACAAGGTCGTCCTGCGCATGCACAACGCGCGGGAGGTCGACGAGCGCACGGCGCCGCAATTTGTCGGCCTGGTCCGCCAGTTGGCGGACCGTGCGGGTCTGCCGATGCCCAAGGTCTACATCATCGAGACCGACCAGCCGAACGCCTTCGCCACCGGGCGCAGTCCGGAGCATGCGGCCGTCGCGGCGACCCGCGGGCTCCTGAACCGGTTGTCGACTGAGGAGGTGGCGGGCGTGATGGCGCACGAACTGGCCCATGTGAAGAACCGCGACACGCTGATCATGACGGTCACCGCGACGCTCGCCGGGGCGCTGTCGATGCTGGCGAACTTCGCCCTGTTCTTCGGCGGCAACCGCAACAACCCGCTGGGGTTCTTCGGCGTCATCCTGATGATGATCCTCGCGCCGTTCGCGGCGATGCTGGTCCAGATGGCGATCAGCCGGGCGCGGGAGTACGAGGCCGACCGGATCGGCGCGGAGATCTGCGGCCGGCCGCTCTGGCTCGCCAGCGCGCTGGAGGGCATCCAGACGGCGGCGCGGGGCATCGACAACCATGCCGCGGAGCGCAATCCCGCGACCGCCCACATGTTCATCATCAATCCGCTCCACGCGCACAAGGTCGACAGCCTGTTCTCCACCCATCCGCCGACCGCCGAGCGGGTCGCCCGGCTGCGCGCGATGGCCGGCGCCGGCGCCGGGCCGTCGCACGGGCCCTGGGGCTGACCCGGGCGGCATGCCGGTCCGCGCCACCTTCGCCCCGACGACCGACCCGCCCGACGCGGACCTCACCGCCGCCCTGGCCGCCGCGCGGTCCTGCACCGTCTGCGCCGCCCATCTGCCTCTGGGGCCGCGACCGGTCGTGCAGGCGTCGCAGCAGGCGCGGATCGCCATCGTCGGCCAGGCGCCGGGCGCCCGCGTCCATGCCAGCGGCCGGCCGTTCGACGATCCCTCGGGCGACCGGCTGCGCTCCTGGCTGGGCGTCGGGCGGGACGCGTTCTACGATCCGGCGCGGTTCGCCATCGTGCCGATGGGGTTCTGCTATCCCGGCACCGATCCGCGCGGCGGCGACCGCCCGCCGCGGCCGGAATGCGCGCCGCTGTGGCACGCCCGCATCCGCGCCCATCTGCCGAAGCTGGAACTGACGCTGCTGGTCGGGTCCTACGCCCAGGCCTTCTATCTCGGCCCCCGGCGCGCGCGGACGCTGACCGGGACGGTGGCGGCGTGGCGCGCCTATCTGCCCCGTTTCCTGCCCACCCCGCATCCCAGCTGGCGCAACACCGCCTGGCTGAAGCGCCATCCCTGGTTCGAGGCCGAGGTGGTGCCGGCGCTGCAGGCGAGGGTGCGCGCCCTGGCGGAACCGGCGGGGTAGCGGGCGCCGGCACCCCCTGCGCCGCCATTTGACCTTGCGCCGCCGGGCGGCCACACTGCGCGTCGATCCGCGCCGGCAGCTTCATCTTCCCGCATTGCGGGTGCCGGCGCCCATCCAAACCGGTCAACCGACCCGCATCCGCCGCCCCTTGCGGATGCCTCCAGGGAGAGCTTCGCCGATGATCCCGGCCCACCCGTCCGTCGAACGCGCCTTCGCGCGTCCCCTCCGCGCCGCCGCCTTCGCGCTCGGCCTGATCGCCGCCGGCAGCGCGCTGGCCCCCGCCCCCGCCGCCGCCCAGGAGGGGGAGGAGGTGACGATCGCCGCGCTGCGCTTCGTTTCGTCCTCGCCGCTCTTCATCGCCTACGAGAAGGGGTATTTCGAGGAGGAGGGGCTGGACGTCGAGTTCTCGTTCTTCCAGGCGGCCCAGCCGGTCGCGGTGGCGATCGCCGCGGGCGACGCCGATTTCGGCGTCACCGCCTTCACCGGCGGGTTCTTCAACCTGGCCGGCAAGGGCGCGCTTCAGGTGATCGGTGCCCAGGCGAAGGAGGAGCCGGGCTACGACGGTTCCGCGATCCTCGTCTCCAATCAGGCCTTCGAGGCCGGGTTCGACGCGGTCGAGGACTTTCCCGGCCACAGCTTCGCGATCAGCCAGGTCGGCTCGTCGTTCCACTACATGATCGGCCGGGTCGCTGAGGGCGCCGGCTTCCCGCTGGAGGAGGTCGAGCTGCGCCCGCTCCAGGCCGTGCCGAACATGATCTCGGCCCTGCGCTCGGGCCAGGTCGACGCCATGATCATCGTGCCGCACATCGCCAAGGCGCTCGACAATGCCGACGCGGCCACGATCATCGGTTGGGTCGCCGACTACGCGCCCTACCAGGTCGGCGGCCTGTTCACCTCCACCGAGAACGTCGAGCAGCGGCCGGAGGTCGTGGAGGCCTTCGTGCGCGCCTACCAGCGCGGGGCGCAGGACTACAACGACGCGATGTTCCAGACCGACGCCGACGGCAACCCGGTCTACGACGAGGCGGCGGAGGAGATCATCGCGATCATCGACTCCTACGTCTATCCGGACGAGAGCAACATCGCCAACGTCAAGAACGGCGCCGTCTTCATCGATCCGCAGGCGCGCCTGGACGTGGGCGACATCTACCGGCAGGTCGAATGGTACCAGGCCGAAGGGCTGGTCGACGCGACGGTCGACCCGGACAGCTTCCTGGCGCTGGGCTTCGTCGACGGCCATTTCAACCTGCCGACCGAGTGAGGAACCGCGGCCGGCGGCCGGTCCCGAACGACGGGCCGGCCGTCCGCGCCCCTTGATTGTTGCGACAGCAGAGTGGACAAGGGCCGATGCGCCTCGACATCGTCGGCGTCAGCCACCGCTACGACCGCCTGGAGGTGCTGGACGGCATCGACCTGGCGGTCGAGCCGGGGGAGGTGGTCGCGCTGATCGGCCCGTCGGGCTGCGGCAAGTCGACCCTGCTCGCGATCCTCGGCGGCCTTCTCGCGCCGTCGGAAGGCCGGGTGACCCAGGGCGGCGACCTGCCGGCGGGCTGCCTGGTGCCGATGACCTATGTGTTCCAGGACTTCGCGCTGCTGCCCTGGCGCACGGTGGAGGGCAACGTCGCCCTGGTGCTCGAGGGCAAGGGCATCGACGCGGCGGAGCGCCGGGCACGGGTCGACGAGGTGCTGGCGACCACCGGGCTGGGCGATTTCCGCCACGCGTTTCCCAAGCAGCTTTCCGGCGGCATGCGCCAGCGGGTCGGCATCGCCCGCGCGCTGGCGGTCCGGCCGGCGGTGCTGCTGATGGACGAGCCGCTGTCGGCGCTGGACGCCCAGACCCGCACCCTGTTGCTCGACGAGTTCGCCGAGCTGTTCGACCGCGCCGGCGCCACCGCGGTCTACGTCACCCACAATCTGGGCGAGGCGGTGCGTCTGGCCAGCCGGGTCGTCGCCCTGTCGCGCCGGCCCGGCCGGATCAAGGACATCGTCGCCATCGGCCGGCCGCGCCCGGATCGCGATCCCGCGGATCCCGAACTGGTGGCGGTCGAGCGCCGCCTCTGGGACCTGATCCGCGACGAGGCGATCGCCGCCGACAAGGAACTGGAGGCGGCGCCATGACCGGCCGGACCGCGGAGCCTCCTGCCGTCGACGCGGCCGGCCGCGCCGAGAACCCGCCCTCCCATGCCGGCGCCGGGCCGCCGGGGGCCGACGGCCGGGCCGTGCCGTTCCGCGCCCGCGGGTTCGCGCCGAAGCTCAACCCGCTGGCCGCCTGGATCAGCTTCGCCGTCATCCTGGGCCTGTGGCAGGCCGGCTCCTCCACCGGCGTGATCAGCGAGCTCGCCATGCCGAGCCCGGTCGCCGTGGTCACCGCGCTGTGGAAGCTCGCGGTCTCGGGCGACCTGTGGCGCCATGTGGGGGCGTCGGTTCAGCGGCTGCTGGCCGGCTGGACCATCGGCACGCTGGCCGGGGTGGCGGTGGGCTTCCTGATCGGGATGTTCAGCTGGGCCCGCTCGCCGGGGATCGCGGTCGTCTCCGCGCTGTTCCCGATCCCGAAGATCGCGCTGCTGCCGCTGTTCATCATCTGGTTCGGCATCGGCGAGCCGTCGAAGGTGGCGACGATCGCGTTCGGCGTCTTCTTCCCCACCGCGATCAACACCTATGCCGGCGTCGACGGCGTGCCGCGCAGCCTGATCCGCATGGCCCAGAGCTTCGACCTCTCGATGGCGGAGATCGTGCGCAAGATCGTCCTGCCGGGGGCGCTGCCGACGATCCTGTCCGGTTTCCGGATCTCCGCCTCGATCGGCATCATCCTGCTGATCGCGGCGGAGATGATCGGCGCGCAATACGGCATCGGCGCCTTCGTGCTGGCCGCCGGCAACCTCTACCAGACCGACCAGCTGGTCGCCGGCGTGGTGGTCTTGTCGCTGCTGGGGCTGACGGTGTCGTTCGTGCTGACCCGCGTGGAACGGGCGCTGCTGGCCTGGCGGTAGGCTTCTGCCACATCGGGTGGACGGCCCCACAGGCCGGCGTTCGGCCCCCGCGGCGGGCGCGTCCGTTGGACCGTTGGTCAACCTTCGATACGGGTTTCGCCCTAGTCCCGACCCGCGTGGAGCGAGCATTGCCGGTTTGGCAATCGGGCTTGGCGGGAATGGCGGGGTCGCGCTATATATGAGATTCGCGTTTCGTTCGACTCGGGAAAGGAGGGCTGCCGATGACCGCTCAAGCCTCCACCCCACGGTCGCCATCTCGACGGCGCGGCCCCGCACCGAAGACGCTCCTCAACCGCGACCTCAAGGCCGCCGGCCTGAAGCCTCCGGAAGTGCGCAAGCGCCTGCCCTTCGGGTGGGAGCAGACGCTGCAGGAGGACGGCGGCCTGCTGGAGATCCGCGCCTTCGTCGCCAAGCATTTCGGACTTCGTCTGACGCCCGAGGGCGGGCTCGCGCCGCGGCCGGATGATCGGGTGCGCTTCAAGTCGACGGCCGGGATCGAGCCCGGCGCCCTGGACGCCGCGCGCGCCGCGGCGGTGGCGGTCGCCCGGCTGGTGGCCGCGGCGACCGTGCCGCAATGGACCGGCACGCTGCCGAACGCGGCGGCGATGCGCAGAGCCATCCTCGACGAAGGCCGGCCCTGGGTCGGCTTCGAGGATCTCGTCGCCGCCTGCTGGCAGCACGGCGTGCCGGTCGTCTACCTGCCGGAACTGCCGGTCGGCGGCCGGAAGATGGACGGGCTGGTGACCGAGGTCGACGGCCGGCCGGTGATCGTGATCGCGAAGAAGCTAGCCGGCCATCCGGCCTGGGGGTCGTTCATTCTGGGCCACGAGATGGGGCATATCGCGCTAGGTCACCTCGAAACCGCGGGCGACGACACCATCGTCGACGGCGATCTTGACACCCTCAGCGAGGATCCCGTCGAGGTGGTCGCAAACGCCTTCGCGGTCGAACTTCTGACGGGCGCCCAGGATCGCCGCTACCGGTCCGCCTATCCCGCCCGGGCGGACCGGCTGGCCAAGGAGGCACGGGCGACCGGGCAGCGGGATCGCGTGGACCCCGGTCATGTGGTGCTGAACTGGACGCGGGAGATGGTCCGTCGGGACCGTCAGAACTACTGGCCGCTGGCCAACAAGGCGCTCGCCGCGATCGGTACCGCCTCGTCGGTCGCGACCCTCTGCCGGTCGGCCCTTGAAGCCAATCTCGACCTCGACCGACTGCCGGACGACAGCGTGGATTTCCTGGCCGCGAGCGGCGTGATTGCCGATGCCTGACCGTCGGTCATGACCGACGGGCTGGTCGACCGGGACGCCCTTGGCAAGCTGGTCGCCGCCGATCTCTGGCAGGAAACCTTAGGAATCTTAGAACTGGAGCGGGTCTGGCGTCTGCCGTCGGCCCATGCGGACAACCTCTTGAAAGACATCGGCGTGCCGCGACGGGGCCGGCCGGCCCTGCCGCCGGAACAGGTCGCTGAGATCGAGCCGAGGGTGCGGCACGTCACGGGAAGCCTGCCAACCATCGGCGCGGTGGACTTCGACCGGTCCCTGGTCGATCGTCTGATCCAGCACCCGGCGATCGACCAAGGCGAGGGTCAATTGCTGGCCGCACTCGAGGCCCGGCCGGGGGATCACCTGCTGATCACCGGCGACAAGCGCTTCCTTGAGGCCTTGAGGCACTACGAACCCGAGCTTTTCGAGGCGCGTCGCGACCGTCTCGTCAGCCTTGAGCGCTGTCTTCTACGGCTTATCGAACGGCGGGGCGTGGAGGCGATCCGCCCGAACCTTCGGGTCCTTGCCCATCTCGATCGAAGCACCGCCCTTGCGCTCGGCGGGGACGGGATGGCGAATGAGGCTTCCGTGGTCGAGGGGCTGCGCTCGTGGGACCCGCTGCGGTAGACCCTCCTCCGCCCGTCGGCTAGCCTGCCGATCGTTCGATGAAGATCGAAGCGAGGCGGCATGGCGGACGAGACGGGCGCGAGCCCCGAGATCCTGGTCGTCGGCGGCGGGCAGAGCGGGCTCGCCGTCGGCTATTTCCTGCGCCGGCTGAACCGGCCCTTCGCGATCCTCGACGCCGAGCCGGCGCCCGGCGGCGCCTGGCGGCATGGCTGGGAGTCGCTGCGCCTGTTCTCGCCGGCGGAGGCCAGTTCGCTGCCGGGCTGGAAGTTGCCGCCGGCCGGCGAGGGCGGCTATCCGGGACGGGACCACGTGATCGACTACCTGGCCCGGTACGAGGCGCGCTACGGCCTGCCGGTGGAGCGGCCGATGCGGGTCTCGGGGCTGCGGCGGGGCCGCGACGGCGGCCTGGTCCTGGAGACCGACCGGGGCGAACGCCGGGCGCCCGCGGTGGTGGCGGCGACCGGCACCTGGTCCGCCCCGTACGTTCCGGACATCCCCGGCCGACGCGGATTCCGAGGCCTCCAGGTGCACTCGGCACGGTACCGCGACCCGCAGCCCTTCGCCGGCAAGCAGGTGCTGGTGGTCGGCGGCGGCAATTCCGGCGCGCAGATCCTGGCGGAGGTCGCGCCCGTGGCGGCCGAGGCGATCTGGGTCACCCTGGCACCGCCGACCTTCCTTCCTGACGAGGTGGATGGCCGCGTGCTGTTCACCGAGGCCAACCGCCGGTTCCACGAAGGCGCGGCGGATACCGGCTATTCGCTGGGCGACATCGTCGCGGTGCCGTCGGTGCGCGCGGCGCGGGCCGCCGGTCGTCTGGCCAGCGTCCGGCCGTTCCGCCGGTTCACGCCGGACGGCGCCGGGGTCGAATGGGCGGACGGCACGGCGACGCCGGTCGACGCGGTGATCTGGTGCACCGGCTTCCGCCCCGCGACCGGCCTGCTCGCGCCGCTCGGCATCGTCGATGCGGAGGGCCGGGTCGCCACCGACGGCACCCGCGCGGTGGAGGTGCCGGGCCTGTGGCTGGCGGGCTACGGCAGCTGGACCGGCTTCGCCTCGGCCACCCTGTTCGGCATCACCCGCAGCGCGCGGACCACGGCGCAGGAGATCGGCGCCTGGCTTGCCCTGCCGCCCGCGGCGCGCACCGCGGCAGCCTGGCGCCGGCTGGAGGCCGCGGCATAGGTCGGGGTGGACCGGAAGGGAACCGCCCGGCGAAGCCCGCCCTTCGTGCGGGCCGCGAGGGCGCCGGTCGCGTTTCCGCCGTGCGCCGGTTCGCCCCTACGCCTCCGGCAGGGCCGCCGCCCAGGCCTCCAGCGCCGGGCCCAGGGCGTCGGGGTCGCCGGAGACGGCCAGGGTCTTGCGCCGGTCGGTGGCGCCGGCGGCGATCGCGACGGCGGATTTCGCGATGCCCCAGTCGCGCGCCAGCAGCCGGACCAGCGCGGCGTTCGCCTTGCCGCCTTCGGGCGGGGCGGTGACGCGCACCTTCACGACGACGCGGCCGTCGGCCTCCGCCGCGCGGCCCTGGACGCCGCTGCGGGCAGCCTTAGGCGTCAGGCGGATCTGCACCCGTACCCCGTCCGCGGTGCGCTCCACCGGGCCGGAGGCCACGGCCGGTCCCCTGGCGCTCGGTGGCCGGCGGTCAGTAGACCAGGCCGTAGCGGTAGATCAGGTTGCGCAGGAAGAAGATCAGCAGCAGCAGCACGATCGGCGACAGGTCGATGCCGCCCAGGTTCGGCATGAACCGCCGGATCGGCCGCAGCGCCGGCTCGGTGAGCCGGTAGAGCACGTTGCCGATCGTGTAGACGAATTGATTGCTTCGGTTGATCACGTCGAAGGCGACCAGCCAGCTCAGGATCGCCGAGCCGATGATCACCCAGGTATAGAGACGCAGAATGATGTCGATGATGGCGAAAATGGATTGGATGAGCGGCGTCATGGGTGGTCCGTCCGGCGATCATGGGAGGCGCGCCGCCCTCAGGCTGTCCGGGGAAGGCCGGGCGGCCGCGACGCGGACGCGACGGTATCCCGAGCCCGCGGCCGCGACAACCCCTTGCGCACCGGGCCTTTTGGCCGCAGTCGCCGATGCCCGCGCCGCGACCGCCGCGCCGCTCCCGCCGCGATGCGGGACAACTTTGCCATCGCCGCTTGACAGCCGGGGGGCGGACGTCCAAATAGGGGCGCGCCGCGGCACCGGCCCCTCGCAGGGCCTGCCGCCGCAGACCCAGGACCGGCCCCGCCCGCCTGCCACGCAGGCTTCGGCCGCCGGTCGCCCAGGTGGGGCCGTAGCTCAGTTGGGAGAGCGCTAGAATCGCACTCTAGAGGTCAGGGGTTCGATTCCCCTCGGCTCCACCATTTTTTTTCAAAACGATAGGTGAACACCGAGACTCGTTGGAATTGTTTAACAATAATAGCCACATTCACGTGGAAACTGCGATTGCTGAGAGCGGATAGTTGCCGATTAGAGGCGACTTAAGAGGTTTAGGTTGCATTAGCATCTGGATGCATTCGGCGAAGAAAAGAGATAGTCTCCTCCCAAAACTTCTCGTTCTCTTCGTTGAATATATTTATGAACGCTTTTCTGAGAGTCAACTCTGAGTGAAAGTTGAAACGCTCCGCCAGTCTTTCAAAAAGTACATGTGGATCTAGGGCGGCGTTATGGACGCTTGTTATTTCCTCCACAATCCGATCTTGCGAGAAGGCTGTCAGTAGCGCTCGCTGCCTAATTATCGCAGAAAGCCGCTCCGAGTTTTCATGGATATACGAATAGACGACGCTCTCTGGGGTGCCGCCAGGGATAAAGCGCGCATAGTCCGGTAGCTCAATGTTGGTGACGCCATCATTAACATCGCCATCAATCAGGCAGAGAGCGGGCAGTTCTATCGACGGGTTCTCGTTGTGGTAACGAGCAACGTTGAGGACATTAGGATATCCACCACCGCGATAGATATTGGTGGTTTCCACGATGTCAGGCGAGAATCTACCAATAGCATCCTTCAGCCAGTCGATCACGAAATCATCTTCGACGAATATCGCAAGTTTGTCAGGTATCTGCCCAACGACAGCACGAAGACTTTCTACAGTGAGGTGGCCGTTGAATGTCCTGGAGTTAATACATGCCCAAACCGCTTCCGGTGGAAGAACATCGACCGCAACCTGTGAGTGAGTGGTAAAAAGAACTTGATGGCGTTTGCGTCGAGAAACATTCATCAGGTACTCTGTAAGTAACTTCGTCGCTACAGGGTGAAGACCATTCTCTATTTCCTCAATAAGTATAAGAGAATTGTTTGGAGCACTTTCGATTCTGTCGACTGTAGTTATGATTGAAGCCTCGCCAGCACCGAAGTGAAACTGGGAGTAACCGCCTTCATTCTTGACGCATATATACATGGAATTCGTAGGTGCACCGGGGAGTGTTGCCAGACGATAGCTGCTTACATCGCGGCCCAATATCGCAGTTGCATACCGCGCGGTTTCTTCTGAAATCGGAGAAAATTCGATGTTTTCTGGATTATTACCAAGAAATCTTTTGAACTTTCCCAATTCCCCGGCGGGAACAGTTCTCTGTATCTCAATATATTCCACGTTCCGTGGAGGAAATTCGTCTCGCCTCCAGCGTCGCTGCGAAAAACGAGCCGTTCTTTGAATGGTGCCCTCCGCAGCTATAGACTTATCAACAAGGTCAAACTCAATGCGCCAGTCAGCCATCGTGTCGTCGCCGACAGATGCCTTCGGAAAGAACTTGCCTGGAAGGATATTTTTAGATGATATAGCAGCAGCCCCTAAGATGGTTGATTTGCCACCCCCATTGGTACCGATCAGCGCAGTGACGGGATATCTGAATTCCACGACCTGATTTTCAAATCCACGAACATGAATCAATCGCAAGCGCTCAACGTATTGATGGTAAGCCTTTCTCTGAACCCGCTGGCGTTCGTCCGCGATTTCGTGGGGGCTTGGTTTCTTGGGACCGCCTCGTGCTTAGAGTGATAAACTCCTTCAAATTAAGTGGATCATCGAAACCTGTCGAGTGCCATGGCTCAACATTTTCATAGAAGATTCACGTTGGGGCGATGCGGAGAGTGGCCTTTCCAAGCCCATCATCCGGGTGCGTCAGGGGTCGCCTTCTTCATTACCATGCTGGCGACGATCAGGCCGGCGGCGACCACCCGCTGCGGCTTGAAGGCCTCGCGCCGAGGACCAGAACGCCGACGAAGGCGCCGACCACCCCGATTCCGGTCCATATCATATAGGCGGTCCCGAACGGCAGGTACCGCAACGCCAGCGCCAGCAGCCGAACGAGCCCGCCATTGCCGTCACCATGACCAGCATGGGAAGTGCGCGGCTGAAACCGTGCGACTGCTTCATCGCCGGCGCCCAGACGATCTCCGCCAGACGATCTCCGGAAGACCGGCAAGAATCAAGAGAACCCAGGGCATGATGCTCGCCATGCCCCGGCCGTCCCGGCTGCGTCGCCCCATATCGGGAGAGGTCACCCTCCATGCACAAGATCGGGATCGCCTGACGGGTGTGCAAGGGCCGACTCCTCGACGGCGACTTACCGATCGCCGCCGGCCCGGGACCGCCCGGCCGATCCCGGCGGCGCCGCAATCCGACGCCGGAGGCGGATGCGACCCGCTACTTCCGCTGGCCCGCCATCAGGCGCCGCCAGGTGTCGTGGAAGGCGCGGGCATCGACCGCCATGTTGTAGTCGTAGCTGCCGGTCTCGTTCAGGTAGACGGCTGACTCCATGGCGACCACCTCCCAGATTCCGTCCGCCTCCAGGAACAGCGGCGAGCCCGAATCGCCGCGCAGCGTGTCGCACTGGTGGAACACGGTGTCGTCGCTGAACGCCTCGGTGATCCGGCAGCCGATATGGGCGGTCAGGCGGCGCTCGCTGTCTTCGCTGTAGCCGGCCTGGGTCAGCCCGGGCCAGCCGCCGCCGATCGCCGCCTCCAGCTCGCGCACCGTCACCCGGCGGATCTCCAGCATCCCGGTCAGGCCGGTGACGTCGGCGTCGAGCTCCAGGAACGCCCAGTCCAGCCCGTCGATCTCGCTGGTCTCGCTGTGCCGGACGTTGTCGAAGCCGGGGGCGACCAGTTCCCGCACCACCCGCGCCCGCGCCACCTCGCGCTCGCCGTCGGCGCCGGCGACGAACTCGATCGCCGGATCGCGCCGGTTGGAGCCGTCGCCGGCGTAGAGACAGTGCGCCGCGGTCAGCACCAGCCGCGGCCCGACCACGGTCCCCGTGCAATACCCGCCGGAGCGCATCTGCACCCGGCCGATCGCGCTCCACGGCGGCACGGCGGAATCGACATACTGCCGGTCGTCGGCGCCGAAGAAGGCGCGCGGCGATGCCGGGTTCAGGAGACCGGCGAACCCCTCGCGGCAGTCGGCGGTATCGGTGCCGGCGCGGCACAGCCCGGTGCCGATCCCCGGCTCGTCGCATTCCCCGTCATAGGACCAGGCGCAGCTGTTCTCCCCGGCGTCGGGCGCCGCCGGCGGATCGACCGCCCTGGCCCCGGCGCAGTCGGTCACGTCGCTGCTGGGCGGGCACAGGCCGGTGCCGATGCCGGGTTCGTCGCATTCCCCGTCGCGTGCCCAGAAGCAGCCGTCGGCCGACCAGCCGCCGGACCGGCGGCAGTCCCACGAATCGGTACCGGTCGAGCAGAGGCCGGTGCCGATCCCCGGCTCGTCGCACTCGCCGTCCAGCGCCCACTCGCAGGTGTTGGCGAGCTGGGCCATGGCCGGCCGGTCCGTCGGCGCCAGGACCGCGAGGGCGGCGAGGAGCATCGGCAGCAGAGCGCCGATGCGGGCCGCGCCCCGGGCTGCGCGGGCGCGGCCGGCCCGCCCTCCGCGCCGCGCCGGCGATCCGTCGCCGGTCGAGGTCCCCCGGTTCCCCTCGATCGCCCCCGTCATGCGTTCCGCCATCTCTCGTCCCGTCTCGAGACCGCCCGTCGCGGTCGGTCGATGGTGACCCAGGCGTCCGCTTAGGGGAAGCGGCCAATGCATGGCGGCAGACCATCCGGCCTTGATCGCGCGTCCCCTGGGGCGGCCATCCTGCCGGTCATGCCGCGGGTGCGAAGAATGCGGACCGCGACGGGACGGGAGTTCTTGCCCCCGTCGCCGCAAGTGCTAAATTGCGCCCGCCCGACGGGCCGGGCACCTTTTCCGACAAGGGGAAACGGCACGCCGGGGCGCGGTCCGGCGTCGGTTGGGCCGCGGAAGTCGCCTTGCGGTCAGCCCGCGGCCGCGTCCGATCCTTCCCCGCGCTTCCGATCGCGAATGCCGGTCGCCCGCGCGAAATCCCGCCCGGAAACCGCCGACGAGGTTTTCCGCCGAACAGGCATCCGCCGACCAACGTCAGCCGAAACGGGGCTTCGGATGAACATCCATGAATACCAGGCCAAGAGCCTGTTGAAGGAGTACGGCGTCGCCGTGCCGCGGGGCGGCGTGGCCTATACGCCGAAGGAGGCCGAAGAGGTCGCCAAGCAGCTGGGCGGCCCGGTCTGGGTGGTGAAGTCGCAGATCCACGCGGGCGGCCGCGGCGCCGGCCGGTTCAAGGGCCCCGACGGCACGGTGGACGAGGCGGGCAAGGGCGGCGTCCGCGTCGTCAAGTCGGTCGAGGAGGTGGCCGCGAACGCCGACGCCATGCTCGGCGCCACGCTGGTCACCAAGCAGACCGGCCCGGCCGGCAAGGAGGTCAAGCGGATCTACGTCGAGGAAGGCTGCGACATCGCCCGCGAGCTCTACCTCTCCATGCTGGTCGACCGCGGCACCTCCCGGGTCACGGTGATCGCCTCGACCGAGGGCGGCATGGACATCGAGGAGGTCGCCGAGAACACGCCGGAGAAGATCATCACGCTGGCGATCGACCCGGCGACCGGCATGCACGCCTTCCACGCCCGCAAGATCGCCTTCGCGCTCGGGCTGGAGGGCAAGCAGGTGGGCGCGGCGGTCAAGCTGATGCTCGGCCTCTACCGGGCGTTCGCCGCGCTCGACGCCTCGCTGGTCGAGGTCAACCCGCTGGTGGTCACCGGCGACGGCGGCGTGCTGGCGCTCGACGCCAAGATGAACTTCGACGACAACGCGCTGTTCCGCCACAAGGACATCGAGGAGCTGCGCGACGAATCGGAGGAGGACGCCTCGGAGCTCGAGGCGGCGCGCCACGGCCTCAACTACATCAAGCTCGACGGCCAGATCGGCTGCATGGTCAACGGTGCCGGCCTCGCCATGGCGACCATGGACATCATCAAGCTCTACGGCGGGGAGCCGGCGAACTTCCTCGACGTCGGCGGCGGCGCGACCCGGGAGCGGGTCACCGCAGCCTTCAAGATCATCCTGTCGGACGCCAATGTCGAGGGCATCCTGGTCAACATCTTCGGCGGCATCATGCGCTGCGACGTGATCGCCGAGGGCGTGGTCGCCGCGGCCCGCGAGGTCAGCCTGCACGTGCCGCTGGTGGTCCGGCTGGAAGGCACGAACGTCGAGCTGGGCAAGAAGATCCTGGCCGAATCCGGTCTGCCGATCCTGTCCGCCGACAATCTGGCGGACGCGGCGGAGAAGGTCGTCAAGGCGGTGAAGGAGGCGGCGTAATGGCCGTTCTGGTCGACAAGAGCACGAAGGTCATCTGCCAGGGCTTCACCGGCGCGCAGGGCACCTTCCATTCCGAGCAGGCGATCGCCTACGGCACCCGCATGGTCGGCGGCGTGACGCCGGGCAAGGGCGGCACCACGCATCTCGACCTGCCGGTGTTCGACACCGTCGCCGAGGCGAAGGAGAAGACCGGCGCCGACGCCTCGGTGATCTATGTCCCGCCGCCTTTCGCGGCCGACGCGATCCTGGAGGCGATCGACGCCGGGATCGGCCTCGTCGTGTGCATCACCGAGGGCATCCCGGTGCTGGATATGGTGACGGTGAAGCGGGCGCTGGAGGGCTCCGGCACCCGCCTGGTCGGGCCCAACTGCCCCGGGGTGATCACGCCGGACGCCTGCAAGATCGGCATCATGCCGGGCCACATCCACAGTCGCGGATCGGTCGGCATCGTCAGCCGCTCGGGCACCCTGACCTACGAGGCGGTGGCCCAGACCACGGCGGCGGGCCTCGGCCAGTCGACCTGCATCGGCATCGGCGGCGACCCGGTCAACGGCACGAACTTCATCGACTGCCTGGACCTGTTCCTGGGCGACGACGAGACCCGGGCGATCGTGATGATCGGCGAGATCGGCGGATCGGCCGAGGAGGAGGCCGCCCAGTTCCTCAAGGACAGCAAGGTCAAGAAGCCGGTGGTCGGGTTCATCGCCGGCGTCACCGCGCCGCCCGGCCGGCGGATGGGCCATGCCGGGGCGATCATCGCCGGCGGCAAGGGCGGCGCCGGCGACAAGATCGAGGCGATGAAGTCGGCCGGCATCCATGTCGTCGACAGCCCGGCGGGCATCGGCTCGACCATGCTGAAGGCGCTGGGCCGCTGACGCTCCCGGGCGGGGCGGCCGCGGGCGTGACCGGCCGGGGCTGCGGCGGCCCCGGGGCCGGGCCGGGCCGGATCGGAATGGCACCGACCGCGACCGCGTTCACCGGTGGGTAATCACCGGTAGGACAATCTTGCCGACCTCCCGCCGGGAGGCTTCAATCGCGCTGGCAATCAGCGTAGGCTCCCGGCATTCGCGGCTCCGTCGGGGAGGGGCGGCGAACGGTACCGCCAAGTCTCCGGCCCGCGCGCCCCGCCGGGCCGATCATCATGAGGGAACCGGGCCGCGCACCGGCCCGCCGAACGCGACGATGGCAAGTCAGGCTGAGCAGACCTCCTTCCTCTTTGCCCAGAACGCCCACTTCATTGGCGACCTGTTCGCGAAGTTCAAGAACGATCCAAGTTCCGTCGACGAATCCTGGCGCCGCTTCTTCGGCCAGATGAACGGCGACGACCGGGTCATCCTCGAAGAGCTGGCGGGCCCCAGCTGGGGACTGAAGAACGGCACGCTGGCGGCGAACGCCGACGGCTATGCCGAGGCGCTGGCGCTGGAGGGTCCGGCCCCGCTGCCGGCCGACACGCTGAAGGCGGCCAAGGGCGGCGCGGCGGCGCAGAAGGCGCCGGCCGGCGCGGCGCTGGAGGATCTCAAGCGCGCCACGATGGACTCGATCGCCGCCCAGCGGCTGATCCGCGCCTATCGCGTCCGCGGCCACCTGGAGGCCGACCTCGACCCTCTCGGGCTGAGCGAGCGCCAGCCGCATCCGGAACTCGACTACCGCACCTACGGCTTCTCCGACGGCGACCTGGACCGGTCGATCTACGTCAACAGCCTGGGCCTGGAATCGGCCACGCTGCGGGAGATCGTCACCCGCCTGCGCGAGACCTATTGCGGCAACATCGGCGTCGAGTTCCAGCATATTCAGGACCCGGAGCAGAAGGCCTGGCTGCAGGAGCGAATCGAGCAGATCCACAACCGCACCGAATTCACCGAGCGCGGCAAGCGCGCCATCCTGGAGCGGCTGACCGCGGCGGAGAGCTTCGAGCGCTTCCTGCACCTGAAGTACACCGGGACCAAGCGGTTCGGGCTGGACGGCGCGGAGGCCATGGTCCCCGGGCTCGAGCAGATCATGAAGCGCGGCGGCCAGATCGGCCTGAAGGAAATCGTGCTGGGCATGGCCCATCGCGGCCGGCTGAACGTGCTCGCCAACGTCATGGGCAAGCCGTTCGCGGCGATCTTCGCCGAATTCCAGGGCAGCCCCGCGCATCCGGAGGACGTCCAGGGCTCGGGCGACGTCAAGTACCACCTGGGCACCTCGTCCGACCGGGACTTCGACGGCAATGTCATCCACCTGTCGCTGACCGCCAACCCCTCGCACCTCGAGGCGGTCAATCCGGTTGTCGCGGGCAAGGTCCGCGCCAAGCAGGCCCAGCGCGGCGACCTGGAGCGCGTCGAGGTGCTGCCGGTGCTGCTGCACGGCGACGCGGCCTTCGCCGGCCAGGGCGTGGTGGCCGAGACCCTGATGATCTCGGAACTCAAGGGCTACCGGGTCGGCGGCACGATCCACTTCGTGATCAACAACCAGATCGGCTTCACCACGGCGCCGAGCTATTCCCGCTCGGGTCCCTATCCAACCGACATCGCCCTGTCGGTCCAGGCGCCGATCTTCCACGTCAACGGCGACGACCCGGAGGCGGTGGTCCATGTCTGCCGGGTGGCGATCGAGTTCCGCCAGCGTTTCCACAAGGACGTGGTGGTGGACATGTTCTGCTACCGCCGCTACGGCCACAACGAAGGCGACGAGCCGGGGTTCACCCAGCCGCTGATGTACAAGGCGATCGGGGGGCATGCCTCGACCCGCGAGATCTACGCGCAGCGGCTGGTCGACGAGGGCGTGCTGAAGCCGCAGGAGCCCGAGCAGCTGGTCCAGGCCTTCCACGACCAGCTGGAGAAGGAGTTCGAGGCCGCCTCGTCCTACAAGCCGAACCAGGCGGACTGGCTGGCCGGCGCCTGGTCCGGAATGACCACCGCCACCGCGGACGACCGCCGGGGCACCACCGCCGCCGCGGCGGAACTCCTGCGCCAGGTCGGCGAGGGGCTGGCCAGGGTGCCGGAGGGGTTCGATCTCAACTCCAAGATCGCCCGCCAGCTCAAGGCCAAGGCGAAGATGATTGAGTCGGGCAAGGCGATCGACTGGGCGACGGCGGAGGCGCTGGCCTTCGGCACGCTGGTGGCCGAGGGCTACCCGGTGCGGCTGTCGGGCCAGGATTCCGGCCGCGGCACCTTCTCCCAGCGCCATTCGGTCCTGATCGACCAGTCGACGGAGGAGCGGTACATCCCGCTCAACAACCTCGCCGAGGGGCAGGCGCTCTTCGAGGTGCACGACAGCCCGCTGTCGGAATTCGCGGTGCTGGGCTACGAATACGGCTACTCGCTGGCGGAGCCGAAGGCGCTGACCGTGTGGGAGGCGCAGTTCGGCGACTTCGCCAACGGCGCGCAGGTGATGATCGACCAGTTCATCTCCGCCGGCGAGGCCAAGTGGCTGCGCATGTCGGGCCTGGTCATGCTGCTGCCGCACGGCTACGAGGGCCAGGGTCCGGAACACTCCTCGGCCCGGCTGGAGCGGTTCCTGCAGATGTCGGGGGAGGACAACTGGCAGGTGGTCTATCCGACCACGCCGGCCAACTACTTCCACGTACTGCGCCGCCAGATCCACCGTCTGTTCCGCAAGCCGCTCGTGGTCATGACGCCGAAGTCCTTGCTGCGCCACAAGGAATGCGTCAGCGACCTCGACATGTTCGCCGAGGGCTCCAGCTTCCATCGCGTGCTCTACGAGGATGTGGAGCTGGCGGCGCCGGAGAAGATCCGGCGGGTCGTGCTCTGCTCCGGCAAGGTCTACTACGACCTCAAGAAGGAGCGGGACGAGCGCGGCATCGACGACGTCACCATGATCCGGCTGGAGCAGCTCTACCCCTTCCCGGCCAAGGCGCTGGGCGAGGAGCTGGCGAAGTACCCCGACGCGGACGTGGTCTGGTGCCAGGAGGAGCCGCACAACATGGGCGCCTGGTTCTTCGTCGACCGCAAGATCGAGGCGCTGCTGGGCGAACTGGGGCACAAGGCCAAGCGGCCGCACTATGCCGGCCGGCCCGACGCGGCGGCCCCGGCGACCGGCCTGCTGCGCCGCCACAACGCCGAGCAGGCGAAGCTGGTCGACGCCGCCCTGACCGTGGATTGATCCCCCGCCTCACGTTCCCCATCTCCCGGCACCGGCCCGCCGGCCCGGAAGCAGAGCGAGACCGCAGATGAGCATTGAGATCGTCGTCCCCACCCTCGGTGAATCGGTGTCGGAGGCGACCGTGGCATCCTGGCTGAAGAAGCCGGGCGACGCGGTCGAGCGGGACGAGCCCGTGGTCGAGCTCGAGACCGACAAGGTGACGCTCGAGGTCAACGCCGCCGGCGCCGGCACCCTCCAGGAGATAAGGGTCGAGGAGGGCGAATCGGTGGAGGTCGGCACCGTGCTGGGCCTGATCGGCGAGGGCGATGCCGCTCCGGCTCCGGCGCCCAAGAAGGCGGCGGACAAGAAGAAGTCGGCGGAGGCCGAGCAGGCCGCCGCGCCCGCCCCGGCGCCCGAGCCGGCTGAAGAGAAAGAGGTAGAGGCGGAAGCGGGCGGTGCGGAGGCGATCGCCCTGCCGGCCGCGCGCAAGCTGATCGAGGAGCACGGGCTCGACCCGGCGCGCATCGAGGGTACCGGCAAGGGCGGCCGGATCACCAAGGAGGACGTGCAGGCCTTCCTGAACGAGGGGCCGCGCCGGCCGGCGCCGTCGACATCGGGCGGCGGCACCCCGGCGCCGGAGGCGCGCGCCGAAGGCAACATGATCGAGGTGCCCGCCTACGAGCGCCCGTCCGGCGCGCCGCGGCCGCAGAAGGACCGCGAGGAGCGGGTGCGGATGTCGAAGCTGCGCCGCACGATCGCGTCGCGCCTCAAGCAGGCGCAGAACACCGCGGCGATGCTGACGACCTTCAACGAGGTCGATCTGGGCGAGCTGATCGCCATGCGGACGAAGTACCGCGACAGCTTCGAGAAGAAGCACGGCGTCCGGCTCGGCTTCATGAGCTTCTTCGCCAAGGCCTGCGTGCAGGCGCTCAAGGAACTGCCGGCGGTGAATGCCGAGATCGACGGCGACGAGATCGTCTACAAGAACTACTACGACATCGGCGTCGCGGTCGGCACGCCGCAGGGCCTGGTGGTCCCGGTGGTGCGGGACTGTGACCAGCTGAGCTTCGCCGAGATCGAGAAGACGGTCGGCGACCTGGGCCGCCGCGCCCGCGACGGCAAGCTGAAGATCGAGGAGATCACCGGCGGCACCTTCACGATCACGAACGGCGGGGTCTATGGCTCGCTGATGTCGATGCCGATCCTGAACCCGCCGCAGTCGGGCATCCTGGGCATGCACAAGATCCAGGAACGGCCGGTGGCGGTAAACGGCAAGGTCGAGATCCGGCCGATGATGTATCTCGCGCTCAGCTACGACCACCGCATCATCGACGGCCGCGAGGCGGTGACCTTCCTGGTCCGGGTCAAGGAGAACCTGGAAGATCCCGAGCGCCTGATGCTGGAGGTCTGAGGGCGGTCTGTCGGGTTTCCCGTCGGCCGACCCGACCTGCGAAGCGGGCGCAGGTCGGGTGGGAGCGCAGCGGGAACCCGACATCCGCCCCCAGCCGCCTACGGCAGCAGCACCGCGTCGATCGCGTGGATCACGCCGTTCGACGCCATGACGTCGGCCGCGACCACGCTCGCCTCGTTGACCATGACGCCGTCGGTGGCGTCGATCAGCAGCTCCGAGCCCTGCACCGTCTCGACCGACAGCACCTGCCCCGCGATGTCGCCCGAGGTCACCGCGCCCGGAATGACGTGATAGGTCAGGATGGTGCGCAGCTGATCCAGGTTCTCCGGCTGCAGCAGCGATTCGACCGTGCCCGGCGGCAGGGCGGCGAACGCCGCGTCGGTCGGCGCGAAGACGGTGAACGGGCCGTCGCCCTTCAGCGTCTCGACCAGGCCCGCGGCCTGGACCGCCGCGACCAGCGTGTCGAAGCCGTCGGCCGCGACCGCGGTATCGACGATGTCCATCTCCATGGCGTCGGCCATCTCGGTCTGCGTCGAGGCGGTCTGGGCGCAGGCCGTCGCCAGGACGGCGACCGAGGCGAGGGCGAAGATTCGGCGAAGCATGACGTGTCAGTCCTCCTGTTGACCGGTGGGCGGGGCGGAGCCCGAGCGGGGCCGGCGCCGACCGGATGTGGGAAATTTTCACACAGCGACGGAAATACGTCGGCCGAGACGGTCGTCAAGCATTGACGGGGAAAATTTCCCACACATCATCCTCTCCATGTCGACCGCCCCTCCGACTCCGCCCGGACCGCCCGGCCCCGATTCACCCGGGCGCGGGACGCCCGTGCTCGAGGCGCTGACGGCCGTGCTGCGCCCCCTTGCTCGACTGGCGGTCCGGCAGGGTGTCGGGCTGGGGGCGCTGACCCCGGCGCTGAAGCGGGCGCTGGTGGAGGCCGCGGCGGTCGATTCCGAGGGCGATCCGGAGGCCGATACCGATGCCGGCGGCCGCACCGGCCGGCCGGCGAGCCAGAGCCGGATCAGCCTGATGACCGGCGTCCATCGCAAGGACGTGCGCGACATCCTGGCCAGCGGCCGGCCGCAGGGGGAGCCGCCCCGGCCGTCGATCGCGGAGACGGCGATGGCGCGCTGGTTGGCGCTGCCCGCGGGGCCGGACGGCCGGCCGCCGGTGCTGCCCCGCCGCAGCGAGGAGGATGCGGAAAGCGGGTCCGCCCCCGCCGCGGAGGCGGCCAGCTTCGACGCCCTGGTCGCGGGGGTCAGCCGGGACGTCCGGCCCCGGGCGGTGCTGGACGAGATGATCCGGCTCGGCATGGTGGCGCCGGAAGGCAGCGACGGGCCGGACGACCCCGGGGCGTGGCTGCGCCTCGTCGCCGACGCCCATCTGCCGGCCGAGGGTCAGGACGCCGAGCGGCTGGCCCTCTTCGCCGGCAATCTCGCCGACCACGCGGCCACCGCGGCCGGCAACCTGCTGGCCGGACCGGGCCGGCCGCGCCGGCTGGAGCAGGCGGTCTTCCACACCCACCTCGCGCCCGACTCGGTGGCGGAACTGGAGGCCGAGGCCCGCCGGCTGAGCGGCGAGGCGCTGCAGGCGCTCAATCGCCGCGCCCTCGACCTGCAGCGTCGCGACCTGGCGCGCGGGACGGCGACGCGGCGGTTCCGGTTCGGGGTCTATTTTCACGACGCGCCGCTTGACCCGGGCGCCGGGGCAGGCCACCACGGAGGCGATCGACCGGAAGGGGCCGCCGACGGGGGCGGGACGGGGGAGGACGGGCCGCCATGACATGTCGACGGCCAGACGCGCGCCGCGGGCGCCGCACCACACCGGCCGGCCTGCTGGCCGGCCTGCTCGCCGCCTTTGTCCTGGCGGCCTGCGCGCCGCCGCCGCCGGGGCAGGTGGCGAGCGACGAGCCGCGGGGCGGCATCGGCGGCACCGGGATCACCACCGGCGTGCTGGGGACGGTGACCGGCTTCGGCAGCATCCTCGTCAACGGCGTGCGGATCGAAACCGACGGCCGGTCCGCCGGGTCGCCGGCCGGATCGGTGGCGGAGTCGCCCTTGGGGCCGATCGCGCTGGCCGAGGGTCAGGTCGTCGAGGCGCTGGCCGCGCCGGGGCCGGAGGGACCGGCCGCGCGGCGGGTTGCCGTCGTGTGGCCGCTGGTGGGGCCGGTGACGGCGGCCGCCCGCGACGGCGATCTCCGGGTCATGGGCGTCCCGGTCCGCCCGGTCGACGGGGCGATCCTGCCGCCCGGCGGGTTGGCCGCCCTGTCGCCGGGAGACCGGGTCGCGGTCAGCGGTCTGTGGCGCGGCGGCGCCGTCGTCGCCTCCCGCCTCGACCGGATGACGGCGGGCCCCGACCTGGCGGCCGGCGTCCTGGTTCCCGGGGCGGACCGTTCCGGATCCGCGGGCGACGCATCGCGGGTCCTTGGGATCGGCGGCACCGCCCTCGCCGAGCCGGTGCCCGCCGGCTTGTCGGCCGCACCGGCCGGCGGGTTCTGGCAGGTCGCCGGGCGCTGGACGGGCAACGGCCTCTCGGTCGAGTCGGCGCGGCCGGGCCGGCCGCTGATCGAGGCGGGACCGCTGCGGCAGGTCTCGGTCGAAGGCTACCTCACCGCGACGCAGGACGGCGCCTGGGCGGTCGACGGGCTGGGCGTGCCGATCGACGCCGCCGCGCGGGTCGATCCCCTGGCTCCGGGCCGGGCGGTCTTCCTGGGGGCTCTGGACGACCAGTTCCGGGTCGCCCACGGCATTCCCCTGCCGGAGGCGCACGACGCCCGGGTCCAGGCGCTCGAGGCGATCGGCGACGGCCTGGCGCCGAGCGGCGACGCGGTGCTGGAGACCCGTTGACCGGATAGCAGAGGCTGGGACCGCGACCCTCCCTGCGGGGTCTTCGTCTGGCGAATGCCGGAACCCCAAAGGCGAGCGCGCCACCACCACCGCGGCCACCACCACCGCCTGCCGACAACGGCACGGCCGGCGCACCACCGGTCGAGGCCCGGGATCGCGGCCCGCGGGCGGGTCCAGGACGACCGGGAAAGAGCATCCGTCGGTCCTCGCTGCCCTTCAAGCCAGCCCGGTGGGCGCGCCTTAGACGCGACAACCGTTTCGGACTATCATCCCGGAATTGCCGACCCGTCCCTGTCGCCCCCTTCGCCCCCTTCGCCCCCTTCGCCCCCTCGGCCGACCGATGACCGATCTTGCCCGCCTGGAGGCCTTCCTGTGGATCGCCCGCCTGGGCACGTTCCGGGCGGCGGCGGAGCGGCTCAACCTGACCCAGCCGTCGATCACCGCGCGCATCCGGACGCTGGAGGCGGAACTGGGGGTCGTGCTGTTCGAGCGGTCGGGCCGGACCATGCGGCTGACCGCCGACGGCCGCCGGCTGGTCGACTATGCCGAGCGGCTGACCGGCCTCGCCGGCGACCTCCACGCCGCCTTCGCCGGGCGCCGGGGCGCCACCGGCGTGCTGCGGCTGGGAGTGGTGGAGACCATCGCCCATACCTGGCTGCCGGCGGTGATCAAGGGGTTCAACGCCGCCCATCCCGGCGTCACGCTGGAACTCGACGTCGACACCACGGTGGGGCTGCGCGCCGCGCTGGTCGAGCGGCGGATCGATGCCGCCTTCCTGATGGGGCCGGTCAGTGAGCCCTCGATCGACAACCGGCCGCTCGCGCGCTACCCGCTCGCCTGGATCGCCAGCCCCGGCCTCGACCTGCCCGACCGGCCGCTGGACCCGGCGGAGATCGCGCGGGTGCCGGTCGTGACCTATTCCCGGCACAGCCGGCCCTATCTCCAGATTCGGGCCCTGCTCGACGGCGGCGGCGAGGGACCGAGGCCGCGGCTGCATGCCTGCAGCTCGCTCGCCACCATCGTCCGGCTGACGCTGAACGGCTTCGGCGTCTCGGCGATCCCCCCGCGCATCGTCGCCGATGAGCTGGACCGCGGCACGCTGGTCGAACTCTCCAGCCCGGTTCCCCTGCCCGATCTCTATTTCACCGCCTCGCGGCCGCACGGGCCCGGCGATCCGGCGGTCGACGCATTGATCGCCCTCGCCCTGGACGCCGCGGCCGCCGACGGCGCGGCGCCGCCAGACGGAGACCGATAGACCCGCTCTATCATCTGAAATCGAAAGTTCCGATTGGACGACTCCATCACGCGCGAAGATAGTGAGCGCAGACGATCGCAAGCCGGCCGCTGCCCGATCCGGCCCATGGCTGCGGTCCGCCCGCCGTTCGATCCGCCGAGGGAGGATGCTCCATGACCCGACCGATCGCCGCCGCCCGCCGACCCTTGGACACGGGTCCCCGCCGCGCCCCGTCGACCGCGACCGCGGCCGCCGCGCTGGCGCTTGCCGCCGGCTTCGCCGCGCCCGCCGCCGCGCAGGACCGGGAACTGGCCTTCGTCGGCAGTTGGAGCGGCCTCGACCTGCACCGCAATTTCGAGCAGCCGTTCTGGGGCGGCGAGGTGACGCGCCTGACCGATGGCGCCCTGGCCGCCGAGGTCACCACCTTCGACCAGATGGGGATCGAGGGCGGTGCAGTATTCCGGCTCCTGAGCCAGGGCCTGTTCGACGTGGGCGCGACGGTCGCGGACTATGCGGTGGAGGACGCGCCGGAACTCGAAGGCCTGGACCTGCCGTTGACCGCGACCACGGTCGCCGGGGCGCGGGCGGTGGCGGAGGCCTATGCCCCGCTGCTCGACGAGGCCCTGGCCGAGCGGTTCGACGCCCGGCTGCTGGCGATCGCGCCCTATCCGGCGCAGGTGGTGTTCTGCAATGCGCCGATCGAGGGCCTGGGCGACCTGGCAGGGCTGACGATCCGGGCCAGCGGGCGCAGCACGGCGGAGTTCGTGGATGCGCTGGGCGCGACCGGCGTGACCCTGGCGTTCAACGAGGTGCCGGGCGCGCTGCAGCGTGGCGTGGTCGACTGCGCGGTGACCGGCTCCCTCTCCGGCTACAATTCCGGATGGCACGAAGTATCGACGCATCTCCTGCCCCTGCCGATCGGCGGCTGGGATCCGGTGGTGACGGCGATCCACGCCGACACCTGGGACTCGCTGGGCGCGGACCGTCAGCAGGCGCTCATGGCGGCGGTCCAGGCCGGCTTCACCGACCCGGCCTGGGCCGCGGCGGTTGGCGAGACCGAGCAGGGCATCGCATGCCTGACCGGCATCGGCACCTGCGAGCGGGGCGAGCCGGGCAGCCTGGTCCTGGTCGAGCCGACGGAGGAGGACGGCGCGCTGGCCCGCCGACTGCTCGAGGAGGACGTGCTGCCCGCCTGGACCGGACGGGTCGGCACCGACTGGGCGGCGCGCTGGAACGAGACCGTCGGCGCGGTCGCCGGCGTCGCCGCGCCGGTCGAATGACCGGACACGCCCGGAGGACCGGCATCGCCGACCGGCTGGAGGGCGTCGCCGCGGCCGGCGCCGCCCTCCTCGGCAGGGCCGCCGGGCTGCTGCTGGTGGCGACCGTCCTGCTGATCCTGGCGGAGATCCTGCTGCGCGGGGTCGCCGGGCGGTCGCTGGGCGCGGCGCATGAGCTGTCCGGCTATGCCCTGGCGCTGATCGCCGCCTGGGGATTCGCGCCGGCCCTGCTGGCCGGGCGGCGGACGCCGCCGGCCGCTGGGGCCGAAGGCCAGACCGACCCCGAGCGCGGCGGTGCGGATCCGGTCGCCGGCGAGCATGTGCGGATCACCGTGGCGGTCGACCGCCTACCGGTCCGGCTGCGCGCCGCGGCGGATCTGCTCGGCGCGCTGGCGATGGCCCTGGTGGCGGCGCTGATGGCGCGGCGCGGCATCGAATTGGCGGTCGACAGCCTGTCCCGCGGCGCCACCGCCAACACGCCGCTCGGGACGCCGCTGTGGCTGCCGCAGGCGCTGTGGGCGGCAGGGCTGGCATGGTTCGCCGCGACCGCCGCGGTGCTCGCGCTGCGCGCGGCGCTCGGTGCCCTGCGACCGGCGCAGGCGGGCGACCCGGCCCCGCGTCCCGCGGAGGCGGAGCGATGATCCCGGCGACCGGGGCGGCGCTGCTGGGGCTGCTGGTCCTCGGCGTACCGGTCGCCGCGGCGCTGGTGCTGCTGGCGCTTGGCCTGGATCTCTTCGCGTCGCGCTTCCCGCTGGAGCGGGCGCTGGGCGAGGTGCTGTGGGGCGCCTCCGACAGCTTCCTGCTGATCGCGATCCCCCTCTTCGTGCTGATGGGCCAGATCCTGGTGCGCGGCGGCATCGCCGAGCGGACCTACCGCGCGCTGGAGGCGTGGCTCGGCTGGCTGCCGGGGGGGCTGGTGCACGCCAATATCGGCACGGCGACCCTGTTCTCCGCGACCTCCGGCTCGTCCGTGGCGACCGCGGCGACGGTCGCGACCGTGGCGATGCCGCAGGCCCGGCGGCTCGGCTACGATCCTCGGCTGTTCGCCGGGTCGATCGCCGCCGGGGGAACGCTGGGGATCCTGATCCCGCCGTCAATCAACCTGATCGTCTACGGCTTCCTGACCGAGACATCGATCCCGCGGCTGTTCCTCGCGGGGCTGCTGCCCGGACTGCTGCTGGCGGTGCTGTTCATGGCGACCGCGGCGCTGATCTGCACCTGGCGGCCGGAGCTGGGCGGCCCGAGACGGCCGGCGGCCTGGCGCGCGCGTCTCGCCGGCCTTGCCGACCTGGTGCCGGTCGGGGCGCTGTTCGTCCTGGTGGTGGGGGCGATCTACACCGGCTGGGCGACGCCGACCGAGGCCGCGGCGCTGGGCGTCGCCGGCGCGCTGGCCCTGGCGGCGGCGCACGGCCGCTGCGACCGGACGATGGTCGCCGCCGCGCTGGACGCCACAGTGCGAACCACGGCGATGATCCTGCTCGTGGTCACCGCGGCGTATTTCCTGAATTTCGCCCTGGCCGCCGCCGGCGTCGGCCAGGCGCTGACCGCCCTGCTGGAGGGCCTGCCGATGGGCCGCTGGGGCGTGCTGGCGGCCGTCATCCTGCTCTACGTCGTGCTCGGCTTCTTCATCGAGACGCTGTCGCTGATGGTGGTCACGCTGCCGATCGTCGCGCCGGTGATGATCGGGCTCGGCTTCGATCCCGTCTGGTTCGGCGTGGTTATGATCGTCCTGGTCGAGATGGCGCTGATCACCCCGCCGGTCGGCCTCAACCTCTACGTGGTCCAGGGCGTGCGCGGTGACGGCCGGCTGGAGCAGGTGATGCTCGGCGCGCTGCCCTTCGTCGGCGCGATGGCGGTGCTGATCGGCCTGCTGATCGCCATGCCCGGCCTCGCCCTGTGGCTGCCCGCGACCCTCTGACCCCTCAGCCCCCGTCGCCGAACAGGAAGGATGCCGCCCATGCTGCGCCTCGACACCCCCGACGGCCCCGCGCTGGAGATCGCCCCCGCCCGCGTGATCGTCGCCGGCTTCGCCGGCCGCGACCGGGCGGCTGTCGAGGCGCATATCGCGGAACTGGCCGAAATCGGCGTGCCGCCGCCGCCGTCGGTGCCATGCTTCTACCGGGTCTCCGCCGGGCTGGTCGGCACCGCCGACCGGATGCAGGTGCTGGGCGGCGAGAGTTCGGGCGAGGCGGAGCCCGTGGTGATCGCCGACGCGGCGGGCCGGCTGTGGCTCGGCGTCGGCTCCGACCATACCGACCGGAAGGTGGAGGCCTGGTCGATCCCGGTCGCCAAGCAGGCCTGCTCGAAGCCGATCGCCCCCGCCGTCTGGCCGCTGGACCAGGTGGCCGCGGACTGGGACCGGCTGGAGCTGCGGGCCTGGGCCACGATCGATGGCCGGCGGAGCCTCTACCAGGAGGGTGCGCTGGCCGAGCTCACGCCACCGGAGGCGCTGATCGCCGCGTGGAACGCCGATGCCGGCACCGGCCGCGCCGGCCTGCCGCCGGAGACGGGGCTGTTCTGCGGCACGGTGCCGGTCCATGGTGGCATCCGGCCGGCCGCCGCGTTCGAATTCGAGTTGCGCGACCCGCTTCGGGGCCGCAGTCTCCGCCACGCCTACACCGTCGATTCCCTGCCCTGGGTCGCCTGAGGCCCGGCCGGGAGTCCTGCGCCCGACGCCCGATGCCGGAGCCGCCATGCTCGACCGCCCGCTTGCCGATCGCCGCCTCGCCGACCTGGCCCACGCCCTGGCCGACGGCACCACCACCGCGCAAGCGTTGGCCGAGACGGCCCTGGCGGCGGCGGCCGATCCGGCACGGGAGGGTTTCCGCGTCTACCTCTCGATCGACCCGGACCGGGTCCGTGCCGCCGCCCGCGCCGCCGACGCCCGCCGGGCCGCGGGCCATGCGGCCGGGCCGCTGGACGGCGTGCCGGTCTCGGTCAAGGATCTGTTCGACGTTGCGGGCGAAGTGACGCGCGCCGGGTCGACCGCGCTCGCCGGCCGGCCGGCCGCCGCCGCCGACGCGCCACCCGTCGCCCGGCTGAAGCAGGCGGGGGCGGTGCTGGTCGGCCGCACCAACATGAGCGAATTCGCCTTCACCGGCGTCGGCATGAACCCGCATTGGGGCACGCCGGGCAACCCCGCGGACCGCGAGAGGATCCCCGGCGGGTCGACCAGCGGCGGCGCGGTCTCGGTCGTCGACGGCATGGCGGCGGCGACGGTCGGCTCCGACACCGGCGGGTCGATCCGGATCCCGGCGGCGCTCACCGGCCTCGCCGGCTTCAAGCCGACCCAGGCGCTGGTGCCGCGCGAGGGGGCGGTGCCGCTGTCGACCAGCCTCGATTCGATCGGCCCGCTGGCGCCGTCGGTCGCCTGCTGCTGGACGCTGCTCCAGATCCTGGCCGGGCGCGAGCCGCGGCCGGCGGTGCCCCGTCCGGCGGGCCGCCTGACCCTCGGGGTCGCCCGCGCGGTGGTGTTCGACGACGCGGAACCGGCGGTTGAGCAGGCGTTCGAGACGGCGCTGGAGGCGCTGTCCGCCGCCGGAGTCCGGCTGGTGGAGGTCGATGCGCAGGAGTTGCCCGAGGCGCTGGCGGCGCACGGCCCCGTCACCTTCGCCGCGGCGGAGGCGTTCGCCTGGCACGAATCGCTGCTGGGGGAGGCGGGCGACCGCTACGACTCCCGGGTCCGGTCGCGGATCGAACTCGGCCGCGACGCCCGCGCGGCGGACTATGTCCGCATGGTCGCCGCGCGCGGACGCCTGGTCGAGGCCTGGGGCCGGCGGGTCGACGGGCTGGATGCGGTGCTGGTGCCGACGGTGCCGATCACCGCGCCGCGGATGGCGGACCTCGAGGCCTCGGACGAGGCGTTCATGCGCGCCAACCGCCTGCTGCTGCGCAACACCACCTTCGCCAATCTGTTCGACTGCCCGGCGGTCAGCCTGCCGGCCCCGGTGCCGGCGGGCGGTCTGCCGGTCGGGCTGATGGCGATGGGCCGCCATGGCGGCGACGCCGATCTGGCGGCGGTCGCCGCGGGCATCGAGGCGGTCCTCCCCCGCCAGGCGTAGGTCGCCCAGACCGCGCGGCGGTCTGCGCGCCGGGTCTTCAGCCCGCGAGCCACCTACCGGTTACCAGGCCCGGCTGGCGCGCCACTCCCACGGGGTGACGTGGCCGTCGCCGTCGGTAATCGCCTCGGCGAAGCGGCCTTCGGCGTGGCCGATGAACTCGGTCCAGCTGACCGAGCCGTCGTCGTTCGCGTCGAACAGGTCGAACCGGGCCTGCCGGTGCTCGCTGCGCAGCTGAAGGACGCCCTGTCGCTGCGGGCCCTGGTCCATCGGGCCGCCGGCCCCGAACTCCTCCGGCGACAGGGTGCCGTCGCCGTCCTGGTCGAGCGCGCCGAACACCGCTTCCGCCTCGGCGGCCGCCTCGTCGGCCGTGATCGCGCCGCTGAGATCGGTGTCGATCCGCGCAACGCCGCCCGGACCGCCGCCGCCCGGACCGCCGCCGCCCGGACCGCCGCCGCCTGGACCGGGGCCCATGCCATAGCCGGGGCCCATGCCATAGCCGGGGCCGGCCATGCCGGGGGCCATGCCGGGCGTCACCGACGGGCCGACCCGGCCGTAGACCATCCCGGGGGGGCCGCCCCAGGCACCGCCCTGCGGACCGGTGCCCAGCATGCCGGGGCCCATCATTCCCGGACCGATGGGGGCATAGCCGGCACCCGGCGGCGCCATCATGCCGGGGCCCATGCCCCAGCCCGGCCCGACACCGTAGCCCCAGCCGGGCCCGTAGCCCATGCCGTAGCCCGGACCAGACGGCTGCCCCATCGTCTTGCCGTGGTCCATCATCATGCCCTGGCCCATCATTCCCTGGCCCTGGCCCATCATGCCCGGGCCGGGCGCGTCGGCGCCGCCGTTCTGCGCGGTCGTCGGTGCCTGCGCGCCGCCGCTGCCGTCCTGGGCGGTGGCGGGCAGCGCGGCGAAGGCCGACGCGGCGACCATTGCCGCGGTGACCCATGGTGTAAAGCGCATCGTTCCCTCCTGGCGAGCTGACCCTCTTCCGGTCCGGTGACGGTCCTGCCGCTGGGTCTCTAGGGCCTTTGGGGAACGAGGTCGCTGGGCGGGCGCGCGGAGCTCAGGGCCTGGAGCGCTTGCGGCCGGTCACCATGGCGGCCACCAGGTTCTCGCCGTGCAGCAGGCTGGAGGCCAGCACCCCCGCCACATGCAGCCCGACCAGGACCAGGACCGCCGTTGCCAGCCCTTCGTGCAGGTCCTCCAGGGCCTCGCCCGCACCGCGAGTCATCAGGGTGCCGGTCAGCACCGTGCCGGCCAGGGTCGAGAGAAGCGCGACGATCATCGCCGCGCCGGCCGGGTTGTGCCCCAGATGCCGCGCCGGCCGGCCACGGGCGAGGTCGCGAAGGTACCGGGCGAGAGCGACCGGCTGGAACGTCGCGACGGCGACGACGGCGACGACTGAGGCGGCGACGACTGAGGCGGCGGAGGCTGACGGGCGTGCGGATCCTGGTGGCGGAGGACGAGCCCGCGCTGGCCAACCGGCTGTCGGAGACCTTGGGCGATGCCGGTTATGCCGTCGACATGGCGGCCGACGGCGAGGATGCGGAACACCTGGGGGCGGCCGAGTCCTACGACGCAGTGGTTCTCGATCTCGGCCTGCCGACGGTGGACGGGCTGACCGTCCTGCGTCGCTGGCGGGCCGCGGGCAACGCCGTGCCTGTCCTCGTGCTGACCGCCCGCGGCAGCTGGCACGAGCGGGTCGAGGGCATCGACGCCGGGGCCGACGACTACCTGCCCAAGCCGTTCTGGAGGAGCTGGTCGCCTGACTGCGCGCGCTGATCCGCCGGGCCGGCGGCCATGCCGCGCCGGTCCTGGAACGCGGGCCGATTCGGCTGGACACCCGCACCGGCCAGGTGACGGTCGACGGCATGCCGATCCTGCTGACCGGTCATGAGTACCGGGTGCTGGCCTATCTGATGCACCACGCGGGCAAGGTGGTCAGCCGAGCCGAGCTGACAGAGCACATCTATGCCCAAGATTTCGAACGGGATTCGAACACGATAGAGGTCTTTGTCGGGCGCCTGCGGCGCAAGCTGGGGGTCGAGGCGATCGCCACCGTCCGCGGGCTCGGCTATCGCCTGGAGGCCCCGCCGGATTGACAGAGCCGCAGCGGAACGGCGGCAGCCGCCGGGCGGCCGGGCTCCGCCGCCGGCTGGAGAGCGGCTCTCTTCGCGCGCGGCTGATCCTCGGGGCGGCACTGTGGGTGACGATGGCCTTCGCGATCGGCTGGCTGGCGCTGACCGCCCTGTTCCGCGACGCGGTGGAGCGGCAGGTGGCGGCCGACCTGATCGGCCATCTGGACCAGCTGACCGCCAAGTTGCAGGCGGTGGCCGCCACTGCGGAGGCGCCGGTGGATCCGTCCGCCGCGCTGGCCGAGACGCCGTCGCTGATGGTCGACTCGTTGACCGATCCGCGCTTCGCCCGACCCTATTCGGACCTCTACTGGCAGGTGTCCGCGGCGGGAGGCGCGGTGGTCGCGCGGTCGCGATCGCCGTGGGATGCCGTGCTGCCGCTGCCCCCCGATGTCCCGGCCGACGGCACGGTGCACCGGCACTGGATCGAGGGACCGGCCGACCAGCGCCTGATGGCGGTGGAGCGGGCGGTGTGGCTGCCCGTCCGGACGGACTTCCTGCGGCTGTCGGTGGCCTCCGACGAAAGCCGGCTGATCGCCCTGACCGAGGGCTTCGCTCGGCCGCTCGCGTTGTCCCTGGCGGTGCTCGGTGCCGCCGTCGTGGCTGCGGCGGCAGTCCAGGTCACATTGGGCCTCCGGCCGCTCGGCCGGTTGCGCCTGGCGCTCGGGCGGGTTCGCGGCGGTGCGGCGGACCGGCTGGAAGGGGCGTTCCCGGAGGAGGTGAGGCCGCTGGTCGACGACCTGAAAGCGCTGATCGCCGACAATGCGACCGTGCTTGACCGGACCCGGCGCGAGGCCGGCGACCTGGCGCACGCGCTGAAAACGCCGCTCGCGGTGCTCGGCGGTGCGGCGGAGGCGGCGCGCCGGCGCGGCGAGGCGCGGACCGCGGCTGCGATCGAGGAGGCGGCGGAGCGGATGCGCCGGCAGGTCGACTGGCGGCTCGCCCGGGCCCGTGCCGCCGCGGCTGCGGGCCCAGGCGTGCCAGGCCGGGTCACCCGTCCGGCGGAGCGCCTCCGCACACTCGCCCGCGTGATGGCCCAGGCTCATGGCGAGACGGCGCCGAGGATCACGATCGACGTGCCGGAGGACGTGGCGGTTGGTGCCGACCGGCCGGAGGTCGACGAGATGTTGGGCAATCTGCTGGACAACGCCTGCAAATGGGCGGCGGCGGAGGTCCGGGTGGCGGGCGCGGTCGGCAGCGGCCGGGCGATCCTGACCGTCGACGACGACGGTCCCGGCCTCGATGCCGCCGGCCGGGCCGCCGCGTTCGACCGGGGCGCCCGCCTCGACACCGAAACGCCGGGCAGCGGACTGGGCCTCGCGATCGTCCGCGACCTGGCGGAACTGTCGGGCGGGTCGGTGCGACTGGAGGCCTCGCCGCTGGGCGGCCTGCGCGCCCGGCTGGAGCTGCCGACGGCATGATCCGGCGGAAGCTGCGGGAAGGCCGCATCGAGGGCAGACCCCCATGCCGCTTGACCGGGCCTGTCGCGCGGCGGCACCTTCAGCGGCAATGGTCCGGCGGTGGCGACTCGCCCCGACCGGGCGCGCCGGAGCGGCAGCGCCGGGGCCGCCTGCCGGACCCCACGTCGATCCCGTTTCCCGCCTCGGCCTCCCGTGCTGGAGCTGCCCCGCGCATGCCGCGCCCGACCCGACCCGTCCGCCGCCGATCCTGGATGCATCGCCTCGCACCGGCCGCCGCCCTCGCCGCCGTGGGGGCCGCAGTGGGGGCGGCCGTGTGGCTGGCGGCGGCAGCGCCGGCGTCGGCGCAGAGCGGCCTGCCGGTGCCGCGCTTCGTCACCCTTGGGACCGACGAGGCCAACCTGCGGACCGGGCCCGGCCGGCGCTATCCGGTGGAATGGGTGTTCGTGCGCCGCGGCATGCCGGTCGAGGTGGTGGCCGAGTTCGACACCTGGCGGCGCATCCGCGACTGGGAAGGGGTCGAGGGCTGGGTCCACCAGTCGCTGCTGAGCGGCCGGCGCGGCCTGATCGTCACGGGCGAGGACCTGGCCAGCCTGTGGGCGGAGCCGCGCGAGGGCGCGGCCCTGGTGGCGCGGGTCGAACCCGGCGTGGTCGGCCGCCTGCGCCGCTGTCCCCCGCTCGACGCGCCGCACCGGGACTGGTGCTGGGTGGAGGTCTCCGGCTTCCGCGGCTGGATGACCCGCGACCGGATCTGGGGCGTCTATGACGGGGAGGCGGTGGACTGACGGCCTGAGCCGCGCACCGGCATCCGCACGCAGCCTGCGGGGAGCTGTCTCGCCGCAGGCGAGACCGAGGGGCACGGCCAAGGCCCCTCCGCCGGCCCATCGGCGGGCACGTCCCGCCCTTCGACGGGGAGCAGACGCCGGACTGTGTCACCAATGCCTGCTCCGCTACTCCTCCGGCGGCGCGCGCGGGTCGTCGGCGTCGGGGTCCCAGCGGCGGGTGGCGAGCCACATCAGCCCGACATTGAGCAGCGCCACCCCGACCGCGCCGATCGCCAGCGCGATCCAGCCATGCATGCTCATGTCGAAGCCGGTCACGGCGTTCAGCCAGTCGATCACCAAAATCCCCTCGAGCCGCCCCGGGCGCCGTCACGATCAGGAGGCGACGGCACCAACCCCCGAACCGGAACCGGCGGTCAGTCGCCGCTGAGCGTCCGCCGCACCGCGCGCTGCCAGCCCGCATACATCCGCGCCCGGGTCTCCGCCGCCATCCGCGGCTCGAACAGCCGGTCGCGCCGCCAGCCGGAGGACACCGCGTCGAGCGACGGGTAGACCCCGGTCGCCAGTCCCGCCAGACAGGCCGCGCCCAGCGCCGTGGTCTCCACCACCTGGGGCCGCTCCACCGGCAGGTCCAGCATGTCGGCGAGAAACTGGCAGAGCCAGTCGTTGTTGACCATCCCGCCGTCGACCCGCAGCGCCGAGGGCGCCTCGCCGCCGTCGGCGATCATCGCGCCGACGATGTCGCGGGTCTGGAACGCCACCGACTCCAGCGCCGCCCGGGCGATGTGCGACGGCTGGCTGTCCAGCGTCAGGCCGAAGATCGCGCCGCGCGCATCCGGGTCCCAATGCGGCGCGCCCAGTCCGACGAAGGCCGGCACCAGGTAGACGCCGTGGCTGTCCGGCACCTGGGTCGCCATGTCGTGGGTCTGGCTGGCATGGGTGATCACGCCCATCTTGTCGCGCAGCCACTTGACCGCCGCGCCGGCGACGAACATCGCGCCCTCGATCGCATAGGTCGGCGTTCCGTTCAGGCGATAGGCGACCGTGGTCAGCATCCGGTGCTCGGAGATGATCGGCCGCTCGCCGATGTTCAGCAGCGCGAAGCAGCCGGTGCCGTAGGTCGACTTGATCATGCCCGGCGCGAAGCAGGCCTGGCCGACGGTCGCCGCCTGCTGGTCGCCGGCGATGCCGGCGATCGGGATCGGCGCGCCGAACAGGTCCGCCGTCGTCTCGCCGTACACCTCCGAGCTGTCGCGCACCTCCGGCAGGATCTGGCGCGGCACGCCGAACAGGCGCAGGAGCTCTTCGTCCCAGTCCTGCGCCGTGATGTCGAAAAGGAGCGTGCGCGAGGCGTTGGTGGCGTCGGTCAGGTGCACCTTCCCGCCGGTCAGCCGCCAGAGGAGGAAGCTGTCGACCGTGCCGAACGCGATCTCCCCCTTCTCCGCGCGGGCGCGCAGGCCGTCCACCGTGTCGAGCAGCCAGGCGACCTTGGACCCGGAGAAATAGGCGTCGACCACCAGCCCGGTCTTGGTGCGGATCGTCTCCTCGGCGCCGTCGGCGACCAGCTGGCGGCAGAACGGGGCGGTGCGCCGGTCCTGCCAGACGATGGCGCGGTGCACCGTCGCGCCGGTCGCCCGGTCCCACATCACCACCGTCTCGCGCTGGTTGGTGATGCCGATCGAGGCGATGTCTGCGGCCGACAGGCCCGCCTTCTCCAGTGCGCCGCGGCAGACCGCGACCGTGTCGCGCCAGATGTCCTCGGCATCGTGCTCCACCCAGCCGTCGGCGGGGTAGTGCTGGGGAAACTCCGTCTGGTCGACCGCGATCGGTCGGCCCTCGGCGTCGAACACGATGGCGCGGGTCGAGGTGGTGCCCTGGTCGATGGCGAGGACATGGGTTTTGGCAGCCACGGGCGCGTCCCTCCCTGGGGGATGGTATTTTCGTTTTCGAAAAGGATGCGCGACTATGCGAAACGGCGCGCCGCCTCGTCAACCGGGCTGGCCTACGGGCTGGGCCACGGGCTGGCGCACGGGCTGGCCCACGGGCTGGCCCACGGGCTGGGCGGGGACGTCCCCGGACGCCGACGGGCCGGCCTCCCGATCGGGAAGCCGGCCCGCCGCCGGAACCGGGGGAGGGGCGGCGGCGCCGCCCCTCCCGAACGCACGCGGAGCTACATCCGCATCGAGCCCGTGCCGAACTCCGGATAGGCCTCCATGCCCAGCTCGGTCTTGTCGAGGCCCAGTTCCTCCTCCTCGTCGGAGACGCGCAGGCCGACGGTCATCTTCAGGGCGTACCAGACGATGGCGCTGGTCACCAGCATGAAGACGCCGACGCCGATGATGCCGATCACCTGGACCACGAGGTTGCCGCCGCCGAAGATGCCGACCGCCAGCGTGCCCCAGATGCCGGCCACCAGGTGGGCCGAGATCGCGCCGACCACGTCGTCGATCTTCATCTTGTCGATCAGCGGCACGGCGATCACGACCAGGACGCCGCCGATCGCGCCGATGATGATCGACAGGAAGTGGTTGGTCAGGTCGGGGCCGGCGGTGATCGACACCAGGCCCGCGATCGCGCCGTTGAGGGCAAAGGTCAGGTCGAGCTTCTTGAACGCGATCTGCGAGGTGATCATCGCCGCCACCACGCCGCCGGCCGCGGCCAGGTTGGTGTTGGTGTAGACGATCGCCATCCAGGCCGCGTCCGCCGCCGAGCCCAGCGCCAGCTGGGAGCCGCCGTTGAAGCCGAACCAGCCAAGCCACAGGATGAAGGTGCCCAGCGTGGCCAGCGGCAGGTTGGCGCCCGGCATCGGGTTGACGCTGCCGTCCGGATTGTACTTGCCCTTGCGCGCGCCGAGGATGATCGCGCCGGTCAGCGCGGCCCAGCCGCCGACCGAGTGGACGATGGTCGAGCCGGCGAAGTCCGAGAACTCCATCGCGGAGAGCCAGCCGCCGCCCCAGGTCCAGGAGCCCTGGATCGGGTAGAGCACGGCGGTCAGGACCACGACGAAGATCAGGAACGGCCAGACCTTGATCCGCTCCGCCAGGGTGCCCGACACGATCGACGCGGCGGTCGCGACGAACACCATCTGGAAGAACCAGTCGGACATCACCGAGTAGCCGCCGCCGAGCACGGCGCCCAGCTGCTCGGCCGTGGCCTCCCCGCCGATCACGGCCAGTTCCTCGGGCGACGTGTTGTAGAAGAAGCCACCGAGGCCGACATAGCCGTTGAAGTCGCCGGGATACATCAGGTCATAGCCGACCAGGTAGTACATGATGCCGGCGATCGAGTAGAGCGCGATGTTCTTCAGGCAGATCGAGGCGGTGTTCTTCGACCGGACCAGCCCCGATTCCAGCATCGCGAAGCCGGCGGCCATCCACATCACCAGCGCGCCGCTGACCAGGAAGGAGAAGGTGTTGAAGACGAACGCCGTCTCGGTCGGAACCCCGCTCGTCGCGAAATCGGCCGCGGCCTCGACCGCTTCGGCCGCCGCTTCCGCCTCCTGCGCCAATCCGGGCGCGGCGAACGCGAGCCCGGCGAGGCCGGCGGCGCCGACCGCGAGGGCCCAATTCTTGGTGTTGACCTGCATGTGTTTACAATGCCTCCGCATTCGTCTCGCCGGTGCGGATCCGCACCGCCTGCGCGATCTCGAGGACGAAGATCTTGCCGTCGCCGATCCGGCCGGTGTTGGCGGCTTTCTGGATCGCCTCGACGACGGCTTCGGTCTGGTCGTCGCCGACCGCGACCTCGATCTTCACCTTGGGCAGGAAGCTGACCGAGTACTCGGCGCCCCGGTAGATTTCCGTCTGCCCCTTCTGCCGCCCGAAGCCCTTCACTTCGCTGACGGTAAGCCCCTGGAGGCCGAGCGAGGTCAGCGCTTCGCGGACCTCGTCCAGCTTGAAGGGCTTGATGATGGCCACAACCAGTTTCATCGCGCGTCCCCTGAAGCTGTCTGACGCGTCCCTCGAGCCGAACCGACCCGGCACGGAACGCCGAACACCGCCCGTCCGGCGGCGTCCGACGGCCGGGTACTCAAGTTCCGTGCCGAAATCGCCGACGACGGGAAAGTCCCGGGGATTCCGTCGATTCCGGAGCGGGTGCCCAATTCGGGAGCGACTCGCACCGGTTGCGCTGCACAATACTTGCGCACAATATTCAATCTGCCCACAAATTAGGCAATCAAGTCGGTCCGGCGGAACGCCGCAGGCTCTGGACATCCGGCTCGGGCCGACCGATTCTCGCGTGATGACCCGACGACCGACGCCCCAGACTCCGGCCGCTCCGGCCGCCGATCCCGCTTCCCGCCTGCGCGCCCGGCTGCACCGGCTGCGCCATGACCCGGCCGGACCGTTCGGCGCGATCCTGCCGCGGCCGCGGCTGCCGGGCCGACCGGAGGGGGCGGCCGAGAGCGCAGGCCGTGCCGACCCGGCGGCGGTGCTGGATCGCGCCGCCCGGCGGCTGGAGCGCCTGGCCCGTCGCCCCCGGCCGGGTGCGGCGGCCGGCGCTCCCGGCCCCGCCGGCGGCGGAGCCGCGCTGGCGGTGTCGGGGGGCGACGACGCTGCCGAGCCGGACCTGCGCACGCGGGTGCTGGTGGTCGGCGGCGGCCTCGCCGGGCTCGCCATGGCGGCAGTGCTGGGGACGGCCGGCGTGCCGGTGCTGGTGGTCGACCGGGCGCCGCACCCGGCGCGCACCGCCGCCGGCTACGACGGGCGGACCACGGCGATCTCCTATGGCACAAGGCTGGTGCTGGAGGGCGGCGGCGCCTGGGACGGCATGGTGCCGCACGCCGAGCCGATCCTCGACATCCGCATCGCCGACGATGCGTTCCGCGACGGCGCCTTGCCGATCCACCTGCATTTCGACCACCGGGAAGTGGCGGAGCGGTCGGGCGGCGCGCCGTTCGGCCATATCGTCGACAACCGGATGATGCGCCTCGCCCTGTTCGACCGTCTGGACGACCTTGAGACGGTCGACCACCTGGCGCCGGCCGACGTCGCCGCGATCGACACCGACGCCGCCGGCGTGACCGCGACGCTGGAGGACGGCCGCACCATCCGGGCGGAGCTGCTGATCGGCGCCGACGGCAAGGGCAGCTTCGTGCGCCGCCAGGCCGGGATCGGCACCACCGGCTGGCGCTACCGCCAGACCGCCGTCGTCTGCACCATGGAGCACGAGCTGCCGCATCACGGCGTGGCGCTGGAGCATTTCATGCCCGCCGGGCCGTTCGCCGTGCTGCCGATGACCGACGACCCGGAGGGCCGCCACCGCTCCTCGATCGTCTGGACCGAGCGGCCGGCGCGGGCCAAGCAGCTGGTCGAGATGGACCGCGCTGCCTTCGACGCCGCCCTGCAGGCGCAGGTCGGCGACTGGCTGGGGCAGGTGGCGCTGACCGGGGAGCGGTTCGCCTATCCCCTCGGCGTGATCCACGCCAGGCGCTACACCGCCGACCGCATCGCCCTGATCGGGGAGGCGGCGCACGGCATCCACCCGATCGCCGGCCAGGGGCTGAACCTGGGCCTGCGCGACGTGGCGGCGCTGGCGGAGGGGATCGTCGACGCCGCCCGCCTCGGCCTCGACGTCGGCACGGCCGACGTGCTGTGCGGGTTCGAGCGGCAGCGCCGGATCGACAACGCCACGATGATCGCGGTGACCGACGGGCTCAATCGGCTGTTCTCCAACGCCGTCCCGCCGATCCGCGCGGCGCGCCAGCTCGGCCTCGGCGCGGTCGGCCGGGTGCCGCCGCTCAAGCGCTTCTTCATGGAACAGGCGATGGGCCTCGCCGGCACGGGAAAGCTGCCGCGGCTGCTGAAGGGGGAGGCGCTGTAGGTCGGGTTGGAGCGCAGCGGAAACCCGACATCCGCGTCGTGGCATCCCAACGGACCGCCCGCATGGGCGATTCGCGGCGTCACCCCTTGATCCGGTACCCCGACGCCAGCAACCGGTGGGCCGCCCAGATCAGCGCCGCGTCGAGGGCCAGCACCACGCCCAGCGCCAGCCAGGGAGAGGTGGTCGCCCGGTCGAATCCCAGCACGGACGCGCGCAGGCCGTCGATCAGGTAGTAGAGCGGGTTCAGCCGGACCAAGGCGTCGACCGGCGCCGGCAGGGCGTCGACCGGGGCGAAGATGCCGCTCATGAACGCGATCGGCAGGATGATGAAGCCGTAGACCGCGGCGACGTGGTCCCACTTCTCCGCCCAGATCCCGACGATCACGCCGAACGCCGCCATCATGGCGCCAACGCCCAGCATGAAGGCGAGGGCCAGCAGCGGGTGGGCGAGGCCGGTGCCGGTCCAGCCCAGCACCACCGCCGCCACTGCCGATCCGGTGCCGAGGCCGGCGATCGCGCCGGCGGCGACATAGGCGCCGACCACCTCCCCCGCCGTGAGCGGGGCACCCAGGATGTCGGTCAGCCCGCCTTCCATCTTCTTGATCATGATCGAGAAGGTGCAGGTCTCCGCCGCCCGCTGCAGCACCGCCAGCGCCACCAGCCCCGGCGCGATGAACGGCAGGACGCGGGCGCCTTCCTCGGTCGCCCGCTGCGGCCCCAGGGCCAGGCTGAAGACCGCGAGGTAGAGCGCGGTCATCAGCACCGGGCCGCCGATCGACATCGGCCAGAACCGGACATAGACCATCATCTCGCGCTTCAGCAGCGTGGCGATGCCCCGCGAGTTGATCCGGCCCAGCGCCCGCGGCGGCCGCGCCGCGCCGGCGAGCGGCGTTCCGGGCGGGCGGTCGACCCCGTGCCCGGCCCCGGCCCCGGCGGCCCCCCGGTCCTCCGGCGGCGGCACGCCGGGGGCGGGTGGGCGGCGAACCGGTGCACCGGGCACGGGCGTTGAAGGCACGCGGGCGTCGCTCATCGGTCGCGCTCCCCCGGTCCGTCAGCTGCGGATCTTGTAGCCGCGGGCGACCAGCCGCCAGGCCAGCGCCCACAGCGCCAGGGTGGTCGCCGCGACGATCGCGAAGGACAGCGCCGGGTCGACCGAATGGCCGCCGCTGGCGCCGGCGCGGAAGCCGTCGATGGCGTAGAAGATCGGGTTCGCCCGCGCCACCGCCTCGACCGGGCCGGGCAGCGCCGCGACCGGCGCGAAGACGCCCGACAGGAAGATCACCGGCAGCAGGAGGAAGGTGAACGCCGCCTGGACGTGGTCCCATTTCTCCGCCCACAGCCCCAGCACCACCCCGGCGATTCCCATCATCAGGGCGCCGCCGACCGAGAACAGCGCCAGGGTCAGAGGCCCCGGCACCGGCAGGCCGAACAGCAGCACCGCGGCGGCCAGGAGCGGCGCCATGGTCGCCAGCGCGGCGACCGCCGAGGCGCAGGCATAGGCGGCGGTGATCTCGCCCGCCGACAGCGGCGGCATCAGCACATCGGCGATGGTGCCCTCCAGCTTGTCGAACACCAGCGTGAACATCGGCGTCTCCGCCGCGCGGGTCAGCAGCGCCAGCACCACCAGCCCGGGCAGCACGAAGCCGATCACCGCCTCGGCCTCCGGCGTGCCCCGTTCCGGCCCCAGGGCGAGGGCGAAGACCGCGAGGTAGACCAGGCTGGAGAAGCTCGGCGCCAGCACCGTCTCCGGCCATTCCTTGAGGACCCGGGCGACCTCCCGGTTGAACAGGGTCAGCGCGCCGCGCCAGTGCACCGGCCGGACGTCGCGCACCGGCCGCGGGGCGGCGGCGACGGGCCGGCGCAGGGTGGGGGTCGCGGCGCGGTCGCCGGTCGGCATCTCGGCTGCTCCCGGTCGGGGGAGGTGGGGGGAACGGCCGCGCTGGGCGGCGGCGGGCGGCCGCCTCAGGCCTTCAGCTTGTATCCGGTGGCGAGCATCCTGAGCACCAGGGCCCAGAGCGCGACGTTGATCGTCGCCATGACGGCGAGGCCGATCATCAGCGTGCCGTCGCTGTGCCCGATGAAGCCATAGCGGAACCCGTCGATCATATAGAAGAACGGGTTCAGATGCGCCACGAACTGCCAGCCTTCCGGCAGCCGGTCGATGGTGTAGAAGGTGCCGGACAGGAATGCCAGCGGCGTCACCACGAAATTGGTGATCGCGGCGATATGGTCGAACTTCTCCGCCCAGATGCCGCCGATCACGCCGATCAGCGACAGCAGCATCGACGCGGCGATCGCGTGGTAGACGATGAAGAACGGGTTGTGGATGCCGACAGGGACGAACAGGCTGATCGCGATCAGCGTCGTCGTCCCGACCAGCAGGCCGCGGGTGACCCCGCCGCCGACCCAGCCCAGCGCCAGCTCCAACGGCGACAGCGGCGGCATCAGCACGTCGACGATGTTGCCCTGGACCTTGGCGATCATCACCGAGGAGGAGGTGTTGGCGAACGCGTTCTGGACCATCGACATCATGACGAGGCCGGGCGCCAGGAACTGCAGGAACGGCACGTCGCCGGCCCGCCGGACGATGCCGCCCAGCGCCAGCGCGAAGATCGCGTAGAACAGCAGCGTGGTCACCACCGGGGCGGCGACGGTCTGGGTGAAGACCTTGAGGAAGCGGTAGACTTCCTTGGTGTAGAGGGTCTTCAGCCCGACCCAGTTGACCGCCCCCATCGGGCGCGGCTGGGGAGGCAGCGGATGCGTCATGGCGCTCAGACATGCTTCGGAGACGGCCGCGGACAATAGCGGCCCGGCGCGTCGCTGTCCAACGATCGACCGCGGCCCGCAAGGGTGCGACCATGAAGACCGGGGGCTCGGGCTTGCGTTTTGTGGCGGTTCGGCTCTACAAGTGCGGCCGTCCCCGGCGTCTTGCGGGGACGGTCGATCCTCGCCGCCCGGTTTGCCCGCGGGTTCGCCCCGGGGGGTCGGGCGGGGTCTCCGTCGACCGGACCGGGTCTCCGGGCCGTCCGCCGCAGCGGGCGGGGCGGCCGGGCCGGGACGGTCGGGGGCCGCACCCGGCTTTCTCCTCACGGGGTACGTATCCGGCATGGAACTCAACAAGATCTTCGCCGCCGTGCTGCTGGCCGGCGTCATCGCCATGACCACGGGCTTCCTGGCCGACCTCCTGGTCGCGCCGGAGGAACTGGAGGAAAACGCCTACGTCGTCGACCTGGGCGAAGAGACCCAGGTGGCGGACGGCGCCGCGGCGGAGGAAGAGGGCATCCCCGACATCGCCACTCTGCTGGCCGATGCCGACCCGGCCGCGGGAGAGGGGGCGTTCCGGGCGTGCGCGGCCTGCCACACCTATGAGAAGGGTGGCCCGAACCGAGTCGGGCCGAACCTCTGGGGCGTGGTCGGCGGCCCGATGGCTCATATCGAGGACTTCAACTATTCCGACGCGCTGATGGAGCGGGCCCAGGAAGGCGGCGAGTGGACCTGGGAGAACCTGAACGGCTTCATCCACGCCCCGCGCGAGTGGCTGCCCGGCACGGCGATGAGCTATGCCGGCCTGAAGAACGACCAGGACCGGGCCAACCTGCTGGCCTGGATGAACCAGCAGTCCGACAATCCGATCCCGCTGCCCGAGCCGGCGGCCGCCGAGGAGACCGCCGAGGCGCCGGCCGAGGATGCGGCCGCCGAGGGCGAGGCGGCCGAGACGGCGGCGGCCGAACCCGCGGCCGAGGGCGAGGCCGTCTCCGAGATGGAGGCCGCGGCGGAAGAGGACATGGTCGACGCCGAATCGACTCCCTCGACGGGCGACGAGGCGGCGGTGACCGGCACCGAGCAGACCTCGGCCGCGGAGCCCGCGGATGCCGAGACGGTCGCCGCCGAGGAGGTTCCGACCCCGGCCACCGACACCGGCGCCGCCCAGGCCGAGGAGGAGGTCGCGACCGAGGAGACCCCCGCCGCGGCGGAGCCGGTCGAGGACGCCCAGCCGCTGGAGATCGCGCAGGCCGAGGAGCCGGCGGCCGAGGACGCGGCGTCGGAAGAGCCGGCGACCGAGGAGGCCGCCACCGAAGAGCCGGCGGCCGAGGAGGGCGGCGCGAGCGGGTTCGTGGCCCAGGTCGCCGCCGCCGACCCGTCGGCCGGCCAGGGCGTCGCGCGAGCCTGCATGGCCTGCCACACCTTCGAGCAGGGCGGCGGCAACCGGGTCGGCCCGAACCTGTGGGATGTGGTCGGCAACGACATCGCCGCGGCGGAGGGCTTCCGCTACAGTCAGGCGATGCAGGATTTCGGGACCGAGCACGGCCAGTGGTCGATCGAGCTGCTGGGCGACTACCTCGCCGCCCCGCGGGAGGTCGTGCCGGGCACCAACATGGCCTATGCCGGCGTGCGCAGCGAGGAGGATCTCGCCGCGCTGGTCGCCTGGATGCGGACGCTGAGCGAGAACCCGGTCCCGCTGCAGTGACCGGAGGTGCGGCGGAGGTCGCGCTGCGCGGCCTCCGCAAGGCGCTTGCCTAGGCCCCCGGCGGGAACCGTCGTCCGGCGGTCGCTGCCCGCGCCGAGCAGGAGCAAGGGGAGGAGGGCCTTCCAAGAATGGGCCCCCCTGCCAAGGCGTCCGTGACCGCAGTACCGGTGGGCGTCGCACAGCCGCTGGCGAGCCGGGTGCGACCGGCGGACGGTGCCGCCGAGGCCGCCGACTTGGCCCCCGACTTGGCCCGCCGACCTGTGTTCGAGGGACCCTGCCCATGGCCGCCGACGTTCCAGGGACGCCCGCCGTCGACGACGCGCTGATCGACCTCGCCGCGCGACTGTCCGATGCGGCGAGCGCGGTGACCCGGCGCTGGTTCCGCCGGCTCGACACCGTCGACACCAAGGCCGACGCATCGCCGGTCACGGTCGCCGACCGGGACGCCGAGGCGGCGGTGCGCGCCCTCTTGGCCGCCGAGCGGCCCGACGACGGCATCGTCGGGGAGGAGCACGGCGCCGAGCGCGCCAATGCACGGCACGTCTGGGTGATCGACCCGATCGACGGCACCAAGGCCTTCATCACCGGCAAGCCGACCTTCGGCACCCTGATCGCGCTGCTGGAGGACGGCCGTCCGGTCCTGGGCGTGATCGACCAGCCGGTGGTCGGGGACCGCTGGATCGGTGCGGCCGGCCGGCCGACCCTGTTCAACGATGCGCCCGCCCGCACCCGCGCCTGTGACGACCTGTCCCGCGCGGTCCTGGCGGCGACGGCACCGGACATGTTCCAGGGGCCGGACGCCGAGGCGTTCGGCCGCGTGTCCGCGCGCTGCTCCGCCACCGTGTGGGGCGGCGACTGCTACGCCTACGGCCTGATGGCCGCGGGCTTCGGCGATCTGGTGATCGAGGCCTGCCTGAAGCTGTACGACTATGCCGCCCTGGTGCCGATCGTGACCGGAGCGGGCGGCGTGATGACCGACTGGTCCGGGGAAGCCCTGACCGCCGCCAGCGACGGGCGGGTCGTCGCCGCGGGCGATCCTCAGATGCACCGGGAAGCGGTGGCGCTGCTGCGCCCCTAGGGCATATCGCATCCCGGCGGCGCGGACGGGAGGCTCCAGAAGGTCGACCATGGGGTGCCGCCTCCGTCGTCGTGGGGCGCAAGGAGGCCGGTCGATGCGAATCCTCATGATGCTCGCGGGCGCGGCCCTTTCCGCCGGCGCCCTGCTGTTCTGGATCTGGCTGAACGGGATGGCCGCGGCGCACAACCTCTCCCAGAGCTATCCCCCGATGACATGGCTGACCGAGGAGGCGCTCTATTTCTTCTGGCTGCCGTTCGCGGCGGGCGTCGCCATTGCCGTGATCGGCTGGCGGCGCCGCTGATCGGCGATAGGGCGGCGGGGCCGTCGCCGAGACCGGCCGCCGGCAGGGCCTGCGCCCCCTCGCGCCGGGCGGCGCGACCGGCTATCGTGGCGTCGTCCGTCGCCGCTCGGAGACCCTCTCCCCCATGACCCCAGTTCCAGGCCCTGCCGACCGCCGCGCCGGCGCCTCGCGGCTGGGCATCTTCTCCTGGTGCCTCTACGACTGGGCCAACTCCGCCTTCAACACGGTGATCGGGACCTTCGTGTTCTCGGTCTATTTCGCCCGCGGCATCTGGGGCGACGCGACCGAGGGCAGCTCCGCCTGGGCCTTCGCGATTGGCGCCTCGGGCGTGGCGGTCGCGGTGCTGGCACCGATCGCAGGCGCCGTCGCCGACCGCACCGGTGACCGCCGGCCTTGGCTCGCCGTGCTGACAGCGGTGACGGTGATCGCCACCGCGCTCCTGTGGTTCGCCGAGCCGGACCGCGCCTGGATCGCCTACGCGCTTGTGCTGGTGGTGCTGGCGTCGATCGCGTTCGAGCTGGCCGGCGTGTTCTACAACGCCATGCTGCCGGCGGTGGCGCCGCCGGGGATGGTCGGGCGGGTGTCCGGCTGGGCCTGGGGGCTCGGCTATATCGGCGGGCTCGCCTGTTTGGCGGCGGCGCTGCTGGGCCTGATCGGGCTCGGCGAGACGGCGCCGCTGATCGGCCTGCCCACCGAGAACCAGGAGCATGTGCGGGCGACGGCGCTGCTGGTCGCCGGCTGGTTCGCGCTGTTCGCCCTGCCGTTGTTCCTGTTCACCCCCGACCGGCCGGCGAGCGGGCTGCCGGCGCGGCGGGCGGTGCGCGAGGGGGTGCGCACGGTGATCGACACGCTGAAGCGCCTGCCGCAACACGGCCAGGTGCTGCGCTTTCTGATCGCCAGCGCGCTCTACCGCGACGGGCTCGCCACGCTGTTCGCGGTCGGCGGGCTCTACGCCGCCGGCACCTTCGGCATGTCGGTCGAGCAGATCCTGGTCTTCGCCATCGGCCTCAACGTCACCGCCGGGCTGGGCGCCGCCGGCTTCGCCTTTGTCGACGACCGGATCGGGCCGAAGCCGACGGTGCTGATCGCCCTCGCCGGGCTGATCGCGCTGGGCGCGCCGCTGCTGATGCTGTCGGACCCCGCGTGGTTCGTGATCCTGGCGCTGGGCCTCGGCCTGTTCGTCGGGCCGGCCCAGGCGGCGAGCCGCTCGCTGATGGCGCGGCTGGCGCCGGAGGAGCTCACGACCGAGTTCTTCGGCCTCTACGCCCTGGCGGGCAAGTCGACCACCTTCGTCGGGCCGCTGGCCTTCGGTGCGGCGACCGCGCTGTTCGACAGCCAGCGCGCCGGCATGGCGACGATCCTGATCTTCCTGGCGGCGGGGGCCCTGGTGCTGCTGACCGTCCGCCAGCCGCCGCCTGCCGAGGTCGCGCCGGTCCCCGCCTGACGCTCAGTCGTCGCCGGCATCCTGGCTGGGGTCGCGGCGGAACGGATTGGCCGGATAGACCCCGAGGATCGCGAAGTTCTTGGAGAAGAACGCCAGCTCCTCGAACGCATAGCGCAGGCCGCGCTGGTCCGGGTGCCCCTCCACGTCGGCGTAGAACTGCGCCTGGGCGAACCGCCCGCCGACCATGTAGCTCTCGAGCTTGGTCATGTTGACGCCATTGGTCGCGAAGCCGCCCAGCGCCTTGTAGAGCGCCGCGGGCACGCTGCGCACCTCGAAGACGAAGCTGGTGATCACCCCGGGCCCGTCCGCCTCCGCCAGGGCCACGTCCGGCCACTCCGGCTCGGCCGCCATGACCACGAAGCGGGTGGTGTTGTGCGCCGCGTCCTCGATGTCGCGGGCGAGGATGTCGAGCCCGTAGATCTCCGCCGCCAGGGTGCTGGCGATCGCGCCCTGGGTCGGGTCGCCCCATTCGGCGACCTGCTTGGCGGCGCCGGCGGTGTCGGCGGCGACCAGCGGCTCGACCCCGATCTTGCGGATGAAGGCGCGGCACTGGCCGAGCGCCTGGACATGGCTGTGCACCCGCTTCAGGTGGCCGAGTTCCGCCCCCTTCAGGCCCAGGAGCTGGTGGCGCACGGGCTGGAAATGCTCGGCCACGATGTGCAGGCCGGAGCTGGGCAGCAGGTGGTGGATGTCCGCGACCCGGCCGGCGACGGAGTTCTCGATCGGGATCATCGCCAGCCGCGCCCGGCCGTCGTGGACCGCGGCGATCGTCTCCTCGAACGAGGCGCAGGGCAGCGGGGTCATCGCCGGATGGACGGCGCGGCAGGCCATGTCGGAATTGGCGCCGGCCCAGCCCTGGAAGGCGATGCAGTCGGCGGCGGAGGCGGGTGGAACGGTCACGGGGAAACGGCTCTTGGCGGCGGGAAAGGGGCGGGACTGTAGCATGCCGGGCGCCGGAGGGAAGGGTGTCGGGTCGGCCGGTCGGCCCCAAAGGGCGCCGGTCGTCCTGGCGCAAGCCAGGACCTCCACGGACGCTGTCCCGGCGCGGCCACCGGCGCCGTTCGGCATGCCGCCGGGGGAACGCATCGTATCGTCAAGGTCCCGGATCGGCCCATCAGGGCCGTCCGGGATGACCGGCACAAGAGAGAGGCCGGCCAACAATCACCCGCCGAACAGCCGGCGCACCCGCTCCAGGTCCGCCGGGGTGTCGACGCCCTGGGGCGCCTCCTCGATCACCGAGACGTCGATGCGCAGGCCGTGGGCCAGCGCGCGCAGCTGCTCCAGCCGCTCGCGCCGCTCCAGTGACGAGGAGGGCAGGGCAACGAATTCCGCCAGCGCCTCGCGCCGCCAGCCGTAGAGGCCGTGGTGGTGGTAGAGCGGGCCGTCGCCCGACGGCGCCGGCGCCCGGGTGAAATAGAGCGCCCGGCCGATCCGCGCACCGTCCGCCATCTCCACCACCGCCTTGACGACGTTGGGGTCGGCGGCGTCGGCCCAGCTGGCGATTTCCACCGCGATCGTGCCGATGTCGACGCCGTCGGTCGACAGCGGCGCCAGCGCGGCGCGCAGCGCGTCAGGCGAGACCGTCGGCAGGTCGCCCTGGAGGTTGAGGACCGCGTCGTATTCCCGGTCGGGGTCGATCGCCTCCACCGCGGCATGCACCCGGTCGGAGCCGGAGGGCAGGTCGGCCGGCGTCATCACCGCCATGCCGCCGGCGCCGCGGACCGCCTCGGCGATCGCCTCGTCGCCGCAGGCGACGATGACCGGTCCGAGATCCGCCTCCTGCGCCCGGCGCCACACATGGACGATCATCGGCTCCCCGGCGATGTCGGCCAGGGGCTTGCCGGGCAGGCGGGAGGAGCCCATGCGGGCCGGGACGACGACGACGGGGTTGCGCGGCGTGCTCATGTCCCTGCTTTGCGCGATCCCGGGCGTGGCGTCAAGCGGGCGGCGTCAATCGGGCGGCGACAGGAAGAGGGAGCGGCTCCGCGCCACCAACTCAGCCGTTCTTCATCAGGTCGAGGACGTATTGCGGCAGAGCGAAGGCGCCGGCGTGCAGCTCCGGCGTGTAGTACCGGCAACTCAGCCCGGCCTGGTCGAACCGCTTGCGCAGGTCGGACGCCGGCGCGTGGCGCAGCGCGGTGTCGTCGGTCGCCCAGCCGAAGGTCATCTGGCCGCCGTAGTAGGTCGGCACGGCCGCCGAGAAGGCGTAGACGTCCTGGAAACCGGCGCCGCGCAAGCGGGTCTGGATCTCCAGGAACTCCTCGGCCTGCAGGGTCGGCACCGCCGCCTGGTTGACGAACACGCCGCCGGGAGCGAGGCAATTGCGGCAGTCGGTGTAGAACTCCTCGGTGAACAGCACCTCGCCCGGCCCGATCGGGTCGGTCGAATCGATGATGATCACATCGAACCGGCGGTCGGTCTCCTTCACGAAGCGCGCGCCGTCGGCGATCTGGAGGTCGAGTCGCGGGTCGTCGAACGCGCCGGCGGAGATCTCCGGCAGCCACTCCAGCGACAGGTCGACGACGCCCCGATCGATCTCGACCATGGTCACCCGGCGGACGCCAGGGTGCATCAGCGCGCGCCGCGCCGCGCCCCCGTCGCCGCCGCCGATCACGAGCACCTCCGCCGCCCGGCCGTGGGCCAGGATCGGCACGTGGGCGATCATCTCGTGATAGACGAACTCGTCGCCGGTGGTGGTCTGGATGATGCCGTCGAGCGCCAGGATCCGGCCGAACACGGCGTTGTCGAAGATGACCAGATCCTGGAGCTCGGTCTTGTCGCGGTAGACGACGCGGTCGATCCGGAAGGATTCGGCCGCGGCGTCGTACAGCGTCTCGGTATACCAGCCGTCCCGCACCCACGGGTCGGGGTTGGTATGGTCGGTCATGCGGCCTGCCCCTGCCGGGCGGCCTCCAGCGCGATCTCGCCGCGCAGGATCTCCCGGACCTCGACCTTCATCGTGCCGAACGCCTCCTGCAGCACCGGCACCGCCTTCTGCGGCTGGGAATCGCCGCACATGAAGACGTCGAGGGCGGCGTAGCTGCGCTCCGGCCAGCTGTGGATCGAGATGTGGCTCTCCGCCAGCACCGCGACGCCGGAGATGCCGCCGTTGGGCGTGAAGTGGTGCAGGTGGATGTGCAGCAGGGTCGCCCCCGCCTCCTCCACGCAGCGGCGCAGGGCCGCCTCGACGTGCGGCAGGTCGTCCAGCCGCTCGCCGTCCCACACGTCGATGATCAGGTGGGTGCCGGCGAAGGCCTTGCCGTCGCGGACGATGAAATGGTCGAGATTCTCGTCCGACGCGCCATGGCCTGCGGGCAGCAGGCCGGTCGCCGTGCGATCGGTCATCGACTCGATGTCGGGGGTGGTGTGGGCTTCCACAAGGTCAGCGCCAGGAACGCCGACGCGGCCGGTCAGGCCGCGCGACTCGGTATCCAAGGCCCCGCCGATGTGGAAGACCGCCGTGCTGTCCGGCATGGTCAGTCCTCCAAAGCTCGTGCGTCAGACCCGGACCCTGTGTCTGCTTAGGTAGTCCGGCGGACCGCCGTCGACGGCAATAGCCGCGGCTTCGGCCCGAGCCGGACTACCTAAACAGGCGTCTCGTTCGGGGAGGCCTTATCTGGCCGCCATGGCCTTTCGACGCAAGAAAAAAATCATGGGTTCGACGGGAAACCCATCGGCCGTGCAGAAATGCCACACCCCTCGCTCACCCCGGCCGAAGCGGCCGGAGCAGGAGGCCGAGCAGCGTCTTCTCCTCGCGCCCCTCGACCCCGATCGCCATCCCCGGCCGGCGCGGGGTCCGGCTGCGGCTGCCGAACAGCGGGTCCCAGAAGCTGAACACGGTGCCGTAGTTCGAATCGGTGTCGGCCCGGCGGCGGTGGTGATGCACCCAGTGGATCGAGGGCGTGATGATCACCCGCGACAGCGCCCGCTCCACCCTCGCCGGCAGTCGGACGTTGGAGTGGTGGAACAGCGCCGAGAGCAGCACCAGCGTCTCGAACACGACGACCGAGGTGATGGGGATGCCCAGCGCCACGATCACCGCCGCCCGCACGCCGGCGGACAGCAGCACCTCTCCGAAGTGGAAGCGCACGGCGCTGGTCGTGTCGAGGAAGCGGTCCAGGTGGTGCACCTCGTGGAACCGCCAGAGGAACGGCACTTCGTGGTTGGCCCGGTGCCACCAGTAGATCCAGAAGTCGAGCACCAGCAGGTCGAGCGCCAGACCCAGCGGCCCCGCCCACCAGTCCGGCCGCCAGCCCAGCGAATGCGCCGCCGCCCACAGCGACACCGGCACCACGACCAGCGGCGACAGGCCGGAGTTCAGGAGCCACAGGCCCGCGTTGCGCGCCAGCCGGCGCCAGCCCCAGCGCCCCTCCGCGTCGGCGCGGTCGGCCGGTGGCGGGCCGGCCGGCCGCAGCCGTTCCAGCCCGAACAGAATGGCGAGCCAGGCGACGATCGCCATCCCCTTCCACGCGAGCAACTGTTGCACCACATTGTCCATAGGACGCAAGATGGCGCAGCGTCTGGCCGGTGTGAAGCGCCGCCGATCGCCGCAGGCCGCGCCGACGCCCGTGTTTCCATCCTTTTCTCCCCTGCTGCCGGAGACCGTGATGACCGCCCGCCGCTCCCGCCGCCACCCGCTGCCCCTGGTCGGGATTCCCGCCTGCACAAAGCAGGTCGGTGCGCTGCCCTATCACGTCGCCGGCGACAAGTATGTCCGCGCCGTGTCGGAGGGGGCGGACTGCCTGCCGCTGGTGATCCCGGCGCTGGGCGACTGGCACGATGTCGACGACCTGATCGACCGGGTCGACGGCTTCCTGATCACCGGCAGCCCCTCGAACGTGGAGCCGCACCGCTATGGCGGGCAGCCGGTGCCGGGCACCCTGCACGACCCGATCCGCGACGACCTGACCCTGCCGCTGATCCGCAAGGCGGTGGAGGCGGGGGTGCCGCTGCTGGCGATCTGCCGCGGCATCCAGGAGATGAACGTCGCCTATGGCGGCACGCTCGACGTCCGCGTCAACGAGGCGCCGGGCGCCGCCCGCCACCATGTGGGCGACGACCGGCCGATCGAGGAGCAGTATGGCCCCGCTCACCCGATCCGGCTGACCCCCGGCGGCCAGCTGGCCGACCTGTTCGGGGCGGACGAGGTCACAGTCAACTCGGTGCATTTCCAGGGCATCGACCGGCTCGCAGACGGCCTCGCCGTCGAGGCGACGGCGCCGGACGGCCGGATCGAAGCGGTGCGCGTCGACGGCGCCCGCACCATGGCCTTGGCGGTCCAGTGGCACCCGGAATGGCGGTTCTGGGAGAATGCCCAGTCGACGGCCCTGTTCCGGTCCTTCGGCGACGCGGTGCGCCGCTACGCCGGCTCGAAGGGCCGCGCCAGGGCGGCGTAGAGGTCGGACCAGGGCGCAGCGGCGGTCCGACGGCAGCCGTCCCAACGCTCGGCATGCAGGCGTAGGTCGCATCAGAGCGCAGCGGCGGTCCGACGTCAGGCCGCCGATCCTCGCACCGGCGCCCTCACCCCACCCGCTTCAGGAGCTCCAGCAGCGTCGCCTTCTCCGCCGCGCTGAGACCCGCGGTGACCGCCGCCTCGTGCTCTTCGACCGCCCGGCTGGCCTCCGCCAGGGTGCGCCGCCCCTCGGCGCTGAGCTCCAGGGCGTAGGACCGGCGATCGCGCGGCGAGGGGGCGCGGACCACCAGGCCCCGCTCCTCCAGCCGGTCGATCACCGCGACCATGGTCGACCGGTCGATGCCCAGCGCCGCGCCGAGGTCGCTCTGGCTCAGCCCCTGGTTCTCGCCGATCAGCACCAGCACGCCGTACTGCCCCGGCGTCACGTCCCAGGGCGCCATCGCCTGCCGGAACGCCTGGAACACCGCCAGCTGCGCCCGGCGGAGAGTGTAGCCGACCAGCCCCGGGAGCGGCCCGTGGTCGAGCGCCGGCCCTGTGCGGGGTTTCTCCGGAGGGGCGTCGTCGGGCATGGGCGGTTTCCCGAAGTCGTTGCGAACACGCAAGGTCGCGTCGGGGCGCGGTCGCGCCTTCGACGCGACCTCCGTGTTCTCCGCGCCCCGGCTCACTCCTGGTCGTACTTCTCCACCAGCGCGCGGGCGTCCTCGACCAGCTGGGCGCCGTCGATGCGCTGTTCCTCCATCTCCGCGATCCACGCGTCGATCACCGGCGCGGTGGCCTCGCGCCAGGGTTCGACCGCGTCGCCGGACAGGGTGACGATCTCGTTGCCCGCCTCGACCGCCAGGTCGCGGCCGGGACGCTCCGCGGCATCCCAGACGGCGCCGATCTCCTTGGCCAGGTCCAGGCCGGAATTGGCGTCGATCACCGCCTTCAGGTCGTCGGGCAGGCCCTCGTAGACGTCCTTGTTCATCGCGAACAGGAAGACCGAGGTGTAGAAGCCGCGGTCGGCCTCGAACTCGGTGTGGTGCTCGACCAGCTCATGCACCCGCAGCGGGCGCGCCACCTCCCACGGGATCACCGTGGCATCGACCACGCCGCGCGACAGCGCCTCGGGCACCTGCGGCACCGGCATGCCGACCGGCACCGCGCCCAGCTGCTCCAGCGCGCCGTTGATCACCCGGGTCGGGGCGCGGACCTTCAGGCCCTCCAGGTCCGACACGTCCTCGACGGCCCGGTCGCGGATGTGGAAGGTGCCGGGGGCATGGGTGTGCAGCATCAGGACGTGGACGTCCTCGTACTCGTCCTGCAGATGGGTCCCGTAGAAGTCCTGCACCGCCTGGCTGGTCGCTTCGGCGCTGGCCGCCATGAACGGCAGTTCGAAGACCTCGGTCTTGGGGAACCGGCCGGCCGTGTAGCCGGGCAGGGTCCAGACCACGTCGACGACGCCGTCGCGCACCTGGTCGTAGAGGCTCGGCGGCGCGCCGCCGAGCTGCATGGCCGGAAAGATCTCGACCGCGATCCGGCCATCCGACTGCTCCTCGACCCGCTCGGCCCAGGGCTCGATGAACTCGGCATGGGCGGTCGACGGCGGCGGCAGGAAGTGGTGCACCCGCAGGGTCACCTCCTGCGCCGCGGCGGCGGTGGCGCCGGCCAGCAGCGCCACCGCGGCGCCCCCGCTCAATGCCCGCACGATCAATGTCGACATCGAATGCTCCTCCCCGTTTCTGTCGGGTCGAGCGGCGCCGGCAGCGTGTGCGCCCGGCGGTCGGCTCGCCCGGCCCCCATAAAGCCATCGACCGCCGCCCCGTGGCAACCGCCGTGGCGTCGGCGGGAGGCGGTTGAATCCCGAGGGCGGCATCCATATTGTTGGGGACACCAACAATAGCGGTCCGGCCAGGGATCGAGGCGTCAGGGGTGGAAGCGACATGCCGTTCACGGTCCGCATCCGGCAGGCCGACCGGTCGATCCAGGTTGAGATGGGCGACACCATCCTCGCGACCGCGCTGGCCCAGGGCATCGACTACCCGCATGGCTGCCGGTCGGGAAACTGCGGTGCCTGCAAGTCGCGGCTGATCGCCGGCGACGTGGAGATGTCGCCCTATTCCGAATTCGCGCTGACCGAGGCGGAGAAGGACGAGGGCCTGATCCTGGCCTGCCGCGCCGTGCCGTGGGACGACTGCGAGGTCGCCTGGCTGGAGGAGGAGGAGATCGTCAGCCACCCCTCGCGCCGGCTGACCTGCACGGTGACCGCGATCGAGCCGCTGACGCCGGAGATCCATCGGCTGTGCCTTCGGATCGAGAGCGGCGGGCCGTTCTCGTTCACCGCCGGGCAGTACGCCGCGGTCGCATTCGACGGCCATCCGCCGCGCGACTATTCCATGGCCGGCCTGCCGGGCGGCGACCGGCTCGAGTTTCACATCCGCGACATGGGCCATGGCGCGTCGCACCACGTGGCCCACGGCCTCGCGATCGGCGACCGGGTGCGGGTCGAGGGGCCGCACGGCACCGCCCATTGGCGCGAGGGGCATCGGGGGCCGATCCTGGCGATTGCCGGCGGCTCCGGGCTGGCGCCGGTCGGCGCGATCGTCGAGGCGGCGCTGGCGGCCGGTGCGGCGCAGCCGATCCACCTCTATATCGGCGCTCGGGACGAGCGCGACCTCTACGGCGTCGAGGCGTTCGAGGCGCTGGCCGCCGCCCACCCGAACTTGACGGTAGTGCCGGTGCTGTCCGAGCCGTCGGGTCCGACCGATCGCCGCACCGGCTATGTCGGCGTCGCCGCGGCAGCGGATTTCGAGGACCTTGACGGCGCCAAGGCCTATCTGGCCGGCTCGCCGGCGATGGTCGAGGCGACCGTGCCGCTGCTGGAGGCGAAGGGCCTGCGCCGCGCCGACATCCATGCCGACGCCTTCTATACCGAGGCCGACAAGGCCGCCCTGGAGGCGGCGCCGTGACCGGCGGCACGGAACGCGGCGTGCCGCGGCTGGACGGCCGGGCGGCGCTGGTCACCGGCGGCGCCCGGGGCATCGGCCTCGCGATCGCCCGCGCGCTGCGGGAGGCGGGGGCGGACGTCCTGATCGCCGATCCCGGCACCGGGATCGACGGCTACGGTGCCGATCGTCCGGCGGTGAAGGCCGCGGCGGCGGAGATCGGCGCGCTCGGCCATCCCGAAAGCACCGCCAGCCCCTCGGCCGCGGCGGCGGCGGTGGAGCGGGTGGTGACCGCCTTCGGCGGCATCGACATCGTGGTCAACAACGCCGCCATCCTGCGCGACGCGTTCCTGTTCAAGGCCGATCCTTACGACATCGAAACGGTGCTGCGCGCCAACCTGATGGCGCCCTATTGGGTGCTGCGGGCGGCGACGCCGCATCTGCGCGCACAGGCCGAGGCCGGGCGGGGCGCGGAGGATGGCGGCTGGGGCCGGATCGTCCAGATCGTCTCGACCGCCGGGCTGCACGGCAACTACGGCCAGGCGGCGTATGCCGGGGCGAAGGCCGGGCTGATCGGGCTGACCCGGGTCGCCGCGCTGGACATGGCGCGCTCCGGCGTGACGGCGAACGCCGTCGCCCCCTTCGCCGCGACGCGCGTCACGGAATCGATCCGGCCTCGGAACGAAGCCCAGGTGGCCTATAAGCAGAAGGCGCTGACCCTGCCGGCCGACCGGGTGGGCGCCGCGGTCGCCTGGCTCTGCGGCCCGGCGGCGCAGGACGTGACCGGGCAGGTCCTCGCGGTCCGCGGCCGGGAAATCACGCTCTACACGCCCGCCCGCCGGACCGCCACGGCGGTCGTCGAGGACGGCGACATCGGCGCGGCGGTCGCCGCGCTGGCGCAGGACTTCGTGCCCCTGCAGACCGATCTGGAAGCCTATGACGCCGACCCGCTGCCCTGACCCGGGGCCGGCGGGGTCGCCGCGACGCATCAGGAGGAGGCCGACCGATGACCGACCATGCTCCCGTCCCGCCCGTCAAGACGGCCGAGGACCTGGCGTCTCAGCCGGAGGAGTACCGCACCGCGATCGCCAAGATCGTGCGCAGCCATGCGGTCAACGAACTCTACGGTGCCCAGGTGTTCGACGAGCCGGCGATCGCGCTGGCGCCAACGCCCTATGCCAAGTGGCTGACCTGCCGCGTGGCGATGGAGGAGTACGGCCATCACGTCCGCTTCCGCGAACTGGGCGAGCAGATCGGCATCCCGGCCGACGAGATGACGCCGCAGGGCAAGAAGCCGCTGTCGATCTTCGAGTTTCCGATGGGGACCTGGGCGCAGTTCTGCGTCATCAAGCTGCTGGCCGACCTGGCCGAGATCCTCCAGGTCGAGGACCTGCTGCACTGCAGCTTCCATCCCCTGCGCAACCTCGCCCGGATGACCATGCCGGAGGAGAAGTTCCACGCCCAGTTCGGCAAGGACTTCAGCGAGGACCTGGCGCGGACCGAGCAGGGGCGGGCGGAGTTGCAGGCGGCGATCGACCAGTACTATCCGCTGCTGCCGGCCTTTTTCGGCCGATCGAAGTCTACCAACAACGAGATCTACCGCAAGTGGGGCATCAAGCAGCGCACCAACGACGAGATGCGGGAGGATTTCCAGGAGCGGGCGCGCGCCCTGGTCGAGGACTCGCTCGGCCTGCGGCTGCCATCGGTATCGGCACAGGCGGCCGAGTAGGATCGCTCGATCCGGAATTGTAACGTTCCGCCGTCGGAATCATCGGATCCGGCTCCGTGAGGCCTCTCGATGACGGTGACCGCCATGCCGATCGAGCCCGACCGCCACCTCGCAGCCCTTGCCCGCCTGGCCGAGGCGATCCCGCACGAGGGCTGGTTTTCCGCCTGCGGCGACCCGCTGATCGCGGCGGAGCGCGAGGAGGCGCGGCTCTATCTCGACGGTCTGGGGTTCGCCGACACGCGGGTTCAGGCGGTTCCCGACTGGGTCGCGGCGCGCGCCGTCGCCGAACGGCCGGACTGGGATCCCCGCTGGTGGGACGCGGAGGAGGCGGCGCGGGCCGACCTGCTCGCCGCTGCCGAGGCGGCGCTGCCGGAACGCGCGCTCTACGACGCCCTCAGCCGGGTGACGGAGGCCGCCGGCGACACGGTGCACGGCAAGGCGGCGGTCGCCGCGGCGCGGGCCGGCGTCGCCGATCCCGGGCTGATCCGCTCGGCCGCCGGGGCCGCGGCGATGGCCTGCTACCAGCACGCGCTGACGCTGGCCGCGCGGCGCGGCGACGACCACCCCTTCGCGGCCAAGTACCGGCTGTTCACCGCCGGCCGCTGGCCGCTGGCGATCGGCGGCGAGGTCTTTTCGATACTGTAACGAGTGTGGTTCCGCTCACGGAATGTTTGCCTGTTGACGACCGTGCCGGGCCGGCGCAGGCTTTGCTTCGTGGCCGGAGATCCGGCGACACCAGAGCCGTCGCAATGCCCGTGCGACGACGGGGCCCGGCGCCATGACCATGGGTGACGCCGGCCCGAGACGGAGCAGCACCCTGCCGCAGCCGCAGGGGCGGGGGAGCCGCCGACACCGGGGGCTCCCCTTTCGTCTGCCGTTCGCTTTTCCGCCGCTCCCGTCGATGCCGCCCGGGCGAGTGGACCGCACCGGCGCGGGCCGACCCGCCGCCTAGAATGGATCGCGCGGGTCCGCGTCCGGCACGGCGTCGGGCGGCTCGGCGCCCACCGCGCCGTCCTCGACGCGCTCCTCGACGGGCTCCTCGGCACCCTGTACCGCGCCCGCCGCCGCCTCGATCACGGACCGGCGCCGGTCCTCCACTTCCCGGAGCAGTTTCAGCCCCTCGCGGACCACCGCGCTCATGCTGTCGTAGCGGCCGGTGTCGACGCAGGCGCGGGCGAACTGCTCCAGGTCGCGGGTCAGGTGGATCGAAAGCGTCATGCGGGCGACTCCCGTCGGGTGGCGAGGCCGGGACCGTACTGCCGCGCCGGGACCGGGCACAAACGGAAACGCCTCGCCGTCCGCGCCTCGGAATTGCCGCGACGCGCCCGGAAATGGCCTCCGTCTCCGCCCGGTTTCCGAACCGGTCGGCGGGCCTCCTGCCGTCTCCCGCCGTCAGATGGAGACGCCGCCATGACCGAACCGCCACCCCGATCGCCGGACCCCGGGCCGGAGGTACCCGGGACCGACGGCTCCGCACCGTCCGGCGTCCCGCCCAGGAGTCCGAGGGCTGCCGGCTGGAATCGCGGCGCGACGGGCATCGTCAACGGCCCGACGCTCAAGGCCGTGCTGATCGGCACGCTGGTCGTCGGGCTGCTGCTGCCCCTCGGACTGGTACGGGACCTGATCGCCGAGCGCGAGGGCCGGCAGCGCGCCGCCGTCGCCTCGATCGCCGCCGACTGGTCCGGGCCGCAGGCGGTTGCCGGACCACTCCTGGCGGTGCCCTACCGCCTGACCGTCCGCGACGACCGCGGTCGCGCGCGGGAGGTCGAGGAGACCGCGTGGGTCCTGCCGGAGACCCTGACGGTGGACCTGGCGCTGACGCCGGAGACCCGGCGCCGGGGTCTGTTCGAGGCGGCGGTCTACACCGCCGCCGTCGAACTGGCGGCGGAGATCGCCCTGCCCGAGGCGCTGCTGCCCGACCATCCGGACGCCCGGATCGACTGGGACCGGGCGCGCCTCGTACTGGGCGTCGCGGACCCGCGCGGGATCGAGCCCGGGCTGGCGCTGACGGTCGACGGCACACCGCGTACCGCGGGCCCGCTGACCGGCCGGGCGCTGGTGTGGCCGCCGGGCTTCGCCGTCCCCGAAGGCGGCGCGGCGGGCATCGGCCCCGGCGGCCTCTCGGTGCCGCTGCCCGACCTCGCCGAAGCGATCGGCAGCGATCCCGCCGGCCGGCGGATCGGCGTCGGCGCCGCCTTCCGCCTGAAGGGCGCGCAGGCGCTGGCGGTGGTGCCGGTCGGGGCGGAGACGGCGGTCACCGCCGCCGCGCCGTGGCCCGATCCGGGATTCGCCGGCGCCTTCCTGCCCGACACGCGCACCGTGGCGCCCGACGGCTTTGCCGCGGAATGGCGGCTCGGCCAGTTCGGCCGCGGCTTCGGCACGGTGGTCGTCGGGGCGGACGAGACGGAACTGGCCCGGCTGTTCGCCTCCGCCGCCTTCGGCCTGCGCCTGCTGGAGCCGGTCGACGCCTATCGCCAGACCGAGCGGATGGCCAAGTACGGCGTGCTGGTCGTGCTGTTCACCTATCTCGCGCTCTATCTCTACGAAGTCGTCGGCGGCCGGCGCATCCATCCGGTGCAGTACGGGCTGGTCGGGCTGGCGCTGGTGGTGTTCTACCTGCTGCTGCTGTCGCTGGCGGAGCGGCTGGGTTTCACCCCCGCCTATGCGATCGGCGCGACCGCGGTGGTGGCGCAGGTCGGCCTCTACGCCGCGGCGGTCCTCGGCCGGCGGCCGGGTGCCGGGCTCGCGGCGCTGCTGGCCGGGCTCTACGGCGCGCTCTGGGTGCTGATGCGGCTGGAGGACACAGCGCTGGTGGTCGGCTCGCTCGCCCTCTTCCTCGGCCTGTCGGCGGTGATGTGGGCGACCCGGCGGATCGACTGGTACCGCGCCGGGCCGGCGCCGGGCTGACTGCCGGCGGCGACCGCCGTTCCGCCCCCTGGCCGGCCGGGCCGTCATCGGCTATCCAGGGGGCGGGGCGCCCTGCCGGCCCCCGCCGTCCGTGCCGCAACCGCCGGGAGCCCGCCATGACCGATGCCCGCCCCGACACGCCCTGGGACGCCCTCGAACGCCGCCATCCGGACGCGCGCGAGGCGGCGCTGATGGCCGCGCTGCCGGAGCAGGTGGCGCTGGCCAAGCGCCGCGCGCCGGCCTATGGCGCCCTGCTGGCCGACGTGACGCCGGAGGAGGTGACCAGCCGCGCCGCCCTGGCCGACCTGCCGGTCACGCGCAAGGCCGACCTGCCGGAGGCACAGGGCGAGGCGCCGCCGTTCGGCGGGTTCGCGGCGACCTCGCCGGGCGACCTGGCACGGATCTACGCCTCCCCCGGACCGATCTACGACGCCGAGGGACGGCGGGCGGACTACTGGCGCACCGCCCGGGCGCTGTGGGCCACCGGGTTCCGGAAGGGCGATGTGGTGCACAACTGCTTTTCCTACCACTTCACCCCGGCGGGCATGATGTTCGATACCGGCGCCCAGGCGCTGGGCTGCGCCGTGGTGCCGGCCGGCGTCGGCAATACCGAGCTTCAGGCCCGAGCCATCGCCGACATCCGGCCGCAGGGTTATGTCGGCACGCCTGACTTCCTCAGGACGATCCTGGAGAAGGGCGACGACCTGGGCCTCGATCTCGGCTCGCTGCGCCGCGCCCACGTCTCCGGCGGGCCGCTGTTCCCGCTGTTGAAGGACTTCTACGCCGAGCGCGGGATCCAGGTCCTGCAGAGCTACGGCACCGCCGACCTGGGCCTGATCGCATACGAGAGCCCGGCGCGCGAGGGGCTTATCTGCGAGGAGTTCGTGCTGGTCGAGATCGTTCGCCCGGGCACCGGGAACCCGGTGCCGGACGGCGAGGTCGGCGAGGTCGTCGTCACCACCTTCAGCCGGGACTACCCGCTGGTCCGCTTCGCCACCGGGGACCTGTCGGCGATCCTGCCGGGGGCCAGCCCCTGCGGCCGGACCGCGCTGCGGATCCGGGGCTGGATGGGTCGCGCCGACCAGACTACCAAGGTCAAGGGCATGTTCGTCCACCCGCGCCAGATCGCCGAGGTCCTGGCCCGCCACCCCGAGGCCGGCAAGGGCCGCCTGACGGTCAGCGGCGAGGACGGGCGTGATGCCATGACCCTGGCGGTGGAGGCCGAGGGCGCCGGCGAAGGCTTTGCCGAGGCCGTTGCGTCGACCCTCCAGGCAGTGACCAAGCTGCGCGGCACGGTCGAGGTCGTCGCCGCCGGCAGCCTGCCCAACGACGGCAAGGTGATCGACGACACGCGGGACTATTCGTAGCCCGCCCAAATCTCGTAGGTCGCTCAAATCCGAAGGATTTGCGCGACGGTCGCCCGCCGCCGCGCAAATCGCTTCGCGGTCTGGGCGACCGATGCGCCCGCCGGCGCGGCGCCCCGCCTATGCCTCGCCGCGGGCCGGGTAGTCCTTCTCGACGATGAAGTCGATCGCTTTCTCGATCTCGTCGAAATGCGGCCGGGCGAAGGGCATGGTCTGGATCGCACCGGCGTAGAGCGTACCGTCGGGCCGGACCAGGAACAGCCCGGGCTCGGCGAATTCCGGCGTCTCCGAATCCTTGATGGCGCGGCTGACCTAGAGGCCCCAGGACCGCGCCGTCTCGATCGGGAGCCCGTAGCCGACCGGAGTACGGTCGAGCTTCCAGTCCCGGACGGTCTCTTCCGCCCGGTCCTGCGGATCGGTCGAGATCGCCACCGGCTCGACGCCCCGGCCGCGGAAGCCTTCGACCCGGCGGTTGAGGTCGGCGAGATAGGGCCGGCAGATCGGGCAGTGCAGGCCTCGATAGAAGACGATGAGGCTGAACCGCGCCGGCCGCGCCTCGGCCAGCGACCAGTGCCCGCCGCCGACCAGGTCGACCGCCAGCGGCGGCGCGGGCCGGCGCGGAACGGGCGGTGCGATGCGGGCGACGGTTTGGGCCTGGGTGGTGTCGGGTGGCATCGGGGACAACTCCGGATCGGTTCGGGATGCGTCAGATATGACCCTGCCCCGTCGCTTGCCGAAAGCCCCCTCACGCGGACGTGACGCAGAGCAGGTCCCGGGGACGGAGCCTCACCCCGCCTGGGTCAGCAGCGCCACCTTGGTCTGGAACTTCTCCGGCTTGACCGGCTCGCCGCCGTCGACCAGCAGCGGCGCGGCGTCGGCGACCGCCTCCAGCAGCGGGTCGAGCCAGGCCTCGTCCGCCTTGGCGAAGTCCTTCAGCACATAGCCGCGCACCAGGGTCTTGTCGCCCGGATGTCCGACGCCCAGACGGACGCGCCAGAAGTCGGGTCCGATCGCCCGGTCGATCGAGCGGATGCCATTGTGGCCGGCCGCGCCGCCGCCCTTCTTCACCCGGCACTTGCCCGGCGCCAGGTCGATCTCGTCGTAGATCACCACCACCTGGTCCGGCGTCAGCTTGAAGAACCGGGCTGCCTCGCCGACCGACCGGCCGCTTTCGTTCATGAAGGTCGTCGGCTTGAGCAGGAGGGTCTTGACCGTGCCGAGCCGGCCCTCCGCCGCCATGCCCTGGAACTTCGCCCGCCAGGTCTGGAAGCCGTGCCGCTCCGCGATGTCGTCGACGGCCATGAAGCCGATATTGTGCCGGTTGTAGGCGTATTGCGACCCGGGATTGCCGAGGCCGGCGATCAGCAGCATCGGAGGCTCCGTGGTGTCGGGGCGGTTCGGAAGGGGCGCCAGGGGGGTAGCGCAGCCCGGGCTGAGGGTAACGGAAAGGCCCCGCCGGGCCGGCGGGGCCTTTCCGTCTGTCCGAGCGTACCGGGCGGAAGCGGGGAGATCAGCTCTCCTCGCGGCCCTCCTCGGCAGAGCCTTCGCCCTCGGCCTCCTCGGCCGCTTCCTCGGCTTCCGCCTCGGCGGCTTCGGCCTCGGCCTCCAGCGCCTCGTCGCGCACCACGGTCGGCGCGGCGATCGTCGCGACCGTGAAGTCGCGGTCGGCGATCGTCGGCTCGACGCCCGGCGGCAGCTTGACCGCGCTGATGTGGATCGTGTCGCCGACGTTCCAGCCGGTCAGGTCCACCTCGATCGCGTCGGGGATCGAGTCGGCGCGGCAGGTCAGTTCCACGTCGTGGCGCACCACGTTGAGGACGCCGCCCTCCCGGATGCCCGGGCACGCCTCCTCGTTGACGAAGTGCACCGGCACGGCCACCGAGATCTTCGTGCGGTCGCTGACGCGCAGGAAGTCGATATGGATCGGCCAGTCCATCACCGGGTCGGTCTGAACGTCGCGGGCCAGGACCTTGTAGGTCTCGCCTTCGGCCTCGACCTCGTAGAGATGCGTATAGAACGCCGCATCGCGCCAGAGACGGTTGAATTCCAGTTCGCCCACGGTAATCGAGACGGGCGGCAGCTTGCCGCCATAGATCACCGCGGGCAGGCGGCCCGCACGACGCGCGGCGCGGGCTGCCCCCTTGCCGGCCCGCTCGCGCATCTCGGCCGCGATCTTGATGGCTTCGGCCATGTCGAACGCTCCTGATCAGGGGATCGGCCGCGGCACCGAGCCGCCCGCCGTCCCCGGGTTTCAACGCTGTCGGAAGGACCGGGCGCCGGCCTCCAGGGGTGCCGCGAACGCCCGAAACCCCGCGCCGGCCCGACCGCCCGCGCGGAGAAGCGGGGCCTATAGCACGCGCCGATGCGCGGGCGCAAGCCGCCGCGGCCGCCTCAGTCGGCTCCCGCGCCGGCCTCGCCGAACAGGGTCGGCCGGCCGCCATCGTCGTCGATGGCCCTCAGCCGCCGCCTCAACCGGTGGGCCAGCGCGCGGCCGTCGCGGTCGCCGGACCGGGCCAGTTCGTCGGCGACCGCGGCCAGTCGCCCGATGATCTCCGGCATCGGGCCCGCGGGGGATTCGGTGCCGGCAGAGGGCGCTTCAAACGGCATCCCGCACCTCCCGCCCGTCCGTGACGGACCGGTGCAGATCGTCGAGCAGCCGGTCGGCCGGCACGCCGTAGGCGCGAGCCGCTTCGTCGATCGTCATGAACGGCGCCATGGGGCAGCCGGGGCAGGCCATGCGCCACGCGGTGAGGACCGCGACCGCGCCCGGCCAGCGCCGCATCAGCTGCTCCATGGTCAGGTCGGCCGAGAGCAATGGCGCCGGCCCGGTCGCCCGGGCGGGCCGGCGGCAGGCGGCGGCGTCGCCTGCGGCAGTGTCTGCGGTGGCAGCGTCGGGGTCAGTGTCGGGACGGGTCTGCACGGTCGAAACCTCCGATCCGGGCCATGATCGGAGGACAGGCTGCCGGACCGGCGGCGCCCCGTGCTTTGCGCGGGCGCAAATCCCCGCGCGCCAGCCCGCGCCGGCCGCGCAGCCGGCGTCAGGCCTGCTCGGCCAGCCGGACCAGGGCGTGGGGCTCCCGGATCACCAGTCGCTTCGACCGGCGCGCCTCGACCAGCCCGCGCTTCTCCCAGTCGCCGAGCGTTCGGCTGACCGTGTGCAGTGTCGTGCCAGCGAGGTCGGCGATGTCCTCGCGGGTCATGTCGAACGGGATCTCGACCCCGGCCTCGCCGCGCTTGCCGGCCTGGCGGACCAGGCGCAGCAGGGTCGCCGCGATCCGCCGTTCGACCCGTTGGTGCGCCACCTCGGTCAGCCGCTGCTGCAGTTCCTCCAGCCGGGCGCCGACCAGGGCGAAGCCGTTGGTCGCGATCCGGGGGTAGGAGGCCATCAATTCGGAAAGACGCGGCGCGCTCCAGCCCAGCAGCATGCCGTCCTCCACCGCGACCGGCGTCGCCGGGTAGGGGCTGCCACGCAGCACCGCGACGGTGCCCAGCATCTCGCCTTCGCCGAGGTAGCGGATCACCACCTTGTTGCCCTCGGCGTCCTGCTGGTCGAGACGGACCCGGCCCCAGGCGACGATGAAGGCATGGGCGGCGGGATCGCCCTGGCGGAATGGCACCTCGTCGCGCGCCAGCGGCCGCTCGTGCGCGGCGCGGGCCACGTGGTCGAGCGCCGGCGGGTCGAGGCCGGCGAACAGTCCGGACTCCTTGATCAGGCCGCGTCGGACGTCGATCTCCATGCCGTCCTCCTTCCCTCCAGGCCGAAAGTCGTCCGGCGGTTCGCCGGACGATGGCGGTTTTTTGCGCCGCGACAAAATGGCCGCCCCCCGCCGGAGGCATATCACGGGCGTCGCCACGGCGACACTTCGACACCCCCCGCGTCAAGGACCAGACCCATGACCCGTTTCCGCAAGAGCCTCCTGGCCGCGACCGGCGCCGTTGCGCTGACGGCCGGCTTCCTTGGCGCCGACGACGTTCGCGCCGCCGACGCCTATCCGGCCGACCAGGCCGCCGCGCTCGCCTCGATCGTGCGCGCGCCGACCGACCTGCCCGCCGCCGTCGATCGCGACGCGCCGGCCACCCTTCAGGTGACCCTCGAGACGATCGAACGCGAGGCCCGTCTCGACGACGGCACCGTGTTCCGCTACTGGACCTTCGACGGCCAGGTGCCGGGCCCGATGATCCGCGCCCGGGTCGGCGACACCATCGAGGTGACGCTGAAGAACCCCGACAACAGCTGGATGCCGCATTCGGTCGACTTCCACGCCGTGACCGGCCCCGGCGGCGGCGCGGTCGCCACCCAGACCCTGCCCGGCGAGGAGACCGGCTTCTCGTTCCAGGCGCTCAACCCCGGCATCTACGTCTACCACTGCGCCACGCCGATGCACGCCGACCACGTCCAGGCTGGCATGTACGGCCTGATCGTGGTGGAGCCCGAGGAGGGCCTGCCGGAAGTGGACCGCGAGTTCTACGTCATGCAGGGCGAGATCTACGCCGACGCGCCGATCGGCAGCGCCGGCCTCGTCGCCACCGACTACGAGGCGCTGGCCGAAGAGCGGCCCGCCTTCTACGTCTTCAACGGCGCCGTCGAGGCGCTGACCGGCGAGCACGCCCTGACCGCCGAGGTCGGCGAGACGGTGCGGATCTTCTTCGGCGTCGGCGGCCCCAACAAGACCTCCAGCTTCCACGTGATCGGCGAGATCTTCGACGCGGTCGCGCCGTTCGGGTCGGTCACCGCCGATCCGTCGACCGACGTCCAGACGGTCTCGGTCGCTCCGGGCGGCGCCACCATGGTCGACTTCCAGGTCGAGGTGCCCGGCACCTATCTGCTGGTCGACCACGCCCTGAGCCGGCTGGAAAAGGGCCTGGTCGGCCACCTCACGATCGAGGGGCCGGCGAACACCGCGGTCTATGACGACGGCACCCGGACCACGGCTTCGGCCGAGTGACTTCGGCCGGCGGGGCGGGCGGGCTCGACCCCTGGCCGCCCGCCCCGATCTTCTCGACATGCGGCGATCGACGCTTGCGACGCTCCCGAAGGAGTTCCCGAGATGAAACGGACCACCCTCGCCCTGCTGGCGGCCACCGCCGCCATCACCCTTTCCACCGTCCCGGCGCCGGCCGACGCCGCCGAGCACACCGTCAAGATGCTGACCCGCGGCGACGCCGGCACCATGGTGTTCGAGCCCGCCTTCCTGCAGATCGCCCCCGGCGACACCGTGGTGTTCGAGTCGACCCAGCCCAGCCACAACGCCGAACTGATCGCCGGCATGGCGCCCGAGGGGGCCGACCCGTTCCGCGGCGGCATCAACGAGACCTTCGCCGTCACCTTCGACCAGGAGGGCGTCTACGGCTACAAATGCCTCCCGCACTACGCGATGGGCATGGTCGGGCTGATCCAGGTCGGCGACGCGGCGCCGAACCTTTCGGATGCCGGCGCGGTCGGCCATCCGGGCAAGGCCGGCCCGGCCTTCGCCGAGCTGTTCGCCGCCCGCGAGGCGGCCCCCGCCGTCGCCGACCTGGCCGCGGCGGATTGAGGCCCGGCATCGGCCGCCGGTCCCCTCCCGTGCTCCCGGGGGCCGGCGGCATCGCCGGGGCCGGCGGTCCCTGCGAGGGGCCGCCGGTCTTTTCCGTCCAGGCCGCAACGATCGGAGCCGCCGATGTTTCCGCTCGCCGCCGCCTCGCTGGCCCTGGTCCTGGGGCATGTGGTGCCGTCGGCTCCGCCGGTGCGCCGGCGGCTGGTCGGTGCGCTGGGCCGGGGCGGGTTCACGGCCGGCTATTCGGTCCTGTCGCTGGCCCTTCTCGCCTGGGTCGTCGTCGCGTGGCAGGACGCCGCCGGCGGTCCCTGGCTCTGGATGCCGCCGCCTTGGACGCGCTGGGTCACCGTGGCCGCGATGCCGGTCGCGCTGTGGCTCGTCGCGTCGGCCCTGGTCGACCGTCCGGCGGCGGGAGGGTTCCCGGAGGCATCCCGCCGCGGCGCCTACCGCCTGACCCGGGCACCGGGCAGCCTGGGCGTCGTCCTGTGGGCGGGGCTGCACCTGCTGTCGGTCGGCAGCGCGCGGGCCGCGATCCTGTTCGGCGCGCTGGCGCTGCTGGGGCTGGCGACGCTGGCGAAGGCGCGCCTGACGGCCCGGCTGGGCGAGCCGTCCGGCACGCCGGCGCCGCCGCCGCGCCGCCCGCGCCCGGCCTGGCTGGCGCCGGTGCTGGCCGGCGCGCTCTGGCTCGGGCTGCTGGCGCTGCATCCGCTGGTTATCGGGGTCGATCCCCTGGCGACGCTGCCGACCTGAGGCCGGCCGGGCCGGCACGTCACCGTCGTTCCCGAGGTCGAGGAGAACCGTCATGACCGCCGCTCCGTCCGATTCCGCCCGGGCCGACCGCGTCGCCGCCCGGCGCGGCTATTCCGGGCCGGCCCTGCTGGAGCAGGGCTTCCGGCCGTTCTTCGTCGCTGCCGGCGCCTGGGCGGCGCTGTCGCTGGCGCTGTGGATCGGCATGCTGACCGGTCGCGTTGCGCTGCCGATCGCCTTCGACCCCGTCACCTGGCACGCCCACGGTCTGCTGTTCGGCTTCGTCGGGGCGGCCATCGCCGGATTCCTGCTGACCGCGGTGCCGAACTGGACCGGGCGGCTGCCGGTGCGCGGGCTGCCGCTGGCCGGCCTGGCGCTGCTGTGGCTCGCCGGCAGGGTCGCCGTCGCCACCGGCGCCTGGATCGGGCCGGTCGCGGCGGCGGCGGTCGATCTCGCGTTCTGGCTGGTGCTGGCGACGGCGATGGCGCGGGAGATCCTGGCCGGCAACAATCGCCGCAACCTGCCGGTCGTCGCCGCCGTGGCGATGTTCGGCGCGGCAGACGCGCTGGTCCATGCCGGTGTGCTCGGCTGGCCGGCGCTGGGGCCGGTGGGCCTGCGCCTGGGCGTCGCCGTCGCGGTCGTGCTGATCGCGCTGATCGGCGGCCGGATCATCCCCAGCTTCACCCGCAACTGGCTCGCCAAGCGGGGGGCGGAGCGCCTGCCGGCGGTCCGCAGGCCGCTCGATGCCGCGACGCTGATCGCGACGGTGCTGGTGCTGCCCGCCTGGGCCGCGGTGCCGGACCATCCTGCCGTCGGCGCGGCGCTCCTGGCGGTCGCGGCGCTCCACGCCGCGCGGCTGTCCGGCTGGCGCGGCGCGGCGACCGGGGCGGAGCCGCTGGTCACCATCCTGCATGTCGGCTACGCCTGGGTGCCGCTGGGGCTGGCGCTGGCCGGGCTGGCGGCGCTGGCGCCGGCCGCGGTGCCGCCGGTGGCGGGGCTGCACGCCCTGACCGCCGGGGCGATGGGCACCATGGTGCTGGCGGTGATGACCCGCGCCAGCCTGGGCCACAGCGGCCGGGCGCTGACGGCGGACCGCTGGACGGTCGCGATCTTCGCCCTGGTCACCCTGGCCGCCCTGGGGCGCCTGGCCGCGGCCTTCCTGCCGGAGCTGTGGCTGGCGCTGCTCGGCCTGTCGGCGATCGCGTGGATCGCCGCCTTCGGCCTGTTCACGGTCGTCTATGGCCGGATCGCGCTCGGCCGGTGACGAAGAAGGGCGGGACCCGAAGGCCCCGCCAGGTCAGGGGGATGCTTCCCTCCGGTTCGGACACGAGCCCCCGGTCCCGGCGGACGGCATCCGCCGGCTGATCCGTCTGCCGCGATCTCGGGTCGCGCCGAACCGTCGGGCGATGGACGCGGCCCGCCGCGACCGCTGCGCGCGCGGTCGCCTACAGGCCGATCCGATCCAGCGTCCGCTCGATCGGGCGGGCGTAGTCCGGGCTCCAGTACCGGACGTGCACCAGCAGCGGATAGATGTTGTAGAGGTCGCGCCGCAGCTCGAAGAAATCCGGCTCGAACGGCGCCAGCTCGGCATAGCGGCGGAAGAACGGGTCGCCGAAGGTGCCGAACAGGGTGGCGAAGGCCAGCTCGATCTCCGGATGGCCGACATAGATCGCGGGGTCGATGAAGCCGGCGATCCGGTCGCCGCGGGTCAGCACGTTGCCGGTCCAGATGTCGCCGTGCAGCAGCGCCGGGTGCGGCGGCTCGGCGACATAGCGCTCGATCCGGCCGGCCAGCGCCTCCAGCCGGTCGTAGAGCCGGCCGTCCACGGTCCCCTCGCGACGGCCCGCCTCGGCCATGTGCAGCAGGCGGTGGTCGCGGAAGAAGGCGACCCAGCCGTCGGTCCACGGGTTCGGCTGGGGTAGCTGGCCGATCACCGTGTCCCGGTGCCAGCCGAACCGGTCGAACCGGCGGGAATGCAGGTCGGCCAGCAACTCTGCCGCATGGGCCTGCGCGGCCGCCCCCGGGGCGCCGCCGTCGTTCTCGATGTGGCTCATCAGCAGGAGGTCGTCGCAGCCGTAGAGCACCGTCGGCAGCGGCAGGGCGCTTTCGCGCGCCAGGTCCTCCAGCATCGCCTTTTCGATCGGCAGGTCGGCGCGACCGTCGCCGTCTGCATGCTTGGCGACCACGGTCCGCCCGTCGGCGAGATCGAGGGCGAGCACCGCGACCGTCGAGGCGCCGGCGAGCCGCCGGCAGGCCAGGGGCCGGCTGCCCAGGGCGGCCTCGACCCGGTCGTCCAGGGGCGCGGTCGCGTCGGCCGCGCGGTTCGGGTCGAGGGCGGTCATCCGGCCTCGCCCAGCCGCCCTGCCAGCTGCGCGACCAGCCCGTCGACGCCCGCCTCGATCAGGTCGAGCGCGTGCTCGAAATCCGCAGGCCCGCCCCACCAGGGATCGGGGACGTCGCGCGTCCCGGCCTCCGGCGCGTGATCCAGCAGGACGCCCAGGAGCGCCGTCGCGTCGCCCGGCCGCTCGGCCTCCAGCCGGCTCAGGTGCACGGCCGTCATGCCCAGGATCAGGTCGTGGTCGCGGAAATCCGAGGGCACGATCTGCCGCGCCAGCCGGTCGGGCAGGGCATAGCCCCGGCGTTCCGCCGCCGCGACGGCGCGCGGGTCGATCGGGTTGCCTGCCTCCTCGTCGGAGACGCCGGCGGAATCCGCGAACAGCCGGTGCTCCAGCCCGCGTTCGGCGACGCGGTGGCGGAACACCGCCTCGGCGAGCGGCGACCGGCAGATGTTTCCGGTGCAGACGAACAGGACGTTCATGATCGGCCTCGGCGACGGTCGGGTCGGGGGGGCTTGCGCGGGCGCGGCGGGCGCGCCATCCCTTGACGGAAGGGCCCTTCGCCAACCGGTTCTGCCACAGGATGCCGCCATGGACCACCTCCAGCCTGCCCCGCGCTTCGGCCTGCCGGACGATTTCGGCCCCGACCAGTCGATCGTGGTACTGACCGGCGCCGGGGTCTCCAAGGAATCCGGCCTCGACACCTTCCGCGACGCCGACGGCATCTGGGCGACGGTGAACCTGGAGGACGTGGCGACCCCGGAAGCCTTCGCCCGCGACCCGCACCTCGTCCACCGCTTCTACAACGATCGCCGCCGCCAGCTGGTGACCTCGGATGTCCGGCCCAACGCGGCGCACCGGGCGCTGGCGCGGCTGGAGGCGGACTGGCCGGCGCGGGTGACGGTGGTTACCCAGAACATCGACGACCTGCACGACCGGGCCGGCAGCCACGACCTGATCCACATGCACGGCGAACTGCTGAAGGCGGCCTGCGCCCATTGCGCCGCGGTCACCGAGGTGCGGGGCGACCTGTCGGTGGCGGACGTCTGCGCCGCCTGCGGCCGGACCGGCGGGATGCGGCCCGACGTGGTGTGGTTCGGCGAAATGCCCTATCGGATGGAGGAGATCGCCGAGGCGCTGGACGCCTGCGGCCTGTTCGTCTCGATCGGCACCTCCGGCACGGTCTACCCAGCCGCCGGATTCGTGCGCGAGGCGCGGCTGGCCGGCCGGGCCCATTGCCTGGAGCTGAACCTGGAAGCCTCCGACGGCGCGTCGTTCTTCCACGAGAGCCACGAGGGCCCGGCGACCGACCTTGTCCCCGCCTTCGTCGACCAGGTGCTGGCGCGGCGCTGACGCCGGGCGTCGGCATGCGCCTCAGGCGCCCGTCGCCGGGCCAATCGCCGGCGCGCTGCGACCGACCTACGCCAGCGCTGCCAGGACGCCGCGCAGTTCGGCCAGGCCCTTGAGCCGGCCGATCGCGGAATAGCCGGGCAGGCCGCCCGCCTTCGCCTGGTCGTCGAGGATGCGGTGGCCGTGGTCCGGGCGCATCGGCAGGTCGACGCCGCGGGCCCGTTCCACGGCGCGCAGCCGGCGCAGGATCTCCACCATCGGCTGGTCGCCCTCGAGATGCGCCGCCTCGTGGAAGCTGCCGCGGTCGTCCTCCCGCGTCACCGAGCGCAGGTGGACGAACCCGATCCGCTCGGCGAACCGGTCGACCATCGCCGGCAGGTCGTTGTCCGCCCGCGCCCCCAGCGAGCCGACGCAGAAGGTCATCCCCGACGCCGCCGACGGCACCCGGTCGAAGATCCCGGCATAGTCCTCCGCCGTCGAGACCACCCGCGGCAGGCCGAACAGGCCGCGCGGCGGATCGTCGGGATGGAGGACGAGGCGCACCCCCGCCTCCTCCGCCGCCGGGGTCACCGCCTCCAGGAACGCCGCCAGCGTCCCGCGCAGGTCGTCCGGCCCCATGCCGTCATAGGCGGCCAGCGCGGCGCGGAAGGCGTCCAGCGTCCAGTGCTCCTCCGCCCCCGGCAGGCCGGCCAGGACAGTGCCGGTCAGCGCGTCCCTGTCCGACTGGCTCATGCCGGCGAAGCGCGCGCGGGCCTCGTCGATCACGTCCTCGGGCCAGTCGGCCTCGGCGCCGGGGCGCTGAAGGAGGCACAGGTCGAACGCCGCCACCGCCACCGCGTCGAAGCGAAGCGCCAGGCTGCCGTCGGGCAGTGCGTAGGTCAGGTCGCTGCGGGTCCAGTCAAGCACCGGCATGAAGTTGTAGCAGACGGTGCGGATGCCCGCCGCGCCCAGCGCCCTCAGCGTCGCGGCATAGGCGGCGAGGTCCGCCTTGGCGCCGCGGGCACCGGTCTTGATCGCTTCGGTCACCGGCACGCTCTCGACCACGGTCCAGGACAGGCCGGCCGCCGCCACCTCGTCCCGCCGGCGGGCGATCGCCGCTTCCGGCCAGGCGGTGCCGTTCGGCATGTCGTGCAGCGCCGTGACCACGTCGGTCGCCCCCGCCTGGCGGACCCAGGCGAGCGGCGTGGGGTCGTCCGGCCCGAACCAGCGCCAGCCCTGTCGCATTGTCTTCTTTCCTTTCGTGGGATCAGGTCGGCCGGGTGCCGGCCGGGCCGGTGGCCTTGCCGCCGCCGCGCCCCTGCCAGGCCCGGTGCAGGCCGCCGGCGATCAGCAGCGTCCACAGCCCGAGCGTCAGGACGCCCAGCACCGCCGCGATCGGCCGGTCGAAGAAACCGGCGAAGTCCCCTTGCGTCTTGATCATGGTGACCAGGAACTTCTCCTCGACGATGCCGCCCAGCACGATGCCCAGGATCACCGGAGCGATCGGGATGCCGTTGTCCTCCAGGACATAGGCCAGCAGCCCCAGCACCAGCATCACCCCGATCGAGAACGCCGTGTTGTCGACCGCGTAGGATCCGATCATGCAGAACAGCAGGATCATCGGCATCAGGATGCGCTGCGGCACGGCCAGGGCGTAGCGGGCGGATCGGATCGCCAGCATTCCCGCCGGGATCATCACCAGGTTCGCCAGGATGAAGGTGGTGAAGACGGCATAGACCAGCGCGCCGTCGGTGACGAAGACCTGCGGGCTGGGCGTGATGCCCTTGAGCATCAGCACGCCGATCGCGATCGCGGTCACCGTGTCGCCGGGAATCCCGAAGATCAGCGCCGGGGTCCAGGCGCCGGCGACCGCCGCGTTGTTGGCCGCGCCGGCATCGGCGATGCCTTCCGGATGCCCGGTGCCGAACTTCTCCGGCGTGCGCGACAGGCGCTTCGACAGGGCGTAGCAGACCCAGGCCGCGATGTCGGCACCGGCGCCGGGCAGCGCCCCCAGCAGGTTGCCCAGCACGCTGGAGCGCAGGATGTTCACCCAGTAGCGGCGCAGCGTCGTCAGCATCTCGCGGCCGAGCGCGCCGGTCTGGGCGACGCCGCTGCGGCCCTCCAGGTCGCCGGTCACGGTGCGCAGCACCTGGGCGAAGGCAAACATGCCGATCATCGCCGGGATGAACGACACGCCCGCCAGCAACTCGGTCGATCCGAAGGTGAAGCGCGGCTTGCCGGTCGCCACGTCGATCCCGACCGTGGAGATCAGCAGGCCGATCAGCAGCGCGATCGCCCCGCGCACCACGGACTTGCCCGATACGGCGACGGCGGAGGTCAGGCCGAGGCAGGCCAGCCAGAAATACTCGACCGAGGAGAAGTTGACCGCGAAGCGCGCCAGCTGGGTCGCGAACACCATCAGCAGGACCACGCCGATGATCCCGCCCGCGGCGGCCGTCACCAGGCTGGTGCCCAGCGCCGTCGCACTGCGCCCCTGGCGGGTCAGGGCATAGGCCTCGTCGACATAGGCGGCGGACGCCGGCGTCCCGGGAATCCGCAGCAGGGCCCCGGGGATGTCGCCGGCGAAGATCGCGGTCGCCGAGGTCGTCACGATCGCCGCGATTGCCGGCACCGGGTCCATGAAGAAGGTGATCGGCACCAGGAGCGCGACCGACATGGTCGCCGTCAGCCCGGGTACCGACCCGATGAACAGGCCGTAGAACGCGCAGACCACGATGACCGCGATCACGTCGCCGCGCAGGACCAGGTCCGCCACCTCGCCGAACAGGCTTTCCATTCGCGGCCCTAGCCCCCGATCAGCGTTTCGACCGGACCGCGCGGCAGGGGGATCCTGAGCAGCGTCCCGAAGGCATAGTAGAGCACCGCCGGCGTCGCCACCGCCAGCAGCAACGCCAGCCACCAGCGCACCGCCAGGATCGCGAACAGGCCCAGCGCGACCAGGAACAGGGTCAGAAGAAACCCCAGCAGCGGCGACAGCAGGACGTAGCCGATCACTGCGGCCAGCACCGCGCCGGCGCGAGCCAGCGCGAGCGGGCTGCCCCACCAGGCGTCGAGCCGGACCGGCCGGCCGGCCCGGCCGGCGATCCGGGCGCGCAGTCCGCCGATGATCAGCGCGCCGCCGCACAGGATCAGCCCGGCGCCGATGAGCCCGGGGAAGAAGCCGGGGCCGTAGGCCATCCCGGCCATCGGTTCCCAGCCGCCGGCGATCCACAGCACCACGCCGCCCAGGAGGGCGACCAGCAGGCCGAGGACGATGTCGTCGAAGGTCATGGCGTCAGTCCGTCCGCACCCGGCGGACCGCAGGGGAAAGCCGTCGGCCGGAAGACGGACCGCCGCCGGCCGGACGAGCTCCGGCACCGGCGGCGGCCCGCCCTCGCGGCCCGTCGGATCGGCTTGTCGGGACGGCCTATTGGGCGATGCCGATCGCCTCCATGGTCTGGCCCAGGTCCTGGGAGGTCTGCTCCAGGTGCTCGGCCAGTTCCTCGCTGCCCATCATCACGACTTCGGAGCCGCGGGACTCCTTGAACGCCGCCCATTCCTCGGTCTGGAAGATCTCCATCGCCGCCTTTTCGTAGGAGCAGGCGATGTTCTCCGGCAGGCCTTCCGGACCGCTGACGGTGATGAAGGCGGCCAGCGTCCAGCCGCTGTCCAGGTTCTCCGAGGTCAGCGGCACGTCGGGCAGGGCGCCCATCGGCTGGTCGTGCATGTAGGCGAGCGCGCGCAGCTCGCCCGATTCGACCAGCGCCTTGCCTTCCGACAGCGCCGGGGTCGCGACGTCCACGCCGCCGGCCATCAGCTCCTGCATCGCGCTGGCCGCGCCGTCGGACGGCACCCAGCGGATCGCATCCGGCTCCATCCCCTCGGCCAGCAGCATGCCGGCCAGCGCCAGGTGCCAGATGCCGCCCTGGGCGGTGCCCGAGGCGGTCAGCTCGCCCGGGTTCTCGCGGGCGTAGTCCAGCAACTGCTCCAGGCTCTCGAACTCGCTGTCGTTGGCGACCAGGACGCTCGCCGGCACCACGTCGACCATCGCGATCGGGGTGATGTTCTCGTGGTTCAGCTCGGTCAGGCCGGCATGGTGCATCGTCGTGATCTCGATGGTCGCCGAGCCGATGGTGTAGCCGTCGGGCGCCGCCGTCGCGATTGCGGAGTGGCCGACCACGCCATTGCCGCCGGTGCGGTTCACGACGTTGAACGGCTGGCCGAAATGCTGCTCCAACTGGCTCGCCAGCTGGCGGGAATTGGCGTCGGTGCCGCCGCCGGCGCCCCAGGGAACGACATAGGTGACCGGCCGCTCGGGCGCCCAGTCGCACTCCTGGGCCTGCCCCTCGGCCGGCCCGCCGGCAAGGGCTGCGGCCGCCGCGAGAGCGGCCACGGACGCGGCGGTGCCGTATCGACGGATGGTCATGGCGTTCTTCCTCCCATGGGTGTCTTGTCGCCGCCTCGGTTCGGGCGGGATTGGATTCGTAGGATAATTGCGAGAGAACGCTGCTGTCCAGGACGGCCGGTCTCGGCGGCGGACCGAAGGGATGGTCCCGCCCGTGGCAGGCGGGCACCTTCGGGGCAGGGGCGCGCCGCCGCGCGGTGCCTTGACAGACCATGGCAGGCGACCCCATCCTCCTAAGTATCCAGCCGGTTACTTAGCGCCGGACTGCTCAACAGGGGGAGGAAGACGATCATGAGGCAGGCGATCCTGATCGCGGCCGCGGCGACGCTGGCGGCCGGATCGGTGGCGGCGCAGGACTATGCGTGGCAGCCGGAGGAGCCGGTGACCATCATCGTGCCGTGGTCGGCCGGCGGCTCGACCGACAGCGTGACCCGCGTGCTGGCGGGCGAGCTGGAGGACGCGCTGGGCCAGACCGTGGTCATCGTCAACCAGCCCGGGGCCTCCGGCTCGGTCGGCACCACCAACGCCTGGGAAGCGCCGCGTGACGGCCTGACCTGGGCGGCCGGCGCGGCGGTCGACCTGGGCAGCTACCCGGTGCTCGGCATGCTCGATGCGACGATCGAGGACTGGCGGCTCTACCTCCACATCGCCAACGTCGCCATCGTCGGCGTCAACCCGGACGCGGGCTTCGAGGACATGGCCGACCTGATCGCCGCGATGGAGGAGAACCCGGGCGAGATCACGGTCGCCACGGCCGGCGTGACCTCGGGCGGCCACAACGCCATGCAGGCGATCGCCCAGGCGGCGGGCGACCTGGAGTACCGCCATGTCACCTATGACGGCGGCAACCCCGCGGTGCTGGCGACCGTTGCCGGCGAGACCCAGGTGACGACCCAGCTGGCGTCCGAGCAGGCGGAGATGATCCGCGCCGGACGGATCAAGCCGCTCGCCGTGCTGGCCGACCAGCCGCTGGAGCTGGAAGGCTACGGCGAGATCCCGCCGATCACCGAGTGGGTGCCGGAGATCCAGACCGCCAACAACTATTTCGGCATCTGGGCGCCGGACGACATCCCGCAGGAGGTCAAGGACACCATGGACCGGATCTGGTCCGAGGTGATCGCCGATTCCGAGGCGCTGAAGGAATACGCCGCCAACCGGGGCGCGATCTTCGACCCGTCCTACGGCGAGGACGCCCAGGAGGCGGTGCGGCCGATCCTGCGCCAGAACGTCTGGCTGCTGTGGGACGCCGGCCAGGCGCAGAACAACCCGGAGGACTACGGCATCGAGCGGCCCTGAGCGGGTCCGCCGATCCGGTCGCGGCGGACCCCCGGTGCCCGTGCGGCGCCGGGGGTTCGTCGCCCGGGGGTTCGTCGCCCGCCCCGCCTGAGACCCGCGTTCCCGTTCCCGCTGCGCCCGGTGCTCGGTCCCCGCCATGGAAGGCCTGCTCTCGTTTCTCGGGGCGATCGTCGAGATCGCCACCAGCGCCGCCATCGTCGACGTGCTGTGGGCCACCCTGCTCGGCATTGTGGTCGGCATGATGCCGGGGCTGACCGCGACGCTGGGGGTGGCGCTGATGACCACGCTGACCTTCGACATGGAGGGCCAGCGGGCGATCCTGATCCTGATCTGCATGTATGTCGGCGCGATCTACGGCGGCAGCCGCAGCGCCATCCTTCTGAACATCCCCGGGACGCCGGCCAATGCCGCGACGTCGCTCGACGGCTACCCGCTGGCGCGCGAGGGCAAGGCCGGCAGCGCGATGGCCGTCGCCACCACGGGCTCCTTCGTCGGTGGGATGATCGGCATGATGGCGCTGGCGGTGGTGGCCCCGGCGCTGGCGGATTTCGCGCTCAACTTCGGCGCCTACGAGTTCTTCTGGCTGGCCGTGTTCGGGGTGGTCGTGGCCGGGCAGCTGACCGCGCTCGACGATCCGATCAAGGGCTGGATCGCCGGCTTCCTGGGCCTCTTCGTCGCCACCGTCGGGCAGGAGGGCATCCACGCCATTCCGCGCTTCGCCTACGGCTCGACCGACCTGGCCGGCGGCATCGGCCTGTTGCCGGCGATGGTCGGCGCGTTCGGCTTCGCGGAGATCCTGTCGGTGATGCGCCAGGAGGCCTACACCGTCGTCCGCTCCAAGATGGACAGCGTCTGGTCGGGCCTGAAGTCCGCCTTCGGCTACAAGGTGACGGCGGTGCGATCCGGCCTGATCGGCACCTTCATGGGCCTGATCCCGGGGGTCGGCGAGGACATGGGCGCCTGGGCCAGCTACGCCGCCGCGCGGCAGGCCAGCCGCGAGAAGGAGAAGTTCGGGAAGGGCTCGCTGGAAGGCCTGGTGGCGGCGGAGACCGGCAACAACGCCGCCGTGCCGGGCGCGCTGATCCCGGTGCTGACGCTGGCGGTGCCCGGCTCCGCCCCCGCGGCCGTGCTGCTGGCGGCGATGATCATCCACGGGATCCGGCCCGGTCCGCTGATCATGATCGAGTTCCCGGACTTCGTGTTCAGCGTCGTCGCCATGGTGTTCATGGCGACCTGCGCGATGGCGGTGCTGGGCCTCCTCCTGACCCGACCGCTGCTCCTGGTGCTGAAGGTCCGGCGGGAGCGGCTGATGCCGGTGATCTTCGTGCTCTGCACGGTCGGCGCCTTCGCGATCTCCAGCCGGATGTTCGACGTCTGGATCATGCTGGCGTTCGGCGTGCTGGGCTTCATCCTGCGCGAGATGAAGTACCCGATGGCCCCGCTGATCCTCGGCATCGTGCTGGGCGACATCCTGGACAAGAGCCTGCGGCGCGGCCTGGTGCTGTCCGACGGCGACCTGACGCCGTTCTTCACCCGGCCGATCAGCGTCGTGCTGTGGGGCTCCCTGGTCCTGCTGGTGGTTTTCTCGATGCCGGCGGTGCGCGGCTTCGTCGCCCGCCGGGCACGGCGCTGGCGCCGGCGGGAGGCCGGCCCATGACGGAAGACCTGCGCCACGGGGCGCCGCCCGCCGGCCCGAAGCCGATGGACCGCGCCGACTTCGTCTTCTCGATCGTGCTGACCGCGTTCGGCGTCGGCGTGATCGTCGAGAGCCTGCGCCTGCCGCGGCTGGAGAACCTGGACGTCAATCCCTATACGGTGCCGGGGATCGTCCCCGGCATCCTGGGGATCGCGCTCACCCTCTGCGGCCTGGCGCTGCTGGTCCGGTCGACCGCCCGCGGCGGCTGGCGGGTCGGAATCGGCGGCACCCTGGCGGCCGGGCCCCGGCGGGCGCCGCCGTTCCGGCGGGTGGCCGTGACGCTGGTCCTGACCTTCGCCTACGCCCTTCTGCTGTTCGGCAACATGCCGTTCTGGCTTGCCACCGCGCTCTTCGTCTTCGCCTTCGTCGTCGCGACCGAGCGGATGATGCCGGACCGTCGGGCCACCTGGCGGAGCATCGCCGGGGCCGCCGTCCTGGCAATCGTCTGCGGCGTCGCCGTCGGCTTCGTCTTCGAGGAGCTGTTCTACGTCCGCCTGCCTGGATAGGGATCGCGATGTATCTTGCCCTGTGCAACGAGGTCCTGCGCGACCTCCCCTTCGCCGACCAGTGCCGCATGGCGGCGGCGCTGGGCTATCGCGGGCTGGAGCTCGCGCCCTTCACGCTCGACGCCGAGGCGCCCCACCGCCTGCCCGCCGCCCGGCGGCAGGAGATCCGCCGCATCGCGGAGGATCACGGCCTCTCGATCGTCGGGCTTCACTGGCTCCTGATCGCGCCGGAGGGGCTGTCGGTCACCAGCGCCGACGCCGCGCTCCGCCGCCGGACCACCGACGTGCTGCGCGCCCTGGTGGAGCTGTGCGCCGACCTGGGCGGGTCGGTGCTGGTCCACGGATCGCCGATGCAGCGCAGGGTGGAGGACGCCGAGAGTCCCGAGGCGGCGCGCGCCCATCTGGTCGAGGCGCTGGCCGCGGCGGCCGAGGCGGCGGCAGCCGCCGGCGTCACTTACTGCCTGGAGCCGCTGTCGACCGCCGAGACGCGGCTGGTCAACACCATCGCCGAGGCCGCGGCCCTGGTCGACGAGGTGGGCAGCCCGGCGCTCAAGACCATGATCGACACCTCCGCCGCCGGGCGCAGCGAGGACCGGCCGGTCGCCGAGGTGATCCGCCATTGGTGGCCGACCGGCAAGCTGGTCCACGTCCAGGTCAACGACCGCAACCGCCGGGCCGCGGGCCAGGGCGACGACCGCTTCGGCCCGATCCTGGCGGCGCTGAAGGACGTCGGCTGGGACGGCCCGCTGTCGGCGGAGCCCTTCGTCTACGACCCCGACGGCCCGACGACGGCGGCGGTCAATGCCGGCTATCTGCGCGGCATCCTGGAAATGCTGGAGGAGAGGACATGAATCCGGGTGGCGACGCTCCGCGCCTGCGCGTGGTGGACAGCCGGGTCGGCATCCGCAACGCCTTCACGCGCATGCCGTTCCGCTTCGGCGTGGTCACCATGACCGCGGCGCCGGTCGCGCTGCTGGAGGTGACGGTCGAGGCGGCGGATGGCCGGCGGGCGACCGGCCATGCCGGCGATTTCCTGGCCTACAAGTGGTTCGACAAGCGCCCGGAGAAGACGCCGGCCGACAACGTCGCCGACCTGCTCGATTCCCTGGGCACGGCCCGGCGGCTCTATGGGGAGGCCGGCGCCGACACGCCGTTCGGCCTGTGGCAGGCGCTGCATCCGGAGATCGAGCAGGCGGTGACGGCGGCCGGGTTCAATCGCCTGGGCGCCTCCTTCGGCTCCTCGATGATGGAGCGCGCGGTGATCGACGCCGCGGGCCGGCTGACCGGCCTGCCGTTCGACCGGATGCTGCGCGAGGGGCACCTGGACCTGCGCCCGGCCGACGTGCTGCCGGAGGCGACGCCGGAGGACCTCCAGGCCGCCCTGCCGGAGCGGCCGCTGGACCGGATCGCCCTGCGCCACACGGTCGGGCTGGTCGACCCGATCACCGCGGCCGACCTGGATCCCGACCATCCGCTCGACGACGGCTTCCCGGTGACGCTCGAGGACTATCTCAGGGTCGACGGCGTGCGCTACCTGAAGGTCAAGGTGGCCGGCGACGCGGAGGCCGACATCGCCCGGCTGACCGCCATCGCCGGCGTGATCGACCGGGCGCCGCAGAAGATCGCGATCAGCCTCGACGGCAACGAGCAATACAGGGAGGTGGCGGCATTCGCCGACCTGATGCGCCGCATCCGCGGCACGCAAGGGCTGGAGCGGTTCTACGACGCGGTCCTGTTCGTCGAGCAGCCGCTGACCCGCGACGTCGCCATGGCCGCGCCGATCCCGGCCGACGCCGCCGACGCGATCGGCCGGCCGCTGATCATCGACGAGGCGGACGGCTGGACCACCGCGTTCCGCGAGGCGATCGACCTCGGCTACCGCGGCGTCAGCCACAAGAACTGCAAGGGCGTCTACCGCTCGCTGATCAACCTGGCGCTGGCCCGGGCGCTGAACCGGCGGGCGGGGGAGGAGCGCTACTTCCTGTCGGCCGAGGACCTGACCAACCTGCCGGTGGTGCCGCTGCAGGCCGACCTCGCGGTGGTCGCCACGCTGGGCATCCGCCACGTGGAGCGCAACGGCCACCACTACTTCCGCGGCCTCGACCCCGTGCCCGAGTCGGAGCGGGCGCAGGCGCTGGCCCGCCACCCGGACCTCTACGAACGCCACGGCGACACGGTGGCGCTCCGGATCGAGGACGGCGACCTCGCCGTGGGGTCGCTGCAGGTGCCGGGGCTCGGCGTCGCCGACCCGCCGGACATGGCCGCGACCATCCCCGAAGCCGACTGGCACTTCGACATGCTGACCCGGGAGGAGACCCGATGACCGACGCCCAGGCCCACGGGCTGCCCGAGCGCTTCGAGGACGAGGCCGCGCTCGAGGAGTTCATGAGCCGGCCGACCGAGGCGCTGTCCGCCGACCTGGCCGCGGCGCCGGGGGACATCACGCTGCTGGGCGTCGGCGGCAAGATGGGGCCGACGCTGGCCCGGATGGCCAAGCGCGCCGATCCGGAGCGCCGGGTGATCGGCGTCGCCCGGTTCAGCAACCCCGACTCCCGGCGGGCGCTGGAGGCGGCGGGCGTGGAGACGGTCGCCTGCGACCTCCTGGACCGGGACGCGGTCGAGGCGCTGGAGAAGACGCCGAACGTCGTCTTCATGGCGGGCATGAAGTTCGGCGCCACCGGCAACGAGCCGCTGACCTGGGCGATGAACGCCCATGTCCCGGCGATCGTGGCCGAGGCATTCCGCGATAGCCGGATCGTCGCGTTCTCCACGGCCTGCGTCTATCCCTATGTCGACGTCCGCCACCAGGGCGCGACCGAGGCCGTGCCGCCGGTCGCGCCGCCGGGCGAGTACGCCAATTCCTGCGTCGGCCGGGAGCGGATGTTCCAGTATTTTTCCGCCCGCCACGGCACGCCGGGCCGGCTGATCCGGTTGAGCTACGCCATCGACATGCGCTATGGCGTGCTGCACGACATCGCCCGCGCCGTCCTGGCGGGCGAGCCGATCCCGCTCGAGATGGGCCATGTCAACGTGATCTGGCAGGGCGACGCCAATGCCTGCGCGCTTCGGGCGCTTCGGCACTGCGCCACGCCGTCGGCGCCGCTCAACGTCTCCGGACCGGAGGTGGCGAGCGTCCGCGCCCTGGCGGCGGCGTTCGGCGAGCGGCTGGGCCGCACCCCGGTGCTGACCGGGGAGGAGAGCACGACCGCGTGGCTGGTCAACACCTCGGAGCAGACGCGCCTGTTCGGCTACCCGGACGTGCCGCTGGCGAAGCTGGTCGACTGGACCGCCGACTGGGTCGCCCGCGGCGGCGCCAGCCTGGGCAAGCCGACCCATTTCGAGGTGCGGGACGGGACCTATTAGCCGCAGGAGAGGCCCGCCGCCGCCATGACCGCCATCCGCCCCGACCCCGACGACGCCGTGCCGGCCGCCAAGCCCGCGGGCAAGGCTCCCGCAAAGGATCCTGCCAAGGCTCCGGTGACCCGCGACCCTGAGCGGACCCGGCGGCGGATCCTGGTCGCGGCTACCGAGGAATTCGCCGCCAAGGGGCTGGAAGGCGCCCGCACCGACGAGATCGCGCGGCGGGCGGGCGCCAACAAGCGGATGATCTACCACTACTTCTCCAGCAAGGAGGGGCTGTTCCAGGCGGTGCTGGAAAAGGCCTACGCAGACATCCGCGGCAGCGAGAAGCGGCTCAGGCTGACCCACCGCGACCCGGTCGAGGCGATGGCCCAACTGGTCGGCTTCAGCTTCGACTGGTTCAAGCGGCATCCGGAGTTCGCCAAGCTCCTGAATGAGGAGAACCTCTACCAGGGTGTCCACGTCCAGGCCTCCCAGCGGGCCCGGACGCTCAACATGCCGCTGGTCGACATGATCGGCGTCCTTCTGGAGCGCGGCGCGGAGACCGGACGGTTCCGGCGGGACGTCGACCCGGTGCAGCTCTACATCTCGATCGCCGGGATCTGCTACTTCTACTTCTCCAACCGCTACACGCTGTCGGCCATCTTCGGCCGCGACCTGGGCAGCGCCGGCGAGCGCGCGGCGCGCCGCCAGCACGTCATCGACCTCATCCTCGGGTATCTGCGCCCGGATTGACGGCGGCCCCCCGGCGGCGCTAGAAGTAACTGACCGGTTACTTCTAGCGACCGTTCACGGGGGGTGCATGAGGATCGACGACATTCCGGCCGAGGCCCTGGCCGCGTTCCGGCGCGGCGGCGTCATTCCCGCCCATCCCCTGGCCCTGACCGCCGATCGCCGGCTGGACGAGCGCCGCCAGCGGGCGCTCAGCCGCTATTATCTCGACGCCGGCGCGATCGGCCTCGCGGTCGGCGTCCACACCACCCAGTTCGCGATCCGCGAGGTCGGGCTCTACGACACCGTCCTGCGCCTGGCGTGCGAGGAGGCGGCGATGTGGGCCGACCGGCCGGTGCTGATGATCGCCGGCGCTATCGGCGCCACGGCGCAGGCGGTGGCCGAGGCGGAACAGGCGCGCGCGGCCGGCTACCACGCGGTCCTGCTCAGCCTGGCCGGGCACGCCGGTGAGGACGTGGACGCCTTGATCGATCACTGCCGCGCGGTCGCCGAGGTGATGCCGGTGGTCGGGTTCTACCTCCAGCCGGCGGTCGGCGGCGTGGTCCTGCCGGAGGCGTTCTGGCGCGGCTTCGCCGGCCTCGACAACGTGCTCGGGATCAAGATCGCCCCGTTCAACCGGTACCGCACGCTGGACGTAATCAAGGGCGTGGTCGCCGCGCGGGCGGAGGACCGGGTCACCCTCTATACCGGCAACGACGACCACATCGTCGCCGACCTGCTGACCCCCTTCACCGTCCCGCGCGACGGGCAGCGGGTGACCGTGCGCATCCGCGGCGGACTTCTGGGGCACTGGGCGGTCTGGACCCGGCGGGCGGTCGAGATGCTGGACCGGGTGCAGGCGCTCGGCGACGGACCGGTCCCGGCCGACCTGCTGGCGCTCGACGCCGCCACCACGGACGCCAACGCCGCGCTGTTCGACGCCAGGAACGACTTCCACGGCGTGATCGCCGGCCTCCACGAGATCCTGCGCCGCCAGGGCCTGCTGGAGGGAATCTGGTGCCTCGACCCGGCGGAGGACCTGGGGCCCGGCCAGGCGGTGGAGATCGACCGGGTGATCCGCGACTGGCCGGAACTGACCGACGACGCCTTCGTGGCCGACAACCTGGCGCGCTGGCTGGGCGATCGCTGAACGGCGGCCTCGGGGAGGTCGAGACCTCCGACGGTCACCCGTGGCAGCGCCCGCCGGAACGGGTGCCGCGCCTGTGCCGGGGGCGGTACGGGACGGCGGTGTTTTACCCGTGCCGCGGGAAGCGCCCGTGCTGGCATGACCCGATCCTTCATGTCTGATGTCAATTGGATAAGGCCCCGCCGAGAACGGCGCCCTTGTCGGGGCGATGGCCGGCCGCGCGGCCATGACTCGCGCGCTCTAGTACTACAGTTGCATTTGAGCGCCTGCTGTGATTTGCTGAGCCCGAATCGGCAGGAGGCGAGACATGACGGTTGCGGACTGGGCGGGGACGCTGGTCGATTGGAAGGCGGAGCTGGAAGCGCTGAAGCAGCATATTGCGCCGGCATTGGGTCGGGCCGAGACGCGCCAGTCGGCCGGGGCCTTTATCGATGGGCTGCTCTCGTCGGCGGAGCGCAAGACGGGCTGGATGCTGGCGGAAGAGGCGGGCTTGGCGAGGCCCTACCGGATCCAGTCGCTGCTCGGCCGCAGCCGGTGGTCGGCCGAGGCTCTGCGCGATCGGGTGCGCGGCTATGTGGCCGAGGCGCTCGGCGACGCCGACGGCGTCCTGGTCGTCGACGAGACCGGCTTCCTGAAGAAGGGGGTGCAGTCGGTCGGCGTCGCCCGGCAGTATTCCGGGACGGCCGGGCGGGTCGAGAACTGTCAGGTCGGGGTGTTCGCCAGCTACGCCAGCCGCTACGGCCATGCGCTGGTCGACCGCCGGCTTTATCTGCCGAAACCGTGGGCCGAGGATGCGGACCGGCGGCGCAAGGTCGCGGTGCCCGAGGAGTGCGCCTTCGCGACCAAGCCGGCGATCGCGCGGGAGATGATCGCCCGGTGCCTGGATGCCGGCCTGCCCTGCGCCTGGGTGCTGGCCGATGCCCTCCATGGCGCGGACACGGCGCTGCGTCGGATGCTCGAGGAACGGGGCCAGCCTTACGTCCTGGCGGTGCGTTCCAACCATACGCTGAGGTTCCTGGAGCAGGACTGGCAGCTCGTCCAGACCGATCCGGCGACCGTGGCCGCCGAGCTGGAGTCCGGCGACTGGACGGCGCTGAGCGCCGGCGAGGGCGCCAGGGGGCCACGCCTGTACGACTGGGTGCGGGTGTCGCTGGGCGGCTCGACCTCGACCGGCTTCGAGCGCTGGCTGGTGATCCGACGCGCGCGCCAGGACGCGTCGGCGCTGGCCTACTTCCTCGCCTTCGCACCGGCCGGCACCTCGCTGGCGGAATTGGCCGGAGCGGCCGGGCTGCGCTGGACGATCGAAGAGTGCTTCCTGCGGGCCAAGGACGACCTCGGCCTGGATCACTGCGAGGCCCGCTCCTGGCACGGCTGGCACCGCCACATGACGCTGGTGATGGTGGCAATGGCCTTCCTCGCCAGGCTGGCCGCCGACCAGCGCCACCTCGCCTTCGGCAAACGGGACAAACCGAGTCCGAACGCCGCGGCGGCTTGAGCGCCGTGCCCCTGGGTGTGCTGACCACCGCGGAAATCCGGCGCCTTCTCGTCAGGCTCCTGGTGCGAACCGCCGCCGTCGCCGCGGTCTGGGCCTGGTCTCGATGGCGCTCCGCCCACAAAGCCGCCGCGGCCGCTGCTCACCGAAGGCGACGCCTTCAAGCGCAACTGTAGTACTAGAGCGTTCTCCACTCACTCTGGCACATAGCCAGCGGCGTTGAAGAAGTTGGCGCATTCGGTCGGGGTGAAGCGGTCGATCAGGAGACCGATGGCGCTCCACAGGCCGTCGACGGTGCGTTCGGCGGCCTTTCGCAGCCCTGCCTTCAGCTTGGCGAAGGCCATCTCGATCGGGTTGAAGTCGGGGCTGTAGGGCGGCAGGAAGCGGAGCTCCGCCCCGGCGGCCTCGATGGCGGCGCGGGTCGCCGGAGACTTGTGGCTGCTCAGGTTGTCCATGATCACGACATCGCCCAGGCGCAGCTCGGGCACCAGAATCTGGGCGGTATAGGCTTCGAAGCAGCGGCGGTTGATCGGTCCGTCCAGGACCATCGGAGCGACGATGCCCGACAGCCGCAGGCCAGCGACGAAGGTCGTCGTCTTCCAATGGCCGAAGGGCAGGCCCATACGCAGCCGCTCGCCCCGCGGCGCGCGGCCGTGGCTGCGGGCCATGGCCGTCGAGGCCCAGGTCTCGTCGATGAAGACCAGCCGCGCGGGATCGAGATCGGGCTGCGCCTCGAACCAGGCCCGCCGCTGGGTCAGGATGTCCGGGCGATCCTGCTCGATGGCGTGGCCGGTCTTTTTTTACGCGTCAGCCCGTGGCGCCGGAAGAAGCGGTGGACCGTGCCGATGCCCACCGGCGTGCCGCGCTCGGCCAGCCGGCGCTGGACTTCCACCAGCGTGATGTCGCGTCGATCTTCCCAGAGATCGAGGATGAACGCCGCATGGGCCTCGATCCGGTGCGAGTGCCGGTCGCCGCCCTGCGGCTTCGGCGCCGCGCTCCCGGTCTCCCGCATCAGCCGTCGCCAGCGGATCGCCGTCGACGGCGCCACGCCAAACCGCGCCGCCGCCTGCCGACAGCTCATCCCATCCCGCTCGATCGCCGCCACCACCCGCTCGCGCAGGTCCATCGATAGCCCTCGGCCCATGCATGCTGGCCTCCATTCCCAGCACGCATCTTGAATCACGTCGCCACTGATTTGGGAATCCCCTTCGATTCCTGTCGGCCGGAAACCGCTCTAGTGCCGCGCACAGATCCCTGCCCCCCGCGGCGATGGGTAAGTCGGGCAGGCGCCGGTCCAATGGTCCGGCGGAACAGCCGGTTGCGCCGGTCGATGTCCTTGACAGCTTGGGCTGGGAAGCGCTCTCGGCCGGCCCGGGAAACAGCACGCCCTCCAGTCGCAGCGCGGAGTGGCAGAAGGCCTCGATTCCGGTGCGACGGGCCAGGGGAGAATCGTGCCGCACCGGATGAAGCCCGCGGTCGATCAGGGTCATCGTTCGGCCCCCCTTTCGGCCCGGGGCGACGCGATGGACGCCGTCGGCCTCCAAAGCCATCCTGGCCATGAATGCCGCGGCAAGGCGCGCGCCCCCTGCCGACGCCTCCCGCCCGGCAGGTTCCGTCCGCGAAAAGGGGATGACACGGGCCGCCGGGCGGCTATCTGTCCCTGTCAGTCATGCTGCCGATCAAGACCGACGCGCCGAAGGGGCGCGGGCCGGCGATGCTGGTGATCGCCATCGTCGTCGCCTGCACCGCCGTCTTCCTGTTCCAGCAGGCGCTGCCCGACCGGGCGGCCCTGGGCGTGCTGGTGCGATTCTCGCTGATCCCGCGACGCTATGAGGATCCGCTTTGGGCGATCAGCCACGGCCTCGACCCGAACGACTGGCTCCCACTGCTGAGCATGGCCTTCCTGCACGGCGGCTGGCTCCATCTGATCTTCAACATGTGGACGCTGTGGCTGTTCGGCCGGGCGGTGGAGGCGCGGCTGGGGCATCTGCGGTTCGGGCTTCTCTACGTCGTCAGCGCACTGCTGGCGTCCTTCACCCAGATGTGGGTCCAAGCCGACAGCCCCGTCCCGACGATCGGGGCGTCGGGCGCGATCGCGGGCGTGCTGGGCGCGCATGTCGTGCTTTACCCGAAGAGCCGCATCGTCCTGCTTGTCCCGATCTGGGTGATCCCGCTGTTCTTCCGGATCGCCGCCCTCTGGTACGTGGCGATCTGGTTCGGCCTGCAGGTGATCCAGGGCACCGGCGCCCTGATGAACCCGCAGCTGGGCGGGGTCGCCTGGTGGGCGCATATCGGCGGGTTCCTGGCCGGCGCCCTCTTCGTCGGCTTTCTCACGCCACCGGACCGGCCGCCGCCCCCGCCGGTGCGGACTCCGCAGCCCTGGGGCGACCGGCCGCCCGGCCCCTGGGGCTAGGGCAATTCCCCGAACTGTTGGAATCATCCATTCGGGGAAAGCCTTATCTTCAAGGCATAGGGCAACTTGTCTGCGCCCCTGGGGCGCAGGGTGCTCCAGCAGCCCTCCGCGGATCAGCCGAGCAGCGTCTCCGGCAGGAAGCTGAGCGCGACGCCGTTGGCCGCCTCGGGCGGGACGTCGATGCCTTCCGGTCCCGCCTCGTAGGGGATGCGGCTGGCGTCCAGAAGGGCGCGTGCCGTTTCCGGCTCGGCCACGGCAACGCCGATGCCGACCGGTCCTTCGCGCATTCCCGGTTCCGCCCGGCCGAAATGGACGACGCCGCCCCCGATCCGGACGGTCGCGCCGGCATCGTCCTCGGCCACCGCGGCCGAACCCAGAAGGCGGCGCCAGGCCTCCGCCACCGGCGCCGGATCGGCGACCGCCACCGTCACCAGGGCGAGCCGCCGCGCCCCATTGGCATGCGCCAGCCACTCCGGCCGGCGGATCACCTCCGGCGTCATGTGGCGGACCACGAAGGCGCCGCCGCCCAGAGCGTCGCGCGGCGTCGGGTGGACCAGCCGGAACGCCGGCTCCACCGTTCCCTCCGGCAGCTCCAGAAGGCGGCTGAGGTCGCGCGGCGGGTCTTCGGCCAGCCCCTCCGCCTTCAGCCCGTCATAGGTGCGACGTTCGTCCGCCGTTTCGTAGGCGAGGCCGATCATGCCCTCGCCATGCTCCACCAGAAAGCGGTCGAGGCCATAGGTGTACTCGGCCGGGTCGACGACGCCGAGCAGTTCGACATAGCCCTGCGCGAACATCACGCAGTAGTTCGCCGTGCCCCAGCCCTTGTGCCGGCCGCGCGGCGTGACGGTGAAGCCCAGGCGCTGCCACTGGCGGTGCGCCTGCTCCAGATCCGCGACGCCGACGATGACGTGGTCCAAGCCGTCGATGATCGCCATGAAAGATACGCTCGGTTGGATTGAAGGGCGATTTGGCGCGGCCCATGGTCGCGCGGATCGCGGCCGCCCGCAACCGGGACCGTCAACCGCCGGCCGGCGGTTCAGAAGCCCGGATGGTCGGCCAGGAACGCCGCCTCCTCCGCGGTCGTCTCGCGGCCCAGGACGGCGTTGCGATGCGGAAATCGGCCGAACCGCTCGATGATCTCGAGATGCGCCACCGCATAGGGCAGGAAATGCGGGGCAGAGCGGATGCGGCTGCGCACCAGGTCGACACAGATCCGCTGGTCGGCAAGATCCTCGGAGTGCTCGTAGGGCAGGTAGAGGAACATCCGCCGTTCCTCCGGCGTGATCGCCAGGTCGAACCCAGCGGCGACCGCCCGGCGCGCCACGCCCAAGGCCTTGTCGTCGGTGGCGAAGGCACGGGCCTCGCCCCGGAAGACGTTGCGCGGCACCTGATCGAGCAGGATCGCCAGCGCAAGCGCCCCCTCGGGCCAGGCCTGCCAGCCGTCATGCAGGCCGGCCGCGGCGCGGTCGTAGGCCGGACCGAGGCGGGCCCGCACGGCGGCGTCGAAACCGTCGTCCTTCCTGAACCACCAGACCGGCGCGGTTTCCTCGAACCAGAAGGCCAGCACCTGCTCGTCCGTCTCCGCCACCGGGCCGTCCGCGGACGGCGGCGGGGGCGGCGGCGCTTCGACAGCTGAGGCAGGATCGTCGGTCATGCGGGCACCTCGGCCTGATGGAAGACGGCGTCGAACAGGATCGCATCGTCCACCACCGGATCGGCCGCGTCCACCGCCCTGCGCCCGCCCAGCCGCAGCGCCACGATCCGGCGGGCGATCAGTTCCTTGCGCCGGTCGCCGGCACCGAGATCGGCGGCGGCGCGCTCCACCGCCAGGACGGCGACCAGGCTGTCCGCCATCAGCCGCATCAGCCGGAACGCCGCGCCCTCTGCCGTCGCCGGTCGCGCGCGCAGGGTCGCCAGCGCCTCGGCGCAGGCATCGTGGGCGGCGGCCAGCACCGGGGCGAGGTCGGCCAGCGGCTCCGGCAGATGCGCGAGCCCCGTTTCGATCCGGGCCAGGAAGGACCGGTCGCCCCGGCCATCGCCCAGCACCACCCGCGCCAGTTCCAGCGCCTGGATGTTGGCCGGGCCCTCCCACACCGCGGTCACGAGCGAATCGCGATAGAGCCGCGCCGTCGGCCACTCCTCGGTATAGCCGTTGCCGCCGACCAGCTCGACCGCCCGGCGCGCCGCCAGGGTCGCCGCCTCCGCCGTGTCGAACTTGGCGAGCGCGGTGACGGTGCGCAGCCAGGGTCCCGCCGCCGGATCGGCCAGTGCGGGGTCGTAGGCGGCGGCGGCCTCCAGCGCCAGGCCGGCGGCCCCGTCGGCGAGGGCGATCAGGTCGACGAGCTGGTCGCGCACCATCGGCCGGTCGACCAGCGGCGCGCCGAAGGCCCGGCGGTGCTCCGCCCAGCAGGCGGCTTCGAGGAACGCCCGCCGGGCGATGCCGGCGGCGGCCATGGCATTGTGGACTCGGCTGTAGGCGAGGGCGGCCAGCATCGCCCGCAGCCCGTGCGGCGGCGGCGCGACCTCGAACGCCTCGGCACGATCCAGGGCGATCTCCCCGGTCGGCAGGGCGCGGGTCCCGAGCTTGTCCTTCAGCCGGCGCAGGGTCAGCCGGTTGGCCGACCCGTCGTCGCGCCGAGCCGGCACCAGGTAGCAGCCGAGACCGGAGGGGCCGTCGGGCGCACCGGCGGGCCGGGCCGTGGCCAGCGCCAGATCGGCACCGGCGTTGGAGCAGAACCACTTGAGGCCGGTCAGCCGCGCGCGGCCCGGTCCGTCCGGCTCGGCCGTCGTCGTGGTCGCGCCGACGTCCGACCCGCCGTGCCGCTCGGTCGCCCAGGTGGCGCCGGTCAGGGCACCGCCGTCGGTTCGGGTCAGCTCCGGCAGCCACCGCTCGCGCAGATCCGCCGGGGCGATCCGGTCGAGAACCACGGCGACCGCGCCGGTCAGGGTGACCGGGCAATGGATCGAGACGTCGGCCTGGCCCAGCAGGTATCCCATGATGAAGGACAGGAGATGCGGCGCCGGCCGCTCGCCGAAGCAGAGACCAATCGCGCCGCGGCAATAGGCCTCGGCATGGCAGGCGGCGTAGCCCGGGTCGACCACCAGCCGCGGCTGAAGGGTCCCGTTCTCGTCCACCGGGTCGAGCCGCGGCGGGGCGAACCGGTCGACCCGCCGGGCCTGGGCGTCGAGCGGGCCGCCAACCCAGGCGCCGAAATCGGACAGCCGCTTCCCGTGGTCGGCCAGGAGGTCGGGCGCCCGTATCGCCAGCCAGCGCCGGAGGTCGGGATCGCAGGCATGGAGGTCGAGGCCGGCGGTCGTCTTCGGCCATTTCCGCGCACCCGGTCGGGTACCGGGGAGAGCCTCGGCGACCGCGCCGGTGGCGCGTCGCCCGGGCCGGGTCGGCCGGTCGGACATGGCCCTGCCTTTCCTCCTGCCGTCCCGCCGGCGGGACGGATCCGGACCGCAGGGTAGCACGGCGCCGGCCGTCGCGAACGCCGCCGCTTGCCCCGGAGAGCGCCGCGACGGTATGGAGGGCTCGCTCCCGCCGCCCTCCCCCGGCCCGCCTCCGAAAGCCCTGCGCTGCGATGCTGACAGCCCTTCGCCGCCTCGTCACCCACGGGCCGAGCCTCGCCGTCGCGGCCGTGTTCTTCGTCAACGCGGCGATCTTCGCCAGCTGGCTGCCCCGAATCCCCGAGATCAAGGAGACGCTGGGGCTCACCGAGGGGACGCTGGGGCTGGCGCTCCTCGGGATGCCGGTCGGGCTGTTGATCGCGATGTCGATCGCCGGCTGGGCGATCGTCCGGTTCGGCGGGATCGCCGTGATGGCGGCGACCATGGTGGTCTATGCCATCTCGATCGTGCTGCCGCCGCTGATGCCGAGCGCCCTTTGGCTGGCCCTGTCGCTGGTGCTGGTCGGCTTCGGCAACGCCACCATGGACGTGGCGATGAACGCCGAGGCGGCCGTGATCGAAACCCGGCGCGGCAAGGCGATCATGGGCGCCTGCCATGGCACCTGGTCGCTGGGCGCCATGACCGGCGCGGCGGTCGGCGGATTGGCGGCGCAGCTGGGGATCGCACCGGTGGTGCACCTCGTGCTGGTCGCCGCGGTGTTTGCGGTCCTGGGGGTGCTGGCGCTGAAGCGCCTGTCGCGGGAGCCCGTGGACCCGGCGCCTCCGGGGCCGGCCTTCGCCCTGCCGCCGAAGCGGCTGCTGGGGCTGGGGCTGGTGGGATTCGCCGCGCTGCTGGCCGAAGGCGCGATGGCGGACTGGAGCGCGGTCTTCCTGCGCACCACCCTGGGCGCGGAGCCCTGGCTGGCCGGCGGCGGCTTCGCCGCCTTCGCGCTCGCGATGGCGATCGGCCGGTTCCAGGGCGACGTCCTGATCGAGCGGTTCGGCAACGGCCGCGTGCTCGCGACCGGTGGCGTGGTGGCGGCGGCCGGCATGATCGTCGGCCCGGCCAGCGGCGAACCTCTGGTTGCGGTCGGGGGGTTCGTGCTGGTCGGCTTCGGCATCGCGGCAGTGGTGCCGGTCCTGTTCCGCGCTGCCGCGGCGACGCCCGGGATTGCCTCCGGCACGGCGATCGCGGCGGTGGCGACCACGGGGTATCTGGGCTTCCTGGCCGGCCCGCCGACCATCGGCCTGCTGGCCGAGCGGATCGGCCTGGACGCCGCATTGATGAGCCTGGGCGGCATCCTGCTGCTGATGGCGGCCGTCGCCGTTCCCGCCCTGGAGGCGCACCGGCGGGGGTGACCCCCTGTCCCCAAGCGCCGCGTGCCGGCGCCCAGCCCGTCGAGGTCCCGGGTCGGCCCTGGCGGGCCGTCCTTGATGGCACGGTGCGTCAGGCGTGGCCGGCGTCGCCGGACAGCATGGACGGCGAGATGCCGAGCTTGGCGATCGCGCGCTCCCACTTGGTCTCGAGGTCGTGGTCGAAGATCAGCTCCCGGTCGGCGGGCACGTTCAGCCAGCCATTGGCCTGCATCTCCTGGTCCAGCTGGCCGGGTCCCCAGCCGGCATAGCCCAGCGCCAGCAGGTGGTCGCGCGGGCCATGCCCCTCGCTGATCGCCCGCAGGATGTCGACCGTCGCGGTCAGCGCCATGCCGTCTTCGACCAGCATGGTGCCGTCGCGCTGGAAATCGGCGGAATGGAGCACGAAGCCCCGGCCCGATTCGACCGGGCCGCCGAAATGAACCGGCAGCGACTCGGTGCCCATGCCGGCGTCGATCCCCAACTGCTCCAGGAGGTCGGGGAAGGTGATCTGCGGCATCGCCTTGTTGACCACCAGCCCCATCGCCCCGCCCGAACTGTGGGCGCAGAGATAGATGACGGTGCGGGCGAACGGCTCCTCGGTCAGGCCCGGCATGGCGATCAGCAACTGCCCCGCCAGGTAGTTCTCCTGCCCTTCGCCGTTGTCGTCGAAGCCCGGAGGCTGGCCTTCGCGGCGGTCGTCGTCCGTTCCGGTCATGATCCGTCCGTCGAGTGAAACGTCCTGTCAATCTCGCGGCGTCGGCGGGGTTCCACCGGCCCCGCCGGCGGCGTCCGCGGCGGGCGCGGCGGGCGGGCCGCGACACTGACGCCATTGTGACAGCCCGCCCGGATGCTTATCCCCTATATAGGCCTCGGGCGAGGCGTCACGAGGGGGATTCCCTCACGCCCTGCCCGAGTCTTGCCGCGGACATGTTGTGAACTGGTTGCCATGAGCCTCCTCGACGCCGCCCGGTCCCGCCCGCTTCGCCCGCCCGAGCTGCCCCTTCCGGGACGCCGGGGCGGCTCGTCGTGCCGCGCCGCGGCCGGCCTTCTTGTCCTGATCGGGGTCCTGCTGATTGCCGCGCTCGCCGGACCGGGAACGGCACGGGCCGCGGCGACGCCGTGGCAGTCGGCGACCCTGGCCGACGGCGTCTCGGTGGAGGCCCGGCTGATCACCGCCGTCGACGGTCCCGGAGCGCTGGAGACGGTGCCGGCCGGCCTCGAGGTGCGGCTGCCGGAGGGATGGAAGACCTACTGGCGGTCGCCGGGCGACGCCGGCCTGCCGCCGCGGCTGGATTGGACGGGGTCGACGAACCTGGCCGCTGCCGACCTGGCCTACCCCGCGCCGCACCGGTTCCGGCTGTTCGGGCTGGAGACCTTCGGCTACGGCGAACAGGTGGTCTTCCCGATCGACCTGACGCCGGCGGTGGGCGGCGCGGCGATGGACCTCGCCGCGCGGGCCGACCTGCTGGTCTGTGCCGATCTCTGCGTGCCCGTCAGCTACGACTTCCGCCTGAACCTGCCCCAGGGGCCGGCGACGCCGGACCCGGACACCGCCAACACCATCGCCCGCTGGGCCGCCCAGGTGCCGGCCGACGGCGCCGCCAGCGGCCTGACGGTCGCCGCCGTGGCGGCCGATCCCGCCGACCCCGCCGGGGCCCTGATCGTCGAGGCGACCGCGCGGGAGCCGTTCGACGCGCCGGACATCCTGGTCGAGGCCGGCGACTGGTGGATGTTCGGCCCGCCCGAAGCAGCCTTCGACGAGGGCGGCAGTCGCATGGTCGCGCGACTGCCGGTGACCCAGTCGCCCGGCGACGGCTCCGCGCTCGACGGCCGTGAGATCATACTGACCCTGGTCGACGGCGGGCGGGCGATGGAGACGACGGCGACCGTCGCACCGCCCGACACGGCGCCTGCCCTCGCGGCGACGACCGGCGCCTCCGCCGGCGGTTCCGCTGGCTCCCCAGCCGGCAGCGGCTCGAGCACGGCCGCGGCAGGCCTTCCCGCGCTCGCCGGCATCCTCGGCATCGCCTTCCTGGGCGGACTGATCCTGAACCTGATGCCCTGCGTCCTGCCGGTGCTGTCGCTCAAGCTCCTGTCGCTCGCCGGGCAGGGCGGCCGGGCACCGCGGCAGATCCGGCTGGGCTTCCTGGCGTCCGCGGCGGGCATCCTGGCGTCGTTCCTGGTCCTGGCGGGCGGCGCGATCGCTCTTAAGGCCGCGGGCGGAGCGGTCGGCTGGGGCATCCAGTTCCAGCAGCCGCTGTTCCTCGTCTTCATGGTCGTGCTGCTGACCCTGTTCGCCGCCAACCTGCTGGGCTTCTTCGAGATCCGGCTGCCGGGCACGGTCGCCGACGCGGCAGTAAAGGCGGGGGGAGAAGCCGGGCACGCCCCGCACAGGCTGGGCGGCCATTTCGCCACCGGCGCCTTCGCGGCACTGCTGGCGACCCCCTGTTCGGCCCCGTTTCTCGGCACCGCCGTCGGCTTCGCCCTGTCGCGCGGACCGTTCGAGATCCTGGCGGTGTTTGCGGCGCTGGGTCTGGGCCTGGCCGCGCCCTACCTGGCCGTGGCCGCGGTGCCGCAGGTGGCCGCGGCGCTGCCGCGGCCGGGCCGCTGGATGATCGTGCTGAAGCGGGTGCTGGCCGCGGCCCTGGCGCTGACGGCCGTCTGGCTGCTCAGCGTGCTCGCGGTCCAGGCCTCGGCGGTCGCGGCCTGGCTGATCGGCGCGCTGATGGTGGCGGTGGCCGCGTTCCTGTGGGGCCGGCGGCGGCTCGAGGGCGGCCTGAGGCTCGCCAGCGGCGGCGCCGCCGTGGTGCTGGCCCTGGGCGCCTTCGTCTTGCCCGGACGGTTCGACGCGCCGGCGAACGCCTCGGCCAGCGCCGGCAACATCGCCTGGACCGCCTTCGACCTTGCGGAGATCGACCGGCGCGTCGCGGCAGGAGAGGTCGTGCTGGTCGACGTGACCGCCGACTGGTGCATCACCTGCCAGGCCAACAAGGCCCTGGTGCTGCAGCGGGGCGAGGTCGCGGAGCGCCTGGACGGCGACGTGCTGCCGATGCAGGCCGACTGGACCCGGCCGAACCCGGCGATCACCGCCTATCTGGAGAGTTTCGGGCGCTACGGCATCCCGTTCAACGCGGTCTACGGCCCCGGCGCGACCGAGGGCATCCCGCTGCCCGAGCTCCTGACCCCTGATGCGGTGCTGGAGGCCATGGCGCGGGCGGGCGAGCGCGGCTAGACTGCGCGCCGCCTCGCGGCCTGCGCCGCACCCGAATGCCGCCGGCCGATCCCGGGCCGGCCGTCGCTATCAAGGAGTCTGCGACCCATGACCATCAAGATTGGGGATTCGATCCCGTCGGTGAAGCTGAAGCGCCTCGGCGAAAACGGCATGGAGGAGGTCGACACCGCCGAACTGTTCAACGGCAAGAAGGTGGTGATGTTCTCCGTCCCCGGCGCCTTCACCCCGACCTGCTCCGCCAAGCACCTGCCCGGCTTCATCGACCAGGCCGAGGCCCTGCGCGGCAAGGGTGTCGATGCCATCGTCTGCACGGCGGTCAACGACCCCTTCGTGATGAAGGCCTGGGCCGACGGCGCCGGCGCCGACGCGAAGGTCGAAATGCTGCCGGACGGCAACGCGGAGTTCGTCAAGCAGCTGGGGCTGGAGATGGACGGCACCGGCTTCGGCCTGGGGACCCGCGGCAAGCGTTTCGCCCTGGTTGCGGAGAACGGCAAGGTCACCCATCTGGCGGTGGAGGAACCCGGCGCGTTCGAAGTGTCCAGCGCCGAGGCGGTGATCAAGGCGCTCTGAGCCTCCATCGTCGGTCGGCCCGACGATCCGGCACCCTGCGGCCCGGGCACCTGCCGGGGCCGCAGTGTCCGGCCGGCGCCTCTCCCGTCACAGCGGCAGGCGAAGCGCGCAGCGCAGCCCACCGAGGGGAGACCGCGACAGGGTCACGTCGCCGCCGTGGTGGCGGGCGATGTCGCGGGCGATGGTCAGGCCGAGTCCGGTGCCGCCGGTCGCCTGGTTGCGCGAGGCGTCGAGCCGGTAGAACGGCTTGAAGACGTCCTCCATCCGCTCTTCCGGTATGCCGGGGCCGTCGTCGTCGATCGTCACCTCGATCGCCCGGCCCCGGCGCCGCGCCGCCACCGCGACCTGACCGCCGTAGCGCCGGGCGTTGGAGATCAGGTTGACCAGGCAGCGGCGCATTGCCTGGGGCCGCAGCGGCAGGATCAGGTCGGGCTCGGCGTCGAGCTCGACCACCGCCCCTTCGCGGCGGGCGGCCAGACTCACGTCCTCCAGCAGACCGCTCAGATCGGTCGCCACCGGCGCTTCCGACCCCTCGCCGCGGGCGAAGGCAAGGTAGCCTTCGATCATCCGCTCCATCTCCGCGACATCCGCGCGCAACTCCGCGATGTCCGGCGTGTCGCCGAGCAGCGCCAATTGCAGCTTCATCCGGGTCAGCGGCGTGCGAAGGTCGTGGCTGACGCCGGCCAGCATCTCGGTCCGCTGACTGATCTGGCGCTGGATGCGCTCCCGCATCACCAGGAACGCCCGGGCCGCCTGCCGGACCTCCAGCGCTCCCTCGGGCTTGAAGCCCGGCGTGTCGCGGCCCTTGCCGAACCGTTCCGCCGCTGCCGCCAGCCGGCGGATCGGGCGGATCTGGTTGCGCATGAACAGGAGCGCGACCGCGAACAGCACCCCGCCGGACCCGACCATCCACAACAGGAAGACCTGGCTGGTCGAGCTGAACAGCCGGCGCTTGGGCACCAGCACCTCCAGCACGCCGCCGGCCAGTTGGATCTCGATCTTGGCCCATTCGTCGGCGACCCGGGTGTCGAACCGGTAGGGCCGGGCGATCTTGAGCCTGAGCGCCTCGTCGAGCCGCCTGTCGAGGATCTGGAAGACGAACGAGCGCTGCTCCGGCTCGATCCTGTCGCCGGGGCGATAGCTGGCCAGCAGGCTCATCGTCCGCGACGCCCGGGCGAACAGCGCGGCGCGCGCATCGGGCGACTCGGCGACCTCAGACAGGTCCTCGATGATCATCGCGATCTCGCCAGCCACCGCCTTCGACAGCCGCTCGGTCACCGTGTCCCAATGCTTGTCGTAGAAATAGAAGGTGGCGATCGCCTGCATCAGCAGGACCGGCGTGATGATGATCAGCAGCGACCGGCCGAACAGGGTGCGCGGCAGCAGGCGCTTGATCGGCCCCGGCCGGGTCATCCGCTCGTCGTCGCCGGCGGCGGCGGCGACGGGATCGAAGGCGGGTGGGTGGCGGCGGCTGCGCCACCCGGCGGCGATGCGGTCGACGACGGTCATGACGGTTCCCGTCTCACGGCAGGTCGGGTCTCAGGACATAGCCCTCTCCACGCACGGTGTGGAGGTAGCGCGGCAGCCTCGGGTCCGCCTCGATCTTGCGGCGCAGGCGAGTGACCTGGACGTCGACTGTGCGGGCATTGCCGCCGATGCCGCCGAGATCCGACAGTTCCTCCCGGCTGAGCACGCGCCCGGCATGGCGCGCCAGCGCGGTCAGCAGGCGCTGCTCGGCGGTGGTGAGCCGCACCGGCGCGCCGCCGTCGCCGGTCAGCTCCTCGCGCTCCGGGTCGTAGGCGAAGCGGCCGAGCCGGACCGGCTGCAGCAGTGGCGCCGCGGCATCGGCGGCCGGTGCCCGGCGCAGCACGTTGGTGATCCGCAGCACCAACTCGCGCGGCTCGAACGGCTTCGGCAGGTAGTCGTCGGCGCCGCGCTCCAGCCCGGCGATTCGGTCGTCCGGCTCCGCCATCGCGGTCAACAGCAGGATGGGCACGTCGCGCTCCGCCTTCAGCGCCGCGGTCAGGTCGAGGCCGCTTTCCCCCGGCATCATCACGTCGAGCACGATCAGGTCGAAGGCCAGGCCCTCCAGCTTCGCCCGCGCGTCCGCGGCGTCGGTCGCGGTCGAGACGACGAAGCCGTTGTCGCTCAGGTATTTGCGCAACAGCTCGCGCAGGCGGGCATCGTCGTCGACGACCAGGATATGGGGTTCAGTACCGTGCATCGCGGTCTCGAATGGCCGGGCGCGATGATCCTAGCATGGTTCGCCGCCACGCGCTCCGGTCTCCGCCGCCGCCTGCCGCACCGCGCAGCGAGGCCGGCGGGCGCGGCGGATCGCCGCGGACCGGCCAAGACTGTCGGTCACCGGCGGGCCGACGGGTCGTCGCCGTCGGCCAGGCGCCGCCGCTCCGCCTCGTCGATCAGCCCGGCCATCACCCGGCGGAAGCCCTCGACCGCCTCGGCCCCGGCGCGGCGGTAGGCCCGGATCAGGCGGCGGCGCTGGACCTCGAAGAGCTCCCGCTCCAGCGCCGCGCCGGCCTCCGTCAGGCTGAGGATCTTTTGCCGGCGGTCCTTGGCGCCGCGCTGCTGCTCGATCAGCCCGGCCTCGGTCAGGTCGATCAGCACCCGGCTCAGGGTCTGCTTGGTGACCTTCAGGATCGCCAGCAGCTCGCCCACCGGCAGCCGCGGATAGCGGCGCAGGAAGTAGAGGACGCGATGGTGCGCCCGGCCCAGGCCATGGCGGGCCAGCACCGGGGCGCAGTCCTCGGCCAGGTCGCGCTGGGCGTAGAACAGCATCTCCATCCCGCGCCGGAGATCCTCCTCGCGCAGGAACAGGGGATTCACGGCAGGGTTGACGTCAGTCATGTTGACTCAAGCGAAGGCGAATGTTACGAAACGGCTTCCCGGACACGAAACAATCTAACACTCGGATCGCTTGTACCATGACAATTGTTCCATTCGACGATCGTGACGGCGTGATCTGGATGGACGGCCGCCTGGTCCCCTGGCGCGAGGCGCGCTGCCACGTCCTGACGCACGGCCTGCATTATGCCAGCAGCGTGTTCGAGGGCGAACGGGTCTATGGCGGCCAGGTCTTCAAGCTGACGGAACATTCGGAGCGGCTGGAGCATTCGGCGGAGATCCTGGGCTTCAAGCTGCCCTGGTCGGTGCCGGAGATCGATGCCGCGACCCGGCAGGTGATCGAGGCCAACGGCATCGTCGACGGCTATGTCCGGCCGGTGGCCTGGCGCGGGTCGGAGATGATGGGCGTGTCCGCCCAGCACAACACGATCCACGTGGCGATCGCCACCTGGGAATGGCCCAGCTACTTCGACCCGGCGGCGAAGATGAAGGGCATCCGCCTGCAGGTGTCGCCCTGGCGCCGCCCCGACCCGGCGACCGCGCCGACCCAGTCGAAGGCGGCCGGCCTATACATGATCTGCACCATGTCGAAGCACCAGGCGGAGGCGGCGGGCTGGCACGACGCGCTGATGCTCGACTACCGCGGCCTGGTGGCGGAGGCGACGGGCGCCAACATCTTCTTCGCGATCGACGGCAAGCTGCACACGCCGACGCCGGACTGCTTCCTCGACGGCATCACCCGCCGCACGGTGATCGAGCTGGCGAAGCGCCGCGGCATCGAGGTGGTGGAGCGGCACATGCAGCCGGCGGAGATGGCCGACGCGCAGGAGGTCTTCCTGACCGGCACCGCCGCCGAGGTCACCCCGGTCGGCCAGATCGGCGAGCACAACTACACGCCGGGCCGGATCTGCCAGACCCTGATGGACGACTACACCGCCGAGGTGACCAAGCCCGCGACGGCGGAGGTCGCGGCGGCGGAGTAGGCGGCGGGCGGAAGGAAAGTCAAAGGGCGCGGTTGGTCTGGACCGCGCCCTTCTTTATCGACCACACAGGCGTTGTAGCTGCGGTCCCGCGTGGGGCCGCGCCCTTTTACGTCTCGATGCATCGATGAACCTCGATGCATCACTGCGCGTCGGACCGTTGGTCCGACCTACGCGCTCGTATCCACCTTCTGCGGCGGCTCGCCCTTGGCGACGCCGACGCGCGCGGGGCGGACCAGGCGGCCATTGAGGGCGTAGCCCGGCTGCATCACCTGGGCGATCGAGCCGGGCGGGTGCTGGGCCGCGGGCATCTCGAACATCGCCTCGTGCCAGGTCGGGTCGAACTTCTCGCCGGGCTGCGGGTCGATCCGGGTCAGGCCGTGGCGCTCGAACGCCGCCAGCAGCGCCCGCTCGGTCGCCAGGACGCCGTCCAGCAGGGTCTTCAGCGCCTCGTCCTGGGCATCGGACGGGGCCGCCTCCACCGCGCGGCGGAGGTTGTCGGCCGGGTCCAGAAGGTCGCCCGCGAACTTGGCGATGGCGTACCGGGCGGCATCCTCGCGGTCACGCTCCGCCCGGCGGCGGGTGTTCTCCTGTTCGGCGAGCGCGCGGAGCAGTTGGTCCTTCAGCTTGGCGTTCTCCGCTTCCAGCCGCGCCACCTCCTCGGTCAGGCGATCGGCCTCGCCGGCGACCGCCTGCTCAAGGCTCTCGGCCGCGGCGGCCTCTTCCGCGGCGGCGTCGGCCGCCGCGTGGGGGGCATCCGCCCCCTCCGCCGGCCGGTCGGGGTGCGACTCGGTGCCGCCCTCGCCCGGCTCGGTCGCCGGGCCCTCGGTGCCGGGCCCGTCGGCCCGCGGCGTGGTGTTCGGATCGGACTCGGTCATGCCAGTTGGGTCTCGTCCCGTCGGTTCCACAGCAGCCGGCCGACCACCTTCGCGGTGAAGTCGACCATCGGAATGATCCGCGCATAGTTGAGCCGCGTCGGGCCGATCACGCCGATGGCGCCGACGATCTGCTCCTCGCTGTCGCGGTAGGGCGCGATGATCACCGAGCAGCCGGCATGGCCGAACAGCTGGTTCTCCGCGCCGATGAAGATTTGCACGCCCTCGGCGGTCTGGGTCGCCTCGAGCATGCGGAGCATCGCCTCCTTGGTCTCCAGCACCTCGAACAGGGCGCGGATGCGCTCCAGGTCCTCGATCGCGGTGACGTCGCTGAGCAGCCGCGACTGGCCCTTGACGATCAGCGTGCCCTGGTCGCCGCCCGACCAGGTGGCGAGGCCGGCGGCGACGATCCGGGCCGACAGGGTGTCGAGCTGGCTCTTCTGCTGCTCGATCTCGGCCAGGATCTCGGTCCGCGCCTCGGCGATGGTGCGGCCGACGATGCGGGTGTTGAGGAAGTTCGACGCCTGGACCAGGGTCGAGGCGGGCAGCCCCAGCGGCACCTCGACCACCCGGTTCTCCACCGTCCCGCCCTCGGTCACCAGCACCACCAGCGCCCGGCCGGGGCCGAGGCTGACGAACTCGATATGCTTGAGCGGCCGGTCGGTCTTCGGCGCCAGCACCAGCCCGGCGCAGGCCGACAGGCCCGACAGCATGGTCGTCGCCTCCTCCAGAACCTGCGGCGCGGCGCGGCCGGCGGCGGCGCACTGCGCCTCGATGCTCTCGCGCTCGCTGTCGGAGATGTCGCCGACCTCCAGCAGGCCGTGGACGAACAGGCGCAAGCCCTCCTCCGTCGGCAGGCGGCCGGCCGAGGTGTGCGGCGCCATCAGGAGGCCGAGCTCCTCCAGATCCGCCATGACGTTGCGGATCGTCGCCGGCGACAAGGTCATGCCGAGCCGACGCGAGAGAGTGCGCGAACCGATCGGCTCGCCCGTCTCGACATAGGCGTCGACGATGTGCCGGAAGATTTCCCGCGAACGGTCGTTCAGTTCGCCCAGGACGTCCGTCATCGGCGTGATCAGGGTGCGCGAACGGGTCATGGTCAAGCCCCCGCAATTTGGGTTGCGGGACGGTCCGGTGCAAGGCGGCCGTTCGGCCCGGCCGCGCCCCGCCGCCCTGGACCGGGCCGGTTCCCGGCGCTAGGGTCGCGCCACACTCCGATCAAGGAACCCGTCATGCCGCTTCCCCGTCCGTCCGGCCGTCCGACAGGCCGCCCTTCCGGCCGTGCGCCGGACCAGCTCAGGAGCATCGAGCTGGTCGTGGATGTCAACAAGTATGCCGAAGGATCGTGTATCGCCAAGTTCGGCGATACCCATGTCCTGTGCACGGCGACGGTCGAGGATCGGGTGCCGCCCTGGCTCAAGGGCGCCGGCCGCGGCTGGGTGACGGCGGAATACGGCATGCTGCCGCGCGCCACCGACACCCGCACCGACCGCGAATCGCGCCGGGGCGTGACCGGCCGCACCCACGAGATCCAGCGGCTTATCGGCCGGTCGCTGCGCGCGGTCACCGACCTGAAGGCGCTGGGCGAGATCCAGATCCGGGTCGACTGCGACGTACTGCAGGCGGACGGCGGCACCCGGACCGCCGCGATCACCGGCGGCTTCGTCGCCCTGCACATGGCGCTGACCCATCTTAAGGAGATCGGCGCCGTCGCGGCGATCCCGCTGACCGACCATGTCGCGGCGGTGTCCTGCGGGCTGCACCAGGGCGTGCCGGTCCTGGACCTGGACTATGCGGAGGATTCCGCGGCCCAGGCCGACGCGAACTTCGTGCTGACCGGGGCGGGCGGCATCGTCGAGATCCAGGGCACGGCGGAGACCGAGCCGTTCCGCGAGGACGAGTTCGTCGCCCTGCTCGGCCTCGCCAAGACGGGGATCGCGGAGTTGGTGACGGCGCAGAAGGCCGCGCTGGGGCTCGGCGAGGGATAGCCGCGCGGGCGCGGTAACGGCCGTCCCGGCACCGCCCTGGACGCCGGCCCCCCGCGCCCTAGTTCCGCGCCATGACCACGCCACCCGCCCGCCTGCCCGGCGCCGCCGGCGGCCTGCCGCCCCGCCTCGTCGAGCGGATCGAACCGCTGAACGACCGGCCGGTCGATCCCGGCGGTTCGTACGTCCTCTACTGGATGCGTACGGCCGTACGCGCCCGCGAGAACCCGGCGCTCGACGCGGCGGTGGCGCTGGCCAACGCGCTCGGCCTTCCAGCGTTCGTGTACCACGCGCTGGACGAACGGTATCCCTTCGCCAGCGACCGGCACCACAGCTTCATCCTGGAAGGCGCCCGCGATGCCGCGGCGGACCTGGCGCGACGCGGCATCGGCACCGCCTTCCACCTGGCCCGCCCGGGCCATCGCGGGCCGCACCTCGCCACGCTGGCGCAGCGGGCGGCGGCGGTGGTGACCGAGGACATGCCGACCGTGCCGATGCGGCGCTGGGCCCACCGGCTGGCCGAGGCCGCGCCGGTCGCCGTGCTGGCGGTCGACACCGCCTGCGTCCTGCCGATGCGGCTGGTCGGCCGGGCCTACGACCGGGCCTTCGCCTTCCGCAAGGCGACCGAGACGCGCCGGCGCGACCGCCTCGCGCAGCCCTGGCCCGACCTGGCGCCCAATGCGCCGGCCGCCGTGCCCGACCTGCCGTTCGAGCCGGTCGATCTGGCGACCGCTTCGATCCCGGAGCTGGTGGCCGACTGCGAGATCGACCACGGGATCGGCCCAGTGCCGCACACCCCTGGCGGCTCGGCCGCCGGCTATGCCCGCTGGGCAGCCTTCCGCGACGGCCACCTGCGCGGCTATGCCAAGCGCCGGAACGACGCGCTGGACCGCGACGCGGTCAGCCGGCTGTCGGCCTATCTGCACTATGGCCAGGTGTCGCCGTTCCGCATCGCCCGGGAGGCCGCGGCGATCGGCGGCGGCGGGGCGGAGAAGTTCCTCGACGAGCTGCTGGTCTGGCGCGAGATGGCCTACGCCTTCTGCAGATTCGTCCCCGATCACAAAACCCTCGCGGCGATTCCCGGCTGGGCGCGCGAGAGTCTGGCCGCCGCGGAGCTCGACCGGCGCGACGCCCTCTACAGCTGGGAGGAGATGGCGCGCGGTCGCACCGCCGAACCGCTGTGGAATGCAGCGCAATGGTCGCTCCTGCGCCACGGAGAGCTGCACAACAACCTGCGCATGACCTGGGGCAAGGAGGTGCTGCGCTGGACGCCGGATGCCGCCACGGCGCTCGACCGGCTGATCGACCTCAACCACCGCTACGCGCTCGACGGCCGCGACCCGAACAGCTATGGCGGCATCCTGTGGTGCCTGGGCGGGTTCGACCGGCCGTTCGATCCGCCGCAGCCGGTGTTCGGCCGGGTCCGCCCCCGGACCGCCGCGCAGCACGCCGGGCGGCTCGACGTGGCGGCCTTGACCCGTTCGGCCGCCGCCCCTGCGGCCGACGCGCCGGCGGTGGCGGTGATCGGCGGCGGCATCGCCGGCCTCGCCTGTGCCCGCACGCTTGCCGACCACGGTTGGCCGGTCACCGTGTTCGACAAGGGCCGCGGCCCCGGCGGGCGGATGTCGACCCGGCGCACCGACGCCGGCCGGTTCGACCACGGCGCCCAGTGCTTCTCCGCCGACGATGCCCGGTTCCGCCGTTTCGTCGACAGCTGGGTCGAAGCCGGCGTCGCGGCCCCCTGGGAGGGCCGGATCGTCAGACTGGGGTCCGACGGGCTCGAGGACACCCGGCCGCACGACCGGTTCGTCGGCACGCCCGGGATGATCGCCGTCCTGAAGCACCTGACGGCCGATCTCGACATCCGCTTCGGCACGCGCGTCGGTGCCCTTGCCCGCCGCGACGGCGCATGGGTGCTCGCCGACGAGAACGGTGCCGACCTCGGCCGGTTCGGTGCCGTCGTGGTCGCAGTGCCGGCGCCACAGGCAGAACCGCTGCTGCGACCGAACAACGCCGCGCTGGCCGACCGGGCCGCGGCGGCGGTCATGGCGCCGTGCTGGGCCGTGATGGCGGCCTTCGAGCGGCCGCCGGCAGAGGACTTCGCGGGGGCGTTCTGCGCCGTCGACGCCGACCGGCCAGCCGGCGCGCTGGCCTGGATCGGCCGGAACGGCACCAAGCCGGGGCGCGAAAACGAGACCTGGGTGCTGCACGCGTCGCCGGCCTGGAGCCGCGCGCACCTGGAGGAGCCCGCGGATCACGTTGCGGGTGCCCTGTTGGCGGCGTTCGGCGATGCGCTGGCGGCGATCGGCCGGCCGCGCCCGTCGACACCGGCATTCGTCGCGGCGCACCGCTGGCGCTACGCTCGGGCGGAGGGCCCATATGACGGCACGGACGCCCGGCTCGGCGCCGACGGCACGCTGGCGCTGTGCGGCGACTGGCTGCGCGGGGCCAAGATCCAGGACGCCTGGCTGAGCGGCGTGGCCGCGGCGGGGCGGTTGCTCGGACGGGCCGCCCCGGCGACCGCGCCCGCTCCGGACGCGACCGATACCCTTCCGCTTTTCCGTTAGGGCGCGAGCAGAAGTTCACTCAAAAGTAACTCCCCCTCCACTAGGGGCTATTCGCAACCGCCCATGCCGGCGGTCACGGCCCGGTTGCGTCGCAGCGTGGAGGATCGAGAGCGTTGACGGACTTGCCGCCATCCAAAGCCCCATCGCCCGATGCGCCGGCGGCGGACGCGGCGGTGATCCGCTCCGCCCTCGACGCGGTGGCCGCGGCATTGGTAATCGTCGACGCGCGCCGCCGGATCGTGCGGGCCAACCCGGCCGCCGCCCGGCTGCTGAGGCGGCGACCGCAGACATTGGACGGGCAGCCCGCGGCGGACCTGGCGGGGCCGTCCGAAGCCGCCCGTCTCGACCGCCTGATCGACCGCTGCATCGCCCGGCGCCGGGGCGGCAGGTTCGGTCTGAAGCTGACCGGCGGCGACGGCACGCCGCTGGAGATCGCGGCCGACGCGACGGTGTTCGAGGCCCCGTCCGGGGCCGGCGCACATCTCGCGGTCAGCCTGACCGACATCGGCCCCCGGCGCCGGATGGAGGCGGAGTGGCGCTCCGCGGGCGAACGCGCCAGCCGGGCCAGCCGGGCGAAGACCGCCTTCCTCGCCAATGTCAGCCACGAACTGAGGACGCCGCTGAACGCCATCCTCGGCTTCACCGACATCCTGCGACTGGAACTGTTCGGTCCTTTGGGCACGGACCGCTACCGCGGGTATGCCCGGGATATCCACGACAGCGCGGCGCATCTCCTGGCCCTGGTCGACGACCTGCTGGATCTCTCCAAGATCGAGGCGGGCGCCACCGTGCTGGACGAGGCGACGGTCGACGTGCCGATCCTGCTGGGCGACGTGGCGCGCATGCTGGAAGGTCAGGCCGCGGCCCGCGGAATCGTCCTGGAGCACGAGACCCAGGACGGCCTGCCGCCAGTCCGCGCCGACCGGCGAATGCTGCGCCAGGTGCTGCTCAACCTGCTGGGCAATGCGATCAAGTACTCCGATGCGGAGGAGCGGGTCGGGCTGTCCGCCCTGCGGCTGGCTGACGGAGGATTGGCGATCGTCGTCTCCGATACCGGCATCGGCATCGCCGTGGCCGACCAGGAGCGGGCGCTCAGACCCTACGGCCGGATCGGCCCCAGGCTCGACAGCCGAGGCGCGGGGCTGGGCCTGCCGCTGGCAAAGGCTCTGATCGAGCGGCATGGCGGGCGGCTGTTCCTCAACAGCGACGTGGGCGCCGGAACGTCGATCTTCGTCACCCTGCCGGCGGACCGGGTGATCGATACGGGGGACGATCCGCTGCGGACCTTCACCGAGCCGCAGCCGATGCTTCAGGCGGTCGGCGGGCTGACCGTGGCGCGCTTCGTCGGCCGGGAGATGGACGAGATCGAATCGCTGAAGGCCGAAGACCTGGACCGGCTGCCCGTCGGGGCGATCAAGCTCGACGCCACCGGACGGGTGCTGAGCTACAACGCGACCGAATCGCGCTTCTCCGGCCTGTCGCCTCGCGCCGTCCTCGGCCGCGACTTCTTCCGCGACATCGCGCCTTGCACCGCCGGCAGCGTGTTCGAGCAGACGTTCCGCGACGGGATGGCCCGGGGCAAGCTGGATGCGCTCCTGGAATACGTCTTCAGCTTCCCGGGCCGCCCGATGCGGGTGGCCGTCCACATGCGCACCGGCCGGGAGCCGGGGGTCGCGTGGCTGTTCGTGCGGTGGATCTGAGGCGGCGGAGCCAGGTGGGGTCGGTCGACAGCCGCAGGGGCCGCGCCCCGGCCCCCTTACCCTGCCCGCACCTCCACCGCGACCTCCATCGACTGGAAGGCTTCGGCCGGCCCGAAATAGCTGCCGGTGAGCGGTTGCGCCTGGCTAGGGTCGCGGGCGACGGCGACGCGGATCAGGTTGGGGCCGCCGATCAGGCCGTTGGTCGGATCGAACTCGATCCAGCCGGCGCCCGGAAGGTAGAGGCTGACCCAGGCATGGGTGTCGCCGGCGCCGACCACCGTCTCCGCCGCGCCGTCGAGCGCCGGATCGTAGAGATAGCCGCTGACGAATCGCGCCGCGAAGCCGAGCGACCGCGCCGCCTCCATCATCAGCAGCGCCATGTCGCGGCAGGTGCCGCTGCCCAGGGCCAGGGTCTCCGCCGGCGCACGCGTGCCGACGGCATAGCGCCTCTCGTAGCGGATCTCCGCGTTGATCGCCCGGGTCATGGCGCCCAGGATGCCCATGGTGTCGGGCGCGCCGCCGATCGTCGGCGCCTCGGTCACGAATTGCCGGGCCCAGCGGTCGACGGCATGGTCGGGATCGGGGAGATGGCGTTCGATCGTCCGGCCGATGTCCGGGATCTCCTCGGTCGGGTAGCTGAACGGATAAGTACGCGCGTAGTCCTCGACCGGATAGTCGACGTCGACGCTGCCGTAGTGGTTCACGGCGATGGTGCTCTCGAACACCAGGCGATCGGCGCTGTCCTCGAAGCTGGCGATCGCGATCGAGTTCCCGAACACGTCGTGAATCCAGCGGATCGACGCCTGCGGTTCGATCACGAGGCCGGTCGACAGGAGCCGGAGATCGTGGCTGTCGCGCGGCCGGAACATCAACCGGTGCGGACCGAAGACGACCGGCCGGTCATAGTGATAGGTCGTGGTGTGGCGGACGGTCAGGTGCTGCATGGCGGTCGGGCCTCGTGCAGGACATCCGCCGCCGGGCGGCGGGGAAGTGAGCGACGACGGCAACCACCCGGCGGCCTGCCGCGAATCAGGCCTCCTGTGACGCCCGACCCTCGCGTTCCGGCTGGGGTACGGCGATCGCGTGGAAGCCGCAGTCGACATAGTGCACTTCGCCGGTGACGCCACCGGACAGGTCCGACAGCAGATAGAGCCCAGCCCCGCCGACATCGTCCAGCCCGACATTGCGGCGCAGCGGCGCGTTAAGCTGGTTGTACTTGTAGACGTAGCGCGCGGCGCCGATCGCGCTGCCGGCGATCGTCCGCATCGGGCCGGCCGACAGGGCGTTGACGCGGATGCCGTCGGGCCCGAGATCGGCGGCGAGATAGCGCACGCTCGCCTCCAGCGCGGCCTTGGCGACGCCCATCACATTGTAGTTCGGCACCACCCGCTCGGCCCCCAGATAGGTCAGGGTCAGCAGGCTGCCGCCGTTCTTCATCAGCGGCGCGGCGCGCTGCGCCACGGCGGTGAAGGAGTAGCAGCTGACCTGCATCGTCCTGGCGAAGTTCTCCGGCGTCGTGTCGACGTAGCGGCCCTTCAGCTCTTCCTTGTCGGAGTAGGCGACACAGTGCACGGCGAAGTCGAGACCACCCCACGCTTCCTCGATCTTGTCGAAGGCGCGATCGAGCCGTCCCGGCTCGGCCACGTCGCATTCGATGACCATGCCCGAGCCGAGTTGGCCCGCCAGCGGCTCGACCCGCTTGCGGAACGCCTCGCCCTGGAAGGTGAAGGCGAGCTCCGCCCCCTCGGCCGCCAGCTTCTGCGCAATGCCCCAGGCGATCGAATGGTTGTTCGCCACGCCCATCACGAGGCCGCGCTTGCCGGCCATCAGTCCGCTGTTTTCCTTCATCGACCATTCCTGCGTCGGGGGTGCGGGGGGTGCGGTCCGCCCGGCCGGGGGCGCCGCCTCGCGATCGCGCGGCACGGCGCCGTCGCCTAACCGTCGTACCGGCCGAACACCAAGGTCGCGTTGGTGCCGCCGAAGCCGAAGCTGTTGGACATGACGCAGTCGAGCGCGATGTCGTCGATCCGCTCCCGGGCGATCCGGTAGCCTTCGGCCGCCGGGTCCAGGGTCTCGATATTGGCCGAGGCGGCGACGAAACCGTGACGCATCATCAGAATGGAATAGATCGCCTCCTGCACCCCGGCGGCGCCGAGCGAATGACCGGTCAGCGACTTCGTCGAGCTGATCCACGGCCCCTCCTCGTCGGAGGCGTTGCCGAAGGTCTCGCGCACCGCTTCGAGCTCGCGGACGTCGCCGACCGGCGTCGAGGTGCCGTGGGCATTGATGTAGCCGACCGGCCGGTCGACCGTCGCCAGCGCCTGGCGCATGCAGCGGACCGCGCCCTCGCCCGAAGGCTGGACCATGTCGTAGCCGTCGGAGGTCGCTCCGTAGCCGGTCAGCTCGCAGTAGATCCTGGCGCCGCGCGCCTTGGCGTGCTCCAGCTCCTCCAGGACCACGACGCCGCCGCCGCCGGCGATCACGAAGCCGTCGCGGTCCTTGTCGAAGGCACGGCTCGCCCGCGTCGGCTCGTCGTTGTATTTCGAGCTGAGCGCCCCCATCGCGTCGAACAGGACGGAGAGGGTCCAGTGCAGTTCCTCCCCGCCGCCGGCGAAGACGATGTCCTGCTTGCCCCACTGGATCATCTCGGCGCCGTTGCCGATGCAGTGCGCGCTGGTCGAGCAGGCCGAGGAGATCGAGTAATTGACGCCCTTGATTCCGAAATGGGTCGACAGGGTCGCCGAATTGGTCGACGACATGGTGCGCGGCACCATGTAGGGCCCGACCCGGCGCGGTCCCTTCTCCCGCGCGATGTCCGCGGCCTGCACCAGATTCGAGGTCGAGGGACCGCCGGACCCCATGATCAGCCCGCTGCGCTCGTTGCTGACCTCGTCGGGCTCCAGGCCGGCATCCTCGATCGCCTGGCGCATGGCGATGTAGTTGTAGGCGGCGCCTTCGCCCATGAACCGCTTCAGCTTGCGGTCGACATGGTCGTCGGTGTTGAGCTTGACGGTTCCGTGAACCTGGCTCCTGAAGCCGAGATCCCGGTATTCCTCGGCGAAGACGATGCCGGATCGGCCGTGACGCAGGCTGTCTGCGACCTCGTTCTGGTCGTTGCCGATGCTGCTGACGATGCCGATGCCGGTGACGACGACGCGGCGCATGTCGGGCTCCGTTGTCAGTCGATCGCTCGTGAAGGGCCGATCGTTCATGAGGGACCCGCCGCCAGAAGGGCCGGCGAGCCGCGGGATGTCGAAGCGGGCGCGCCCGGAATGCCTGTCAGAACTGGTCGGTCGACGTGAACAGGCCGACCCGGAGGTCCTTGGCCTCGTAGATCACCTTGCCGTCGACCGCCATGGTCCCGTCGGCGATGCCGAGCACGAGCTGGCGGTTGATCACGCGTTTGATGTCCAGATGATAGCGCACCTGCTGTGCCGTCGGCAGGACCTGGCCGGTGAACTTCACCTCGCCGACCGACAACGCCCGGCCCCGGCCAGGCGCTCCCGTCCAGCCGAGATAGAAGCCCAGAAGCTGCCACAGCGCGTCGAGCCCAAGGCAGCCCGGCATGACCGGGTCGCCTTCGAAATGGCAGGCGAAGAACCACAGATCGGGCCGTATGTCGAATTCCGCAACCGCCTCGCCCTTGCCATAGGCGCCGCCCGTGTCCGCGATCGTCGGGATCCGGTCGAACATCAGCATCGGCGGGAGCGGCAGTCGGGCATTGCCCGGGCCGAACAGCGCGCCATGTGCACAGGCGATCAGGTCGTCGTAGCTGTAGCTGGCCTTTCCGGTCACCCTGGCCCTACCCGGCGTGGTTCGTCATTGCCCGGGGAATGTAACGGATTTCAAGAGCCGTACAAGGTTTCTCCCGCCTTGTTTCTCTGACCTTGCCGGCGACGGTGCCGACAGTGGCGGCCCGCGATCGGATGCCGCGACGCGGCCGCGGGAAGCGACGGCTCCCGTCAGCCGCGAGGCGGCAGGTGCGATGAGACAGGGACGACGAGACGGGTACGACGAGACGGGTACGACGAGCCTGGTATGACAGGACCGGTACGACAGGCGGGCAGCGCCACCACCCCGCGACGGCAACCGCGGGCCGACACCCCCTTCGGGAGCCGTGCGAAGGCAGACCGGAGCTTGGCGGGCCGGTACGAGAGAGAGGAATGGCCCCAGGCAAGGGCGGTCGGGGCGCGGCACCGGCCCTTCGCCGCAAGCACACCAGCCAAGCGGCGATCGGGGTCGCCCGCCCCGTGCCGAAGCAGGACCGGCTTGGGGCCGGCCGGCGACCCGTTCGCGGTTCAGTGGGTCCGACCGGCGCCGTGGACCATCTGCTCCTCCAGGATCGCGTCGCCGGCCACCGCCAGGAGATGGGCCGTCAACGCGAAGCCCCGGATCTCCGCCTCATGCTGCAGTTGCAGCAGGCATTCCCGCAGGCCCTGTGCCGCGACGTACTGATCGCGCGGCGACGCCGCGACCTCATGGCTTTCGAGATCGAGTGTCTTGCTTCTCATCCCCGTCCGCTCCTGGGCGACCGGTCGGGCCGGCTGTGCCGGATTCCGCCGCTGCGCCATCCCCCACGCGGCCGATCCCCACGACCGGCTGCCTCGGATTTCGTTATGACCCCGGCAAGCCGATCCGTCAGCCTGTCGGTTCTGACAGGTTGCCGACAGGACCCACCGCCGCCCGGGCCGTCGTGGGGGATCGGGACGGCGGCAGCGAGTCGGCGGCAACGATCAGCCGGTCAGATCGCCCGCCTGGAGCAGCAGCGCGATCGCCTGCGAGCGCCGACTGACGCCGAGCTTTCGCTTCACGTTCTCGACGTGGAAGGTCACGGTCCGCTCGCGGATGCCCAGGATGCGCGCGACCTCCCAGGCGGTCTTGCCCCGCGCTAGCCAGAACATGCATTCGCGCTCCCGCGGGGTCAGGTCGGGCGTCTGTTGCCGCGCCGGCCGGCCATGCAGCTCGGCCAGGCGCAGCGCCTCGGCCGCCATGTAGAGATGGCTTGCCGCCAGCTGGAGGCTGGCGGAGCCGAGCCTCAGCCGGTCGACCACCGCCGCCATGCCCGCATCGGAGAACAGCAGCAGCATCGCCTTCAGTCCCTCGGGCCCATGCACCGGAGCGAGCGCGGCGGCCCGGCCGTCGGAGAGCCGCACCGGGCGCGGCCGTGCCGCCGCCAGCGCGCCACCCAGGGCGTCCGCCTCGGGCAGGGCCGCGCTGCCATGCGTCGAAGCCGCGTCCGGGGCGTCGGTAAGGACGGTATCCTCCAGGAAATAGGGGCAGCAGTCCCGGCGCGCGGCGCAGTAGATGAAGCCGTTGAAGCCGCAGCTCCGGGCGAACCGTCCGGTCAGCCGGGTCAACGCCGCACTGTCCGGCGCGCGCCGGCAGCCTTCCACGAACGCCAGGGCGATCTCGGCGAGGCCGACGATGATGGCGGTCTCCTGGCCGGTCAGCGGCGGCGCCCGCCATTCCAGACCGGGTTCGCCGCATTGATTGCGGCGCTGCCCCGACCGGGCGCCGGCCGACGGCGCCGACGGCCGGTTCTCCCCACCGTCGCCGGCGGGGGCGGCAAGCGACTGGCCAACGGGCAGTGGTCCCATTGTTCCCCGCCCGCGGCGCTGCGACAGGGGATCACCGGCTCTCGACATGTCCATGACGCCTCCGATAGGCGCGACCCGGCGTCCCGGGCGTGGGGGGAACCCGAGGCACCCGCATTGCCCGTGCCCCGGCATCGGGTGAGATTAGAGGGCACCTCGAATGGTATTCAACCGCTTTGCGAGGGCTGGCATATGCCATGAGAGGACACCGGCCGCCGCGATCCATGCGATCTCATTGAAGCCGAGGGGTTTTCGCGCTACGGTCGGGTGACACCGTCGTCGAAACCCACTATATGACCCTCATGAGCCGACAGCGCGCCTACACCCGTACCCTGGACCTCTTGCAGACCGCCGGCCTCAGGCCGACCCGGCAGCGGCTGGCGCTCGGGCGACTGCTGTTCGACGGCCCGGACCGGCACGTCACGGCGGAACAGCTGCACGCCGAGGCCCGGGACGATCGGATCAGCGTCTCGCTGGCCACGGTCTACAACACCCTCAATCAGCTCACCGCCGCCGGACTGCTGCGCGAAGTGGTGGTGGAGCCGGGACGGTCCATCTTCGACACGAACACCAGCGCCCACCACCATTTCTATCATGAGTGCACGGGTGAGCTTCGGGACATTCCCGGGGACCAACTGGTCGTCGCCAATCTGCCGCCGCCGCCGCCGGGAGCCAAGGTGGCGCGGGTCGACGTGGTTGTGCGCCTGACCGACGCCGATTGAACCGAGCGTGGTGACGGGGGGCTTGGCGGCACAGGTAGAGCCAGGGGCAAGACGGCCAGAGCCGAGCGACGCGGCGCCCGGCGTCGCCTCAGACAGGCGGCGCATTCTTTTGAATCATTCTAGACTATTGACTTCGCCGTTGAGATCGCATATCAGCAATGCGCGAACGGCAGCATCCCCCGTCTCTCCGCCCTTGGCGCCTCGATAAGGGGCGGACCGGGCGATCCGGTCGCGGCCCACCGCCAAGCTCGGCGGTCCGCCGGCGGCGGCAGCGAGACGGGGAAGCACCGGCCGCGACACACTTTCCAGCGGGAGATGCGACCGATGCCTGACCTCAAGGGCAGCAAGACCGAGAAGAACCTGAAGGATGCGTTCGCCGGCGAGAGCATGGCCAACCGCCGCTACCTCTACTTCGCCCAGAAGGCGGACGTCGAGGGCGAGAACGACGTGGCCGCGGTGTTCCGCTCCACGGCCGAGGGCGAGACCGGCCATGCCCATGGCCACCTGGAGTTCCTCGAGGCGGTCGGCGATCCGGCCACCGGCGAGCCGATCGGCGACACCGGCCTGAACCTGAAGGCGGCCATCGCGGGCGAGACGCACGAGTACACCGACATGTATCCGGGCATGGCCCGCACCGCGCGCGAAGAGGGCTTCGACGAGATCGCCGACTGGTTCGAGACCCTGGCGAAGGCGGAGAAGTCCCACGCCGGCCGCTTCCAGAAGGCCCTGGACGCGATGGCCTGAGCGGTCGTCGGGTTGGACGCCGGGAAGAGGCCGGGAAGCACCGGCTCTCCCCGGCGTCCGCCGGTTTCGGCCGTCCGGCCGATGGCGATCGACGGTGCGCGACCTGGCGCCCGCCGCACCGTTGCCCTTGATCCGCGTCAGGCTCCACGGAGGTGGAGATGAGGCGGCTCGCAGGGCAGCGGCTGGGCGACGGGTGCCGGCGCGCCGGAACGACCGCCCGGCCGGCCGATTTCTCCTGCGCCCCCGAACCAGCGAGCGATCCATGCGCGAAGGCAGTCTCGACGCGCCGATGCGTCACCCCATTGCGTGGCAGGACCCCGACTTCTACGACGAGCAGAAGCTCGACGAGGAACTGCGGCGCGTGTTCGACATCTGCCACGGCTGCCGCCGCTGCTTCAATCTGTGCGACAGCTTTCCCCGGCTGTTCGACCTGATCGACGACAGCGAAAGCGGCGAACTCGACACGGTCGACAGCAAGGACTTCGAGCCGGTCGTGGAGGCCTGCACCCTCTGCGACATGTGCTTCATGACCAAGTGCCCCTACGTCCCGCCGCACGAATTCAACCTCGACTTCCCACACCTGATGCTGCGCTACCGCATCGTGGAGAAGCAGAAGGGCAAGGCGGCCGACGGCATGGTCGTCCAGCTCACCGAGACCGACCGGAACGGCAACCTCGCCCGCTTCGCGGCGCCGATCGCCAACTGGGCGTCGAGCGAGACGAACAAGGCGACGCGGCCGCTCCTGGAATCGCTCACCGGCGTCCACCGGGAGGCGCGCCTGCCCAAGTACAGTGGCCTGACCTTCACGGTCCGCTCGGCGCAGGAGCCGGCGGCCGTCAACGAGGCGGCGCCGGCTTATGGGCGCAAGGCGGTGCTCTACGCCACCTGCTTCGTCAACTACAACAACCCCGAGATCGGCATCGCCGCCCGCAAGGTCCTGGCGCACAACGGCGTCGAGTCCGAGGTGGTCTATCCGCGCTGCTGCGGCATGCCCCAGCTCGAGCAGGGCAACATCGAGAAGGTCGCCGAGGCCGCCAGGTCGGTGGCTGAGGACCTGGAGCCCTGGATCGACAAGGGCTACGACGTGATCGCCCTGGTCCCCAGCTGCGCCCTGATGCTGAAGTTCGAGTGGCCGCTGATCCTGCCGGAGAATGAAACGGTCAGGAAGCTGTCGGCGGCGACCCGCGACGTGTCCGAGTATCTGGTCGGCATCGCCAAGACCGAAGGGCTGGCCGAGGGGCTGGCGCCGCTGGGCGACAACGTCACGCTCCACGTCGCGTGTCATGCCCGGGCTCAGAACATCGGCCAGAAGGCGGCGGAGATGCTGCGCCTGATCCCGGATACCAAGGTCGCGGTGGTCGAGCGCTGCTCCGGCCATGGCGGCAGCTGGGGCGTGATGAAGGAGAATTTCGAGGTCGCGCTCAAGGTCGGCAAGCCGGTGATGCGCCAGGGGCTGGAGAACGTCACCGAGAAGGGCCACGGCCACGTGGTGTCGGAATGCCCGCTGGCGGCCGACCATATCCTCCAGGGGATGGAGCGGATGGCCGCCGAGAAGGGCGTCGACCGCAAGACCCTGCCCGCGACCTCCGAACACCCGATCGAACTGATGGCCCGCGCCTGGGGCCTCTGATCCACCCGGCACCGGCTCCCATACGCTTCCCATCATCCGGACCCGAGCGACACCCATGCCCGCAAAGACCGAGATCACCCGCGACGACATCATGGACATGGCGGACTACGGCAAGATCCGCGCCGAGCGCCGGCGCGAGATCCTGCCGGCGAAGAAGCTCCGCCGCGTCCCCGTCGGCCCCTACGCCACCTTCTATTTCGAGAGCTATGACTCGATGTGGCTGCAGGTCCACGAGATGCTGTTCATCGAGAAGGGCGGAGAGGAGCAGATCGAGGACGAGCTGAGCGCCTACAACCCGCTGATCCCCAAGGGCAAGGAGCTGGTCGCCACGGTCATGTTCGAGATCGACGACCCGGTCCGGCGCAAGGCGGTGCTGGGCAAGCTGGGCGGCGTCGAGGAGACGATGACCCTCGACATCGGCGGCGACAAGGTGACAGGGGTGCCGGAAGCCGACGTCGACCGGACCACCGCCGAGGGCAAGGCGAGTTCGGTCCAGTTCGTCCATTTCCCGCTGAGCGACGCCCAGGTCGATGCGTTCAAGACGCCGGGGACCCGGGTGGTGGTGGCGATCGAGCATCCCGACTACCAGCACATGGCCGGCCTCTCCGACGACAGCCGGGAGGAACTGGCGAAGGATCTCTGACCGTCCCGGCCGGCCCCCGTCCCGAAGAAGCGTCGCCCGGCGCCCTCTTCAGCGGTCGGGCGACAAGGCTTGGTCGGGATCGACCACGGAAAACGGGAACGGCCCGACATCCGTGACCATGACGAAATCGCCCCAGCGCAGGCGGGTCCGCGCGTCCAGGACGCGATAGACGGCGCTGCACAGGTCGAGAGGCCGCCCGTCCACCGGCCACGCCTCGCACAGCAGTTGGTCGTCGATTCGCCCGCTGCCCCGCGGCGGATTGGGCGGGCCCACCTGGATCGGATGGCCCTCGTGCACCACCTCGCCCTGGGGCGAGCGGGTTTGCCGCCAGAGCGTCTCGGCATGCCAGAAGTCGCGCCCCTCGATCGCCGCGCCGAACAGGACATCGACGGTTTCCTCCGGCCCCAACCGGCTGCCACCGTGCAGCGACAGATAGCCGCCCAGGCTTTCGGGCGCCCCCGCCGCCTCCAGGCCCCGGGCCAGACGCTCCTGGCTCAACGGGTCACGGAACGGATAGGTGAACACCGCCCAGGCCAAGTCGATATTGCGCCAGGTGTGGAAGCGAGGATTTACGAACCGCTCCGGACCCGTGGTCCAGGACATCGAGGGGCGGTCCAGATAGCTGTCCGCAAATAGACGGAAGGCCTCGCCCGCCTCGGCCCGCCGCCCTTCCAGCCCCAGGGTAGCGGCCAGGATCCCGGCATAGGCACCGCCGCCGTCCGGAGCTTCGGCAACGGCGCGTTCGAGCGCGGCGATCGCGTCGCCGGTGCGGCCTGCCTCGAAATCGGCGAGGCCGATCAGGAAATGCGCCTGCGCCGGCGTCACCGGATCGCGGCGGAGCACCTGTTCCGCGAGGCGCCGCCCCTCCGCAGGATCGCCGGCATAGATCGTGGCCTCGGCCAGGACCTGCATCGCCTCGACATCGTTGGGCCGGAGGGCGGAGGCGACCTCTGCCGCGGCGAGTGCCCGTTCATGCTGGTGCTTGCGCAGCGCAAGGCGCGAGCGGACGATCTCCTGGTCCGCATCGGGCCGGGGCCCCACCTCGTCGACCAGCGCCCAGGCCTCGGCCAGGGCGGCCGTCCAATGGATGTCCATGGCATCGGCAAAGGCCTGCTCTTCAATGCCGGCCCGCATGAACGCCTTGGCGAGCGCGCTGCGCGCGGCGGCGTAGTCGGCGTCGAGATCGATCGCCCGACGAAATGCCTCGGCAGCGGCGGCGTTGTCCGCCGGGGCGCCTCGCCGATAGAGGGCCAAACCGCGCAGATAGGCATCATGGGCCGCGGCATCCTGCGTCTCCCGCGCGTCGAGCCTCTCCGCTATGCCCGGTGAGAGTTCCATCGCCAGCTCCGCCGCGATCCGCGTGGCGATGTCGTCCTGCAAATCGAAGACGCGGTCGGTGACACCGTCGTACCGCTCGGCCCAGACGAGGCCGCCCGTCGTGGCGTCGATCAGCTGTGCATTGATCCTGAGCCGGGTGTCGTCGCGCCGGACGCTGCCCTTCAGCACATAGCGGACGCCCAGCGTCTCGGCGATCTCGCGAACCTCCTCGACCCGTTGATCGACCGCGAAGGAGGACTGGCGCGAGATCACCAGGAGATCCTGCAGCTTGGAGAGGTCCGTGATCAGGTCTTCCGTGATCCCATCGGCGAAGTATCGCTGGCCCGACTCTTCGCCGAGCGTGTCGAATGGCAGGACGACGATCGAGGGTCCTTCGGGCAGCGGATGAGCGAGCCGCTCGGACCTCACCGGCGCGGCCACCCGTCCCTGCGTGTGCAGCCACACGGCAGTGCCGGCGAGCGCAACCAAGACAGCGAAGAGGACCGCACCCGCGCGCACCGATTGCCCCGAGACCCTCCGCCAGCGGGGGTGGGCGGCCCCCGGCGGCGCCAGATCGGCGATATAGACCCGTACTGGAGCGGCGATGTTCTTCAGGCGCCGCCGCCCCCCATCTCGGAATGAGATCGGCAGCTTGCCGCGGACCTCCTGATAGGCCTTTTCCGACAGGCACAGACCGCCGGCCGGCGCCAGGGGCTCGAGCCGTGCCGCCAGGTTCACGCCGTCGCCGAACACGTCGCCGTCATGCTCGATGATGTCGCCGACATTGATGCCGATCCGATAGGTGAACAGACCCGACCCGGGTGCCGTATGGTCAAGGTCGGCAACGGCCTGCTGGAATGCGGTGGCGAAGGCGACGGCGTCGACGACGCTGACGAAGTCGGTCAGCATGCCGTCGCCCATCGGCTTCACAAGCCGGCCGCCGTGGCGCGACAGCAGCGGCTCCAGGATGGCATGGCGGATATGATTCAGCCGCGCGAAGGTGGCGCCTTCGTCGGCCGCCATCAGGCGGGTGTAGCCCACGATGTCGGCGAACAGGATGGCCGACAACCGGCGGCCCGTGGCCTCGCTAGCCATCGTTGCCCCCGGCCGGCGCCAACTGGCCGCGCCTCAGTTGCCCGGATCCGTGGCGGCCATCCACTGCGCATAGCGCGGCGCGATCCGCTCGACATTGGCCGACCACCAGTCGGGATCGGCCAACACCGTCCGGTGGAGGACCTCCGCCCGGTCTGGCATGTGGGGCATGACATTGCTGCCGTTGTGAAACCACGGTTCGTTCGCGCGATGATGTCCAGCGCCGAACGCCGCATCGGGCCGTAGGGAATCCACCGTGCCTGCTCGGCCTGCGCCTCCGCGGTGGTGGCGTGTCGCAGGAAATCGACCGCAGCCGCCCGGTTCGGGGATCCCTTCACCACGGCGAACCACTCTTCCTCCAGGACCTGCCCGTCCCAGAGAATGCGAAAGTCGTTGGCCTCGGTCAGGATCGCCTCGCTGACCCGCCCATTGTAGCCGGTCGACAGCGCCACCTCGCCCGAGGCCACCAATTCCAAGGCCTCTTCGCCCGACGACCAGAACACGGCGTGCCCGGCGATTTCATCGAGCTTGGCAAAGGCCCGGTCGAGGCCCGCCTCGGTGTCGAGCACCGCATACACCTCGTCGGGGGCGACGCCGTCGGCGACCAGCGCCATCTCAAGGATCGACTGGGGAAAAGCCGCGAGGCCGCGCTTGCCGGGCACTGCCCCGACGTCGAAGAACTGTGCAATCGACGTGACGCCGCTGGTCTCGAAGGTCCGCTCGCTGCCGAAGACTACCCAGGACCAGATGATGTTCGGAGCGACGCAGGCGTTCGGACGATCGACCACCAGGTCTTCGGCTGCCGGCGTGCCGTCCGGGGCCGCAGCCACGAGATCGGCGGGCAGTTCTTCGAACAATCCATCGCGGCAGCCGCGCCGCGCCTCGTGCGCAAAGATGTCGACGATGTCCCACGAGACCGCGTCCGCCGTCACTTGGGCCCGAATCTCCGCCAGCCCACCATTGTAGTTGACCCAGTCGATCTCGTTACCGGTAGCCGCCTCCCACGGGGCACCATAGGCCCGCTGCTGGCTCTCCGCATAGACGCCGCCCCAGGTCACGACCGTCAGGTCCTCGGCGCCGTCGGCGTCCGTCCCGCCAGCAAGCAGCGCAAGGACACCAGCCAGCCCGACGAACGTGATCCGCATCCCACCGGTCGACAGCATGGTTGGCTTCATGGCGAGTCCGCTCTGTTGCTGGCCTCGACGATGTCACGATACTCCCGCCGCCGTGAGGGATCAAAGCCGTTCGGGCCCCCGTTGCGATGGGAGGCCGCGCTTCCTCTCCGCCCGCAGCGGAGCGCCCGCATTGGGGAAAGACGCCGGCCCCTACGCCCCCTCCCGCGCCCGGCGCTCATCATCGGCCAGGCCGGCAGCGCGGTTGGCGTGGTCGCTCTCGCGGGCGATCTCGCGCAGGCGCTCGGCCAGATCCGGCAGGTGCCGGCTCATCCGCTCGAACCGGTCGGCCTCCAGCACCAGGAGCTGACAGTCGGTCACGGTCACCACGGTGACCGAACGGGTATGGCCGCCGATCAGCGCCATCTCCCCGAAGAAGTCGCCGTCGGTCAGGCGGACCGGCCCGTGCGGCAGTTCCACCTCCACCGCCCCCTCGACGATGAACCAGAGCGCGTCCGGCCGCTCGCCGCGACGGATCACGACATAGCGGGCCGGCAGCGACCGCGGGATCAGGATCGAGGCGATCTGCGCCAGGGTCGACGGGTCCAGGTCGCGCAGCACCGGCACCTTGGCGAGCCGGCGGACGGTCAGGAAGAAGTCGCGCTTGCGGAGCTCTCGCGCAAAGCCGGCCGACAGGATCGCGGTCGGCAGGGCGAACACACCCACCCCGGCCATGGTGACCAGCGCGCCGAGCACCCGGCCCAGCGGCGTCACCGGAACCACGTCCCCGTAGCCGACGGTGGTGAGAGTCACGATCGCCCACCACAGCGCGGCCGGGATCGACGGGAACTGCTCCGGCTGGGCGCTGCCCTCAATCGTGTACATCAGCGATCCCGCCAGGATCGCCACCACCAGCATGACCAGCACCGCGCCCAGGATCGCCCGGCCCTCGCTGACCACGACCGCGCCGAGGGTGGCCAGCGCCGGCGAGTAGCGGGTGATCTTGAGGATCCGGATCAGCCGCAACAGCCGAAGGATGCGCAGATCGACCGGCACCAGGAAATGGAGCCAGAACGGCAGGATGGCGAGCAGGTCGATCACCGCCATCGGCGTCACCATCCAGCGCAGCCGGCCCTTGATCGGATGGTGGAAGTCCCGGTCCCGGTTCTCCACGCAGGACCACAGGCGCAGGACGTACTCGATCGTGAAGACGGTGACCGAGGCCGCCTCGAACAGGAAGAACGCCTGGCCGTGGCGCTCGGCCCAGCCGGGCACCGTCTCCAGCATCACGGCACCCGCATTGGCGACGATCAGCAGGACCAGGAAGCCGTCGACCAGACGATGCGGCCAGCCGTACTTGGCATGGCTGTCCAGCACCTCGTGGGTCCAAAGGCGCGGCGTCACCAGCGACGGGCCGGGCCGGGCCGTCATCGCAGGGCGGCAGCCGCGGTTCGGGTCGCGACCGGCAGGCTCATGACACCCGGCGGTCGTGTTCGCCGCCCCCCTTCGTCCGGCCCTCGGCGTCAGCGTCGCCGTCGGAACCTTCCGCCTCCGACTCGCCCCCGGCGACCACGATATTGCTCAGGGCCGCGTAGTCCTGCGCCCGGATCTGCCCCATGATGCGGTCGATCTCCTCGTCTGGAGCGCCGGCGGAGCGCAGCACGGCGTGCCCCAGCTGCAGGCTCGCCTCCAGCGCCTCCGGCACGATCACGGAGGCCCCGGCATGCATCAGGCCACGGCTGTGCTCGTGGTCGTGGGCCCGGGCGACGATGTGCAGGTCGGGGTAGTGATGACGGAGAACATGCACCACCCGCTCCGCCGCGCGCGGCTGGTCGATGGTGACGACGACCGCGCGCGCATGCTCGACCGCGGCGCGGCGCATCACGTCGGGCTGGGCGGCGTTGCCGAAGAAGACATTGAGGCCGCGTGCCCGCGCCGCATCGACCCGCCCGGTATCGAGGTCGAGCGCCACATAGGGCACCTCATGCTCGCCGAGCAGCCGCGCAACGGTCTGGCCGACCCGGCCGAAGCCCGCGATCACGACATGGTCGCGCAGGCCCTTGGCGTCCTGCTCCAGCGCCGCGGCCGCGGCCAGCCGATCGCCCTCCAGCCGAGCCTGCAGCCGTCGGCCGGCGGCCGCGAGGAACGGCGTGACGATCATGGTGGCCGCCACCACCACGACCAGCAGCTGACCCACCTCGCGTGCCACAACGCCCTCGTCGATGCCCAGACCCAGGATCACGAAGGCGAACTCGCCGCAGCCGGCGAGCAGCAGCCCGGCGCGCAGCGCGACCGGCAGGCTGAGCCGGAACGCCAGGCACAGCGCCCAGACCACCAGCCCCTTGAAGACCAGGATCGAGAGGACCAGCGCGACGATCAATCCCAGCCGGTCGATCACCAGCTGGGGGTCGATCATCATGCCGACCGTCATGAAGAAGAAGCCGAGCAGGATGCCGCGATAGGGCTCGATGTCCGCCTCGACCTGATGGCGGTATTCGGTTCCGGCCAGCATCAGCCCGGCGAGGAACGCGCCCAGCGCCATCGACAGCCCGAAGTGGTGCGTCGCCCAGCCGGTGCCGAGGGCGACCAGCAGCGCCAGCGCGGCGAACACCTCGCGATTGCCGGTCCGCGCCGCCAGCCGGAACACGGGCCTGAGCGCCAGCCGGCCGATCAGGACGATGACGCCAACCGCCGCGGCCGCCTTGATCACCGCGAGCCCCAGTGCCAGCGCCAGCCCGTCGCCTTCCATGCCCAGGAGCGGCACCAGCGCCAGGATCGGCGCCACGGCGATGTCCTGGAGCAGCAGGATCGAAAAGCCGACCCGGCCGATCCGCGCCAGCATGTCGCCCTGTTCGCTGAGCACCTGGAGCACCACGGCGGTGGAGCTGAGCGCCAGCGCGGCGCCGATCACCGTCGCCATCTCCGGCGAGACGCCGAATCCCCACCAGGCGACGAAGCCGATGCCGGCGCCGGACAGCACCACCTGCGCGGTGCCCAGGCCGAAAATGTGGTGGCGCATGGCGCGCAGCCGCTCGACCGACAGCTCCAGGCCGATCGTGAACAGCAGGAACACCACGCCGAATTCGGCCAGCACCGCGGTGCCCGGGCCCGACTCGACGACGCCCAGGCCGTAGGGTCCGATGATCGCGCCGGCCGCCAGGTAGCCCAGCACCGCCGACAGCCGCGCCCGCTGGAACAGCGGTACGATCAGCACCGCCGTCAGCAGCACGATGACAATGCTTTCGAGAACGTGGGCCTGTTGTTCCATGCCATGCAACCTAGCGCGGTTGGGCGGCGGACTGTACCGAGTTGTTGAGATCGCGCGCGTCCGGGACGGCCCGGCGAAGGAGGGGCGGGGAATCCCCGCCGCCCGACCCGCCGCCACAGGTCGACCGAAGCGTCGAATTCCTTTCGTGTTCGGGTCGCTTTGGCTATAGTTCCGGCCCCTGGCGGCGCGGGTCGCCGGGGCAGGCCGGCGCGACCGGCATCCCCCGATTCGCCACCGCCGACGCGCGGTCGGTCTTGTCACTCCGGAAGCGACCTTCGTAGATGAAGCTCACCATCGAACGCGCCGCGCTGCTGAAGTCCCTGGGGCACGTGCAGAGCGTTGTCGAACGGCGCACCACCATTCCGATCCTGTCGAACGTGCTGCTTAAGGCCGAAGGCGGCGTTCTGGGCATGACCGCGACCGACATGGACCTGGAGATCGTCGAATCGGTGCCGGCCGACGTCCAGACCGCGGGCGCGACGACGGCGCCGGCGCACACCCTCTACGACATCGTGCGCAAGCTGCCCGACGGCAGCCAGGTGGAGCTGGACTACGCCTCGGACTCGCAGTCGCTGACGATCCGCGCCGGCCGGTCGCGGTTCATGCTGGGCTGCCTGCCGGTGGAGGATTTCCCGTCCATGGCGGGCGGCGAGCTGCCGCATCGGTTCGAGCTGGCGGCCAACGAGCTGCGGGCGATGATCGAGCGGACCCGCTTCGCCATTTCGACCGAGGAGACGCGCTACTACCTCAACGGCATCTATCTGCACGCCGCCGGCGAGGGCCAGACTGCGGCGCTGCGCGCGGTGGCGACCGACGGCCACCGGCTGGCGCGGGTCGAGATGGCGCTGCCCCAAGGGGCCGAGGGTCTGCCCGGCGTGATCGTGCCGCGCAAGACGGTGGGAGAGATCTACAAGCTGATCGAAGAGAACGCGGAGCCGGTGACGATCGACCTGTCCGATGCCAAGATCCGGTTCGCCTTCGATTCCGTCACCCTGACCTCCAAGCTGATCGACGGCACCTTCCCCGACTATGAGCGGGTGATCCCGGCCGACAACGACCGGGTCCTGGAGGTCGAGGCCAAGGACTTCTCGGAGGCGGTGGACCGCGTCTCGACGATCTCCTCGGAGAAGAGCCGGGCGGTCAAACTCAGTCTCGCCGACGGCAGCCTGACCCTCTCGGTCAGCGCCGCCGACCAGGGCAGCGCGACCGAGGCGCTGGAGGTCGGCTACGACGCGGAAGCGATGGAAATCGGCTTCAACGCCCGCTATCTCATGGACATCACCGATCAGATCGAAGGCGCCAAGGCGCGGTTCCTGCTGGCCGACGCGGCGTCGCCGACGATCATCCGGGACAGCGAGGACGACAGCGCCCTCTATGTCCTGATGCCGATGCGCGTCTGAGCCCCGGGCGCGCGGATCCGGACGAGACGTGACGCACCTGGCACGGTTGCCCGACGACGCCGATCCCCGTCCCCCTGCCGCCCGCAGCCGCGGGTTGGGTGTGGTCCGGCTCGCCTTGACCGATTTCCGTTGCTACGCGAGGGCCGAGCTGACGGGCGACCGGCGCCCGGTGGTGCTGACCGGGCCCAACGGCGCCGGCAAGACCAACCTGCTGGAGGCGGTGTCGTTCCTGGCGCCCGGCCGCGGCCTGCGGCGCGCGACCCTGGCCGAGGTGACCCGGCTCGGCGCGGGTCCGGAGGCGCGCTGGGCGGTGGCGGCCAGACTGGAGACGCCGGACGGGGAGGTGCGGATCGGCACCGGCATCGACCCGGAGGCGGCACCGCCCGGCAGCCTGCGCCGGGCGGTCAGGATCGACGGTCAGCCGGCATCCCAGGCCGCCCTGGGGGAACATGCGGTGATCGTCTGGCTGACGCCCCAGATGGACCGGCTGTTCATCGAAGGCGCGTCGGGCCGGCGGCGCTTCCTGGACCGGCTGGTGTACGGCTTCCACCCCGACCACGCGGCCCGCCTCTCGGCGTACCAACAGGCGCTGCGCGAGCGGGCGCGGCTGCTCAAGGAGGGCCGCGGCGATGCCGCCTGGCTTGCCGCGCTGGAGGAGCAGATGGCCACCAACGGCGTGGCGGTCGCGGCCGCGAGGCGCGAGGTCGCCGACCGGCTGCGTACGGCGGCCGCGGCGACGACGCTGACCGACGGCCCGTTTCCGGCGGCCGAACTGGCGGTCGAGGGCACGTTGGAGGCGATGCTGGCCGACCGGCCGGCGCTGGCCTGCGAAGACGCCTTCCGCGAGCGCCTGGCGGCCACGCGGCGGCTCGATGCCTCTACCGGAGGGGCCTCCGAAGGCCCACATAGAAGCGATCTCGCGGTCCGTCACCGGGCCAAAGACATGCCGGCCGACCAGTGCTCGACCGGGGAACAGAAGGCGCTCCTGATCGGTATCGTGCTGGCCAATGCCCGGCTGCTTGCCGCCGACCGCGGTGCGCCGCCGCTCCTGCTGCTCGACGAGGTCGCCGCCCATCTCGACGAGCGACGCCGGACGGCGCTCTATGACGAGATCCTGGCGCTCGAGGCCCAGGCCTGGCTGACCGGAACCGATGCGGACCTCTTCGCGCCATTCGGCGACCGGGCGGCCCATTGGCGGGTCGAGGATGCCGAACTGACGCCCGGCTGAGACCGGGGCCGGGCGCCCTTCCCGTTTGCCACCGCCGGGCTTCGTCGCCCCGGCCCGGGCGGTGGCTCGATCACGTCGTCGCCAGGGGCCACGCTGGTTTGGAAAGAAGTCGAATGACCGAGACTCCCATGCCCACCCCCGCCACCGAGCCGTCCGTCTACGGCGCCGACTCGATCAAGGTCCTGCGCGGGCTGGAGGCCGTGCGCAAGCGCCCGGGCATGTATATCGGCGACACCGACGACGGCTCCGGCCTGCACCACATGATCTACGAGGTGGTCGACAACGCCATCGACGAGGCGCTGGCCGGCTGGTGCGATACCGTGACGGTGTCGCTCAACCCGGATGGTTCGGTGACGGTCGTCGACAACGGCCGCGGCATACCGGTGGACCTGCACAAGGAAGAGGGAGTCTCGGCGGCCGAGGTCATCATGACCCAGCTGCATGCCGGGGGTAAGTTCGACCAGAATTCCTACAAGGTCTCCGGCGGCCTGCACGGCGTCGGCGTCTCGGTGGTCAACGCCCTGTCGTCGTGGCTGGATCTGACGATCTGGCGCGACGGCCGCGAGTGGTTCATGCGCTTCGAGGACGGCGAGGCGGTGGAACGGCTGGCGGAACGCGGCGCGGCGCCGATGAAGGAGGACGGCACGCCGATCAGCGGCACGGCGATCACCTTCCTGCCGTCGCCGAAGATCTTCACGATGACCGAGTTCGATTTCGGCACCCTGGAGCACCGGCTGCGGGAGCTGGCCTTCCTCAACTCCGGCGTGACGCTTCTGGTCACCGACGACCGGGGCGTGGAACCGAAAAAGGTCCAGTTGCACTACGAGGGCGGGCTTTCGGCCTTCGTCGACTATCTCGACCGGTCGAAGCAGCCGCTGCACAAGCCGGCGATCACCCTGTCGGCCGAGCGCGAGGGCATCGTGGTCGAGGTCGCCATGCAGTGGACCGACGCCTATCACGAGACGATGCTCTGCTTCACCAACAACATCCCGCAGCGCGACGGGGGCACCCATCTCGCCGGCTTTCGCGGCGCGCTGACCCGGCAGATCAACGCCTATGCGTCCGAAAGCGGCCTCGCCAAGAAGGAGAAGGTGACGCTCAGCGGCGACGACGCGCGCGAGGGGCTGACCTGCGTCCTGTCGGTCAAGGTGCCGGACCCGAAGTTCTCCAGCCAGACCAAGGACAAGCTGGTCTCCTCGGAGGTCCGCCCGGCGGTCGAGAGCGTGGTCAACGAAGGCCTCGCCCAGTGGCTGGAGGAGCATCCGGCCGAGGCCAGGAAGCTGGTCCAGAAAGTGGTCGAGGCCGCCGCCGCGCGCGAGGCGGCGCGCAAGGCGCGCGAGCTGACGCGGCGCAAGAGCGCGCTCGACGTGGCGTCGCTGCCCGGCAAGCTGGCCGACTGCCAGAGCCGCGACCCGGCGGAGAGCGAGCTGTTCATCGTCGAGGGCGATTCGGCCGGCGGCTCCGCCAAGCAGGGCCGCGACCGGCGGTTCCAGGCGATCCTGCCCCTGCGCGGCAAGATCCTGAACGTCGAACGGGCGCGGGTCGACAAGATGCTGTCCTCGGCGGAGATCGGCACCCTGATCACGGCGCTCGGCACCGGCATCCGCGAAGATTTCGACATCTCGAAGATCCGCTACCACAAGATTATCATCATGACGGACGCGGACGTCGACGGCAGCCACATCCGCACGCTGCTGCTGACGTTCTTCTATCGCCAGATGGCGGAAATCATCGAGAAGGGCTACCTCTACATCGCCCAGCCGCCGCTCTACAAGGTCGTGCGCAACCGGTCGGAGGCGTACAAGAAGGACGACGCCGACATGGAGACCTATCTGGTCGACGAGGGCATCGACGGCGTCCTCTACGTCCAGGGCAACGGCGAGACGATCAGCGGCAACGACCTGCGCCAGCGGGTCCTGCAGTCGCGCGACGCCCGGATCTGGATCCAGCCGCTGGCGGGACGGCTCGGCAACTGGGACGTGATCGAGCAGGCGGCGATCGCCGGCGCGCTGAGCCGCGACGTGGCCGGCGACCCGGACCGGGCGGCCGAGGCCGCGGCCTATGTGGCGCGGCGGCTCGACGCCATCATGCCGACGCTGGAGCGCGGCTGGACCGGCGAAGCCGACGGCGGTGGGGGCTACGTCTTCGCGCACCGCGTGCGCGGCGTGACCAGCCGCTATGTGCTGACGCCGGAGATGCTCAACACCGGCGAGGCCCGGAAGCTCGACGGCCTGGCGGCCGATCTTCGGGCGGCGTTCGGCAAGACCGGCCACCTGCGGATCAAGGAGGAGGAGATCCCCGTCTACGGGCCCGTCGGCCTGGTCGACCGGGTGATCGAGCTCGGCCGCAAGGGGCTGTCGATCCAGCGCTACAAGGGCCTGGGCGAGATGAACCCGGACCAGCTCTGGGAAACCACCCTCGACCCGAACGCCCGCCGGCTCCTGCAGGTCCGGCTGAACCACGCCGATTCGGCGGAGGAGCTGTTCTCGACCCTGATGGGCGACGTGGTCGAACCGCGCCGGGAGTTCATCCAGGACAACGCGCTGGAAGTGGCAAATCTGGACGTGTAGCGCTTCTGCAGGCTTACGCAGGGAGTTGCATGTGGCGCGCCCGTGAGACTGCGAGCGGCGGCGTCCGGCGCGGGCCTCTCCGGGGCGGCGGGCGCCGATCTCTGTCGGCGGCGAGTGCGGCCCGGGGGGTCAGCCGCCGCCAAGGCGTCGGCACCGCCTTGGCTCAATCCTGACGGAACCCGATGGTGCTGTACCCGCTGTCGACGGGAAGCACCGCGCCCGTGATCCACCCTGCCCTCGGGGACGCGAGGAAGGCGACGAGTTCGGCCACGTCCTCCGGCTCCCCGGTGCGGCCGAGCACGTAGCGGGACGCGAATTCGTCGAGTGCCGCCTGGTAGTCTTCCTGCGACATCCCATCGGCGAAATAGATCTCGCTGCGGACTAGGCCGGGCGCGATCGCATTGACGCGAATCCCCCGGGTGCCCAGTTCGATCGCCATCGCGCGGGTGAAGGATTCGACCGCGCCCTTGGTTGCCGCGTAGACGGAACTGGCCAGCAGCGGGCGCCGGGCCAGGGCGGAACTCAGGTTGACGATGCAGCCCCGCGACGCGGCGAGACCGTCCGCAAAGGCCTGCACGCAGAAGATGGTGCCGAAGACGTTGACGTCGAACTGGTAGCGGATCGCCTCCTCGGTCGCGTCGGCGAGAGGGCCGCCCCGGATCACGCCGGCATTGTTCACGAGAACGTCGACCCGTCCGAAGCGGTCCAGGACCGTCGCCGCCGCCGCTTCGACCTCGGCCCGCCTTGAAATATCGCAGACGACGGGAAGCACCCCCTCCGCCTCGATCTCGGCAAGCCGCTCCGCGCGGCGGCCGAGCGCCGCGACCCGGAAGCCGTCCCGTGCGAGCGCGGCGACCATCGCCCTTCCCAGGCCGGCGCTGCCGCCGGTCACGACCGCGACCTTCGCCGGCCCCTGGTCCGATGGACGTGCCGCCGAGGGTTCGCTCGACTCTCCCATGCCCCGCGCCTTTCCCTGCCACGTCGGCCGCAGGCCCTTGCGGCGATGGTGATTATTGGATACAATTATCCATTATCCTGGGCAAAAGATCAAGACGATCCCGCGGCAAGCCTTGGCATGACCGCCCTCGCTGCCTCCGGCGATCGCTCTTGCCAATTCCCAGGGTCTGAGGATGCGTCAGTCGCGACCACGCATCCTGCGTGTCGCGAAGGTTTGGGCACAGTTGTTCGGAGAATCGCACCGTCGTAGCACGCTTGACAGTGTTCCGACCGTCACAGTATACGTGTATCCAATATTTTACCCACCATAGCTGAGCCCGGCGGGCGTAGTGGACAAGGGAGCAGGCATGTCGGACATCGGCGCACACCACGCGATCCACATTGATGCCATCAACCCGCCGGTCAGCCACGCCATCGGCGCCGGCACAGCTTTCGAGAATGCACTGACAGTCACCGTCAATCTGAACGACCGAACGAAGATCGATCCGATCCGAAACGGGGTCTTCGGAAGCATGCTGCCCGCAAGCACGCTGATCGGGGTGAAGGACCTGGCATTTCCCGGAATGAAAAGGGAAGTCCAGGCGGTCGCCGGGCTTCCCTGAAATGCCGCCGGTGGACTGAACCCTCCAGCGTTCGAGTGGGAAAGATGAGCGCGACTGCGGGAGACGAGAATCCGACGGCAACGCCTCCGGCGCGCAGGATCGCCCTCAGCGCGACGGACGTGAGCAAGCGCTTCGGCGCCACCCAGGCACTCAGTGGCGCCTCGATCGACGTGTGGACCGGCTGCGTCCACATCCTCCTCGGCGAGAACGGCGCCGGCAAGTCGACGCTTGCAAAGATCATTGCCGGGATTCATCGGGCCGACGAAGGGCGGATCCGCGTCGACGAGCGGGATGTCGAGATCGCCGACATCACCAGGGCCCGGCAGCACGGCATCGGGATCGTCTTCCAGGAACTGTCGCTGGCGCCCCACCTGTCGGTCCTCGACAACGTCTTTCTCGGCGCGGAAGCAGGGCGCTCGGCCTTCTCCCTCGTCCGGCGCCGCGAGGAATCGAGGCGCTGTCGCGAGGTGCTCGGCCTGCTCGACGCCGACCTGCCCCTCGACGTCCCGGTGTCCCAACTTCCGATCGCCCAGAAGCAGCTGGTGGAGATCGCAAAGGTGCTGGCGCGCGATTCGCGCATCATCATCATGGACGAGCCGACCTCCACCCTGACCGACCGCGAGAAGACCGCGCTGTTCCGCGTCATCGGGACACTGAAGCGGCGCGGGGTCGCGATCCTCTACGTCACCCACCACCTACGCGAGGTCGAGATCGTCGGCGACCATGTCAGCGCGATGGTCGACGGGCGGATCACCCAGTCCTGCCCGGTCACCCCGGACCTGACCGAGTCCCGGCTGATCACCATGCTGACGGGGCGGGAGGTGCGGGCCTTCAGTCGCAGGTCCCGCCAGAGCTCGGAATCGCCCCTCCTCGGCGTCGGGAACCTGAAGACCCGCACGGGATGCCGCGACGTGAGCCTTTCCGTCGGACGCGGCGAGATCGTCGGTGTCTATGGCGTCGTCGGCTGCGGCCGGGAAAGCCTCGGCCGCGTCCTCGTCGGCGTCGAGCCTCAGGCGGATGGAGAGGTCATCCTCGACGGCCGCCCTTATCGGCCTCGCCACCCGGCCCATGCCCGCCGCCTCGGCGTCAGCTATCTCTCCATGGACCGCAAGGAGAAGGGCATCTTGGCGAACCGGCCGATCCGCGAGAACCTGAACCTCATGGACCTGCGCCGGTTCTCGACGGTGGTCGGCATCCTTTCCCTGGGGCGGGAACGGGCCGACTCGATCCGGACGCTCGGGGAACTGCTGGTTCGCTATGGCTCCCAGGAACGGCCGATCACCACCCTGAGCGGGGGCAATCAGCAGAAGGTCCTGTTCGGCAGGGCGATCGCCGGACAGCCCAAGCTGATCGTGATGGAGGATCCGACGGCCGGCATCGACGTCGGCGCCAAGTCCGACCTCTACCGGCTGATGCACGACCTCCGCGACAGGGGCGTCAGTTTCCTGCTGTTCTCGAGCGATATCCTTGAAACGCTGAACATCTGCGATCGCGTGTACTCCATGTATGCCGGGGGAATCGTTCAAGAGTACGTGAATCCCTCAATAGAAGACGAAGCGCAGGTTCTTGCCGACATTATCGGCCGGGCGATGCCCGGCCCGCGCCTGCACTGAGGGGACGGAAATGTCGAGTCCAACACGTTCCACCTCGGGTCGCGCCTTCTTCACCGGCATCGATCCTCAGAAGCTCGTCCTGCCCGGCATCATCGCCCTGATCGCGGTGGTCACCGGCCTGATCGAGCCGCGCTACTGGACCGCCCAGAACCTGGTCAACCTCGGGCGCCAGATCGCCCCGCTGCTCCTGCTTGCCGCCGGGCAGAGCCTGACCGTGATCGCCGGCGGGCTCGACCTCTCGGTCGCGGCGGTTCTCGCGCTGAGCGGGATCTGCGGCGTCTTCGTGATGAACGAGTTCGGCATGACCGCCGGCATCCTGGCGATGCTCCTGACCGGACTGGTCTTCGGTGCCATGAACGGTGCGATCATCGCGCGCTTCAAGGTGTCCCCCTTCATCGTGACGCTCGGCACCCTGTCGATCGCGCGCGGCCTCGCCCTGATGGCCTCTGGCGGGCTGCCGATCTACGACATGCCCGACGCGTTCGTGGACATCTTCGGGTCCGGAACCGTGCTGGGCGTGCCGGCGGGCGTGGTGATCGCGCTGGGCACCGTCTTGGTGTTCAGCTTCGTCCTGCACTACACGATCCTCGGCCGCTACATCTACGCGATCGGGTCGAACACCGTTTCGGCCTTCTATTCGGGCGTCCATGTCGGGGCCTATACGGTCCTGATCTACGCCCTCTCCGGCATGACCGCCGGTATCGCCGCCGTGGTCCTCACCTCCTATGTCGCCGCCGCCCAGCCGCTCGCGGCGCAGGGGCTGGAACTCCAGGCGCTGGCCGCGGTGGTGGTCGGCGGAGTCGCTCTGACCGGCGGCTTCGGCTCGATGCTGAACGTCTTCTACGGCGTCGTGATCCTCGGAATGCTGTCGAATTCGCTCACGATGATCGGCGTCTCGTCTTTCATGCAGACCCTCGCGGTCGGCGTGGTGATCGTGGCTGCCGTCATTCTCGACCAGCTTCGCCGGCCCTCGGGCTGAGTCTTCTTGCGGACATCCCTGAACAAGAACCAGGTGACGACCCTCGTCGAACAGGAGGCAAACATGAGAGCGTTGAGAGTCTTCGCCGCATCGCTGGCGGCAGTGGTCGCGACGGCGGCGGCCGACATGCCGTCGGTCGCCGAGGCGCAGGAGTTCGACCGGCTGCGAGGCCTCGTCGAACCGGTCGAGCCCGACGAGCCTTATCGCATCGCCTTCGCTGCGGTGCACTTCGTCGACGACTACTGGAAGGGCGTCGCCTACGGCATCCTCGACGAGGCCGAGCAGTCCGGCGTCGAGGTGGTGCGGGTGACGTCTGCCGGCGGCTACGGCAACCTGCAGCAGCAGATCGCGCAACTGGAGGCGCTGGCCGCCCTTGACCTCGACGCGCTGATCATCGGTGCCGCCACGTTCGACGGTCTGCGGCGGCCGCTGCAGACCCTCGCCGAGAACGGCGTGAAGATCATCGCAATGGATCTCTCGGTCAACAGCGCCGACGTCGCGCTGCGGGTCGGCCAGAACCAGGTCGACCTGGGCCGCGCGATGGGCGACTACATCTGCAGCCAGAACCCCGAGGCGCTGGTCATCACCATTCCGGGGCCGGCCGGCGTCGAATGGACCGCGGACCGGCTGCGGGGCGTTACCGAGGCCGCCGAGAACTGCCCCGGGATGGAACTCGTCGGCAACGAATTCAAGCTCAGCACCCTGCTCGAGGACGGGCAGTCCCAGGCGGCCGACCTTCTCACCATTTACCCCGACGCGGACTACATCTACGCGGCGGCGGTCAGCCTCGGGACCGGTGCCGCCCGGGCCATCGACCGCGCCGGCAGCAGCGCCAAGGTCGTCACCGGCGGCTTCACCGACAACACGGTGGAGCTGATGGAGGAAGGCCTGATCGACATGGTCGTCTCCGAGCCCGGCATTCTGATCGGCCGCGTGAACCTGCAATACGCGATCCGCGCCCTCAACGGGGACGAACTTCCCAACCTGGTTCAGGACGGCGACCTGCCGTACCTGTCCTACAACCTTCCGCCTCGGACGGTGAGCCGTGAGGATCTGAGTTCCTACAATTTGGAATGGTACGACACCCCTCCCGCGGATTGGAACGTGCCGCTGTCCCAGTAGGGGCGCTCGACAGCCGGTCCCCGCCACCGTTCCCGGGACGGATGCGGGGACCGGTTCCGGCAGTCTGCGGCTCGGCAGGCGGCGGTCTTCAGGCGGGCTTCTTGCCAACGCAACAACCTTGAGACGTCAGGAGTGAAGAGACCATGGCAAAGCGTGTCGCTGAGATCGCCGGCGCCGGATTGTCCGGCCTGATGTTGGCCGCGCGGCTCGCCCAGCTCGGCTGGTCGGTCAATCTTCACGAGCGCAGCAAGGACCTGCGCATGTTCGGCGCGGGCATCTGGCTTTGGGAGAACGGGCTCAAATGCCTGAAGGTCGTCGGCGCCTATGACGACGCCGTCGCCAACGCCAAGGTCATCAAGGAGTGGCGGATCGTCGACCATCGGGGGAAGACCCTGATGACGCGGCCCTACACGCCGGACGACAAGATGCTGGTGCCGCCGCGCGCCGATCTCTACCAGGCGCTGATCGACCGGGTCGAGGAACTCGGCGTCACCATCTTCACCTCCTCGGTCGCGGCGGCCGCGAAGCCCGAAGGCGTCCTCGTGATGGAAAACGGGGAGGAGCGCCCGGCCGACCTAGTGGTCGGCGCCGACGGCAACGGGTCCCGCATCCGCGAGTCGATCCACGGCTCCCGCTGGGCCGACTACGGCGTCGAGTCCGGCATCCGGATGATGATCGACCATCGCGACGGCGATCCGGAGGACGTCGTCACCGAATACTGGAACGGTCCGTGGCGGCTCCTCTACAACCCCTGCACCGGCGGGCAGGACTACATCTTCCTCGGGGCGCCGATCGGCGATCCGCGAACCCGGCTTCCGGTCGACAAGGAGATCTGGAAGGACACCTTCCCGGACCTCTCGGACCTGATCTCCCGGCTGCAGGAGGCCAGTCGCTGGGACCGGGTCATCAACATCAAGTGCAGGACCTGGTCGGAGGGACGGGTCGCCATCATCGGCGACGCGGCGCATGCGATGCCGCCGAACCTCGGACAGGCTGCCAACATGGCGTTCACCAACGCGCTCGCCCTCGCCGCCGCCGTCGACGAGGGAACCGACATACCGCGCGCGCTCGCCCGCTGGGAGCAGCTGCAGAGGCCGGTGACCGACCATGTCCAGTGGTTTTCCTATGCCTACGGGTATCTCGTGGCGAAATGGCCGCGATCCATGCAGACGCTTCGGTCGGACCTGGTCCGGCAGATGGCGAAGTCCGACTGGTTCACGGAGAACCTCAATCGCGGACCGTGGCACGTCCCGGACGGCTACGGCCAGAGCGGCTCGTAGCGCGGCGGCGGGGGAGCGCCGCTCAGGCGTCGGCGCGGGTGGTGCGGTACATCGCGTCGACGCCGTCGATTGCCCGGACATTGTCGGCCGAGCGGCCGTTCGGATCGAAGGCGCCGGCGCCGAGCCAGGCATCGACGATCGCCTTGGCCAGTTCCGGCCCGATCACCCGGGCGCCCATGGTGATCACCTGGGCATTGTTGCTGAGCGCCGCGCGCTCGGCGGAATATGTGTCGTGGGTCAGCGCCGCGCGGATACCCGGCACCTTGTTCGCGGAGATCGACACGCCGATGCCGGTGCCGCAGAAGAGGATGCCCCGGTCGTACTGGCCGTCGAGGATGCCGCGGCAGACCCGGTCGGCCAGGTTGGCATAGAACTCCTCGCCGCCCGCCGGCGGTGCGCTCAGATCGACGGCCTCGACCTCGGGGCGGTCCTTCAGGTGATCCTGGACGACGCGGACCAGGGGCTGGCCGGCGGAGTCGCCTGCAATCGCGATCTTCATGGGTTTCCTCCCGATATGGCATGGGTCTCGAGCGCCGCCGTGCAGCGCTTCACGATGTCGAGATAGCCCTCGACCTGCCAAGCGGAGCGGCCGATGAACAGGCCGTCGACATGGCGACAGGCGACCAGCTCCTCGCAGTTGTCCGAGTTGACGCTGCCGCCATAGAGGCAGGGCGGCGCCCGCCCCAGCAAGCCCGCGGCGACGTCCTTGATTCGGGCGTGCCTGGCTTCGGCATAGTCGGCGGTGGCCGGCGTGCCACCCTCGCCGATCGCCCAGACCGGCTCGTAGGCGAACAGGATCTCCGCGGTCCGCCCGGGTGCGTCCAGCCGGCCGAGGGCCGCGGTCACCTGGTCGGCCAGCACGGTATCGGCCCGGCCGGTATCGCGCTGCGTCCGCGTCTCGCCGATGCAGACCAGCGGCGTCAGGCCGTGGCGCACGGCGGCGGCGACCTTGCGGCCCACCGTGTCGTCGGTCTCGCCGAAATGGGCGCGCCGCTCGGAATGGCCGAGCTCGACCAGGTCGAGGCCGCAGTCGCGCAGCATCGGCGCCGACACCTCGCCGGTCCAGGCGCCGGCGTCGTCCCAGTGCATGTTCTGGGCGCCGACCTGGACGGCCGTCTCCGCCAGCATCGCCTTGACCTCGCGCACGGCGGTGAACGGCGGGATGACGAACCGGCGGATCCGCGGATCGGCGTCCGGGGCGTCGGCGATCAGCCCTTCGGCGAACGCCCGCGCTTCCGCCAGCGTCTTGTTCATCTTCCAACTGGTGCCGATCCACAGCCGTGCCCGCTCGGTCATGACGGATCCTCTCCCGCGGCGACGATGAGGTCGACCCCGGCATCGGCCAGCGGCCCGCGCGCCGCGGCGTCGGGCCGCGCCCCGGTGATCACGGCGTCGAACGCCCCGAGGTCGCTCATGTAGTGCAGCGCCGTGCGGCCGAACTTCTCCCGGTCGACCAGCAGGTAGCGCCGGCTCGCGGCCTCGATCATCAGCCGCTTGGCCTGCACCACCTCCTGATCCTGGTGGTAGGCGATGGCGCCCTGGATCGCCGAGGTCGACAGGAAGGCCACGTCGGCCCGCAGGCCGCGCAGCGCCTGTTCGGTCACCAGGCCGAAGAAGCCGTGGAACTTCTTCGAATAGGCGCCGCCCAGCGCGATCAGCGAGATGCCGGCGGCCCCCGCCAGCGCGCCGATCGCCTGCAGATTGTTGGTGATCACCGTCAGCGGCCGCCGCTCCGGCAGGAGCGCCGCCATCGCCCCGGCGGTCGAGGAGTCGTCCAGAAGCACCGACTGGCCGGGCTCGACCAGGTCGATGGCCCGGCGCGCGATCCGCTGCTTCTCGTCGGTCGCCTTGCGCTCGCGATAGCGGAAATCGCTCTCGAACTGCGAGCTCGCCTCGATCGTCGCGCCGCCGCGCACCTTGCGCAGCAGGCCGGCGGCCTCGAGGTCGTCCAGGTCGCGGTGGATCGTCATCCGCGATACGCCGAAGCGCGCCGCCAGATCGTCCAGTCCGACCGATCCGCTCTCGATCAACAGCTCCACGATTTCCTGCCTGCGATCGTCCGGTTTCATGCCGACGTCCCCGCGCATCGTCACACTGCTCGACGAAGCCATAACAGGTTCGGCCCGGCAGCGTCACATATGCCGTGATGATCACAAAATATCAAGCCCGATATGTGATTTTGAGATTAATTCTTGTGATTTTTGTGACGATGCGATAGCACAGGGCCGGCTCGAAGCGAGAGGACCGACCGATGAACGACATCCGCCCCCGTCCCGCCCCTGCCGGCCCTTCCGGCCCTTCCGGCCCTTCCGGCGCGGTCGCCGGTGCCGCCGTGCATCCGGACCATGCGGCCCTGGCCAACTGCATCCGGGCGCTGTCGATCGACGCGGTCGAGCGGGCGAAGTCCGGGCATCCGGGGGCGCCGATGGGGATGGCCGATGCGGCGACGGTGCTGTTCGCGCGGCACCTGAAATTCGATCCGGCCGCCCCGCACTGGCCCGACCGGGACCGGCTGGTGCTGTCGAACGGCCATGCCTCGATGCTGCTCTACAGCCTGCTCCACCTGACCGGCTACGCGGACATGACCATGGCGGAGCTGCGGTCCTTCCGCCAATGGGGATCGCGCACCGCCGGTCATCCGGAATACGGCCACGCCGGCGGCATCGAGACCACCACCGGGCCGCTCGGCCAGGGCCTCGCCAACGCCGTCGGCATGGCGCTGGCGGAACGGATCCTGGCCGACGCCTTCGGACCCGAGGTGCTCGACCACCGGACCTGGGCGTTCTGCGGCGACGGCTGCCTGATGGAGGGCATCGGCCAGGAGGCGATCTCACTCGCCGGCCACCTGAAGCTGGGCAAGCTGATCTTGCTCTACGACGACAACGGCATCTCGATCGACGGCGAGACCGCCCTGGCGTTCAGCGAGGACGTCCCGGCCCGGTTCCGGGCCTGCGGCTGGCGCGTGCTGTCGGTCGACGGCCACGATCCGGCCGCGCTGGACCAGGCGATGGCGGCGGCGACGGCGGACGACGGCGCGCCGACCCTGATCGCCATGAAGACGGTGATCGGCTACGGCGCGCCGACCAAGGCCGGCTCCAACGCCAGTCACGGATCGCCGCTGGGGACGCAGGAGGCGTCCGCAGCCAAGGCGGCGCTCGGCTGGACTGCGAAGCCGTTCGAGATCCCGCCGCCCCTGCTCGCCGAATGGCGGGCGTTCGGCCGGCGCGGCGCGGCCGAGCATGCCGCCTGGCAGAAGCGGCTCGACGCCTTGCCCGGCAGCGTCCGCGCCGAGTTCGAGCGGCGGATGTCGGGCGTCCTGCCCGCCGGGTTCGACGCCGCGGTCGCCGAGGCGAAGGCGCGGCTGGCGGCCGACGCGCCGACGGTCGCCACCCGCAACGCCAGCAGGACGGCCCTGGAGGCGCTGGCCGCGGCCGTGCCGGAACTGATCGGCGGGTCGGCAGACCTGACCGGCAGCAACCTGACCCGGGTCGCGGCGGTGGAGCCGGGTTTCACTGCCCGGCGGCCGGGCCGCTACATCCACTGGGGCGTGCGCGAGTTCGCCATGGCGGCGGCGATGAACGGCATGGCGCTGCATGGCGGCGCGCGGCCCTATGGCGGCACCTTCCTCGTGTTCTCCGACTACGCCCGCAACGCCCTGCGCCTGGCGGCGCTGATGGGGATCGCGCCTGTCCACGTGCTGACCCACGATTCGATCGGCCTGGGCGAGGACGGACCGACCCACCAGCCGATCGAGCACCTCGCCAGCCTGCGCGCGATCCCGGGCCTGCACGTGTTCCGCCCGGCCGACGCGATCGAGACGCTGGAGTGCTGGGAGATCGCGCTGCGCACCCCCGACGCGCCGTCGGTCCTCGCCCTGTCGCGCCAGGCCGTTCCGGCCCTGCGCCGCGACGCCGGTGAGAACCGCTCGGCCCTCGGCGCCTACGTCCTCCGCGAGGCCGCGGGCCCGCGCGCGGTCACCCTGCTCGCCACTGGCAGCGAGGTCGCGCTGGCCGTCGAGGCGGCGGAAGGGTTGGCCGAGGAGGGCATCGCCGCGGCGGTCGTCTCGATGCCGTGCTGGGAACGGTTCGACCGCCAGCCCCAGGACTACCGCGCCGCCGTGCTGGGCGACGCGCCGCGGCTGGCGGTCGAGGCGGCGTCGCCGTTCGGCTGGACCCGCTACGTCGCGTCCGAGGACGACGTGGTCGGGCTGACCGGCTTCGGCGCCTCCGCCCCCGCCGAGGTGCTCTACGAGAAATTCGGCCTTACCGCCGGGGCCGTCGCCACCCGCGCCCGCACCCTCGCCGGGCGCGCCTGAGGGAGATCGCCATCATGAAGTTCTTCGTCGACACCGCCGAGGTCGCCGAGATTCGCGACCTGAACGACGCCGGCCTGCTCGACGGCGTCACCACCAACCCGTCGCTGATCGCCAAGTCGGGGCGCGACTTCAAGGAGGTCGTCGCCGAGATCTGCGGCCTGGTCGACGGCCCGGTCTCGGCCGAGGTCGCCGCCACCGACACCGACGGCATGATCGCCGAGGGGATGCATCTCGCCGGCATCGCCGACAACGTGGTGGTCAAGCTGCCGCTGACGCTCGACGGCCTGCGGGCCTGCCGCCACTTCGCCCGCCAGGGCGTGCGCACCAACGTCACGCTGTGCTTCGCCGCCAACCAGGCGCTGCTCGCCGCGAAGGCCGGCGCCAGCTTTGTCTCGCCCTTCGTCGGCCGGCTCGACGACACCAATGTCGACGGCATGGACCTGATCCGTGAGATCCGCGCGATCTTCGACAATTTCGGTTTCGAGACCGAGATCCTGGCGGCCTCGATCCGCACGCCGAACCACGTGAAGGAGGCGGCGCTGGCCGGCGCCGACGTGGCGACGATCCCACCGGGGGTCATCCGCGCCCTGGTCCGGCACCCGCTGACCGACGCCGGGCTGGCCCAGTTCGTCGACGACTGGAGGAAGACCGGGCAGTCGATCCTCTGAACACCCTTTCCTGCATCCGTCGCCCCGACGGCGCCGAGCCTGCCGAGCATGGGCTCGGCGCCGCGCGGTGCCTTGCCGGGATCGCCAGCAGGCCTCACCCGGTCAGGTCGTCCCGCCCCGTCTCCACCCAGGGCGCCCAGAACGCCACCGATTCCGCGATCGCCGGGATCACCTGGCGGTCGGCCGGCTCGCGCTCCTTGAACGACAGTTCCAGGCAGATCTCGTTCTCGGTGCCGCCGCCCGCACGGATCGCCGCCAGCAGCGTCTCGGGCTGGATCCGGCCGGCCGCGTTGTGCTCGGCGGTGAACGGCCGGTGGCCACCCTTGTCCATCGAGCTCTGCTTGACGTGGATGATCGGCGATTTCAGCGGCACCGCCCGGGCCCAGGCGTAGGGGTCGACATCGTCCGGATCGGGCGAGGAGACGTCGCCGTGGTCGATGTCGGCCATCATCCACATCGGCAGCGCCAGACCGGCGCGCTCGATCCGCTCCTGCAGCGCCAGGCAGTCGGCGATGGTGTGGCCGAACTCCCGCCCGACCGACATCGGCTCCCAGAAGACGTAGTCGAGGCCGGCGGCCCGGGCATGCTCCGCCACGGCGCCCCAGCAGTCGAGCGCACTGTCGATCAGCGCGGCGCGCCGCGCCGGATCGTCGTAGTCGCGATAGGTGAAGATGGCGAACTGGGTGCCGATCGACCGGGCGCCCAGGTCGCCGGCGATGTCGGCGAAGGTCCGGAACCAGTCGACATAGTAGCGCCGGACCTCGGCGTCGGGATGGCCGAAATGGTTCAGCCGCCCGTACGGGCCGGTCATGCCGCTGGTGACCCGCACCCCGGTCCGGCGCATCGCCGCCTGCATCCGCCGGACCAGTCGCCGGATCGCCGGCGCGCCCCAGGACGGGTTGATGAACTCGTGGGTCAGCTGCAGGTCGCGAATCTTCAGGTCGCGGGCCACCGTCTCGATCAGGTCCTCGGGCTCGGCGATGCGGTTGACCAGGGGATTGGTGTTCAGCGACAGCGTGAAGCCCATGGCGTCACCTTTCGGTCTGGACTTCGGCGGGCGCAGCGGCCGGCGCGAAGTCGAAGCGCGGCAGGATGAAGTCGGGGACCGCCCCGCTGCGCCGGCACAGCGCCGCCAGCGCGTCGTCCGCGAGGCCGGCGTGGATGCCGGTGCGCACCAGCGCGGTGGCGAGGCCGGCATCGCGGCCGCCGCGCACGTCGTGGTCCGGGCTGTCGCCGATGCATACCACCCGAGCCGGATCGGGGTCGCCCAGCGCCGCCAGGGCGGCGTCGTAGATCGCCCGGTACGGCTTGCCGATCCGCTGCACGGGGCCGCCCAGCGAGGCGTAGAGGTCGGCGATCCGGCCGGCGCCGAAGGCGGGGCCGCGGGCGGTCAGCATGGTCTTGTCGGGATTGGTGCACAGGCAGGGCACCCGGCGCGCCGCCGCGGGGGCGAGCAGCCGCTCGTAGGCGTCGAGGCCGATCTCCTCGCCGCGGCTGGCCGCCAGCAGCACCAGATCCGCCTGCGCGCCGTCGTCGGTCAGCGGCAGGTCGAGACCGTCGACCGCCGAGGTGTCGCCGTCGCGCGCCAGCAGCAGGGTCCTGGGCCGGGCCGGCAGGTCGCGCCCCAGCCGGGCCCGCAGCAGCCCGTGCGCCACCTCGCCCGACGACAGGACGGTGACGACGCTGTCCGGATCGAAGCCGAGCGCCGCCAGACGCGCCGCGTTCGGGCCCGCGCGCTTGCCCGAATTCGACAGCACGACGATCCGCTTGCCCGATCTGGCCAGCCGCGCCAGCGCCGCCGGCGCCCCGTCATAGGCGCCGGTGCCGTCGATCAGCACGCCGAACTGGTCGACCAGGAGCGCGTCGAACCGCGCCGCCAGGTCGCCGAGGCCGTCCAGCCGTGCTGTCATGCCGGCACCCGCCCCGCCCGGGCGCCGTGCCGCGCCAGCAGCGCGGTGCCGTAGGCCGCCTCCTCGCTGACCACGTCGGCGAACGGCACGCCCAGCCGGCGCTGGCGCAGCCGGGTCCAGGCACCGTTGCGGGCGCCGCCGCCGACCGCGCGGACCCGCGCCGGGCGCGGCGCCCCCTGCTCGGCAAGCCGGTCGTAGCCGAGCCGCTCGATCCGCGCGATGCCGTCGAGCAGGCCGTGCAGGAAGTCGGCGTCGTCCGCCGGCCGGGGGGTCAGCTTCGGCGGCAGGTCGGGGTCGGCGATCGGGAAACGCTCCCCCGGCCGGACGAGGGGGTAGTAGTCCAGCCCGGTCGGCGCGTCGGGGTCGATCCGCGCGCTCAGCTCGGCGATCCGGTCGGCGTCGAAATGCGCCAGCAACACGGTCCCGCCGGTGTTCGACGCGCCGCCGGCGAGCCATCGCCCCATCAGCCGGTGACTGTAGATGCCGTAGGCCGAGGCGAAGACCGGTCGGTCGCTCAGGATCTTCAGCGTCAAAGTGCTGCCCAGCGCCGTCACCGCGTCGCCCGGCGCCGCGGCCCCGGTGGCCAGGAACGAGGCGCAGCCGTCCGTGGTCCCGGCGATCACCAGCGTCTCCTGGCGCAGGCCGAAGGCGGCCGCCGTCGCGGGCGTCACCGGCGCGACCCGGCTGCCCGGCGGGTAGACCGGCGGCAGCAGGGCCATGTCCAGGCCGGTCGCGGCGATCCAGTCGGGCCAGGCGCCGGCCACCGGGTCGTAGCCGGTCTTGAGCGCGTTGTTCTCGTCCGTCGCCGGCACGCCGGTCAGCTGCGCCGCGATCCAGTCCGCCTGGTGCAGCACAGCCGCCGGGCGCGTCTCGGCCTGCAGCACCAGCGCCCGGGCGAGGCCGCTGCTGCTGCCGTGCGCACCGCTGGCCGGCGGCGCATGCGCGGCGATCGCCGCCAGCACGTGCCGATCGGTACAGGGGTCGTTGTACATCACCCCCTTGGCCAGCGGCGCGCCGCCGGCGTCGACCGGCAGCAGGGTTCCGGAAGTGCCGTCGACCGCCAGGGCCGCGACCCAGGCCGGGTCGATCGCCCCGAGGGCCGCCGCCAGGGCGGCCTCGGCCGCCGCCCACCAGACGGCCGGGTCGCGATGGTCGGCCCCGAATTCGGCCAGCGCCGCCCTGCCGGTCGCCGCCACGGCGCCGGCGCCGTCGATCGCCACCGCCCGGGCGCCCGAGGTGCCGAGGTCGAGACCGAGGTAGAGCGGCTCACCCGGCATTGAGGGCCTTGCGGTACTTCTCCGCATCCCAGTCCATCAGCTCGGCGTCCTGCGCCGCCGTCAGATAGGTCGGCACCGCCCCCGGCTGCAGGCGGGTCAGCACGTCGCCCAGGCAGTCGGCCAGGGCCCGGGCACCGGCGTCGGCGTCGCGGCGGATCAGCGCCCCCTTGCCGGGCACGATCACGAAGGGCGGGCCGTCCGTGCCGGGCAGCGCATCGACCGCGTCGACCGCCAGGGCGCCGGGACCGCAGAAGATCACGTGGTCGGGATAGAGCGAGCCGCCGGTCGCCACCGCCGTCCGCCGGGCCTCCAGTCCCAGCTGGTGCATCGGCGCCTCGCCCGGCGGTACCGCATAGGCGCTTCCCGCGCAAAGCGCTTCCAGCCCCGACAGATCCGGCGCGCCGGCCGGCGTCGGCGCGACCGCCAGCGCGGCGACCACCCGGTCCAGCAGCGCCTCCGCCTGTGCCACGCCGGCCGCCGCGACGATCAGGCCGTGATTGCCCAGCACCACGACATCGGTCGCCGGCCCACGCGCGTCGGCGACCTGCCGCGCCAGTGTCGCGCCGGGCTTGGCGTAGGGGACGAAGGCCCAGTCGAATCCGGCCAGCCTCGCCGCCAGCGCCGTTTCGGCATCCGCGCGGATCGCCAGGGCGATGGTGTTGACGCAGTGGACGTGAACCACGATCCGGTGCGGGAAGACCGCGTGCAGACTGGTCTCGATCGACGGCCGCAGCCGGCCGTCGCCGAGCGCGAATTCCACCGGCCGGTCGGCCCGCGCCTCGCCGGTCGCCAGCGCCGCGCGCATCGCCTCAAGGTCGACCGGCACAAAGACGTCGCGGCGCTCCGCCTCGGCCAGCAGCGTGCCGGAGGCCTTGATCCACATCGTGCCATCGGCCTTGACCGAGGTGTTGCCGCCGGCCGCCTGGATCAGCAGCGGATCGGCGCCGATCCGCGCGGAATACCGGACGAGGTCTGCGAGGTCGGCCGGGCGCGCCGGCGCGTCGCTCACGACACCGCCCCGATCGCCGGGCGCGCCCCGGTCTCGAACCAGGCGGCGAAGGCGGCGCGCTCGGCCTCGTCCATGGCGAGCCCGTGCTTGGTCCGGCGCCAGAGAATGTCGTCGGCGGTCGTCGCCCATTCGACCCGCCTCAGATAGCGCGCCTCGGCCTCGTGGAAGAACGGCCCGAACTGCCGGCCCAGGGCGTCGAGCGATCCGGCGTCGCCGAGAAGGGCACGCGCCCGGGTGCCGTAGAGCCGCCCATAGTGCGAGGCCAGCGGCCGCGGCAACCAGGGGTAGTCCTCCTGCAGACCGTTCAGGAAGGTCGCGAAGTCGGCGTTCGGCATGTCGCCGCCGGGCAGCACGCCCTTGGCGGTCCAGGCCGGCGCGGCCTCCGGAAAGTACCCCTTCAGCTTCTCCATCGCGTGTTCCGCCAGCTTGCGGAAGGTGGTGATCTTGCCGCCGAAGACGTTGAGCAGCGGCGCCCCGCCCCGCTCGTCGAGGTCGAAGATATAGTCTCGGGTCACGGCGCTGGGGTTCTCCTCGCTGTCGTCGTAGAGCGGCCGCACGCCGGAGAACGTCGACAGCACGTCGATCCGGCGCAGCTGCGGCTTGAAGTACCGGTTGACCGCGTTGATCAGGTACTCGATCTCGCTCTCGTCGATCTCCACCGCCTCGGGCGCGCCGTCATAGGCGATGTCGGTGGTGCCGATCAGCGCCTTGTCGCCCTCGTACGGATTGATGAAGATCACCCGCCGGTCGGTGTTCTGCACCAGATAGGCCTGCTGGCCCTCCCAGAACTTCGGCACCACGATGTGGCTGCCCTTGACCAGCCGGACCCGGCGGCTGGAATTGCTGCCGGTGACCCGGCCGATCACGTCGTTCACCCAGGGGCCGGCGGCATTGACCAGCGCCTTCGCCCGCACCGTGCGCCGCTTGCCGGTCGTCGCGTCGGCCATCTCGATGAGCCAGGCGCCATCATCGCGCCGTGCGCTGGTGCAGGCGGTGCGGGTCAGCACCTCCGCCCCGCGCTCCTGCGCGTCGACGGCGCACAGCACGACCAGCCGGGAATCGTCCACCCAGCAATCGGAGTATTCGAAGCCCTTCCTGAACGCGTCCTTGACCACCGCGCCCTCAGGGTCGCGGGTCAGGTCCAGGCTGCGGGTGCCGGGCAGCCGCTTGCGACCGCCGAGGTGGTCGTAGAGGAACAGCCCGAGCCGCAGCAGCCAGGCCGGCCGGTCGAGCGGACTGTGCGGCAGCACGAAGCGCATCGGCCAGATGATGTGCGGCGCGCTTTCCAGCAGCACCTCGCGCTCGATCAGCGCCTCGCGCACCAGCCGGAACTCGTAGTATTCGAGATAGCGCAGGCCGCCGTGCACCAGCTTGCCGGAACGCGAGGACGTGCCTTCGGCGAGGTCGCCCTTCTCACACAGGATCACGCTGAGGCCGCGACCGGCCGCGTCGCGGGCGATCCCCGCGCCGTTGATCCCGCCGCCGATGACGAACAGGTCGACAGTGTCGGTCATGTCAGCCCTTTCCCGAATTCGAACAGATCGGCGGCTCAGCAGGGGTTGAGGGAGGGTTCGCCTGCGAGGTATCGCCGGACCTCCTCGGCCGCCTGCTCGGCAGCATGGGTGACCGTGCGGATCGAGGCGCCGGCGATGTGCGGCGTCAGGGTGACGTTGGGCAGTTGCAGGAGCGGCCAGTCCGGCGGCACCGGCTCGATCGCGAAGGTCTCCAGCATCGCGCCGGCCAGCGGCCCCTCGGTCAGCGCCTCGTAGAGCGCGTCGTAGTCGCACAGGGGGCCACGCGCGGTGTTGACGAACAGGCTGCCCGGCTTCATCCGCGCGAACGCGTCGGCATTCATCATGCCGCGGGTCTCCTCGGTGACCCGCGGATGCATCGAGACGATGTCGGATTCGGCCAGCAGGTCCTCGAACCCGACATGCCGCACGCCGGCATCGCGGTCGTGGGGCGACAGCTGGACATAGGGATCACAGACCAGGACCCGGGCACCGAACGCGCGCAACAGCCTGACCACCCGGGTGCCGATGTTGCCGTAGCCGATCACGCCGACGGTCATCTCGTTGAGCTCGCGGCCGGTCGTGTCCGCGCGGTACAGGTCGCCGCGCCAGACGCCGGCGCGCAGCGCCTCGTGCCCGGCCCGGATCCGGCGGGTCTCCGCCAGCATCGCGCCGATGGTGAACTCCGCCACGGCGCTGGCGTTGCGCCCGGGGGTATTGACCACCAGCACGCCGTGGTCGCGCGCCGCCGCCATGTCGATGTTGACCGGTCCGCCGCGGGAGACGGCGATCATCCTCAGCTGCGGCAATTGCTCCAGCATGCTGCGCGACATCGGCGCCAGTTGCGTGATCAGGATCTCCGCCTCGCCGACGAACTCCACCACGTCCTCGGCGGTGCCATAGTACTCCTTCAGCCCGTCCAATCCCGCGGTGGCGTAGCCGTGCTCCATCGGCTTGTCGGGCCAGTCGTCCTTGCGGGCGCGGATCGCCAGCTGGTCGCCGCAGGTGGCCTCCAGCCGCTCCTGGAACACCTCCGGCAGCATGAAATGATCGCCGATGATGGCGACGGATCTAGGCATCGTCGGTCTCCCGAAGATCGGCAAGCTTGCGCCACACCGGCTGCAGCGCGCGGCGGGCGTCGAGATAGGCGGGGAACAGCGCGGCGTAGCGGCGGGCAAGGTCCGGGTCGGGCGGTTCCGGCGGACCGAGCAGCGGCGTGACCCAGCCGGCGATGCACGCCTCCATCGACGGGTGGGCGCCGATCGCCACCGCCGCCATCATCGCGGCGCCGGCCGCCCCCGCCTCTTCCCGGCTGGAAGTGCGCACCGGCACTCCCAGCATCGCCGCGAGGATGCCGCGCAGCGGGCCCGAGCGGGCGGCCCCGCCGGTCAGCCGAACCTCGGCCGGCACGCCGCCCATCGCCTCGTAGCAGTCGCGCCCGGCCAGCCCCAGCCCCTCGACCACCGCCCGGACCAGATGGCCGAAGCGGTGGCTGGTCCCCAGCCCGACGAAGCCGGCGCGCGCCGTGCCGTCGACGAACGGGCCGCGCTCGCCCGCCTCGGAAATGTACGGGTGGTAGAGCAGCTCCCCCGGCGGCGCTTTGGCGATCCAGCGGTCGAGCCGGCCGAGCAGGTCCTTGCGCTCGGTCGGTAGCCCCAGGTCGGAGGCCAGGTCGGCGGCGAGGCCGAGCAGCCAGTCGATGTTGAGGGTCGAGGCCATGTTCGACTGCATCTGGGCGACCACGCCCGGCACCGGCAGCGGCATCACGTAGCCGGTGCCGGCGGCGTTCGGCACGACGTCCTCGGCCGCGGTCGCGCGCATGTGCATCCCGGTCGAGCCGACCACGGTCACCCCGGCTTCGCGGTCGCCGGTATAGACGCCGGCGCCGACCGCGGTGCAGACGACGTCGAGGAAGCCCAGCGCCACCGGCGTGCCCTCGGTGAGGCCCGTGGCCGCCGCCGCGGCGGCGGTCAGCGGCGCGGTCTCCTGCGTCCCATCGACGATCGGCGGCAGCAGGTGGCGCCAGTCGGCCAGCCCGAGCGCCTCCACGACGCGATCGTCATAGGCGCGGGTGCGGAAGTCGCCGAAGGTGAAGCTGGCCTCTGCCGGGTCGGTGGCGCGCTCGCCGGTCAGGTTGAGATAGAGCCAGTCCTTGCAGTGCATCGCGGTCGCCGCGGCGGCCAGCCGCTCGGGCTCCCGCCGCAGCATGTGGGCCAGCTGGACGCCCTGCTGGCAGGCGTTGAGGCCGGTGCCGGTGATCTCGAACCGCAGCCGCTCGCCGGGCCGGGCGGCGATCGCCTCGGCGGTCGGCGCGGCGCGGCCGTCGAGCCAGAGCCAGGCATCGCCGACCGGCTCGCCCGCGGCGTCGACCAGCCAGGTGCCGTCGCCCTGGCCGGTGACGCCCAGCGCCGCGGTCCGCGCCGCCAGGTTCGGCACCGCCTGGCCCAGCCGGCGCAGGGTCTCGGCGCAGTCGGCCCAGGTCCGCGCCATCGGCTGGGTGCCCGAGCCGTCGGGCCCGGTGGCATAGGCGTTGGGCACCGAGGCCTGGCCGACCGGCCGGCCCTGGAAATCGAAGGCCACCGCCTTGATCACCGAGGTGCCCGAGTCGATGCCGATCAGCAGGTCGGCCATCAGGCGAGTTCCTGCCCATGGCTAAGCGCACGGCCGCTGTCCGGATCGAACAGGTGCAGGTCCTCCGGATGCAGGGCGATGTCGATCTCCTCGCCCACCGCCACGTCGGCGCGGTCGTGCTCGACCAGCACGATCATGCCGTCGGCGAAGCTGGCGGCGATGTGGCTCTGGTCGCCCAGCCACTGGTTGGCGATCACCGTGGCGCGGGCGCCCTTCTCGGTCCGCCGGACCGAATAGGGCCGGACGCCGACCACCACCTCGCGCCGGTTCAGCACCCGGTCGCGGATCTCCGGCGCGAAGCTGTCGCGGCGGTAGACCAGGTCGAGCCCGCCGCGCAGGTCGAAATGGATCGACTCCTCGGTCTGGGAGACCATTGCCGGAAACACGTTCATCGGCGGCTCGCCGACGAAAGTGCCGGTGAACAGGTTGGCCGGACGTTCCTTGATCCGGTCCGGCGCCGCGTATTGCTGCAGCTCCCCCGCCTCCATCACCGCGATCCGGTCGGCCAGCGCGTTGGCCTCGGTCTGGTCGTGGGTGACCAGGATGGCGGTCAGTCCACGCTCCTTGATGAAGTGCTTGATCCGGCCGCGCAGCAGGGTGCGCAGCTGCGGCTCCAGCTGGCCCATCGGCTCGTCCAGCAGGTGCAGGTCGGCGTCGCGGATCAGCGCCCGCGCCAGCGACGCGCGCTGCTGCTGGCCGCCGGAGATCGAGGCCGGGTAGCGGTCGAGGATGTCACCGATCTCCAGCATCGTCACCACCTCGTCGACCCGGTCGGCGACCGCGGCCGTCCCGTGCGACGAGGACTTGAGCGCGAAGGCGATGTTCTCGCGCACGGTCAGCGGCGGATAGAGCGAGTATCCCTCGAACGCCATCGCCACGTTGCGCTTGACCGGCGGCAGGGTCTGGACTTCCCGACCGCCGATCAGGATGCGGCCGCGGCTGGCCGCCTCGAACCCGGCGATCATCCGCAGGGTCGACGTCTTGCCGCAGCCGGAGGAGCCGAGCAGCGCGACGATGTCGCCGCGCGCCACCTCCATGCAGATGTCCTTGACCGCGTGGACGCCCTTGCCGACGGGCCCGAAGAACTTGTCGACGTGGTCGAGGCGCAGCACCGGATCGCTCATGCCACTTCTCCCTGCAGGGCGGAGACCGAGGCGCCGGGGGCGATGCGCCGGCGGGTCTCGCGGTCGAACAGGATCACCTGCCCGGCGTCGACCGCGACATGGGCGCGGCCGCTGGACGGGCCGGGCGTGCCCGACGGGCGCGAGACCATGATCTCGCGCTTGCGCTTGCTCAGGGTCAGCGTGACCGTCTTCTCGTTGAGCGGCGTCTCCGCCTCGACCTCGACCGGAATCGCGGCCGGATCGCCGGCGTCGACGAAGCGCAGGGTCTCCGGCCGCAGGCCGAGCACGCAAGGCCGGCCGATCGCCGCGGCATAGCCCTGCCCGATCGCCACCGGCCGGTCGGAGAGGCGCACCATCACGCCGGCCTCGCCGCGCTCCGGCGTGACGTCGAGGAGGTTGATCACCGGATCGCCGAACAGCCGCGCGATGTCGACCGACGCCGGCGCGTGGTAGATGTCCGCCGGCGAGCCGATCTGCTGGATGCCGTGGTCGTTCATCACCGCGATCCGCTGGCCCAGCGCCATCGCCTCCTTGTAGTCCTGGGTGACGTAGATCACCGTCGCGCCCTGGGTGGTGAGCAGGCGCGGCAGTTCCAGCCGCATCTCGAACCGCAGCTTGGCGTCGACGTTGCGCAGCGGGTCGTCGAGCAGCAGCAGCCTCGGCTTGCCCGCCAGGGCGCGGGCCAGTGCCGTGCGCTGCTTCTGCCCGTTCGACAGCGCACGCGGAGCGTGGCCCAGCACGTGATCGATCTTGAGCAGCTTCGCCACCGCGTCGACGCCCGACCGGATCGTCGTCTTGGTCGCCTTCTGCGCCGTCAGCGGGCTGGCGATGTTGTCGAACGCCGTCATGTGCGGGAACAGGGCGAAGTTCTGGAACGCCATGCCGATGCCGCGGTCTTCCGGCTCGACCCCGTTCATGTCGACGCCGTCGATCAGGATGGTGCCCTCGTCGGGCTCGATCACGCCGGCGATCAGCCGCAGCAGCACTGTCTTGCCGGCGCCGGACGGCCCGAACAGGACCAGCGTCTCGCCGTCCTCCACGGTCAGCGAGACGCCGTCGAGCACGGGCTCGCCCTTGAAGGTCTTGACGATGTCTTTGAGGACCACGCTCATCGGATCATCCCTTGACGGCGCCGAGGGACAGGCCCTCGACCAGGTAGCGCTGGGCGTAGAGCGCGAGCGCGAGCACCGGGGCGATCGACAGGATGATGCCGGCGGCGACCTGCCCGAACTGGATGCCGCTGGCGGTGACGAAGGCGAGCGCCCCCACCGTCACCGGCTGCTTGTCGGCGCTCGCCAGCACCAGCGCGAAGATGAAGTTGTTCCACGCGAAGATGAACGCCAGAAGCCCGGCCGCCGCGATACCCGGCCCGGCCAGCGGCAGCGCGATCCGGCGGAACGTCGCGAACCAGCCGTGGCCGGCGATGCGATAGGCGTATTCGACGTCGAGCGAGATGTCCTCGAAGTAGCCGCGCACGATCCACAGGATCAGCGGCAGGCAGATCAGCTGATAGACCCAGATCAGACCGACATAGGTGTCGGCCAGGCCGATCTGCTGGAAATAGATGGTCAGCGGCAGCAGCACCAGCAGCGGCGGCGCGAAGCGGAAGGACAGCAGGGTGAAGGCGATGTCCTCGGCGCCGCGGAACTTCAGCCGGGCGAAGGCGTACGCCGCCGGCACGCCGAGCACCAGGGCCAGCGAGACCGACGCCACCGACAGCAGGACCGAGTTCCAGAGGTTGCGCATGAACTCGATCTTCAACGCGCCGGCGGAGGTCTCCAGCCGGCCGGTGATCAGGGCGCGGTAGTTTTCCAGCGTCGGTTCGAAGAACAGCGACGGCGGCACCCGCAGGATCGTCTCGTTCGTCTGGAACGACATCAGGATGATCCAGAAGATCGGGAACATGAAGAACGTGACCACCAGCGCCAGCGCGATGCCGCGCAGGAGGCGTTCGATCGGACCGAAGCTTTGCATGACGACCTCCCTCCCCTCAGACCTCGCCGCGCGCTTTTTCGCGCAGCCGCAGCCAGTTCTTGATGAAGATGTTCGACAGGAAGAACGTGATCGCCCACAGGATCATCAGCAGCGCCGCCGATCGGCCGACATTGGTCGACTGGAAGAAGTTCAGGTACGCCTCGACCTGGAACACCGTCAGGGTGTCGCCCGGGCCGCCCTGGGTCATGGCGTAGATGATGTCGAACTGCTGGATGCTCTCGATCATCCGGAACAGGACGGCGGTCAGCATGTAGGGCATCAGCATCGGCAGGGTGATCCGCCAGAACACGAACAGCCGCGGCACCCCGTCCAGCGCGGCCGCCTCGAACGGCTGCTTGGGCAGCGAGCGCAGTCCGGCCAGCAGCAGGATCATGATGAACGGCGTGTAGACCCAGACATCCACGATCACCACCGTCAGCAGCGCGGTGTCGGGCGACGAGGCCCAGCGGAAGTCCTCCAGCCCGATCAGCGACGCGCCATAGCTCAGCACGCCGAAGCCCGGGTTGGTCATCAGCTTCCACATCAGGGCCGCCAGCGCAGGCGCCGTCATCAGCGGCATCAGCAGCATGATCGAGACGAAGTTGTTGAGCCGGGTGCGGCGCTGCAGCAGCAGCGCGATCCCGAGACCCAGCAGCAGTTCCAGGAAGACGGTGATGCCGGCATAGAGCACCGACACCTCGAGCGTCTGCCAGAACGAGGGATCGCTCAGGAAGCCGATGTAGTTCTGGCCCCAGTTGAACTCCCGCGCCCAGGGCTGCGACAGGCGGTAGCGCTGCAGCGAATAGACGACTGCCGTGACGAACGGGATCAGGATGCCGATGCAGGTCAGCAGCGCGGGCAGGCTGAGCAGGTAGGGAAGCGCCCGGCGGCTGATCCTGAAGCGTCGCTGCACGGGCCGGCTTCGAAGGGTGGCCTCGGTCATGGGGCGTCGCTCCGCCGCTCCCGCTCAGGGGGCGGCTCGTGAACTCGGATAGGGGAAGGGGCGTCGGTGGGGCACTCCGGCCCGGCGCGGCAGCGCTGGGAGCCGCCGGCGCACCGGACCGAAGCCGTCCGGAAGGCGGCGCCGGCGGAAACCGGCGACCGCCTCCCGCAGGGGATCAGCCCAGACCGGCGTCCTCGAGCTGCCGATCGACGCTGGCGGCCAGCTGGTCGAGGCCCTCGTCCACCGGCACCTCGTTGGCGACCATCTGCTGCAGCATCGACGCCCACTCGGTGGTCAGGTCGAAGAACAGCGGCTGGGGCGTGAACTTGATGCTCGCCCCCGGCGCGGAAAGGTCGTGCATCTCGACATAGCCCGGATAGCTGCTGTTCAGCTTTTCGCGGAACATCTCGTCCGCCCAGACCGACTTGCGCACCGGGTTGACGAAGTCCATCTCGGTCGCGCCGAACAGGCCGTGCTCCGGCCCCGAGGCCCACTGCAGGAAGTGCCAGGCGGCGTCCTTGCGCTGCGAGAAGCTCGACATCGCCAGCGACCAGATCCAGATGTTCGGCGTCGGCGCCTCGGCCTCCGGATTGGCGGCGAACGGCGCGTAGGCCAGATTGCCGGCCTCCGCGGTCCCGCCGTTCTGGAAGTAGCCCAGGATGTCGGCGTCGTAGATCATCGCCGACTTGCCCGCGCCGAGGTCGATGCCGACTTGGTACCAGGTGTGGGTCGACCAGTCCGATGCGCCGCTGTTCTGGATCATCTCGACCCACTTGCGGTGGTACATCTTGGACACGTCAGTGTTCATCGCTGCCGACAGCTTGCCCTCGTCGGTGACGTTCAGGTCCTTCTGGCCGAAATTGGCATAGCCCGACAGGAAGCCCGGGTGGATCGTCGCCCAGGAGCGCGAGCCGCGCACGCCGATCCCGTAGATGTCGGGGATGTCCGCCTGGGCCTTGGCCGCGACCTCGAGCATTTCGTCGAGGTTGGTCGGCACGGCGAGGCCGGCAGACTCGAACATGGTGCGGTTGAAGGTGAGATTGTTCTGCTCATAGCCCCACGGGATGCACCACTGCTTGGCGTCCTCGGTGCCCAGCGGGTCGCCCGGCCGGCCGCTCCAGGCGCAGGAGCTGCGCACGCCTTCCAGCATGTCCTCCCACGCGTAGCCGGGATTGGTCTTGTCGGCGTCCTGGATCCAGGGCGCCAGGTCCTCGATCCAGCCGGCGGGCCCGTAGGTCCAGGTCATGTAGGCGCCGGTCATGAACGCGTCGTATTCCGACGACCGCGACGACAGCGCCGCGGTCACCTTGTCGAAGTAGACGTCCTCCGGGAATACGTCGTACTCGACCTCGACGCCGCTCATCGCCTTGAAGGTGTCGAGATTGGCGATCATCGCATCCGTGTAGGGATGCTTGTTCAGCAGCAGCTTGATGGTGGTGCCGGCATGGCGCTGCCAGTCGAAATCGGCGGCCAGCGCCCGGCTCTGCGCCGCGTTCAGCAGCATGCCTGCGGTCGCCGTGGTCACTCCCATGGCACCCAGGCCCTTGATCAACTCGCGCCGGCCCATCTTGCCGCGCACGAAGGCGTCGATCAGGTCCTTTTCTCTTTCGAACATCTGAGCCCTCCTCCCTGGCCTCTTGGTCAGGCCGGTTCTTGATGAATGAGCGCACTTGCCGTTCGCTCGTCGGTGATGAGCCCGCTCAGGACGCCGCTCATCAGAACAGACCTGATCGCGCAGGCCTTACCCTTGCCGCCGGCGACGGCGACAATTCTCGATGTCTTGGCGGTATCGATGCCGACAGCGATGGTCCGAGCGGTCAGCGCCGTCTCCACCGGCCGGCCCTCGGCATCGAAGAAGTAGCCGAGCATCTCGCCGACCGCGCCGGCCGCCTTGACCTCTTCCAGTTCCTGCGGCGCGATCATGCCGGTGGCGACCAGCGAGGCCTCCGGCTCGGCGGTACCGATGCCGACGATCTTGAGCTCCGCGCTGTCGGCGATCTCGAACACTTCGGCCATGCCGCGCTGCTTGAGCATGACCTCGCGGTCTTCGACCGTGTTGGCGAAGAACGGCAGCGGCATCACGATCGCCTCGGCCCCAGTCTTGGCCGCCAGGTGATGCATCACGTCGTGCGGATTGGCCGCCAGGTTGCGGGTCAGTCCGCCCAGCAGCGACACGAAGCGCACCCCGTTGGCCGCGATCCGGGGCATCTGGTCGACCGAGCACGCCAGGGTGCGGCCGTGGCCGATGCCGATCGCCGTGTCGGTGCCCGCCTCGATCGCGCGCTGCAGGTAGCCGGCGCCGGCGACGCCGAGCGCGCGCAGCGGCAGCGGCTCCTCGTAGAGATCGGGCACCACCTCGCAGTAGTCGAGGCCGAAGCGGTGGGCCAGCGCATTCTCCAGTTCGACGCATTCGACGATGTCGCCGTCGATGATCACCTTCACCGCGCCGGCCTGATTGGCGCGGGTGATCAGCCGGTGGGCCTTGACCGGCGTGACGCCCAGCCGCTTGGCCACCTCCGCCTGGGTCATGCCCCCGGCGTAGTGGAGCCAGGCCGCGCGCAGCGCCAGGCTCAGGTTCCCGTCCTTTTTCCCCCCATTGGCCACCAGGTGGCTCCCTGAAATTTTTTATGCTTGATGTTGATTCTTACAGATTGCCTTGGCGGTGGTCAATGCGGAAATTTTCATCACCCACAGAATATTTCACTTTCGGGCACCGAACGGGGGCAGCACGACCGCCACCCGGCACCGTGGCGACAGAAGCGGTCGACCCCGGCGGGTCCGCGCCGGCAGGCGCCGCCGGTGCCGGTGCCCTACCCCGGCCCGACACGCCGAAGGCCGCTTCCCCTCGCCCCGGGCGCCGGTGCGCCCTAGATTGCGGGGGAACCGCTCCCGCCACCCGCGAGACCCGATGCTCGAGACGCTTCCCGACCTCATCCGCACGCCGATCGGCGGGTCGATCTTCTTCGGCCTGCTGGTGATCTGGCCCTATTGGCGCATCTTCCTTCGCGCCGGGCTGCGGCCCTGGTGGGCACTCCTCGTGTTCGTGCCGATCATCGGCCAGCCGCTGGTCCTGGCGGCGCTGGCGCTGCAGGCCTGGCCGGCGCTCCAGGGCCGGACGATCCGGAGGGCGACACAATGATGATGGACGTCTTCGCCCAGCCGGGCTGGCTCAACCTCCTCTTCATCGGGCTGGCCTTGACCGCCTCCATGGGCTTCGGCGCCTTCACCCTGGTCAAGACCGGCTACAGCCCGCTCTGGGTGCTGCTGCTGCTGGTGCCGGTGGCCGGCGTGGTCGGCCTCTGGGTGCTCGCCTACCGCCGTTGGCCGCGTGTGGACGAAGAGGGCTGATCGCGCTTCGGTCGTTCCGCTGCCTCTTGCCGCCGCTCCCTTTCGGCCCTAAGGTCGCGCCGCCTTCGGCGCCGGGACCCCGCCGGCGCCGTTCCGATCGGCTGCGGCGAGGATGATGATGAGCGGCGACGTCAAGCGCGTGGTGCTGGCCTATTCCGGCGGTCTCGACACTTCGGTGATCCTGAAATGGCTGCAGGACACCTACGCCTGCGAGATCGTCACCTTCACCGCCGATCTAGGCCAGGGCGAGGAGGTGGAGCCGGCCCGCAACAAGGCCGAGCTGATGGGCGTCAAGGCCGAGCACATCTACATCGACGACCTGCGCGAGGAGTTCGTGCGGGACTTCGTCTTTCCGATGTTCCGGGCCAACGCGCTCTACGAGGGCACCTATCTGCTCGGCACCTCGATCGCCCGGCCGCTGATCGCCAAGCGCCAGATCGAGATCGCGCGCGAGACCGGCGCCGACGCCGTCGCCCACGGCGCCACCGGCAAGGGCAACGACCAGGTGCGGTTCGAGCTCGGCTACTACGCCCTGGAACCGGGGATCCGGGTGATCGCGCCGTGGCGGGAGTGGGACCTCAACAGCCGGACGAAGCTGCTGGCCTATGCCCGCGACCGGCAGATCCCGATCGCCACCAACAAGCAGGGAGAGCCGCCCTATTCGACCGACGCCAACCTGCTGCACATCTCCTATGAGGGCCGGGCGCTGGAGGATCCGTGGGTGGCGCCGGACGAGGCGATGTTCACCCGCACCATTGCGCCGGAGAACGCGCCGGACCAGCCGACCGTCGTCGAGATCGACTTCGAGAAGGGCGACCCCGTGGCGGTCGACGGCCAGAGGCTGTCGCCGGCGGCGCTGCTGACCCGCCTCAACGACCTGGCGGGCAAGAACGGCATCGGCCGCGCCGACATCGTGGAGAACCGCTTCGTCGGGATGAAGAGCCGCGGTGTCTACGAGACCCCGGGCGGCACCCTGCTGCTGACCGCGCGGCGGGCGATGGAGTCGATCACCCTCGACCGCGACGCCGGGCACCTCAAGGACAGCCTGATGCCGCGCTATGCGGAGCTGGTCTACAACGGCTTCTGGTTCGCGCCGGAGCGCGAGGCCCTGCAGGCGCTGATCGACACGGCGTCGGAGACGGTGACCGGAACGGTGCGCCTGAAGCTCTTCAAGGGCAGTGCCATGGTGCTGGGCCGCAAGGCGCCCAACAGCCTCTATTCGGCCGAGCATGTGACCTTCGAGGAGGACGCGGTCTACGACCAGCGCGACGCCCAGGGGTTCATCAAGCTCAACGCCCTGCGCCTGAGGCTGGGGACCCTGGCCCGGCGGGGCGGATAGCGCGGCTGCCGCGGCGGGGTCTGCGGTCCATCAAGGTTCCCGCCGTCGCGGGACGACCTCATCTGGTTGATGTTCCGCAAGAATGCCGCGGTCATGCCCACCCGGGCGGGCACCTCTCCCCGGCGAGCGCGCGAGCAAGGGCAGCGGTGCCGAGATGTCGCGCCTTCGATCTACGACGTCGCGGTGCCGCCGCCCGGCTCCTCCGTCGCGGCGGGGGTCGGCTCGTCCCAGTAGTGGCAGCTGGCGCCGTGGTCGCGGCCGACGTCGTAGAGCGGCGGCACCTCCTCCGCGCAGCGCGGCTTCGCCTTCGGGCAGCGGGTGCGGAAGGTGCAGCCCGACGGCGGGTTCAGCGGGCTGGGCAGGTCGCCCGCCAGCACGATCCGCTGCTTCTCGCGCTCCCGGTCCGGGTCGGGCAGCGGTACGGCGGAGATCAGCGCCTCGGTGTAGGGGTGGCGCGGGTTGGCGTAGAGGTCGTCGCGGGACGCGTATTCCACCAGCTTGCCGAGGTAGAGCACCAGGATCCGATGGCAGATGTGGCGCACCACCGAGAGGTCGTGGCTGATGAAGATGAGCGCGAGGCCGAAGCGGCGCTGCAGGTCCATCAGCAGGTTGATGATCTGCGACTGGATCGACACGTCCAGCGCCGACACCGGCTCGTCGCAGACGATCAGCTTCGGGTTCAGCACCATCGCCCGGGCGATGCCGATGCGCTGGCATTGGCCGCCGGAGAATTCGTGCGGATAGCGGTTGATCATCTCCGGCATCAACCCGACCAGGCGCATCATCTCGCGCACCTCGGCCCGGCGCTCGGCCTTCGACATCTGCGGGCGGAAGGTCTCCAGCGGCTCCGCCACGATGTCCCCGACGGTCATCCGCGGGTCGAGGGACGCGAGCGGGTCCTGGAAGATGATCTGCATGTCCTCGCGCCGGGCGCGGATCTCGGCGGCCGTCGCGGCGGTCAGGTCCTGCCCCATCCAGACCACGCGCCCGTCGGTCGGCGGGATCAGCTGCAGGATGGCGCGGCCCAGGGTCGACTTGCCGCAGCCGCTCTCGCCCACGACGCCCAGCGTCTCGCCGGCGGCGAGGTCGAAGCTGATGCCGTCGACCGCCTTCAACAGGTCGCGCTGCCGGCTGAACAGCGACCGGCGCGGCATCGCGAAGTGCACCTTGACGTCGCGGACGCTCAGGACCGGCGCGCCGCCCTCCCGCGGGTCGTCGTCGAGGGTGTCGGTCATAGCTTTTCCAGGTGGCAGGCCTTGGACCGCCCCGTTCCGAACGGCGCCAGCGCCGGGTCCTCGGCCAGGCAGCGGTCGAAGGCGTAGGTGCAGCGCGGGGCGAAGTTGCAGCCCTTCGGCAGGTGCTGGAGGTTGGGCGGCTGGCCGGGGATGGTCGGCAGTTCGCCCAGCCGCTGCGCGTCCAGCCGCGGCATGCTCTTCAGCAGGCCCTCGGTATAGGGATGCTGCGGGTCGTAGAAGATGTCGCGGACGCCGCCGGTCTCCACCACCCGGCCGCCATACATCACCATCACCCGGTCCGACAGGCCGGCGATCACGCCGAGGTCGTGGGTGATGATGACGATCGCCGTGCCGATCTCCCGCTTCAGATCGCGCATCAGGTCGAGAATCTGCGCCTGCACCGTGACGTCGAGCGCCGTCGTCGGCTCGTCGGCGATCAGCAGGTCCGGCCGGCACAGGAGCGCCATCGCGATCATCACCCGCTGGCGCATCCCGCCGGAGAATTCGTGCGGGTACATCCGGATGCGTCGCGCCGCCTCGGGGATCCGCACCAGGTCCAGCATCTCGATCGAGCGCTTGAGCGCGTCGGTCTCCCCCATGCCCTTGTGGCGGACCAGCACCTCGGTCATCTGCCTGGAGATCCGCAGGTACGGGTTCAGGCTGGTCATCGGGTCCTGGAAGATCATCGACATCTTCGACCCGCGGATGCGGTTGAGCTTCTGCGGCGGCAGCCCCAGGATCTCGTGCCCACGATAGCGCACCGACCCGGTCGCGCGGCCGTTGGTCGCCAGCAGGCCCATCACCGACATGAACACCTGGCTCTTGCCCGAACCGGATTCGCCGACGAGACCGACGGTCTCTCCCGGGCCGACGGCGAAGCTGACGTCGTTGACCGCCTGGACCTCGCCTTCCGGCGTGTCGAACCGGGTGACCAGGCCCTCGACCGCCAGCACCGCGTCGGCCGGCGCTTCCTCCGGCCGGAGGGGGCGCTCGGCCGTGGTGTCGGGAAGTGTCGCGGTCATCGGGTCAGCGGTCCTTCGGATCCAGGGCGTCACGCAGCCCGTCCCCGATGAAGTTCAGGCAGAACAGGGTGACGGCCAGGAAGACCGCCGGGAAGACCAGCATCCAGGTGGCGCCGACGATGTTGTTGGCGCCGTCCGCGATCAGCACGCCCCAGCTGGTCATCGGCTCCTGCACGCCGAGGCCCAGGAAGCTGAGGAAGCTCTCCAGCAGGATCACCTTCGGCACCATCAGGGTCATGTAGACGACCACCGGGCCGAGGGTGTTGGGCACCACGTGACGGCGGATGATCTTGGCCGAGCCGACGCCGCAGGCATGCGCCGCCTCGATGAATTCGCGGCGCTTCACGCTGAGCGTCTGGCCGCGCACGATCCGCGCCATGTCCAGCCACTCGACCGCGCCGACCGCCACGAACATCAGGAAGATGTTCCGGCCGAAGAACACCATCAGCAGGATCACGAAGAACATGAACGGGATCGAGTAGAGGATGTCGACGATGCGCATCATGACGTCGTCGGTCCGGCCGCCCAGAAAGCCGGCGGTGGCACCGTAGGCGACGCCGATCACGAGGCTGACCAGGGTCGCCAGGATGCCGATCATCAGCGAGATCCGGGCGCCGTAGAACACCCGGGTCATCAGGTCGCGGCCGTTGGAATCGGTGCCGAAGAAGAAATGGTAGCGCTCCACCGTCGCCTGGACGGTCAGCGCCGTGCCGTCGGCGGACTGGCCGACAATCTCCACGTCGGTGAAGTCGTCGCTGCGCTGCAGGCCGCGGACCAGCCTGGGGTCCAGCTCTCGCTCCCCGACCATGTCCAGGGTCAGGGTCGAGCCGTCGAGCTCCAGCGTCGCCACCTCCGCGCCGGTGCGGCGCAGGGCCCGGTCGACCATCGCCGGAATCTCCGTCTCGCGCGGATAGGCCTCCAGGCTGGGCGGCACCTTGATGTAGGACTGGTAGATCTCGTCGTAGTCGTGCGGCGAGACCATCGGGCCGAACACCGCCAGCAGCGCGACCAGCCCCAGCAGGACGGCGCCGCCGACGGCGGCCCTGTTGCGCAGGAGGCGCGTCCAGGCGTTGGCCCACAGGCTGCGGCCCTTGATCTCGGGCTCGACGCCCTCGGCGCGCGCGGCGGCGGTGGGTTCGTAGATGGCCATGATCCCCCTCAGTCGTAGCGGACCTTGGGGTCGAGCCAGCCGTAGATCAGGTCGACCACCAGGTTGAACAGAACGATGAAGGAGGCGATCAGCACCACGGTGCCCATCACCAGCGTATAATCGCGGTTGAGGGCGCCCTGCACGAAGTAGCGCCCGACCCCCGGCACGCCGAAGATCGTCTCGATCACCACCGAGCCGGTCAGCAGCGCCGCCGTCGCGGGCCCCAGGTAGCTCACCACCGGCAACAGCGCGGCGCGCAGCGCATGGCGGCGCAGCACCAGCCATTCCGGCAGACCCTTGGCGCGGGCCGTGCGGATGTGGTTGGAGCGCAGGACCTCGATCATGCTGCCGCGGGTCAGCCGCGCGATCACCGCCAGCTGGGGCAGCGCGAGCGTGACGATCGGCAGAATCTTGTTCTCGATCGCCCCTTCGCCCCAGCCGCCGGCCGGCAGCCAGCCCAGATAGACCCCCAGCACCAGCGACAGCACCGGAGCCATGACGAAGTTCGGGATGGTGATGCCGATCATGGCGACGCCCATGATCGAATAGTCGGTCCGGCTGTTCTGGCGCAGCGCGGCGATCGAGCCCATCAGGGCGCCGACGCCCAGCGCGATCAGGATCGCCGAGCCGCCGAACTGGATCGACACCGGCAGGCCGTTGCCGATGATCTCCGCCACCGAGAAGTCGCGGTAGACCATCGACGGCCCCAGGTTCCCGGCCAGCAGGTTCTTGAGATACAGCAGGTACTGGACGACCAGCGGTTCGTCCAGGTGATAGATCGCCTGCAGGTTGTCCATGATCGACTGGGGCAGCGGGCGTTCCAGCGCGAATGGACCGCCGGGCGCCATGCGGATCATGAAGAACGCGACGGTGACGATGATGAACAGCGTCGGCACCGCGCCGAGCAGCCGCTTGATGGCGTAGGTCAGCACGGGCGTCCGGTCGCCTCCGGAAGCTGTGGCCGGCCGGCCGGAGCCGGCGGCCGGTGGGACGAACGGCGAGCGGGCGGCCGCCGGGGCCGCCCGCCCGTCACTCCTGCCCCTCCGATCGGGACGTCAGTTGATCCGGACGTACTGCGAGCGGTGACGGCCCTGCACGTTCTGCTCCCAGCCCTCGATGTTCTCGGAGACGAGCTCGAGGTTGACGTAGAAGTAGATCGGGATGAACGGCAGATCGCGCATGAAGAGCGCTTCGGCCTGCTTCAGGATCTCCGCCCGGGCGTCGAGATCGGTGGTCGCCGCGGCCTCGTCCATCAGCGCGTCGTACTCCGGATTGTCGTACTTGGCGTAGTTGAAGCCGTCGTTGTCGCTCTCGACCATGAACAGGAAGTTCTGGGGGTCGTTGTAGTCCGCGATCCAGCCGGCGCGCGCCAGCTGGAAGGCGCCGCCGTCGCGCAGATAGGCGTAGTGGGTCGCCACGTCGGTGTTGAGCAGTTCGACCTCGACGCCCAGCGGCTCCCACATGTCGGCGATCGCCAGGGCGACCTTCCGGTGGTTCTCCGAGGTGTTGTAGCGCAGTTCCAGCGAGATCGGGTTGTCGGGACCGTAGCCGGCCTCCCCCATCAGGCGGATCGCCTCCTCCTCGCGGTCGAAGATCGACATCTCCATGTAGTCGGCATAGGCCGGCTCGCCATAGTTGGCGGTGCCCGGCGGCACGAAGCTGTAGGCGGCGATCTCGCCGGCGCCGGTGATCTCCTCGACGATGAACTCCCGGTCGATCGCCATGGAGAGCGCCTGTCGGACATTCGGGTCCGACAGCACCTCGTCGCGGTGGTCGAGGGCGTAGTAGTAGGTGCCCAGGCGCGGCGACGCCATGAACTCGTTCGGCATGTTCTCCTGCATCCAGGCGACCTGGTCGGTCGGCACGTCGTTGTTGACGTGCAGCTCGCCCGCCTGGAACCGGCGCAGGGCCGCCGACCGGTCCTCGGTCGGGTAGTAGAAGATCTGGCCGATCTGGACCTCGTCGGCGTTCCAGTAGTTCTCGTTCTTCTCGGCCAGGATGTGCGCCTGGGGCGCCACCTCGACCAGCGTGAACGCGCCGTTGGTGACGATGTTCTCCGGCCGGACGAAGTCGTCGCCGTGCTCCTCGACCGCCGGCGGATAGACCGGCAGGCCGGTCTGGTGGGTCAGGAGTTCCAGGAAGTAAGGGGTGGACTGCTCCAGCGTGATCTCCAGCGTGCGCTCGTCGATCGCGCGGGCGCCGATGGTGCCCGGCTCCATCTCGCCGGTATTGATCGCCTCGGCGTTTTTCACCGGATAGAGGATGTTGGCGTATTTCGCGCCGGTCGCGGGGTCCATGATCCGGTTGAGCGAGAAGACGAAATCCTCCGCCGTCACCGGCTCGCCGTCGGACCACCGCGCGTCCTCGCGCAGATGGAAGGTGTAGACCAGGCCGTCGTCGGAGATTTCCCAGCTCTCCGCCACGCCCGGCACGACCGCGCCGAACTGGTCGTGGGCGACCAGGCCTTCGTAGAGATCGTGCAGGATGTGCGCCTCGTAGGTGGTCGAGGTGCGGTGCTGGTCCAGGGTCTCGGGTTCGCCCGTGTTGCCCCGGTGGAACACGACCTGCGCCTGGGCCGCCGCGACACCGCCCAGAACCAGGGCGGACGCCAGCGCGGTGCCGGCGAGGAAGCTGTTGATGTGTCGCATGGCGCGATGCTGCCTCTGCTGTTCGCTATGAATGTTTTTTCCCGGCGCACCGAACACGCATCACGAAATCACGTTGCACAGCTCGGCGGCACGATGCCGGCATTTCGCCGGCCGGTTGATAGGAGACGTTAAAACCACATGACGAATGCGGCAATCGGAAAACCATGCACACCGGGATATGCCACGATCGATCGCGCAGAAGGAGTCTCCACGATGCGTGATTGCGTTGGCATTCTGATGAGGGCACGCTCGTTTCGTGCGGGCGTCGGGCCTCCGGCGCAGGCAATCGGCTGAGGGAGGCCAGGGGCGCGGGATGCTCTAGGCGGCGGCCCGCGCCAGAAATCCCGCCCGCAGCAGCAGCGCGATCAGCACCAGGGCCCCGGCCTGGTGCAGCGCGGCGACCGGTATCCAGACCTGGCTCAGCAGCGTCGCGATCCCCAGCCCCACCTGGACCACGACCATCGCGGCGGCGAGGTCGACCACGCGCCGGACCCGCGTCGCCGCCCGCCGCCTGCGCACGGTGACGGCCAGCGCGAGGACCGCCGCCGCGGTGACGATCGCCAGCCAGCGGTGGACGAACTGCACCATCGCCGTGTTCTCGACCGGGTTCAGCCACCACGGCACCAGGTTCAGCGCCTCCGGCGGCAACAGCCGGCCGTCCATCAGCGGCCAGCTGTTGTAGGCGAGGCCAGCGTCCAGCCCGGCGACCAGCGCGCCCCACAGCACAGTCACCGCGGCGATCGCGACCGTGCCCCAGAGATGCCCGCGCACCGGCCGCGGCGCCGGGGTGGCGGCCCGCGCCGCCGGATCCTCGAATAGGCGCCAGGCCAGCCAGAGCAGCAGGCCGAAGATCACGAAGGCGAGCCCCAGATGAGCGGCCAGCCGGTACTGGCTGACCGACGGCCGGTCGACCAGGCCGGACTGCACCATGACCCAGCCCATCACGCCCTGCAGCGCGCCCAGCACCAGCAGGCCCGCCAGCTTCCAGTCCAGATGCGGCACGTGGCCGACGCGGCGGATCCGCCCGGTCAGCCAGAACGCCAGCAGCGGCAGGGCGAAGACCAGCCCGATCAACCGGCCCCACAGGCGGTGGAACCACTCCCAGAAGAAGATCGTCTTGAACTCGGCCAGGCTCATGCCCGCGTTCTTCAGCCGGTATTCCGGCGTGTCGCGGTAGAGGTCGAACACCCGCTGCCACTCCGCCTCCGACAACGGTGGCAGCGCGCCGATCAGCGGGCGCCACTCGACCATCGAGAGGCCGCTTTCGGTCAGCCGCGTGATCGCGCCGATCACCGCCATGGCGAACACCATGCCGGCACAGCCGACCAGCCACCAGCCGATCAGCCGGGCCGCCGACCGGTCGGTCGGGCGGGCGGCGGCGGAGCCGGAAACCGGAGCGGTTTCCGGACGGGGACGGTCGGCGGCGGTCAGGCTGGCCATGGTCTCGGTCTGCTCTATCGGTCCGCCGCGGCGCGCTCTGGCAGGCCCGTCGGCGAACGGTACGGGACAGCGTCGGTATCCGATATGGGAGGCCGCGCCGTCAAATGCCGCAGCCGTGGCGCCGCGTCGCAGCCCGCGCATGGGGAGGCGCGTTGACCCCCGACCGGGTCGTCCTGGCGGCAAGCCGGGACCTCGACGGCAGGGGCGCGGTCGGCAGGGGCGCGGTCGGCAGGGGCGCGGTCGGCAGGGGTGCGGGCGCGGTGGGCCAGGCTGGCACGCCGCCGGTCGAGGTCCTGGAGCGGCCCTGCGGGCCGTCCGGGATGACCGGACGCCGGCGACCCGCCCTTCCCTCTGGACTCGCCCGGCGGCCGGTGGGACGATACCTCTCCTGAAAGGGAGGAAACCAAGCGTCCGACGGCCGTTCCCGCGTGCCGAGACGGACGATGGCCCGACCTCTCGGACGGCCCGGCCGCCCGGTCCTCCAACCGGCCGCCGGACGCCCGACCCGTCGGACGGTCGCCCGCCGCGAAGGCGCCGAAGGGACCCGTGGACCGCCGCCGTCATCCGAAGACGGCCCCGGCCCCGTTCGGCCGTTCGCGAAAGGGCAAGGAGCGATCCGTCCGCCCTCCCGGTGACCGGGCCGTCTCGGCTTCCGATCCGGGACCGCCTGCCGGACCCGCGCCCGCCCCGGCGCCTGGCGCCCTCTCGGCGACACCGATGGAGGCGCACCATGACAGACCATGCCCATCCGACCGGAGACGGCCCTGCCGGGCACCCGACGACGCCGCGCTGCGTGGCCCTCGTCGGCCCGCAGGGCGGCGGCAAGACGACCCTGCTCGAAAGCCTGCTGTCGGCCGCCGGCGCCATCGACCGCAAGGGATCGGTCGCGGCCGGCAACACCGTCGGCGACCATGCCGAGGAGGCCCGCAGCCGAGGCATGTCGACCGAGACGACGATCGCGGCCGTCGACTACCTGGGCGACCCCTGGACGCTGCTCGACTGCCCCGGGTCGCTGGAGCTGATGCAGGAGACCATGGACAGCGTGATGGCGGCCGACGCGGCGGTGGTGGTGTGCGAGCCCGACCCGGCCAAGGCGCCGATGCTGGCGCCGCTGCTGCGCTTCCTGGACGAGCAGCAGATCCCCCACCTCCTGTTCGTCAACAAGATCGAGGGGACCGAGCAGCGGGTGCGCGACCTTCTGGAGGCGCTGCAGGCCCATTCCGCCCGGCCGCTGGTGCTGCGCCAGGTACCGATCCGCGAGGGCGAGGCGGTGACCGGCTATGTCGACCTGGTCTCCGAACGCGCCTATGTCTACCGTCCCGGCCAGCCGTCGGACCTCGTCAGCCTGCCGGACAGCGCCGTCGAGCGCGAGCAGGAGGCCCGGCGCGAGATGCTGGAGGCGCTGGCCGACTTCGACGACGGGCTGCTGGAGCAACTGCTCGAGGACGTCCAGCCGGCGAACGACGACGTCTACCGCCAGATCGTCGCCGACCTGGCCGACGACCTGATCGTGCCGGTGATGCTGGGCGCCGCCGAGCGCGACCACGGCGTGCGCCGGCTGTGGAAGGCGCTGCGCCACGACGTGCCGGCCGGCGACCGCACCGCGGAGCGGCTAGGCGTGGCCGAGGCGGCCTCCGGCAGCGGCCCGGCGGCGACCGTCTTCCGCACCTTCCATGCGCCGCACGCCGGCAAGCTGAGCCATGCGCGCGTCTGGCGCGGCACCGTCAAGGACGGGATGACCCTGGGCGGCGCCAAGGTCAGTGGCCTCTACCGTCCGTTCGGGTCCCAGCAGACCAAGCTCGCGGAGGCCGGGCCGGGCATGGTCGTGGCTTTCGGCAAGATGGAGCCGGTGCAGACCGGCGACCTGCTGACCGACGGCGGGCGGGAGCGCATGGCGCTGTGGCCGATGCCGCTGACCCCGGTCTATGCGCGCGCCATCACGGCCGAGGACCGCAACGAGGAGGTCAAGCTGTCCGGCGCCCTCGCCCGCCTCGCCGAGGAGGATGCGGCGCTGACCTCGGAGCACGACCCCGACACCGGCGAGCTGGTGCTGCGCGGCCAGGGCGACATCCACCTGAAGCTGGCGGTCGATCGGCTGGGCCGGCGGTTCAACGTCCATGTCGCGCCGCGCGCGCCCGAAGTGCCCTACAAGGAAACGATCCGCCGCGGCACGGCGAAGCACACCCGCTTCAAGCGCCAGACCGGCGGTCACGGCCAGTTCGCGGACATCCATGTCGAGGTGTCGCCCCTGCCCCGCGGCGAGGGATTCGCCTTCTCGGATTCGATCGTCGGCGGCGCCGTGCCCAAGCAGTACATCCCGGCGGTGGAGGCCGGCGTGAAGGACGCGCTGGAGCGCGGCCCACTGGGCTTTCCGGTGGTCGACGTGGCGGTCCGGCTGACCGACGGCCAGTACCACCAGGTCGACAGCTCCGACCAGGCGTTCCGGACCTGCGGCCGGATGGCCATGACCGAGGCGCTGCCGGACTGCGATCCGGTGCTGCTGGAACCGATCGCCGAGGTCTCGGTCTTCGTCCCGACGGAGCATACCCCGAAGGCCCAGCGCATCCTGAGCCAGAGGCGCGGGCAGATCCTCGGATTCGACGCCCGTCCCGGCTGGCAGGGCTGGGACGAGGTGAAGGCCTATCTGCCCTATGGCGAGATGGAGGACCTGATCGTCGAGCTGCGGTCGGCGACCCAGGGCGTCGGAAGCTTCGCGGCGCGCTACGACCACCTGTCGGAGCTGACCGGCCGCCTCGCCGACCGGGTGGTGGAGATCCGCCAGGCGGTCGCGGCGCAATAAGGGCGGGAGGGCGCGCGCCCCTCCGCTTCAGGTCATTGTCGCGCAGGCGGGGACCTTGATGGACGGCGCACTTTGCGGGGGGAGCCCCCTGCCGGAGAGGTGCCCGCCTGCGCGGGCATGACACCGGCTGGCTGCCGGCTGCCCCCCCGGCTCACACCGCCCGCGTCATCAGCACCACGTCGCCGCCGTAGGGGTGGCAGGGGTGGCGGACCGCCGGCCGGCGGGCCACGGTGCGGTAGCCGTGGCGGTGATAGAGCCGCACGGCGTCGGCATTCTCCTCGAACGCCTCGATCGACAGCGTGCCGACGCCCAGCCGGCGCGCCTTGTCGCGCGCCGCCTCCAGCAGCTGGCTGCCGATGCCGAGCCCCCGATGCTCCGGGAACACGGCCAGGGCGTTGACGTAGAAGCTGCCCGGCGCCTCGGCCTCCAGCTCGACGAAGGGCCGCACCGGCGCCGGAAGGCCGGCCAGCGTCTCCGGGTCGAGGGGCGCGCCGTCCGGATCGAGGACATAGCCCAGCATCATGCCGACCGGCCGGTCCCGGCGCTCCGCCAGGATGGCGTTGGTCCAGGAGAAGTCGCCGGTGTCGCGTGCGGCCCGACGGGCCCCCACGTCGAGCCGGCTCTCCCCCGGCAGGGCGTGCCGGCCCCAGAGAAACTCCGCGATGCCGTGGCCGGCGATCGCCATCAGTTCGGCGACCGTCCGCGCGTCCGCGCGACAGGCGGGGCGGATCCGTCGGCCGGCCGGTGCCAGGCGGACGGTGGGGACGGACACGGCAGGGCCGGCGGCATGGGCGAGGGTCATGGCAGGTCGGTCTCCGTATCGAAGCCGGACCGGCGCTGAAGGCGGCGCCGACGTCCAGGGTCGGGGAATGGGATCGATGAAACGCCCTCGGCGTTTCGGAACGATGTCGCCGTCCGGCCGGTTTCGTATCTGTCCGGTTTCTGTGCCGGCCGTCATGGGGATAGGCGGCGATCCGAGCCGTTGCCGGGCGGCGCGGTGGCGGAGCGGCGGCCTGTTCGGGGCTTTTCCGCGGCGCGCCCGCCACGCGGCGCCATGCTCTTGCCCCATCGCGCCGGTTGAAGGAGATGACGCCGATCCTGTCGAGGAGGCTTTGCCCATGTGTCCGTCGTCGCGCGCCCCGAAGGCCCGCCCCGGTCCCTGCCGCCGTCACGCCGCGCCGGAAGGCCTGCCCGGCGCCGTCGAGGCCGACCGCACCGCCGCCCGTGCCGCCGCGTCGGGTGGGCCGGCGCTGACCCGCCGGGCGCTGCTGGTCGGCGCCGGCGGGTCGGTCGTGGTCGCCTGCACGCCGGGCGGCGACGGCGTGCCGCTGTTCATGGTGTCGCCGCAGGAGGAAGCCCGGATGGGCCTGGAATCCTGGCAGCGCATCCGCACCGAACGGCCCGCCAGCGACAACCGCCAGATGCAGGCCGCCCTCAACAGGGTCGGCAGCAACATCCTCGCCGGGGTCGGCCAGGACCCGCGGCGCTGGGAGATGGTCGTGTTCGAGGGCGACGACGCCAACGCCTTCGCCCTGCCCGGCGGCAGGATCGGCGTCTACGAGGGGATCTTCCGCTACATGGAGAACGATGCCCAGCTGGCCACGGTGATCGGCCACGAGATCGGCCACAACCAGGAGCGCCACGCGGCGGAGCGGCTGTCGACCTACCGCGCCACCGCCCTGGGCCTGCAGGCGGTCAACGTCGCGCTGGCCCAGGGCAATATCGCCTATGCCAACGAGATCGCGGCGATCCTGGGGATGGGCGCACAGTACGGCGTGATCCTGCCCTATTCGCGCGAGCAGGAGCTGGAGGCCGACCGGCTGGGCCTGATCAACATGGCGCGCGGCGGCTACGACCCGCGCCAGTCGGTGGCGTTTTGGCAGAACATGCAGCGCGGCGAGGGCGGCCGCCCCGGCTTCCTCTCCACCCACCCGGCCCCGGGCAACCGCATCGCCCAGCTGCAGCAGTTCATGCCCGAGGCGATGGCGGCCTGGCAGCGGTAGGGCGGGCGCCGACGCAGGGACCAGGACCACCGGGCTGTCATGAAATCAAGGGGTGCGACAGTCCCTCGACGCCTGTCACGTCCGCCGGTTCACGGATAGAGCCTGTGCGACACGTCCAACCAGATCACGTAGAACGTGTTGTCGATGATGATCCCGTGAACTCGGCCGTGCTCGTTGGCAGACAACTGAAACTGCCATCCGGGATAGGCGTGGAACTGTTCGTTCAGGGCTGCAAAGCCGTTCGGCCGTGATGTTTTCGGCCAGTCGTGCGTGTGGTTCCTGATCGCCTTGTCATAACGGGTCTCGAATCGGGACACTGTCCAGCCGGACAGGTCTCTCATCCGCTCCATCAGTTTTCTCGTGTATCCATTGGGGAAGGCGGGCGGGCACACTTCAATATCGGTGCCATCGAAGAACTTGAACGAGAATCGCAAAAGCTCGTTCGGAAGCGCCGCTTTCTTGATACCGCCAGCCTCCTTCGGAGAACTCGTCTTCTTGATGCGACGCGGCATCAGAGGCTCCGGTAGAAGTCCTGCATCGTCTCCTTTCGGACAACGGCGTTCGACGGCTCGTCCGGCGCAATCCCTCCGCGAGCCTCCAGCCACGGCCGTTCGCGGTGCGTCATGATCTCGAGGGCCGTCGCGGGCTCCGATCCGAAGACGTCCAGGATTTCGTCGAGATGCGCCTCGATCCTCGGCTCGATCTCCGTGGGGGGCATGACGTCATCCATGATCGGACGCCATTGGTTGTGCTTGAACCTTTGGTACTGCGATGGAAGCACCGGACCATGGACCCAGGCTTGGAAATCCTCCTGGAACAACGGTTCGTCGTGGAGCGCCAGAAACCATGCCTGGGCATAGTAGAGGAGCTTCTGAAGCTTCAGGTTGGTGAGCAACTCCCCGCGCTCCCGGCTCTCCACCACGAGGTAGTCGGCAACCCGTCCAGGCCCGCAGATGTCGGTCACGGTTTCCTTCCTCCCCGGTCGGTCGGCTCGCCCGCGGCGCGCCTGTAGAAAATCGAGCCGCAGCCGTCCACCCCATCCTCACTCTGGATCGTTCATGCCCGAACGCGCGGCAAGCCGGACCCTTGCCACGCCCCTTCTCCTTAAGCGCGTGCATGATACCAGAACTTCGGGCAGTTGGAACGAACGTCCTCCTACCCCTCCCGCCGCCGCTTCAGCAGCACGTAGAGCGCGCCGGCGCCGCCGTCCTTGGGCTGGGCGGTTTCGATCGCCAGGACCTTGTCGCGCAGCGGCGGGTCGTTCAGCCAGTCGGGCACCCGTGCCCGGAGAATGCCGCGGCCGTCGCCGAAGGTTCCCTTGCCGGTGATCACCAGCAGGCTGCGCCGGCCGCGGGCATGGGCGTCCAGGACGAAGCGCACCAGGGCGTCGTGCGCCGCGTGCTGGGTCAGCCCGTGCAGGTCGAGCCGCGCATCCACCCCCAGCCGTCCGCGGCGCAGCCGGTCGGCGGTGCGCCGGTCGACGCCGGGCGCGCTGCCCGGGCCGAGCCGAGCCGGCGGGGCCGGCGGCCGCGGAAGCGGTGGCGGAGCCGGGGTGGCCTGGGGCCGGCGGGCGGCATGGTGGCGGGTCTTGGCGGCGGCCTCGCCCGCCGTCCGGCCGTCGCCGTTCGCCTGAGCCGGGGAGCCTGTCGGGGGTGCCGCCGGGGAGGCGGTCTCCTGCGCTTCGGGCGGCTTGAGGCGGACCAGCGGCTCCACGTCGCGGGTGACCGCGCGCCACAGCGCCAGGTCCTTGTCGCTCGGCCGGTGGCGTCGCCGGGTCATCGGCCGGTCCTTCCCTGCGCCGCCCGCATCTCGACCTCAGGGGCCGGGCGCCGTCGTCGTCCGTCTAGGCGGGCCGCTCGGCCGTCGTCAGGCGTCGCTGCCTTCGACCAGCACCACGTGCAGCCGCCGCGGCCCGTGCGCCCCCAGTTGGATCTTCTGCTCGATGTCGCCGGTCCGCGACGGCCCGGTGACGAAGTTGACCGTGCGCGGCATGGCGCCCTGGCGGCGCAGACGGTCCCAGCCGTCCTCATAGGTGCCGACCACCTCCGACGCGCGGATCACCACGATGTGGTTGTCGGGCATGAAGTGGAGCGTGGTCGGCGTGCCCTCGCCGGAGACCAGCATCAGCGTTCCGCTTTCCGCGACGCCGGCATGAGCGGGGGTGACCGAGGAGAGGTCCGGATCCTCCGCCCGGCCCTTGCGGACCTCCAGCGCCGGGCGCCGGTTCCACGGCACGCCCTCAAGCTCCGCCGACGGGGCGATCCTGACCTCGTGCGGCAGGTTGTGGCCGGCCAGGAAGTCGGCCACGGCGTCCGGCACGTCGGCCAGGCTCTTCACCCGGACCACCGTGCCGGCGTTCTCCTCCACCTTCTGGACGAACAGGTCGACCTGCGCGTCGTGGGGGATCGCCGTGCGGTCGGGGATCAGGTTGCGCCGATGCTCCTCGATCCGGCGGGCCGGCGCCGCGGCGGCGTCTCCGTCGAGCGGTCCGCGCTTGAGCGACCGGCGGATCGAGCCCAGCACGCCCTCGCGCGCGGCCGCCTGCGTCTTGCCCTCGCCGGCCATGGTCAGGCCGCCTTCCGGTCGCGCTCGGCCGCCCAGGCCTGGCGGAAGGTGCGGCCCTCCGGCGCCGGCATGTCGCGGAAGTCGGTCCAGCCGCCGGCCAGCGGCAGCTTGGCGAAGCGTCCGCGCTTGCGCCCGAACCGCCCCAGCAGCCCCATCGCGGTGCGGGCGCCCAGGTGATAGAGCGCGGGCCGCCGGGCGAACCACGCCCAGAACTTCACCCCGAAGCGCTGCCCCGGCGGGGTCAGCTTGCGGTCGAACTGGCGGGTGCGCCAGTGGTGCATGATCTTGGGCAGGGGGATCTTCATCGGGCAGACGCTCTCGCATTTGCCGCAGAAGGTCGAGGCGTTGGGCAGGTGGCCCGCCTCTTCCACCCCGATCAGGCCGGGGTTGAGCGCGGCGCCGATCGGCCCCGGCACCACCCAGCCATAGGCATGCCCGCCCACCGCGGCATAGATCGGGCAGTGGTTCATGCACGCGCCGCAGCGGATGCAGCGCAGCGCCTCCTGAGCCGGGGTGCCGAGCAGGGCGGACCGGCCGTTGTCGACGATCACGACGTGGAACTGCTCCGGCCCGTCCAGGTCGCCCGGCCGCTTCGGCCCGGTGGAGAAGGTGGTGTAGGTCGAGTATTCCTGCCCCGTCGCGGAGCGGGCGAGCAGACGCAGGATCGTCGACACGTCCTCCAGCGTCGGGATCACCTTCTCGATCGACGTGACGACCACATGCACCTTCGGCAGGATCTGGGTCAGGTCGCCGTTGCCCTCGTTGGTGACGATCACGGTCGAGCCGGTCTCGGCGATCATGAAGTTGCCGCCGGTGACGCCGACATCGGCCTCCTGGAACTTCCGCCGCAGCACGGCCCGCGCCTCGTCGGTCAGCTGGCGCGGCTCGTCGAGCGCGCGGTCCGGCTCGAACTGGGTGTGCTCCTTGCGGAAGGTCTCGGCCACGTCCTCCTTCACCAGGTGGACGGCGGGCGCGATGATGTGGCTCGGCAACTCGTGGCGCAGCTGGATGATGTATTCGCCGAGGTCGGTCTCGATCGGCACCAGGCCGTTGGCCTCGAGATGGTCGTTGAGGCCGATCTCCTCCGCCACCATCGACTTGCCCTTGGTGACGGTCTTCGCGCCCACGTCCTGGCAGATCTTTAGGACCGCCTCGCGCGCCTCCTGCGCGGTGCGGGCGAAATGGACCTGGCCGCCGTTCTCGGTGACCTTCTGCTCGAACCGCTCAAGGTACCAGTCCAGGTGCTCCAGCACGTGGTTCTTGATCGACCGGCCCTCCTCGCGCAGCCGCTCGAACTCCGGCAGCTTGGCGATGGTGGCGGCGCGCTTGTCCTGGAAACCGGCCTTCATGTTGGCCAGCGCCCGGGCCAGCTTCGGGTCGGCGAGGGCGGCGCGGGCATTTTCCTTGAAGGCGTGGCTGGTCGGCTGCATGGCTGTCGCGTCCCGATCCTGTCAGAGTCTCGCGCCGGGCCCGGCGGTCACTTGGCGCCGGTCCCCGGCTTGCCGATCGCGGGCCCCCGGGTCCGGCCGGCCAGCACCTCGGCGACATGCCGGACGTCCACCGTCGCGCCCTCGCGCGCCAGCTTGCCGGCCATGTTCAGAAGGCAGCCCATGTCGCCGGCCAAGAGCGTGCGCGCGCCGGTGCCGACGATGTCGGCCGCCTTGTCGGATACCATCTTGTTGGAGATCTCGGGATACTTGATGCAGAAGGTGCCGCCGAAGCCGCAGCACACTTCCGCCCCCGGCAGTTCCCGCAGCTCCAGCCCTTCGACCGACGCGAGCAGGCGGCGCGGCTGCTGCTTGACGCCGAGTTCCCGCAGGCCGGAGCAGCTGTCGTGATAGGTCACCGGCTGGGCGAAGGCCGGCGCGTCGACCCCCTCCATCCCGCGCACGTCGACCAGGAAGCTGACCAGCTCGTACGTCCGCTCCGCCAGGTGGTGCGCCCGCGGCGCCCATTCGGCGTCGTTCTCGAACAGCCGCAGATAGTGGTGCTTGATCATGCCGGCGCAGGATCCGGACGGCGCCACGACGTAGTCGAACCCCTCGAAGGCCCGGATCACGCCCTTGGCGATTTCCGCCGTGTCCGCCGTGTCGCCGGAATTCCAGGCCGGCTGGCCGCAGCAGGTCTGGGTGTCCGGCACCTCGACCCGGCAGCCCGCCGCTTCCAGCAGGTCGACCGCAGCGAACCCCACCGTGGGGCGGAAAAGGTCGACGAGGCAGGTCACGAACAGGCCGACGCGGGGAGACTCGACCGCAGCGGAATCGCCGGCGGCGTCGGTCGTGGGGGAAGCGGTCTCGGTCATCTCCGGCGGCAAACCCTGGCAGCGGCACGACGAATTGCGTCACGCGCGGCGGAACCGTCTCCGCCGCCGACGATTGGTCATACCACTTGGGACGCCGGGATGCCAGGGGCGATGGGACGCGACGATCGGGCGCGGTGGCGGGCGCGGTGGCGGGCGCGATGGCGGGCCGTCGCCGCCACGCCGCCGGTCACTCCTCGTCCGGGTTCTCGCCCGGCGTCGCGGTCTCGACCAGCAGCCAATTGGGATCCGCCGCGCGCGTGTTGCGCGAGAAGGTCCAGAGATCGACCACCTCCGCCGCCTCGTCCGGATCGCCTTCCACGACCTCTCCCTGCGCGTCGCGGGTGACGTTGATCTGGTCGGTGACGAACCTTACCGTCACGAAGGCGTGGCGCCCGTCCATCCGGGCATCGACCAGCGTCACGTCCTTCATCCGCTTGAGCTCGGTCTCCAGCGTCTCATTGCGCTGGAGCCGGTCGCGGATCGCCTCGCTGAACGCATCGTAGAGGTCGTCGGACAGGAGCGGCCGCAGCGTGCCCGTGTCGCCGGCGGCATAGGCCTCCACGATCATGCCGAAGGCGGCCTGGGCACCTTCCAGGAACTGCCGTTCGTGGAACGCCGGGTCGGCGATCTTGATCTGGGTCAGCCCGTGTTCCACGCCCGCGTCGGCGATCGGGGCGTCCGCGGGAAGCGGCGGCGGCGCCTGACGATCCCGCCCCGGCAGGTCGACGACATTGTCCGACCGATCGCCACCCGGCTTCCCTGGCCCGCCGTAGGGCTGGTTCTGGTGGCGCGGGCGTTCGTGCCCGGTGCGCCGCCCCAGGACGCTGCGCAGCCGATAGATCAGGAACGCCGCGATCATCCCGAGGATGACGATATCGATGAAGCCTTCACCCATGACCTGGTGGTGCTCGCCCGGCTGTTTCTGGGTCCGCCGCCCGAACTTCGCGCGACGCGGGCACCGGGAATCGCCCGCCGCCCCATCGAGGCCCCCGTTCCGCCGTAGGGTCGGGGGGCCGCATCATGGCACTTTCGACCGGTCCGGCACAACGACCGCCCGCCCGTTGTCGACGTCCGTCGTCCCGAATGGTCAGGCCCGACACCAAACCGACGACCCGTCGAGACGGCCGCCGGAGCGCCCCGTCCGGATCGTCCGGTGCCGAGCACCCGCGGCGCCCCTGGATCAGGGGCATCGCCCTCCCCACCTTCGGAGAGGAAAGTCGTCCGGCACCGTTGGCCGGACGGGCGTTCGATCGGACCCCGTATTCGGGGAAAGTCCGGCGTTCCCGCCGACCCCTGCTAGATAGGCCCCGGCCCCCGCCGGGGCAAGGGAAACCGCTGCCATGCCGTTCCTCCTCCTGGCCCTGATCGTGGTGCCGCTCATCGAAATCGGTCTGTTCATCCAGGTCGGCGGCTGGATCGGCCTGTGGCCGACGCTGGCGGCGATCGTCCTGACCGCCGTCATCGGCGCCGCCCTGCTGCGGCGCCAGGGGCTGAAGGCGGTCACCGACGCCCAGACCGCGATGAACCGCGGCGAAGTGCCGATCCGGCCCGTGTTCGACGTGGCCTGCCTGTTCTTCGCCGGCGCCTTCCTGCTGACGCCCGGCTTCCTGACCGATGCGATCGGCTTCGCCCTCCTGGTCCCGCCGGTGCGGGCGGCGATCGGCTACCGGCTATGGGAGTGGGCAAAGCGTCGCGGCACGGTGCACGTCCACACCGCCGGACCGGGTGGCCCGGGCGGTCCAGGGCGCGGTCGGCCCGGCGTGATCGACGTGGAGTACGAGGAGGTCGACGACGAGGACGAGGCCGAACGCCGCGGCCGCGAGGAGGCGGAAGCCCAGATCGACCTGCCGCCGCCCGACCAGTCCCGCTGGGGACGGCGGAACTGAAGCTGATGCCAGTGCGGACCTCGTCGACCGCAGGGAGGCGCGACAGGCGCAGCGGCGTGGATGACCGCCGAACCGTCGGTTCCCGAGACGTCGTCGGATCGCTGCGCCGCGCCATCGGGTCCGGAGTGGCCCATGGGCTCCGTCGCCGCCGCCAGCCTGCCGGAGGTCGTGGCGCCCCCTTGTTGTCGCGGGCGGCGGATCGTGGTAACCCGACGCCTTCGCCGTGACGGCACGCATCCGGTGGCACTCCGCGCGCTTCGGACGATCCGCCCGGCCCCTTCGCCGTCGCGCCGACACGGACTTCGATTTCAGGAGAGCTTTCGCCGATGACCGACGACCAGCAGAACCCCGCGGCCGGCGCCGCGCCGGGCCAGGCGGCGGGTCAGCCCGGCCCGCGCCAGGGGCTGCCGACGTTCCAGATCACCGCGCAGTACGTCAAGGACCTGTCGTTCGAGAACCCGCGCGCGCCGCACAGCCTCGGCGCGGGCACGGCCTCGCCTCAGGTCCAGGTGAATGTCGACGTCCGCACCAACCAGCTGGCCGAGCGCAGCTTCGAGGTCGTGCTGAACGTCAAGGCGGATGCCAAGTCAGGGGAGGACCAGGCGTTCCTGGCGGAGCTGTCCTATGCCGGCGTCGTCAACCTGCCGGAGGACGTGAAGCCGGAGCACCGCGCTCCCCTGCTGCTGATCGAGGTGCCGCGAATGCTGTTCCCGTTCGCCCGCGCCGTGATCGCGGAGGCGAGCCGCAACGGCGGATTCCCGCCGCTCCTGATCCAGCCGATCGACTTCGCCGACCTGTTTCGCCGCCAGCTGGAGGGCCTGCGCGCCCGCGCCCAGGCGGCCCAGCAGCCGGGCGGTCAGGGCCAGCCGGCGGCGCCCGAGGCATCTTCCCCGGCGGCTCCGGGCCCGGCTCCGGGCGGAGCCGCCGGCCCCAACGGCAGCGGCCCGACCCAGGCCTGAGGGGCGCTCGGCCCCAAGCGACCGGCGGCGGTCCGCCTCAGCCGTCCGCCACCGCTTTGCTGAGCGCAGCGTAGCGCGCCAGGAGGCCGGCGCATTCGGCCATCGATTCCGGGTCGTCGAACATCGGCACGCCGGCCGCCTCCATCGCCGCGAACCAGCCGGGGCGATCCTCCAGCGTGCCCATCATGGAATGCATCACCGGCAGCCCGACTGTCGGCGCCTGCTCGGCGAGCCGCGCGATCACCGGCGCGGCATCGACCATGAACGGCACGACATGGATCATCAGCACGGCGTCGAACGCCGCCGACCCGGCCTCCGCCGCGGCGACCAGCGCCTCGCCGAACCGGTCCTCGCGCGCGTCCGCCAGCAGGTCGACCGGATTGGCGACCGATGCCTCCGCGGGCAGCGCGCTGCGCAGCCGCGCGGTCATGGCCGGCGGCAGGGTCGGCAGCTCGAGCCCCTCGGCCGCCGCCCGGTCGGTCGCGAGGACACCGGGCCCACCGGAATTCGACAGGATCAGCACGCGCGGCCCGAAGCCTCGCGGGAACGCGCCGAAGCCGCGCGCGGCCAGCAGCAGCCGGCGCAGGCTGGTCACCCGCAGGATGCCGCAGTCCCGGCAGAACGCCTCCGCCGCCGCATCGTCCATCACGGTCCCGCCGGTATGCGCGGCGACCGCGCGCGCGCCGGGTCCGGAGCGGCCGCCGATCAGGGCGACGACGGGCTTTTCCGCCGAGACCCGGCGGGCGGCGGCCCGGAACCGGTCGGGGTCGGGGATCGCCTCGACATAGAGCAGGATCGCGCCGATCTCGGGCCGCTCCCCCAGTGCCGCCAGATAGTCGGCGACCCCGAGATGAAGCGCGTTCCCGACCGACACGACGCTGGTCAGCGGCAATCCGGCGCCGCGGTCGCGGCGGTCGTTGGCCCGGGCGATCAGTTCCTCCGCCAGGGCGCCGGACTGGCTGATCAGCGCCAGCCCCTTGCCGGTCGCCGGCGACGGGCCCGGCGGCAGGTCGCGCAGAAAGCTGGCGGCCATCGGCGCGGCCGGGTCGAGGTGCAGGATGCCCGCGCAGTTCGGGCCGGCGACGGTGAGTCCCGCCTCGGCCGCGATCGCCCGGACCTCCGCGTCGCGCGCCGCGCCCTCCGGCCCGGCCTCGGCGAATCCGCTCGGCAGGATCAGAAGGTTGCGGTGGCCGGAGGCGGCCGCATCGCGCACCGTGTCCGGGATCAGGTCCGGCCGGATCACGATCACCGCCAAGTCGCAGGGCGGGGCGACCGCGGCCAGCGACGGCGCCGCCGCCAGCCCGGCGATCGGGCCGCCCTTGGGGTTGACCGGCACTATCCGCCCGGCGAAGCCCGACCGCAGGAGATTCCGCAGCACCGCCCCGCCGGAGGAGGTCGGCCGCTCCCCCGCACCGACCACGGCGATCGAGGCGGGGCGGAAGAACGGGGTCAGCGCGGGATCGGAAGTCATGGCGCCAGGTCGACCACGACCGGCACGTGGTCCGACGGCTTGGGTGCCCAGCCGCGGGCGTCGCGCCGGACCCGCGCGGCGGTCAGCGCCGGGGCCAGGGGCGGCGTCACCCAGACGTGGTCGAGCCGCCGGCCCCGATCGCTGGCGGCCCAGTCGCGGGCGCGGTAGCTCCACCAAGTGTAGAGCTTCTCGCTCTCCGGCACGAAGTGGCGCAGGGCGTCGACGAAGCCGAGCGACCGCTGCATCCGGGTCAGCGTCTCGACCTCGATCGGCGTATGGCTGACCACGTCGATCATCTGGCGGTGCGACCACACGTCGTTTTCAAGAGGGGCGATGTTCAGGTCGCCGACCACGACCAGCCGGTCGTCGGCCCGCCGGGCCGTCGGCCACCAGGCGATCATCTCGTCGAGGAACGCCAGCTTGTGGGCGAACTTTTCGTTCTTCTCCGGGTCCGGCACGTCGCCGCCGGAGGGCACGTAGAGATTATGCACCTCGATGTCGCCGGGCAGCCGGGCAACGACATGGCGGCAGTCCTGCCGGCCGCACCAGTGGTGCACGTCGTGGGCGTCGATCGGCAGACGGGAGACGATTGCAACGCCGTTGTAACCCTTCATCCCCGCCAGCGCGATATGACCCCAGCCCCGCTCCTCGAACGCCGCGCGCGGGAACAGGTCGTCGACGACCTTGGTCTCCTGCAGGCACAGGACGTCGGGGCTCTCCTCCTCCAGGAGGCGCAGCACCAGGTCTAGGCGGAGGCGGACGGAATTGATGTTCCAGGTGATCAGGCGCACGGGGCAGGATTTTCAATGAAGCGGACGGGATCGCGCCGGACCATGCCCCAAACCGCACCGGTTGCCTAGCCCGTCGCCCTGCCCCGCCCCCCTTTGCCGGTCATCCCGGACGGCCCGAAGGGCCGAGCCGGGACCTCGCGGGTCGGTGCCCCGACGGCGCCAAACGCGCGCCTGACCTCGGGGCCTCCGCCTTCTTCAATATGGCGTTCGCCAGAAGGCATGAGACGCACGTCACCTTCAAGCCCGGACAAGTGAGTGTCTGGCTTGCATGCCGTTTGTGCCGGACGGCGAGGCTGTTCGATCCGGGCTACCCGCCGGACGGAACCGTTGAGAAGGCATTCTGTAGCAGCCCGAAAGACGCCTCAGGTCACCCGTCAGCAGCGACCGATCACTTCCGGGGCATCACCGCTGTCGGCGGCGATAGGGTTGCTGCGCAGATAAGCCTTCGCCCGCTCCACACGCATCAGCAGTTCATCGCGATCGCGGGCGGCGAAACGCGCAATCGGCTCATACGCCTCCTCGCACGGCGTCGCCGTAGGATGGTAGGCTGCGGTGTGCTTGAGCGCAGACATCATTCCAACCCTTCGATATCCTTCGCCAGATCATAGGGCGCGAGCACGGGATTGGCAACGTTATAATTGTATTCATCGAATAAAAATACACATTTTCTGCGCTAGTTGACGCAAGCTGAGTGGCGTGGGTCATATCCGGCTGGACCTGATAAGGCGACAAGCCAGTTCTTCCTTCTTACACCGCGTGGCAAACGTATCTAAGATTTCAAACCAGCTTCCGTCATTACCCCTACAAGGGTTTGTCCCCATACATGAGCATTGGTATTCGTGACCAACGGCATTTTATTTGGTGAGTATGGTAGGCGCATCCGAAGTTTTTCGTAGTTCCCTGTGCGCCTGAGGATAACTGGGATCCTTTTTTGTTTCCAGATCGCATGAATACGCGCCACTTCGTCAGGAATCGTCATATCGAGTTCCCCAGACTGCCTTTGTCACGCTATCGCTTCGGCCAGTAGCGTTGCCAAAGACGAGAGTGCTACATACGATATCCGCACTAAAAACGAGATTCGCAGAAGAGAAACACCCTCTTAAGGCGATTGGGTCAGGCTGATCGGCGGGGGGTTCGCCTACCAAACCGCTTCGTTCGCAGTGCATCCGTGCGACCTCCGTCGTGCTATGGACTATCTTCGTGCCGCTGCAGAGGCGGATTTGACAGTAGCCGATGCAGTCGATCACGCACGTTCGTACCTTGAGACGGCTCAGGGATGGCCGACCGACTTGGAAACCCAGCTAGACTATGTCCGCGAATTTTTCACATGGAGACTTCGCAATTGAACGAAGTCGAGGACTAACTTTCTATGTTTTAGAAGGCCGGAGGGCTTCGCAACCTTAAAATGTCTTTTCGTGCCGGACAATTGGCGACGCTGCCCTTCATGCAGCTGCTCCACTTTCGCGCCGTATTCGATCGCCAAGGTGGACGGATGACGGCGCCATCGGGTTTCGCCGGCGCTCGACCCGACCTACGGGCGCGACGTCACAGCCAGCGTTTGCGGCGCTTGAAGCTCTTGAGGTTCTTGAACGACTTGCGCTGTTCGCCGCCGCCGCCGAGGTAGAATTCCTTCACGTCCTCATTGGCCTGCAGCTGCTCGGCGGTGCCGTCCAGCACCACCTTGCCGTTCTCCATGATGTAGCCGTAGCTGGCGGCCTTCAGCGCCATGCGGGCGTTCTGCTCGACCAGCAGGATGGTGATGCCGAGGTCGCGGTTCAGCCGCTCGATGATGCCGAACACCTCCTTGACCAGCAGCGGCGACAGGCCCATGGACGGCTCGTCCATCAGGATCAGCTTGGGCCGTGCCATCAGCGCGCGGCCGATCGCCAGCATCTGCTGCTCCCCGCCGGAGAGGTAGCCGGCGAGACCGGTGCGTTCCTTGAGGCGCGGGAAATACTCGTAGACCCGATCGATGTCGGCCGACAGCTGGCCGCGGTCCTTGCGGGTGTGGGCGCCGACCATCAGGTTCTCGTGAGCGGTCATGTCCTGGATGATCCGCCGCCCCTCCATCACCTGGAAGATGCCCTTCTGGACGATCTCGGCGGGATCGCGGCCGTTGATCGCCTCGCCCGCGTACTCGATCGTGCCGCGGGTGACCTCGCCGTCCTCGGTCTTGAGCAGGCCCGAGATCGCCTTCAGCGTCGTCGACTTTCCCGCGCCGTTGGCGCCCAGGAGCGCGATGATCTCGCCCTCCGGCACCTCCAGCGACAGGCCGCGCAGCACCAGGATGACGTCGTTGTAGACGACCTCGATGTTGTTGACCGACAGCAGCGGCTTTCCGGCCGCCGGCCCGGGCGGCGCGCCAGCGGCGGCGTCCTTGGTGGCGGGGGCCTCGGCGGTCGCGGTCATCGAACGTCTCCGGCGCGGGAACAAGGGGCCGCGGGCAGAAGGGCCGGCGCCGCCCCTCGCGGAACGACGCCGGCACCGGTTGCGATCGGTCTCAGTAGCCCAGCCACTCCGGCCGGCGCGGCAGCTCGATCTCGCCGACCTTCTCCAGCGACATGGTGCCGTCGGCAATCAGCTCGGTCACGCTGCCCTGCTCGGTCGAGCCGGTGACATGGCCGCGGTAGATCGGCACGGTCATCAGGCCGCGGTGATCGGTGGCGGTCCAGTTCGACGGCATGCAGACGCCCTCGAAGCCTTCCGGCACCCAGTCCTGCTTGACGTACATGGCGTCGCGGATCGCCTCCCCGGTCAGATCGCCGGACGCGGCCGCGATCTCCATCGCCTCGACCATGTACATCGCCGAGCAGACGCCCGAGAGGTAGCTGAGCACCCGGTACTCCTCGCCGGACGGGTCGGACATGGCCGAGATCTCGCGGATCGTGTCGAGGCCGGCATTGTCGTCGGTCCAGATCGAGGAGGTGCGCACCGCGACCACAACGCCGTCGGCGTTCTCGCCCGCGGCCTTCATGACGTTCTCGTCATAGCCCCAGACATTGGCGACGAACTGCACGTCGGTGCCGGCCGTGGCGCAGCTGTTCAGCAGCGAGATGGTCGAGCCGGCGATGTTGGCCACATAGGCGTAGTTGGCACCGATCTCGTTCAGGGTCAGGCACTGCGGCGTGAAGTCGCCAGGCGCCAGCGAGTAGACGATCGGGTCGGCGACCTCGAAGCCCAGCTCCTCGGCATATTCGGTGCAGGCCTTCAGCGGGGCGTTCGGGTAGGGGTGGTTGTCGCCCATGTGGACCCAGGTCGGGGTGCCCTCCTCGCCCCGCTCCTGCCAGTCCTCCCAGGCCCACTGCGCCAGCGCGCGGCAGGCATCGGAATAGCTGGGCCCGTAGAAGAAGTTGTAGGGCGCGGCCTTGGTCGCCTCCGGCGCATCGCCGGTCGGGTCGGTCAGCACGCCTGAGTAGCTGGCGGAGTAGTACGGCACCTGGTCGCGGCTGACGAAATCGATCAGCGCCTCGGTGTCGGCCGTGCCCCAGCCCTGGATCGCCTCGACCCCGTTCGACGTCCAGCGCCGATAGGTCGAGACCGCGCGCGGTGCCTGGTAGGCGTAGTCGACCGTCTCGGAATCGATCGGCCGGCCGTCCACGCCGCCGTTGGCGTTGACCCAGTTCAGCGTGTCGGCGATGCCGTTGGCGTAGTCGACGCCGATCGACGCGGTGGCGCCCGTCAGGTCGGCCAGATGGCCGACCGGGATGCCGTCCTGCGCCACGGCCGCCGCCGGCAGGGTCGCCGCCAGGGCGCCCACGGCGATCGAATGCTTGATGCGCATGCGCTTCCTCCTCTGTTCCGCGCGTTGGGGCCGGGGCGTTCACGCGCCCCCGTCGCCCTCGGCCGGTGCCTGCCGCCCTTGCGGCGGGCCGCGCCGGCCCGTTGGTGACACTCTACCGCCTTCCTCCCGCTCAATACGAGAAGGGATAGAGTTTCCAGTACGCCTTGATCTGGCGCCATCGGTGCGCCAGGCCGTCGGGTTCGAAGATCAGGAACAGGATGATCGCCAGGCCGATCGCCATCTCCTGCAGGAAATTGATGTTCTGGCCCAGGCCGAGCACCCGGTCGGCCGCGCTGCCGCTCAGCGACCGGCCGATCCCGCTCATCACCTCGGGCAGCAGGACCATGAAGGCGGTGCCCAGCAGCGTGCCCATGATCGAGCCCAGCCCGCCGATGATGATCATGCCCAGGAACTGGATCGAGAACAGGATCGTGAAGGCCTCGACAGAGACGAAGCCCAGGTAGTGGGCATAGAGCGCGCCGCCGATCCCAGCATAGAACGACCCGATGCCGAAGCTCAGGATCCGGTATTTGGTCAGGTTGATGCCCATGATCTCGGCCGACAGGTAGTGGTCGCGCACCGCCACCAGCGCCCTTCCGTCGCGCGAGCGCATCAGGTTGGTGGCGAGCAGGAACATCACCACGACGTAGGCCAGCACCACGTAGAAGTACTCGTGGTCGCTGAAGATCTGGTAGCCGAAGATCGACATCGGCTCGGCCAGCGAGCCGGCGACGCCGCCGGTGAACCACTGCGCCCGGGCGAAGAAATCCTCCAGGATGAACTGCGCGGCCAGCGTCGCGATGGCGAGGTAGAGCCCCTTGATCCGCGCCGCCGGCACGCCGAAGATCAGCCCCACCGCCGCCGTCATCGCGCCGGCCAGCGGGATGCAGAAGAACACCGGGATACCGGTCGTCTTGTTGATCCAGACGCTGGAAAACGCGCCGAACCCGAAGAAGACGGCGTGGCCGATCGAGATCTGTCCGGTGAACCCGACCAGGATGTTGAGGCCCAGCGCCGCGATCGCGAGATAGCCGATCTGGATGCCCAGGTTCATGGCATAGGCGTCGACCACGTCGAACCCGAGCCCGAGCACCGTCGGCAGCGGGATCAGCACCGCCAGCGCGACGAAGAAGATCACCCAGTTCCGGCTTGCCCGATCCTCGAAGATCGTCGTGTCGGCGGCATAGCTGGTGCGGAAATCCCCGCACGGCCGCATCACCGTCCCCGCCATCCCGCTCTACGCTCCCGCGTGCCGAAGGTTTGGGCCCAAGTGACTTGAACCACAGAGACACGGAGGCACAGAGAGCGTCGGCGCACCCGGTGGCAGCGCGACCTTCCTGCGACTACGGGGGCTTGTGGCCAAGTCCTCGGTAAGGGTCCGCGCGCTTCGCGCGCGGGAAGAGCTGCCCCGCTTTCCGGGCCCTCCCTCGTGCGGCCAGCAGCGCATGGCTTCTCCAAACGCGCGCGAAGCGCGCAATTCCCCATTCCGTAGGTCTCGTCGAGAAAGGAGGGGCGCAGGCGTGCCCCGGCCTTTCGACCGGCGCCGATCCCCTCTGTGCCTCTGTGCCTCTGTGGTTCGATCGTCCCGCCTCATCACACCCGCTCGATGTCCTTGGTGCCGAACAGGCCGTAGGGCTTGATCATCAGGATGATGATCAGGACGTAGAACGGCGCGATGCGCAGCATGTTGCCCCAGCCGAGATATTCCACGTCCAGGAAGTGGGCGACGCTCTCCAGCACCCCGATGATCAGGCCGCCGATCACGGCGCCGACGATCGAATCGAGGCCGCCCAGGATCACCGCCGGGAACACCTTGATGCCGAAGAAGCTCAAGGCCGAGCTGACCCCGTTGACGACACCGACCACCACGCCGGCGACCGCCGAGACCATGGCCGAGATCGCCCAGGCCATGGCGAACACCTGGCGCACCGAGACGCCCAGCGACTGCGCCGCCTGCTGGTCGGTCGCGGTCGCGCGCATGGCGAGGCCCATCCGGCTGAACTTGAAGAACCAGGCGAAGCCCGCGACGATCGCCAGCGACACCACCATGGAGAGGACGTAGACGGTCTGCACCTGGGCGCCGAAGACGTCGACCGTCGCGGTCTCGAAGATCCGCGGGAAGGGCTGGGCCGAGACGCCGAAGATCCACTTCATCATGGCCTGGAAGAACAGCGACAGCCCGATCGTCACCATGATCACGCTGATGATCGGCTCCCCGATCATCGGCCTCAGGACGACCACCTGCAGCAGGACACCGAACGCCAGCATGAAGGCGAGCGTGAAGATGAAGCCGATTGCGAACGGCATCTGCAGGTCGACCATCATCCACCAGCAGACCCAGGCGCCGATCAGCAGGAACTCGCCCTGGGCGAAGTTGACCACCTGGCTGGCCTTGTAGATCAGCACGAACGACATCGCGACCACGCCATAGAGCGTGCCGACGATGATGCCGTTGACCAGCAGCTGGAAGAGGAAGTCCCAGTTCATGCGGCGCGGCTCCCGCGGGCGGATCGGGGGTGGACGGCGGCCGGCACGGCGCGGCGGATCACTCCGCCGCCTCCCGGGCGCCTTCGCCCTTGCCGGGGATCAGGTCGACCACCTTCAGCGTGGTCTTGATCCGCTGCCGGGTGCCGTCCTGGAAGGTGATGGTGGTGTCGACCGGGATCGCGTCGACCTCGGAATAGAGCGCGTCGATGATGCCGCCGTATTTTTCGCCGATCACGCCGCGGCGCACCTTGCGGGTGCGGGTCAGCTCGCCGTCGTCGGCGTCGAGTTCCTTGTAGAGCAGCAGGAACTTCCGGATCCGCTGCGGCTCCGGCAGGGTCCGGTTGACGCCCTCGACCTCCGCCTGGATCTGGCGATAGACCGCGTCGCGGCTCGACAGGTCGGTATTAGGTGGTGAAGCTGATGCGCTTCTTCTCCGCCCATTTGGAGACGATCGGATAGCGGATGCAGATCATCGCCGCCAGGTACGGCCGCTCGTGGCCCAGGATCACCGCCTCGGCCACGAACGGGCTGAACTTCAGCTTGTTCTCGATGAACTGCGGGCTGAACCTGTCTCCGTGGCTGGTGATCGCGAGGTCCTTGATCCGGTCGATCACCACCAGGTGGCCCTTGTCGTTGAAGTAGCCGGCGTCGCCGGTGTGCAGCCAGCCGTCCTCCATGTCCGCGACCGAGGCTTCCCGGTTCTTGTAGTAGCCCTGGAACATGCAGTCGTGCCGGGTGACGATCTCCCCCACGCCATTGGCGTCGGGGGCGTCGATCCGGACCTCGATCGTGTCGTCGAACGGCACGCCGACGGTGTCGAAGTCCACGTCGTCGGCGGCATGGATCGTGTAGGCGCCCAGCAGTTCGGTCTGGCCGTAGAGCTGGCGCAGCGGCACGCCCATCGCCATGAAGAAGCGGAAGGTGTCCGGCCCCAGCGCCGCGCCGCCGGTCGCCGCGCTCTTGAGGTTGGAAAAGCCCAGGCGGTCGGCCAAGGCCTTGAACAGCAGCGTCCTGGCCGTGGGCGAGGGCTTGCCGGTCTTCTCCAGCGCCTCCATTCCCATCCGGACGCCCAGGTCGAACATCGCGTTCTTGAACCGCGAGGCGTCCATCATGCGGGAGCGGACATCGGCCGCCATCCCCTCCCAGACGCGCGGCGCCAGCAGGACGAAGGTCGGCCCGATCTCGCGCATGTCGTGCATCATCGTCTCGGGCTCTTCGACGAAGTTGACCTTCATCCGGCTGATCAGCGCCTGCCCGAGGGCGTAGATCTGCTCCATGATCCAGGGCAGCGGCAGGACGGAGACGTACTCGTCCTCTGGCCCCTTCGGATCGACCGCGAGGTACTTGGCGCAATGCTCGATCAGCGCCCGGCCGGACAGCATGGCGAGCTTCGGGTTCGACGTGGTGCCCGAGGTGGTGCACAGGACGGCCGTTGCCTCGCCGTCCGAGGCCGCGACCAGCTTGTCGTAGGCCTGGGCGTCCGCCGCCTTCGCCCTCTCCCCCAGCGCCAGGAACGCCTCCAGCGAAACCAGCCGCGGGTCGTCGTATTTGCGCATGCCGCGGGGGTCGCAATAGACGATGTACTGGACCGTCGGGATCCGGTCCTCCAGGCTCAGGAGCTTGTCGATCTGCTCCTCGTCCTCGGCGACGATCAGGCGGATGTCGGCATAGGTGACGAGATAGGCCACCTCGTCGTCCAGCGCGTCGCGGTAGATGCCGAGGCTCATCGCCCCGATCGCGTGCGCCGCGATCTCCGCGATCACCCAGTCGGGGCGGTTGTCGCCGATCAGCCCGACCACGTCCCCCTTGTCGAGGCCCAGTTCCTTCATCGCCAGGGCGAACAGGCCGGTCCGGTCGTTGTAGCCGCGCCAGGTGATCTCCTGCCAGATACCGAACTCCTTCTCGCGCAGCGCGATGTCGTCCGGCCAGTTGGCGGCGTTGTGGGCGAGCAGCTTCGGCAGGGTGTCGCGGCCCCCGATGTCCGGCTTGGGTGCCGCGATCGGAGTGCCGCCGGTCATGCCGCCGCCCCTTCGCCCTCGGCCTCGTCCTCGTCGACCTCGCCCAGATAGGCGGTGCGCACCCGCGGGTCGGCCAGGGCGTCGGCCGGGCTGCCCTCGATCAGCTTGCGCCCGAAATCCAGCACCATGACCCGGTGGGAGATGTCCATGACCACGCCCATGTCGTGCTCGATCATGATCACGGTCATGCCCCACTCCTCGTTCAGGTCGATGACGAAGCGGGCCATGTCCTCCTTCTCTTCGAGGTTCATGCCGGCCATCGGCTCGTCAAGCAGCAGGAGGTCGGGCTTGAGCGCGATCGCCCGGGCCAGCTCCACCCGCTTCCTCAGCCCGTAGGGCAGGGTCCCGGCGACCGCGCGGCGGACGTGCTGGATCTCGAGGAAGTCGATGATGTCCTCGACCTCGCGGCGGTGCGCGAGTTCCTCCTTCCGCGCCCCGGTCAGCCAGTAGAAGGCGCCGGTGACGAAGTTGTTCTTCAGGAGGTGGTGCCGGCCGACCATGATGTTGTCGAGCACGCTCATATGCCCGAACAGCGCCAGGTTCTGGAAGGTGCGGCCGATGCCGAGATCCGCGCGGGTGTTCGGCTTCAGCCGGGTCACGTCGCGGCCCTGGTAGAGGATGCGGCCCTCGGTCGGCGTGTAGCGGCCGGAGATGCAGTTGACCATGGAGGTCTTGCCGGCGCCGTTCGGCCCGATGATCGAGAACAGCTCGCCCCGCTTGACGTGAAAGCTCACGTCGCTGAGCGCCCGCACGCCGCCGAAGGCGAGCGAGATCCGTTCCGCCTCCAGCAGCACGTCGGCCGCGTCGGGAGCCTGCCCGGCGCGGGCGGCTTTCGCGGAATGCTCCTCGCCGGATGCCTCCCCGGGCATGCCGTGCGGTCGTGCCGTCATGGGGCCTCCCCTACCCGAGACTGCCGGCGCGAACCCGTCTTGAACGCGAGCTTGGCCATTGTTTCGAAACAATTAGCGCAGACCGCCCCGGCTCCGCAACGGGCTTTCGGAACGCCGGGAGATTGCCGCTGTCCCTGTCCGCGGTGCGGACTATCGAAAAACCCTGGGATGGTTTCAATCGAAATTTTCGGTCCGCGGACCGGTGCGTCTCGATCTCCAGGAGCGGCGTCCCCGTTTAGTCCGAGTCGTATTCTCCGTTTCCATCACCTGCTTGAAGTCACCGCCCCGACGGCCAGAATCGGTCTGGACGGCGCGCGCCGCAGTGGGGGCGCCCCGGCCCGCAAGGTGCCCGCCTGCCTGCGCGGGCATGACCGCGTGCTTCTGGGTGTTCGACCACGCGCGCGCCGCTGCGGCCGGTTGGGGGTGGCGGCAATCCGTGCTACCTCCCCTCCCTCACCGCCCGCCATCGCCCCCTTCGCCATGACCGCCACGCCCCCTGACGCCCTCCCCGTCGATCCCGACCCCGCCGTCCCGCGGCGGCGGTTCGACGTGTCGGTGGCCGGGCACCGGGTAGTGGCGGAGTGGCTGACGCCGCCAGGCACGGACGGCGATCCGGCGGGGCCGCCGCTCGTCTTCCTGCACGAGGGGCTGGGTTCGATCTCGCAATGGTCGAAGCCGCCGCGCGACGGCCGGCCCGAGCTCGACGTGCCGGCCGCCCTGGCGACCGCGACCGGGCGCCGGGCGCTGGTGTGGGAGCGCCTGGGTTTCGGCGGGTCCGACCCGCTGCCGGCGGAGCGCGGCCCCGACTACCTCCATGACGAGGCGGAGCGCTCGATGCCGGCCGTCCTGGCCGCGGCCGGCATAGGCCGATGTCTGCCGGTGGGCCATTCCGATGGCGCAACGATCGCGCTGCTGTTCGCCGCGGCATTCCCCGAGCGGGTCGAGGCGGTGGTCAGCGAAGCCGCGCACGTGATCGTCGAGCCGGAGACCCTCGCCGGGATCCGCGCGGCGCGCACCGCGTTCCACGCCCCGGACGGAAAGCTGCGCCGGGCCCTGGCGCGGCACCACGGCGCGAAGACCGACGCGACCTTCTCCGGCTGGGCGGATGTCTGGCTGCGGCCCGACTTCGCCGCCTTCGACATGACCGGGCGGCTGCCGCGGATCGCCTGCCCGGTGCTGGCCCTGCAGGGCGACGCCGACGAATACGCGACGCCGAGGCAGCTCGACCTGATCAGGTCCGGCGTCGCCGGCCCCTGCCGCACCTGGCTGGTCCCCGGCTGTCGCCACGTGCCGCATTTCCAGGCGGCGGAGACGGTGCTTCCGGCGATCGCCCGATTCATCGCCGGAGGAATCCGAGCGGCTCAGGCAGCCGGTTGAACCGCCGAGAAACCGCGCCCTCCCCGGGAGCGGCCTTGCACTCTCAAATTATGGATTGCATGATACGGATAATGCTCGCGCTATCCACCCGCCAAGCCTAGGAAGTACGCGTTTCGGCCCGGCCGGCGCGCCGACGAAGGAGCCGACGTGCCCGATCCGGAGCAGAGCCTCGACGCCGTCCTGGGCGGACTGCTGACCGCGCTGACCGGTGCCCAGGACCAGTCGAACCGCCTGTCCCGGTCGCTGGCGCTGGAATACCGGCAGGATGCGCTGCTCCGGCAATTCAGCATTCCGGTCGGGGCCGTGGAGGACGCCGAGTTCGACGTCGCCTTCGCGATCGACGGCATCCACGATCCGGCACGCCTGGCGGCACCCGCGCCGCCGGCTTCGGCACCCCCGGCCGCGGGGCCCGCGATCGACCCGGGCACGGCGGTCCATGCCGCGGTCGGCCTGGTGGTGCGGGCGCTGCGAGACATGGCCGACCACGCCCAGGATGCCGGCCGGACGGAGGAGGCCGACCACCTCTCGCGCATCGCGGGGGCGACCGGCAGCAGCCGGTTCGAGCAGTATCTGGCCGGCGAGGTCGACCGGGCGCTCTCGGCCGAGCGGGAACAGGCCCAGCTGGCCGGCCGCCCCCCCCCGGACGCGGCGGCCCAGCGACGCACGGCGATGGGCGTGCTGGAGGACCGACTGCTCAACCACCCCGACCTCGCCTCCCTGGTCGGCACGGCAACCCGGCGCGGCGGCCTGCTGCGCGACCGAATCGCCGACGCGATCGGCGCCGACGACGGCGGGACGGCGCCGGCGGCCCAGGCAACCGCCGGCGCGGCCGGGTCGGCATCTCAGGCCGGCTCCGCCGCACCCGCGCTGGGGATCGCGGTCGAGGCCGGCGTTCTGGCCCGGCTGCCGTCCTGCATGCTGGACCGGATGAAGATCCACACCACCGTGCGCGGCCTGCGCTGGAAGATGGTCCGCGACGAGGACGGCACCCCGCAATACGTCCTGCACGGCGAAGGGTGACGGCGGCGCCATGGCGGCCGGCGGCACGGAAAGCACCCAGGTCCTGGACCTGCGCGACCTGATCGGCGCCCCACTGCGCGCGGTGGTCGAGGCGGACATGGTCGCGGCCGAGGCCTATCACCGGTTCCTGGTGGAGGTCGGCTTCCATCCGCCGGAGCCGGGGATCGAGGCCGAGGCCCCCTCGCCGGCCTGGGAGCACGCAGTCCAGGCGCTGGGGCTGGGCGCGGAAACCCGCCGCCTGGGCCAGTTGCGGACGGTCGCGTTCAGCTACAGCGTCACCGATCCGGCGACGGGCCGGCCGCGCACCATGGTGGTGCGGGTGCCGCTGCTGTCGCTGCTGCCGATGCCGATCCTGCAGGTCGCGACGGCGAAGCTGGATTTCCAGGTTCACCTGATCGGCGCGGTCGAGATGCTGGCCTCCGGGCCATCCCTCGCCGCGCCGGGCAGCCTGTCCGGCACCCGGCAGGGCGCCCTCCCCGGTGCCGGCCGCCCGCCGGCGCCCTCGCCGGGTGCGCCGGGTGGGCTGCTGGAGCTGATCGCCGCGCCGGCCGCCGCGTCGCCTTCGGCAGGCGCCAGCGCCCTGCCCGGCGCCGCACCCGCCGGCGGCGCCGGCCGCCCCCTGCGGCTGTTCGCCGAACTGGCCGGCCGGTCCGGCGGCGGCGGCAGGCCCCCCCGGCGGCGCCGGCCGGATCGTGACGGCGGATCGGGCGCCAACCTGAAGGTCCGGGTCCGGATGCGCCAGGCGGGGTTGCCGGCGGGGCTGGCCGCGGCGCTCGACCTGATGACCTCGTCGATCGACGGCGCCGGAGGGCCGGCCGCCTCGCCGCAGGCGCCGGCATCCGAACGGGCCACGGACCCCGCCGCCGCGGCCGCCAGTCCTTCCCCCGCTCCCCCCCGCGAACCAGGAGAGCCTTCGTCATGAGCCGAGGCCGCCGTCCCCAGGGCGCCGCCGCCAGCGACCAGACCCATGCCGGGGTGGTCAATCTCCAGCCCCATATTCCCTGCCCGGAATGCGGCCACCGCATCGCCGTGGCGCTGGCCGACCTCCTGACCCGCAGCGCGTTCACCTGCACCAGCTGCGGACTGGTCCTGCACATGGACCGCGAGGAGAACAAGGACGCGCTGAAGCTGGCCGAGAAGATGGGCGAGATCCAGCAGGGGCTGAACGAGACGAAGGACCGGCTGTAGCGGCCCTTGCACCATCCCGGCCAGCGACCGCCGGGGGCGCGCGCCCGGAACCTGGTCGGTCTGCGCTCCGGCTCGTCGGCTCGCGCCGTTTCGAGCGCCGAGCCATCGGGGCTCCATTGCACGAGGTCCTGGATCGTGCCCTGCGGGCCGCGTCCAGGACGACCGGCAGATCGGGGCATATGACCGTATCCAGACAATCGCAGGCTTGCGGGGGCCGGTGCGGGCGCTAGGCTCTGCCGCATGACCGACAGGGCCGACCAGATCGCAGGGCATGCCCTCGCCGGGCCGAAGGGCGGTGCCGCCCTGACGGCCGTCATCGCCGTCACATTCATCCTCTTGTGGTCGAGTGCCTTCACCTCCGCGAAGATCGCGCTGATGGACGCACCGCCCATGCTGCTGCTCGGCACCAGGTTCCTGACCGCGGGCGTCATCGCCTGCGGCCTCGCCTTCGCTCTGGGCCAGCCGCTGCCGTCGGCGGGGCCGGGGCGCCGGGGGCGCTGGGGCGCCATCCTGGTGCTGGGCGTGTGCCAGAACACCCTCTATCTCGGCGGGATGTTCGTCGCGATGACCACGATCTCCGCCGGGCTGGCGGTGATCGTCGCCTCGGCGCTGCCGCTGGTGGTCGCCGCCGCGGCGCCCTTCGTCCTGAGGGAGCGGCCGACGGTCCTGGGGCTCGCCGGGCTGGCGCTCGGGTTCGGCGGCGTGGTCTGGGTGATGGGCGACCGGCTGGGCGCCGGGATGGAGGACCCGATCGGCGTCGCCTTCGCGATCGGCGGGGTGATCGCGCTCGCCACCGGTACCCTCGTGGTCAAGCGGACCGAGTTCGGCACCGGCCGGCTGATGGTGGTCGGGCTGCAGATGCTGGTGGGCGGGCTGACCCTGCTGCCGATCGGCCTGGCGCTGGAGAGTTTCGGCGAGGTCACCCCGACCTGGCGGCTGGCCGGCGCCTTCGCCTATATCGTGATCTTTCCGGGAATCGTCGCGACCTTCCTGTGGTTCACCCTGATCGCCCGGTCCTCGGCGACCGAGGCCGCGACCTGGCATTTCCTGAACCCCGTGTTCGGCGTGGCCGTCGCCGCGATCGTGCTGGGCGAGGCGCTGCGGCCGTCGGACGCCGCGGGCGCGGCGCTGGTCGCGATCGGCATCCTGACCGTCTCCCGCGCGCGGCTGCGGGCGCGCCGGTAGCGTCGCGCGGAATCGCGACGGCTCCGGGGAACCGGCGACCGACCGGCGGTTTGTCGGCGGTCCTCCGCCTCGGTCCTGCCGCAATGCAGCGACCGCGTGCAGGCCGCATTTGATCGCCGCCTGAATCTCCGCTAAATCAGGCCCGCGCCAACGTCATTCGCAAGCCCGCGGAGGCGGCGCGGACCCGTCCTGTCCGGAACCGGCGGGCCGGCCCCTGGGGAGGGGGCCGGCACCGATGACCGGCGGCAGGCACGTAAAGTCCGCGACGACGCCCGCCCCGCCAGGAGGATCGTCACCGTGACCACCACCGGCAAGGACACGCTCGGAACCCGCCGCCAGCTCCAGGTCGGGGACAAGAGCTACGACTATTTCAGCCTGGCGGAGGCCGAAAAGCAGATCGGCGACGTATCGCGCTTGCCGTTCTCGCTCAAGGTGCTGCTGGAGAACCTGCTGCGGTTCGAGGACGGCCGATCGGTGACGGTCGACGACATCAAGGCGATGGCCGGCTGGCTGGCCGAGCGGCGGTCGTCGAACGAGATCGCCTATCGCCCGGCGCGGGTGCTGATGCAGGACTTCACCGGCGTGCCGGCGGTGGCCGATCTTGCCGCGATGCGCGAGGCGATGGCCAACCTGGGCGGCGACGCCAGCCGGATCGACCCGCTGAGCGCGGTCGACCTGGTCATCGACCACTCGGTGATGGTCGACGAATTCGGCAACGCGACGGCCTTCAAGGCCAATGTCGACCGGGAGTTCGAGCGCAACGGCGAGCGCTATGCCTTCCTGCGCTGGGCCCAGCAGGCGTTCGGCAATTTCCGCGTGGTGCCGCCGGGCACCGGCATCTGCCACCAGGTTAACCTGGAATACCTGGCGCAGACGGTGTGGCGGGAGACGGACCAGACCGGCGCGATGGTGGCCTACCCCGACACGCTGGTCGGCACCGACAGCCACACCACCATGGTCAACGGCCTCGCCGTCCTGGGCTGGGGCGTCGGCGGCATCGAGGCCGAGGCGGCGATGCTGGGCCAGCCGGTCTCGATGCTGATCCCGGAGGTCGTCGGCTTCAAGCTGACCGGCCAGCTGAAGGAAGGGGCGACGGCGACCGACCTGGTGCTGACCGTCACCCAGATGCTGCGCAGGAAGGGCGTGGTCGGCAAGTTCGTCGAGTTCTACGGCGACGGCCTGGACCACATGACCCTCGCCGACCGGGCGACGATCTCGAACATGGCGCCGGAATACGGCGCAACCTGCGGATTCTTCCCGATCGACCAGGAGACCCTGAACTATCTTGAGTTCACCGGGCGCGACGCGGAAGTGGTGGCGCTGGTCGAGGCCTATGCCAAGGCGCAGGGCATGTGGCGCGCGTCGGGCGACCCGGACCCGGTGTTCACTGACACGCTGGACCTCGACCTCGGCACCGTCGAGCCGTCGCTGGCCGGGCCGAAGCGGCCGCAGGACCGGGTCCTGCTCAGCGAGGCGGCGGTCAAGTTCGACCTTTTCCTGGCCGAAGAGTTGCACGACGATCCGGTCGGCGCCGAAGGCAGGATGCTGAGCGAGGGCGGCGAGCTCGACGAGCACTCGATCGACCCGATGGACGTGGAGGTCCCCGTCGCGGGCGCCGACTACAGCCTGAGCCACGGCGACGTGGTGATCGCCGCGATCACCAGTTGTACCAACACCTCCAACCCCAGCGTCATGGTCGCCGCCGGGCTGGTGGCGCGCAACGCGCTGGCCAAGGGGCTCAAGGTCAAGCCGTGGGTCAAGACCTCGCTCGCCCCGGGCAGCCAGGTGGTGACCGACTACCTGGAAGCCGCCGGCGTGCAGGACGATCTGGATGCGCTCGGCTTCAACCTCGTCGGCTACGGCTGCACCACCTGCATCGGCAATTCGGGCCCGCTGCCGGAGCCGATCGCCGAGGCGGTGGAGAAGGGCGACCTGATCGCCTGCTCGGTCCTGTCGGGCAACCGGAACTTCGAGGGGCGGGTCAACCCGCATGTCCGGGCCAACTACCTCGCCTCGCCGCCGCTGGTGGTGGCCTATGCGCTGGCCGGATCGATGCGGATCGACATCGCGAAGGCGCCGCTGGGCGAGGACGCGGACGGCAACCCGGTCTACCTCAAGGACATCTGGCCCTCGAACCAGGAGATCGCCGAGACCATCGGCGCCGCCCTGACTCCCGCAATGTTCCGGGACCGGTACGGCAACGTGTTCGAGGGGCCGGAGCAGTGGCGCTCGATCGACACCGCGACCGGCCAGACCTACAAGTGGCAGCCTGGCTCGACCTACGTGAAGCTGCCGCCGTTCTTCGAGGACATGCGGCCCGAGCCGGAGCCGGTGACCGACATCCAGGGTGCCCGCGCGCTGGCCAAGCTGGCCGACAGCGTGACCACCGACCACATCTCGCCGGCCGGCTCGATCAAGAAGGACAGCCCGGCGGGCAGCTACCTGATCGAGCGCCAGGTCAGCCCGCGGGAGTTCAACAGCTACGGCGCCCGACGCGGCAACCACGAAGTGATGATGCGCGGCACCTTCGCCAATATCCGCATCCGCAACGAGCTGGCCCCGGGGACCGAGGGCGGGCTGACCAAGCACCAGCCGTCGGGCGAGGTGATGCCGATCTACGACGCGGCGATGCGCTACCAGGCCGACGGCGTGCCGCTGGTGGTGATCGCCGGCAAGGAATACGGCACCGGCTCCTCGCGCGACTGGGCCGCCAAGGGCACCCGCCTGCTGGGCGTCAAGGCCGTGGTGGCGGAGAGCTTCGAGCGCATCCACCGGTCGAACCTGGTCGGCATGGGCGTCCTGCCGCTGCAGTTCAAGGACGGGCTGACCCGCGCCGACCTGGACCTGAAGGGCGACGAGACCTTCGACATCGCCGGCATCGCGGAAGACCTGACGCCGCGCACCGACGTGACCATGACCGTCACCTATGCCGACGGCGCGACCCGCGAGGTGCCGCTCCTGGTCCGGATCGACACGCTGGACGAGTTAGAGTACTTCCGCAACGGCGGCATCCTGCACTACGTCCTGCGGAACATGATGAAGGCGGCCTGAGGGCCGTCCCGCCCGGCCGGCAGAACCCCCTTCCCGTGCCCCGCGGCACGGCAAGGGGGCCGTCGGCCCGGCCGGGGGAGCCGGCGGCCGCGTCAGCGCCCGGCGATGAATTCCTTGAGCTGCTCGGCCTCGGCCGACAGTTCCTCCAGCCGCGCCTTGACCACGTCGCCGATCGAGATCATGCCGGCGAGCGCGCCGTCCTCGACCACCGGCAGGTGGCGGAAGCGGCCTTCGGTCATCCGCTCCATCACCGACTGGACCGAATCGGCCCGGCGGCAGGTCACCACGGACTTGGTCATGATCCCGCTCACGGGCCCGTCGAGCGCCGCCTTGCCCTTGGCGGCGAGCGCCCGGACCACGTCGCGCTCGGACAGGATGCCGTCGAGGGTGCGGCCGTCGGCGGACACCACGACGGCGCCGATCTTCCGCGCGCGCAGCATCTCCACCGCCTCGGTGACGCCGGTATCGGGGCCGACGCTGACCACGTCACCGCCCTTCATCCTCAGGATCGACTCGACGTGCATGGGCGCTCCTCCCAGGCCTTGCCGGGTGGGACGCCCCCGATCGGCGGGACGACCGCACCGGGCGGGTCGGCGCCGTTCCCTCGGCGCCGCGGGTTTCGTATCGTCGCGGGAGTGTAACAGGTTTTCCGGTGCGATCACCCGCCGTCGCGCGCCGACCGGCGCGTGGCGACGGCGCCTCAATCCGATCCTCCGGTCGCCGCCCGCGGGACCGTGACGTCCGCCACCGTGGCCGCCAGCCGCTCCGCCTGGGGGGCCGGCAGGCGGTAGGCCCAGCCGGCGGTGCGGGCGGTCAGGGCAGCCGCTTCGGCGGCGATCTCCGCCGGAGCGCCGGGGGCCGCGCCGGCATCGAGCGTCATCCAGAGGACCGACGGGTCCGCCGGGTCGCGCCGCTGGGTCAGCGTGACGACCAGGCCGTCGCGGGTCGTCGCCTGCGCCTGCGACCACACCGGCCGGTCGGCCAGGGCGGCCGCCGGGCGGAGGTCCGCAAGGCGGAGATCCTCCACCGTCTCCGCCACGGCGTCGACGCGGAAGGCGCGCTCGACCACCCGGCCCGGTGGCGGATCCTCGAGGCGGAAGTCGCCCACCGGATTGCCCGAGGCGTCGGTGCCGTCGCGCGCCGCGCCGGCCGGGACGATCGCCAGCCGCTCCGCCGCGTCAGCGCGCGCGATGGTCAGTCTGGCCAGACGCTCCGGCGCCAGGGCCAGCACCTCCCGGTCGGCCCAGTCCAGCGCCGTGCGCGGCAGGTCGAGCGTGCCCGCCGCCCGCCAGGCCCGGTCCTCGGCCGGCACCGGGACGGCCGTCCGCCCCGAGGGCCGACGGACATAGATGCCCTCGCCCGGACCACCCTGCGCGACACGGCCGATCAGGAGATCCCCCAGCACCGCGCCGTCGGCCGCATGGAGGGTGACGCGGGCGCGGGACGCTCCGTCGGCCGGCCCCTCGCCCGAGGCTTCCTCGACCGGACCGAGGCCGAGCAGCGGAAAGCGCTCCGGCAGCCGGGTCAGCGGCACCGCCCGCTCCAGCGCCGCCAGCTGGCCGACCACCCGGCCGATCACCCCCGGGTCGGCGCGGTAGCGGTGGAGCCCCGGCAGGACCCAGCCGACGGCACCACGCCGGATCACGGTCTCGCCGCCGGCCTCGGCGACGACGATCCGCGCCACGGCCGTGGCGGCGGCGTCGGGCGCGGCATCGGCCACCGCCGCCGCCAGGGCCGGCAGGACCGGCCCCCCCGCGTCCGCCGGCACCGGTGCCGCCCGATCGCGCCAGGCCGCGACCGCCAGAACCCCTGCCACCAGCGCCGCAAGGCCGAGGCCGAGCAGCGACCGCCGGCCGGTCGGACCGCCCGCCGTCGATCGCGGGCCGGCGCGCCGCCGCGACGCGTCCTGCACGGGGCCGCCGATCATGGCGAAGTCGCCTCCCGCCCGCCGGCCCTGCGCCTTCGGCGGCGCCGGTGCCAGTCGCGCGCGGCCCCCCAGCCGAGCCCGATCACCGCGACCAGGCCCGGCACGCCCGCGGTATGAAACCAGGCGACCCGCGCCTCCAGCCGCGCCACGTCCTCGCGCAGCGCGCCGCGAACCGCGCGCAGTTCGGCGCGAAGCGACAGCACCTCGGTCTGGAGGTCGGCGACGGCGGCGCGGGCGGCGGTGCCGCGGCCCGCGCCCTCGTCCTCCAGCCGCGCCAACTCGGTCCGCGTCTCGGTCAGCCGGGCCACCAGCTGCTGCTCAGTGGCGCGCAGCCGCGTCTCCGCCGTCTGGCGCAACCCCTCGATCCGGTCCAGCGGCCGGTCGGCGACCGCGCCGCCGCGCAGCGCAGAAAGGTCGCGGCCGCCGGCCAGATCCTCCAGCGCGTTCAGCACGAAGGCGCCGTTGTCGGCGAAGGCCGTTCGCGCCGCCCCGGGCGCGGCGGTGGACGCGGGCTCCAGCCAGAACCGGTCGTCCAGCAGGTCGGTGTCGGCGACGACGATGATGCGGGCCGGTGCTTCGGACCGAGCGCGATGGCCGCCGGGCGGCGAGGCGACCCCCTCGGGCGGGCCGTCGGGGAAGGCACTCGCAACCGGCCCCGCGACCCGCGCGGCGAGCAGCAGCGGGCCGTCGCCGGGCCGGAACTCGGCCAGCAGGGCCTGCGGGTCGGCGCCATCGCCGACCCGGCCCGCATCGACCGCCGCGGCGTCTGGGCTGGTCACCACCAGCGGCGCGACCGTGGTCCCCGTCCCCGGGACACCCTGCAGCACGCCGGCGCTGGCGAGGGTCAGGCGATCCAGCCGCGCCGTCACCGGGTCGTCGCGGTCCAGGTTCGGCCGGGCGAGCGACAGCCAGGCCAGATAGGACACCGGCTGCGGCCGGGCGGCCGTGCCGACGTTGACAGGCACCGCCGCCCGAGGATCCGCCGCCGCCACGCCGGGCGCCAGCGCGAGCCCCCAGGCGGCCCCCAGCGGGCCGAGGCCGGACGACCGGGGGCGGAACGCCTCGGCCGGCGGCGCCCGGCGCGCCTCCGCCTCCGAGAAGGGATCGGCGAAGGCCAGCACCGCCCCGCCCGACAGGACGTACTGGTCGATCGCATAGAGCGTCGCCGGCGGCAGGTCCTTCGGGTGCACCAGCATCAGGACGGCAAGGGCGGGATCGATCCGGTCGGCGTCCAGCGCCAGCCGCTGCACGGAGAATGCCTGCGTCAGTTCCTGCCACAGGGCGAACGGGCGCAGCGCCGCCTGCGGCACATCGGGCGCGGCGCCCCCGGCCATCGGCAGGGTCGACAGCACGCCGATCCGCGGCGGCTCCGGCTCGGCGAGGCGGGCGATCACGCCGGTTAGCTCCGCCTCCAGATCGGCCGCCCGCTCGGGCCGGAAGAGCGGGATCGCCTCGCGCCCGTCGACGGCGTTGCGCGCGGCGAGGCCGAGCCACAGGACCTGCCCACCCGGTCCGGCCGGAAGGCCGATCAGCCCGGCGGCCACCGCCCGGTCCTCGGCCGCGCTGAACGGCGCCGGGTCGTGCGTCGCCAGCACCAGCGCCCCGTCGGCCGCGGCGACGTATTCGTCCAGCAGCTCGCGCACCCGACCGGCATGGGCGGCCAGCGCCGGCGCCGCTTCGGCCAGGTCGGGGGAGGCGTAGAGATCGAGGGCGATCGGCTCCTCGATCGCGGCCAGCACCGAGCGGGTGGTGTCGGTCAGGGTGAACAGCCGGTCTGCGGTCAGGTCGAGCCGCCAGCCTTCCAGCCCGCGATGCGCCGCCAGCGTCCCCGCGGCGAACAGGACGGCGGCCAGCCCGCCGGCCAGGGCGGTTCGCGCGGCGCCAGCCGGTCGGGCCACGGCGAGAACCGTCAGGTAGACGAAGAGCGCGATCGCACCGGCGAAGTACAGCAGGTCCCGCAGGTCGAGCACGCCGCGCGCGATCCGGTCGAACCGGGCAAGCGGGCTGAACCCGGCCAGCGCCTCCAGAAGGGCGGGCGGTGCCGCCTCTCCCGCCAGCGCGAGCGCGATCGGCGAGCCGGCGACGGTCAGCCCGAAGGAGGCGGCGACCGCCAGGACGAACGCCGTCACCTGGCTGGAGGTCAGCGCGCTGAACAGGGCGCCGACCGACAGATACAGGCCGGCCAGCAGCAGGCTGCCCAGATACCCCGCGAGGATGGCACCGTGGTCAGGGTCCCCCAGCCACGCGACCGTCGCCCAGAGCGGCAGCGTGCCGGCCAGCGCGACGGCGAGGAACGCCCAGCCGGCCAGCAGCTTGGCCAGCACCGCCTCGGCCGGGGTCACCGGCAGAGTCAGCAGCAGCTCGATCGTGCCCGACCGGCGTTCCTCCGCCCACAGCCGCATCGCCACCGCCGGCACGAACACCAGGTAGAGCCAGGGGTGATAGCCGAAGAAGACCCGAAGGTCGGCCTGCCCGCGGGCGAAGAAGCCGCCGGCGAAGAAGGTCGCCGCCCCGGCCGCGGCAAGGAACACGACCAGGAACACCCAGGCGACCGGCGTGGCGAACAGCGCCGCCAGCTCCCGCCCCGCCATCACCCGGATCCGCGCGGCCCGTCCCGCTTCCGTCACGCCGCCCCCATCACGCTGCCCCCATCACGCCGCCTCGCCCCCGGTGGCGGCCCGGAAGAACCCGTCGAGCGTGCCGTCGGCGCTGCGCCCGGCGAGGTCGACCGGGGGCGCATCGGCCAGCAGCCGGCCATGGGCGATCAGCAGCGCCCGGCTGCACACCGCCTCGACCTCCTCGAGGACGTGGGTGGACACGACGATGGCCGTGTCGGCCGCAAGGCCGAGGATCAGCTGACGGACCTGGTGCTTCTGGTTGGGGTCGAGGCCGTCCGTCGGCTCGTCCAGGATCAGCACCGCCGGCCGGTGCAGCAGGGCGGCCGACAGTCCGACCCGCCGGCGGTATCCCTTGCTCAGCGTCTCCACCGGGCGGTCGACGACCGGCTCCAGCGCGGTCGCGGCGATCGCCCGGTCGACCGCGGACCGCCGCGCCGCGCCCGTCAGCCCATGCAGCCGCGCCAGGAAGCCGAACAGGCCGCGGGGCGTCGCCTCCGGCCAGAGCGGCGCCCCTTCCGGCAGATAGCCGAGCCGGCGCCGCGCCGCCACCGGATGATCGAAGACGTCGATGCCCGCGATCGCCGCGGTCCCGGCATCCGGCCGCAGGAACCCCGCGGCCATGCGCATGGTGGTCGACTTGCCGGCGCCGTTGGGGCCGAGGAAGCCGACCACCTCCCCCTTCGCGACGGCGAAAGAGACGTCGTCGACCGCGAGCACCGCGCCGAAGCGTCGCGTCAGGCCGTTGATTGCGAGCGCCGCTTCCGCCACGGTTGTCGACTGAGCCTCCTGCCGGGCGCCGGAGGGAAGACCCGACCGGCCGCGCCAGGATAGTAGCGGCACCGGCCGGCGACGGAAGAGGCAAGGAACGCAAAAGATGCCGTCGATCGCGACGCTTCGGCTGGGCAGCGGGCTGGTGCTGCTGGCCTTCGTGCTGGGGCACCTCCTGAACCACGCCGCCGGCATCGTCTCGGTCGCGGCGATGAACGACCTGCTGTGGCTGTCGATCGCGCCCTGGCGGACGATTCCCGGGACGGTGCTGCTGGTCGGCGCGGCCCTGGTCCACGCCGCGATCGCACTGTGGATGCTGTGGCACCGCCGGTCGCTGCGCCTGCATGGGTGGGAGGTGGCGCAATACGCGCTGGGCTTCCTGATCCCGGCGCTGCTGGCCCAGCACGTGCTGGGCACCCGCACGGCGGTCGAGGCGCTGGGTGTGCGGACCGACTACGCCTATGTCCTCTACGCCCTGTGGGTCGCCAAGCCGCTGTCCGGGGCGCTGCAGGTCGCGACGCTGATCGTGGTCTGGGCGCATGCCATGGTGGGCCTGCATTTCTGGCTGCGGGTCCGGCCCTGGTACGGCGCGCTGGCGCCCTGGGGGCTGGCGGCGGCGGTGCTGATCCCGGCACTGGCGCTGGCGGGATATGTCTCCGGCGGACTGGAGGTGCGGGCGTTGGCCGCCGACCCGGCCTGGGTCGCCGCCCTGGGGGCGCGGGCCAATCTGAGGCCGGAGGTCCAACCCTTCGTGGACCGGGGGACGACGATCGCCCAGCTGGTCTGGCTGGGCGCCATCCTGGCCGTGCTGGCGGCGCGCGGCGGGCGCAGCCTGTGGCGACGCCGGGCCGGCCGGCCGCGGCTGATCTACCGCGACGGCCGGGTCGTCGAGATCCCGCCGGGGGCAACGGCGCTGGAGGCGATCCGCGCCGCCGGGATTCCCCACGCCGCGGTCTGCGGCGGCCGCGGCCGCTGCTCGACCTGCCGGGTCCGGGTCGGCGATGGGGCGGAGCACCTGCCGCCGCCGGAAGGCCGCGAGGCGAAGGTGCTGGAGCGGATCGGCGCGCCGCGGGGCGTCCGCCTCGCCTGCCAGATCCGCCCGTCGCGCGAACTGGAGGTGACGCCGCTGCTGCCGCCCACCGCCGGTGCGCGGGAGGGGTTCCGCCGGCCGCGCTGGCTGGCCGGGGAGGAGCGCGAGATCGCGGTCCTGTTCGCCGACATGCGCGGCTTCACCCGGCTCGCCGACCAGCGGCTGCCCTATGATACGGTCTTCCTGCTCAACCGGTGGCTCGCCATGCTGGGCCGCGCGGTCGAGGAGAGCGAAGGCCGGCTCGACAAGTTCATCGGCGACGGCGTGATGGCGCTGTTCGGGGTGGAGCGCGGGCCGGCGGTCGGGGCGCGGCATGCGCTCGACTGCGCCGCGCGGATGGCCGCGGGGCTGGACGGGCTGAACCAGGCGCTGGCGGCCGAACTGCCCTTCCCGCTGAGAATCGGGATCGGCCTCCATGTCGGGCCGGCGATCGTCGGCGAGATGGGCTGGGGCGACGCCAAGGCGCTGACCGCGATCGGCGACGCGGTCAACACGGCGAGCCGCCTGGAGACGCTGACCAAGGAATTCGACTGCCAGCTGGTGCTGTCCGATGCCCTGGCGCGCGCCGCCATGCTGGAGACCGCCGGGTTGACCCGCCACGAGACGCCGATCCGCGGCAAGGCGCTGCCGGTCACAGTCTATGCGGCAGCCGACGCGCGGCGGCTGGGCGAAGTGTAGCCGCGCCGTCGGCGACGTCCCCTGTGGCGTCATGTCGGACGCTCTGGAGGCCGATCCGGGACCTCGTTCGAAGACGCTGCGCTCCGGCCGAAGGGACGCAGGGCTCCGCTCTGCCGACGGCCGGGACCTCGGTTCGTCGCCCGCGGTACGTCGATGTCCTGGCCTGCGCCGGGACGACCGTATCGGGTGAGGCCGGGCTGCCTGCCCCGGAGCCTACCCCGGGCTCACGCCGCGCAGGCGTTCGTTACGGCGGCGCAACATCTCCAGCGTGGTCAGCAGCAGGATCGAGATCGTGATCAGGATCGTCGCCACGGCCAGGATGGTCGGGCTGATCTGCTCCCGGATGCCGGACCACATCTGGACCGGGATCGTGCGCTGGTCGAAGCCGGCCAGGAACAGCACGATCACCACCTCGTCGAACGAGGTGATGAAGGCGAACAGGCCGCCGGAGATCACGCCCGGCAGGATCAGCGGCATGATGATCTTGAAGAAGGTCGTGGTCGGCGAGGCGCCCAGGTTGTGCGCCGCGCGGATCAGCGACTGGTCGAAGCCGATCAGCGTCGCGGTCACCGTGATCACCACAAAGGGCGTGCCGAGCGCGGTGTGGGCCAGGACCACGCCGACATAGGTCTGGGCCAGGTTGACCGAGGAATAGAAGAAGTACATCGCCGCCGCCGAGATGATCAGCGGCACGATCATCGGCGAGATCAGGAAGCCCATAAAGAATCCGCGGAACGGCATGGACGAGCGCGACAGGCCCAGAGCGGCCACCGTGCCGAGGGTCGTCGCCAGCAGGGTCGAGAAGATCGCGATGATGAAGCTGTTCTTGATCGAATGCATCCAGTCGTCGCTGTTCAGGAAGTCCTGATACCAGCGCAGGCTGTACGCGTCCGGGTCGAACGACAGCATCCCAGGGGTGAAGGTGAAGTACGGCTCCGCGTTGAAGCTGAGCGGGATGATCACGAACAGCGGCAGGATCAGGAAGATGAAGATCGCCGCGCAGATCACCCGGTACGCGTAGTACCAGACTCGCTCCAGGGGGCCGGCATAGGTGGGCAGGGCCATCGTCGACTACCCCAGCTTCATGTTGTCGATGCCGATCAGGCGGTTGTAGAGCCAGTAGAGCACCAGCACCGCCGCCAGCAGGATCGTGCCGAGGGCCGCCGCCAGGCCCCAGTTCAGCGACTGCTGCATGTGATAGGCGATCATGTTGGAGATCAGCTGGCCCGACTGGCCGCCGACCAGCGCCGGCGTGATGTAGTAGCCGATCGCCAGGATGAAGACGAGCACGCCGCCCGCGCCGATGCCCGGCACCGTCTGCGGCACGTAGACCCGCCAGTACGCCGTCACCGGGTTGGCCCCCAGCGACTTCGCGGCGCGCAGGTAGCTCGGCGGGATCGTCTTCATCACGCTATAGAGCGGCAGCACCATGAACGGAAGGAGGATGTGCGTCATGGCGATGATCGTGCCGACCTGATTGTAGATCATCTGCAGCCGGGCATTGTCGGACACCAGCCCGATCCAGACCAGGATGTCGTTGATCACGCCCTGCGTCTGCAGCAGCACGATCCACGAGGTCGTTCGGACCAGGAGCGAGGTCCAGAACGGCAGCAGCACCAGGATCATCAGCAGGTTCGACGTGCGCATCGGCAGCGTCGCCATCAGGTAGGCGATCGGATAGCCGAGCAGCAGCGTCATGAAGGTGATCAGCGCACTCATCCAGACGGTGCGCCAGAACAGCTTGACGTAGATCTCCTGATAGTCCGGCTGCGAAACGATCGCGCCCTCGGCGTCGTAGCGCAGGTCGATGGCGTTGAGGTAATAGCCCGCGGTGACCGGCGAGGTCAGCCGGTTGATCGTCTTCCAGACCTCGATCTCGCCCCAGTCGTCGTCGATGTCGAGGATGGCCGCCTTCCAGCCCTCCTCCGGCACCTCTTCGATGTCGATCCGGCGGGACGTGCCCATGATGTTGGACCGCATTCCCGACAGTTCGTAGTTCAGCCGGGTCGCGACCTGGCCGATGGACCTCGCTTCGCGCCCCGCGGCAAGGTCGGCGGCCAGCGCCGCGAAGGCGTCCTCGCCGGGCAGTCCTTCGCCGTCCCAACTCTCCAGTGCCGCCACCGTGCGCGGCAGGTTGTTCTGCACCTCGGTGTTGGCGACCGAGCGCGTCGCCATGTCGGCGATCGGGATGATGAAGCTGAACAGCAGGAACAGGAACAGCGGCATGACCAGCAAGAGAGCGCGCAGCTTCGCCCGCCGCGTCGCCCGCGCGAGGCTGGCCTTCAGCGGCGTGCCGTCGGCCGTCGTCAGCACCGCCCGGCCGCTTTGGCCGACGCCTCCGCTGCTGCTGCCGCCCGGCTTCGGGGCGCCGGAATCCACTGTCGCGACCATCGCCTCGCCTCTCGCTCGCCGCCACGACGGGCCGTCTTGCCGCAGCCTCGCCGGTCTGCCGTCCGGCTCCCGCGTCCGTCCTCGGGGCGCCGCCCGACCTTCGGCGGAGGCCGATGCCGGGCGGCGGCCGGAGGGGCCGGGGACCGGCCCCGGTCACCGCGGGGGGCGCATACTGCCCCCCGCCGCGACGCCGGGACCGATCCGCCGGCCGGTCCGTCACGCCGGGACGGTTACTGAGCCAGCCACGCGTTGAAGCGCTCGGTCAGCTCGTCCTGGTTGTCCGCCCAGAACAGGGCGTCCATCTGGATCGGCGTCTCGAAGTTCTCCGGCGCCGTCGGCATGTGCGGTCCCATGTCGACCCCGGTCTCCGCATGGGTCGACACCAGCGGCGCAGAGGATTCGCGGGCCGGGCCGTAGGAGATGTACTTCGCCTGGTCGGCGAGGCGCTGGGTGTCGGTCGAGAAGCGGAGATACTCCATCACCGTCTCCTCGTCCGGCACGCCGGCCGGGATGACCCAGCCGTCCAGCTCGAACACCTGGCCGTCCCAGATGATCTCGAACGGCTGGTTCTCGACGACCTGGGCGTGGAAGATGCGGCCGTTGTAGGCGGATGCGATCGCCGCCTCCTGGTCGGCCAGCAGCTGCGGCGGCTGGGCGCCTTCCTGCCACCAGATGACGTTGTCCTTGATCTCGTCGAGCTTCGCGAAGGCGCGGTTGACGCCCTCCTCGGTCGACAGGACGTCGTACACGTCCTCCGGCGCGACACCGTCGGCGTAGAGCGCCCATTCCAGGTTGGCGTTGGGCACGCGGCGCAGGGCGCGCTGGCCGGGGAAGGTCTCCAGGTCCCACAGGTCTTCGATCGAATTCGGCACCGGGCCGTCGCCCCAGATCTCCGTGTTGGTCGCCAGGACGGTCGAGTAGACGATGGTCGGGACGAAGCAGCCGCTCAGCGAGCCCTCGACGAAATCCTCGGTCGGCGGGGTGCCGTCCGGCGCCGGCGCCAGCTCGTTGTCGTAGTCGATCTCGCGGACCAGGCCTTCGTCGCAGGCAATGATCGCATCGGCCTCGAGCACGTCGACGACGTGGCTCTCGATGTTGCCCGATTCCGCCATGGAGCGCAGATAGGCGAGGCCGTTGGCCGACTTGTCGACGTTGTTGATCTCGATGCCGGTCATCTCGGTGAACGGCTCGTGATAGGCCTTGGTCTGGCTCATCGTATAGGCGCCGCCCCACGAGCTGATCGTCAGCGAGTCGGGCTGCGCCGCCGCGCCCGCGACGCCGAGGCCGACGACGCCGGCCGCGCCCAGCGCGGAGGAAAGCAGAAGGTTGCGCATCTGAAAGACACTCCCTGTGTTTTTCGCCGGCGGCATGCGCCGGCTTCCACGGTTCACGGCCGCCACCGCCACCCGCCCCTGCCGCCGGGCCGATGGTCGCGCGGCGGCGTGCGGGCAGCGATCAAGCAGCCGTATGGGCCCAGCGTCCGAGGATCGCCTCAGGCGTCGAGGGCCCGGCAGTCGTCGAGCGCCCAGCCGACCCGGACCTTCTGGCCCGTGCCGATCCGCGCATGGTCGTGCGCGTTGGGCACCTTGACGATGAACTGGTCGTCGCCGCACACCCGCACCCGGGTGCGGATGTGGTCACCGAGATAGATCAGCTCCTCGACCTCGGCTTCGAAGATGTTCGGCACCGACCCCTCCGGCGGGTCGAGCACCACCCGCTCCGGCCGCAGCGAGAGGGTCGACCGGTCGCCCTTGCCGGAGACGTTGACCGGCAGCGCCTTGATCGTCTCGCCGGTCTCAAGCCTGACGGTGCACTCGTCGCCGGAAAGCTCCACGACGTCGCCGATCAGCCGATTGTTCTCGCCGATGAAGGCGGCGACGAAGGCGTTCTCCGGCTTTTCGTACAGCACCTCGGGCGTCGCCAGCTGCTGGATGATGCCGTCGTCGAACACCGCGATCCGGGTCGACATGGTCAGCGCCTCCGACTGATCGTGGGTGACGTAGACCACGGTGACGCCGAGATTTTCGTGGATGTGCTTGATCTCGTACTGCATCTGCTCGCGCAGGTTCTTGTCGAGCGCGCCCAGCGGCTCGTCCATCAGCACGAGGTCGGGGTCGAAGACCAGCGCGCGGGCCACGGCGACGCGCTGCTGCTGCCCGCCCGAGAGCTGCGCCGGCCGGCGATTGCCGAAGCTGCCCAGCTGCACCATGTCGAGCGCCCGCTGGACCTTCTGCCCGATCGTCCCCTTGTCGATCTTGCGCACCTGCAGCGGGAAGGCGAGGTTTTCCGCCACCGTCATGTGCGGAAACAGGGCATAGTTCTGGAAAACCATGCCGATCCCGCGCTTGTGCGGCGCCACGTCGTTGATTTGCCGGCCGCCCAGCCTGATCTCGCCATGGGTGGCGGTCTCGAAGCCGGCCAGCATCATTAGACAGGTCGTCTTGCCCGAGCCCGACGGGCCCAGCATCGTCAGGAATTCGCCGCGCTCGATATCCAGGTTGAGGTTTTTGACGACGAGCGTTTCGCCGTCGTAGCTCTTCTGGACATTGGCGAATTCGACGAACGCCTCGTTCGCTCCAGACATGAAAGCCGCCCTCGGTCGTTCGGAGATGACCTGTTTTCGACCTGATGGGGGGTGACTCGAAAGCCGTCCCTGCTCGATCGCCGGTTCGTTGTTTTCAACACCGACGTTGGCGCGAATTAAATGAGCACCGTCCCGCGATGTCAAAGCGAAAATTGCCACGGTCCGGTGGCAAACCCTTGGGAAACCGCGCAGCGCTAGGGCCTTTGGCTACTCCGCGGCCCGTCTGCGAGGGTCGATCCGCACCGGTGGGGCGTAGGCCCGATCCTGTCCCAGCGTGGGCAGCGAGGCCCGTACCTCGGCCACCCGATCGAGGTCGAGGTCGGCGGTGACGATGCCCGGCTCGCTGCCCGCATCGGCCAGCACCTCGCCCCAGGGCGAGACGATCAGCGAATGCCCCCAGGTCTCCCGGCCGCAGGCGTGGACGCCGGTCTGCGCGGGCGCAACGACGAAACAGCCGGATTCGATCGCCCGGGCGCGCAGCAGCACCTCCCAATGGGCCCGGCCGGTGGGTCTGGCAAAGGCCGACGGGACGGTGATCACCTCCGCCCCCGCCCGCGCCAGGTCGCGGTAGAGATGCGGGAAGCGCATGTCGTAGCAGACGGTGAGGCCAAACGCCGCAAGCGGCGTCTCGGCCACCACCGTGGCCGTGCCCGGCGCATAGGTCGAACTCTCGCGATAGCGCTCGCCGTTCGGCAGGTCGACGTCGTACATGTGGATCTTGTCGAACCGCGCCAGCACCGTACCGTCCGCGCCGAACAGGAACGATCGGTTGGCGATCCGGCCGTCGTCGCGCAGGATCGAGAGCGACCCCGCCAGCAGGACCGCGCCGGTCTCCCGCGCCAGGTCGGCGAAGGCCGGGATTGCCGAATGCGCTGCCTCGGCCCGGGCCGCCGCCAGGGCGTTCTGCCGCCCCATCACCAGCATCGAGACGCATTCCGGGGTGGCGACGAAGGCCGCCCCCCGATCGACCGCCCGACGCACGCCCTCTGCCGCCGCGGCCAGGTTGGCGTCCATGTCGGTCCCAGTGGTGGTCTGGACGCAGGCAGCGGTGAATCGGCGGGTGGCGGTCATGGCGAGGTCTCCGGCGCAGGTCCTCCCGAAGGGTCAGGCAGTGGCGAGAAGATCGTCGAGCTTCCCCTGCCGGTCGAGCGCCATCAGCTCGTCGCAGCCGCCGACATGGGTCTCGCCGATGAAGATCTGCGGCACGGTATGGCGGCCATTGGCCCGCTCCAGCATCTCCTGCCGCCGCGCCGGTTGGGCCATTACGTCGATCTCCTCGAACGGCACGCCCTTCTTGTCGAGCAGGCGCTTGGCCATGAAGCAGTAGGGGCAGAAGGGGCTGGAATAGACGGTCACCTGCGGCATTTGGACGGGTACTCCGGCACGGCGAGGGGAAACCGGCGGGGAATGCAAGGCCCCGCCATTCTGGCTTTCATATAATTGCCCCGAGCGGCCTCTTCCAAGCCCCCATGCTGCGCTGCCCGCATCCCGGCGCTGCGTGCTGCCGATGGCGGGCGGGTCAATCCCCGGAATCGGGGCGGACGACGCGCGCCAGGGTCAGCACGTCGACCGCCGCCGCGCCGGCGCGGCGCAGGGTCCGGGCACAGGCCTCGACCGTCGCGCCGGTGGTCATCACGTCGTCGACCAGCAGCACGCGCCGGCCGGCCAGCCGCAGCCGGTGGCGCGGCCGGACCGCGAAGGCGCCGGCGACGTTGCGGCGGCGCTGGTCCCGGCTGAGGCCGCCCTGCCCCGGCGTGCGGCGGCGGCGCGCCAGCAGGTCGGGCACCACCGGCACGCCGGCCCGCCGGCCCAGCACCGCGGCCAGCAGCGCCGACTGATTGTAGCGGCGGCGCGCCAGCCGCCAGCGATGCAGCGGCACCGGGCAGATCAGGTCGGCGTCGGTCAGGAGCACGGCGCCGGCCCGTCCCATCCAAGCCGCGAGCCACGGCGCCGCGTCCGTCCGGTCGCCGTGCTTGAAGGCCAGGACCAGCGGCCGGCTGGCATCGTCGTAGGCCATGACCGCCCGCGCCCGGTCATAGGCAGGCGCCCGGCGGATGCAGGCGCCGCAGAGAACCGGCTCGCCCACGTCGAACTCGAACGGCCGGCCGCAGCGCACGCAATGCGGTTCCCCCAGGAAGTCGAGCGCCTGCCAGACCGTCGGGTCGAGCGCCCCGGGGCGATCCACCGGCCGCCCGGTCGCCAGACAGCGCGGCGGCAGCAGGGCGTCGAGCACCGCACGGGCGGCGGCGGAGATGGCGGATGCGATTTCGGCGCGCGATACCTGTCGGACCATACTCGCATTTGACGTCATGCCGAAAAGACCGTCAAGCGGCGGCCACCTCCCGGACCGGGGCGCTCCCGCTGCGACAGACGCCGCCCATGGAGATCCCCGCCGTCGCAGGGATGACTTCAGAGGGTTGATTTTCCTCGAAAAAGCCCCAGTCATGCCCGCGCAGGCGGGCACCTCCCGGGCAGGGGCAACGCGCGCCGTCCATGGAGGGTCCCGCCGTCTCGGGGATGACGTCATCCGGCGGGGGGTTCCTCGCGCTTCAAGGCCGCGACCTCGCGGCGCAGGGCACGAACCTCCTCCAGGATGGAGGCGGCATCGGCGTGGGCCTCCTGCACGGCCTCCTGGTGCTCGGCCTCGTGCTGGCTCTGCATCGCGTTGACGATGATCGCGATGAACAGGTTCAGGACCGCGAAGCTGGTCAGCACGATGAACGGGACGAAGAACAGCCAGGCCCAGGGAAAGATCTCCATGGTCGGCCGGACGATCCCCATCGACCAGCTTTCCAGCGTCATGATCTGGAACAGGGAGTACATCGACGCGCCGATCGTGCCGAACCATTCCTGAAGGTTCGGGTCCGGATGCGTGCCGAACAGCTTGGTCGCCAGGACCGAGGCGACGTAGAACACCAGCAGCAGGACGGCGACGATCGAGGCCATCCCGGGGATCGCCTGGACCAGGGCGCCGACCACCTGGCGCATCTGCGGCACGACCGACATCAGCCGCAGCACGCGCAGGATCCGGAGCGCGCGCAGCACCGAGAACGGGCCGCTCGCCGGCACCAGGGCGATGCCGACCACCACGAAGTCGAAGATGTTCCAGCCCGAGCGGAAGAACGACAGCCGCTGGACGTAGAGCTTCATCGCCAGTTCCGCGACGAAGACCGCCAGGACGCCCGTGTCGATGGCGATCAGCACCGGCCCCGCCAGCGCCATCGCCGTCGCCGAGGTCTCGAGCCCCAGGGTGACGGCGTTGACCAGGATCAGGGCGATCACCAGCCGCTGGAACCGGCGAGAGTCGACCACCCGAGCGAGGCGGGCACGGAACGAGTGGGAGGCGATGGCGGCGTCGGTCATGATCGGGCCGGGCGAGGGGGACGGTCGGCCCGGCAGAGATAAGGTACCGGCCCCGCAGTGCCAAGGCCTCCTTGTCCCCTATTGCCGCGGCCGGAGGTAGGGCGTCAGCTTCCACTCCGCCCATTGCACGCCGCGGGTGGCGACGAAGTTGATCGCGAGGTAGATCGCCCCGGCGGCGGCGAACACCTCAAACGGCGCGAAGGTCTGGCTGACGATCGCCCGCGCGATGCCCGTCACCTCCATGATGGTGATCGTGCTGGCGAGCGAACTCGCCTTGACCATCAGGATGATCTCGTTGCCGTAGGCCGGCAGCGCCTGCCGGAAGGCGAGCGGCAGGGTGACCCGGCGGTAGGTCAGCGCCTTCGACATGCCGCAGGCGCGCGCCGCCTCGACATGGCCGCGCGGCACGGCCTGGATGCCGCCGCGGATGATCTCGCTGGTGTAGGCGCCGGTGTTGAGCGTCAACGCGATGATCGCGCACCAGTAGGCCTCGCGCAGGATCGTCCAGGCGACGCTGTCGCGCACCGCCTCGAACTGGCCGAGGCCATAGTAGATCAGGAAGATCTGGACCAGCAGCGGCGTGCCGCGGAACACGAAGACGTAGGTCCAGGCGAGGCCGCTCAGGACCGGGTTCGACGACAGGCGCATCAGCGCCAGCCCGACCGCCAGGAAGAAGCCGAAGGCGAGCGCCAGGGCGACCAGCTGCAGGGTCATCCACAGCCCGGGCAGCAGCCGGGGGAACACCTCGGCGATCAGCGACAGGTCCATCGCGTGCCGCCCTCCTCAGGCCCGTTCCGCGCCGCGGCCGTAGACCTTCTCGGCGCGCTGGAAGGCAATGGTGGAGACCGTGGTCATGGCGAGGTAGAGCAGCGCCGCCGTCAGGTAGAACAGGAACGGCTCCCGCGTCGAGCGCGCCGCGACCGAGGTCAGACGCATCAGTTCGGCCAGTCCGGTGACCGAGATCAGCGCCGTGTCCTTGAGCGTCAGCTGCCAGACATTGCCGAGCCCAGGCAGCGCCAGGCGCATCAGCTGGGGCAGCAGGATGCGCCGGAAGATCAGTACCCGGCCCATGCCGAAGGCACGCCCGGCCTCGATCTGGCCCTTGGGCACCGACAGGATGGCGCCGCGGATCACCTCCGCCGAATAGGCGCCGGAAACCAGCGCGATCGCCAGGGTGCCGACGGTGAAGGCGTCGGTCCTCAGCGTCCCGGTGTAGCCGAAGGCGCCGGCGATGGCCTGGATCAGCGGATCCATGCCGAAGAACAGCAGGTAGATCACCAGCAGTTCCGGCACGCCCCGGATCACCGTGGTGTAGCCGTCGGCCGCGCCGCGCGCGATCCGGCTGCCGGACAGCTTCGCCCCGGCGATGCCGAACCCGACGACGATGCCGATGACATAGGCGAGCACCGCCACAGCCACGGTCATGCCGGCGCCCCGCAGGATCTCGTCGCCCCAGCCGGTTTCACCGAGGCTCAGCAGCTCGCCCATGCCATCTCATGATCCGCAGCCGCCGCCCGCCGGACGGCGTCCGGGGACCGGGCGGCGGGCCGGGGTCTCTGCCCCGCCCGGCACCGCCCGGTCACCCGTCCCTCACCGGTACGAGGCTCAGTCCTCGTACATCGTGATGTCGTAGCCGAAATGCTCCTCCGACAGCGCCTTCATGGTGCCGTCTTCCTTCAGCTCCGCCAGCGCGGCGTTGATCCGCTCGCGCAGCTCGGTGTCCTCCTGGCGCAGGCCGACGCCGACGCCCTCGCCGAACAGCGGATAGTCCTCGCCGGTCAGCCGCGGACCGAAGGTGGCGAAGTCGGCGCCCGCATCGCTCTCCAGGAACGGCTCCCAGGCGGAGAAGTCGGCCAGCGCGGCGTCGATCCGGCCGCTCGACAGGTCGAGCTCCATGTTCTCCTGGGTGTCGTAGAGCCGAACGTCGACCGCATCGCCGAGATACTGGTCGACGAAGTTGGCATGGATGGTCGCGGTCTGGACGCCAACGGACTTGCCGTCGAGCATCGACTGCACCTCCTCCAGCGTCTCGGCCGACGCCCATTCGGCATCCTCCGCCCCGACGAAATAGGCGGGCGTGGTGACGTAGCCGTTGGAGAAGGCGATCCGCTCCCGGCGCTCCTCGGTGATCGACATGCCGGCCATGATCAGGTCGTAGCGCTCGTTCAGCAGCGCCGGGATCATGCCGTCCCAGTCCTGCGCCACCCACTCGCACTCGACGCCCATGCGCTCGCACATGGCGTTGCCGAGGTCGATCTCGAAGCCGACCAGGTTGCCGTCGGAGTCGGTGTAGTTATAGGGCGGATAGGCACCCTCGGTGCCGATCCGGATCGTCTCCTGCGCCTGGGCGGCGCCGGCGGCGGCCAGCGCGATCGCCGCGCCACCGATCAGGGAAGCCAGAGCTTTCACGGAAATTTGCCTCCTCGCATTGTCTATGCGGCGGACCTCTCCCTTCTCTCGAGGGATTAAGCCGGCGCCGCAGGGTTGGCGGGGCCGGCGCGGACGGCGCTGCGGCGTCCACCGCCGGTCGCCCGCGCCTGCCGGCCGTGCTCCCGTGTTTACGCCGGAAATCCCGGCCGCGGTCAAGCCTCACGCGGTCCACATGTCAGAACTCGGTGGCCAGGAACTGGCGGCAGCGCTCGGATGCCGGAGCATCGAACACCTGGTCGGGAGTTCCCTCCTCCTCGATCCGGCCGGCGTGCAGGAAGATCACCCGGTTCGACACCTCGCGGGCGAAGCGCATCTCGTGGGTGACCAGGAGCATGGTGTTGCCCTCCTCGGCCAGTTGGCGGATCACCCGCAGCACCTCGCCGACCAGCTCCGGGTCGAGGGCCGAGGTCGGCTCGTCGAACAGCATCACCTTGGGCTGCATGGCGAGCGCCCGGGCGATCGCCGCGCGCTGCTGCTGCCCGCCGGAGAGGTGGGCGGGATAGTGCTCCCGCTTGTCGGCGATGCCGACCTTGTCGAGCAGCGCCTCCGCCCGGTCGATCGCCTCGGCCCGCGGCAGGCCGAGCACGTGGATCGGCGCCTCGATCACGTTTTCCAGGACGGTCCGGTGGGTCCAGAGATTGAAGCTCTGGAACACCATGCCGAGCTGCGCGCGGATCCGGTCGACCTGTCGGGAGTCGGCGGGGGCGGACGAGCCGTCGCGCCGCTTCTTCATGCGGATCTGCTCGCCGTTGACGACGATCCGGCCGTCGTCCGGCATCTCCAGAAGGTTGATGCAGCGCAGGAACGTCGACTTGCCCGACCCGGACGAGCCGATGATCGACACCACGTCGCCCTGACACGCGGTCAGGGAAACGCCCTTCAGCACCTCCAGCGTGCCGAAGCGCTTGTGGATGTCCTCCGCGACCAGCGCTTCGGCGGGCGCGTTGGCGCGGGCGGCGGTGGGGGCGGCGGCGGAAACGGCGGTCACGGCGCGGCGGTCGTCCTCGATCGGTGCGGGCGCCCCTCGGGCGTCGCCACGCATCGAACCATGCCGCAGGCGGACGATCAATCGGCGAAATCACCGGCCGCCGGGACGCGTCTCGGCTGCAGATCCGGCCCCTGGCCGACCCGATTGTCGCCGGGCGTTAAGAATTTGGTGGATGATTTTCGCTCACAATCCTGATATCCAATAGCTTTGGTGGCGCGTGATCCAGTCGGGCCACCGCGAATCCCACCGGTACCGCCCGACCGCCAACGGGAGATCGAGCGCCATGGACGACCACCGCCTCCAGCCGACCGTCCTCCAGTCCGCCCGCCCGGGCGCCGACTCGGACGACCGCGGCGCCGCCCCGCGCCGGCGGGCGCTGGCGCTGATCGCCGCCGGCACCCTGTCGCTCGGGCTCGCGGCCTGCGGCGGCCGGACCCGGACCACGGTCTCCGGCTATCCGGCGCCGCGGGTGACGCGAGAGCAGATGGCCCGCTACGTCACCGAGGCGTCGCAGCGGTTCAACGTGCCCCAGGCCTGGGTCTACTCGGTGATGCAGGTCGAGAGCGGCGGGCGCACCCATTTCTCCGACGGCCGCCCGATCGTCAGCCCGGCCGGGGCCATGGGCCTGATGCAGGTGATGCCGGCGACCTACCGCGAACTGGCGCGCAAGCATCGCCTCGGCCCCAACCCGTACGAGCCGCGGGACAACATCCTGGCCGGCACCGCCTATATCCGGGAGATGTACGACCGGTACGGCTCGCCCGGGTTCCTCGGCGCCTACAATGCCGGGCCGGGGCGGTTCCGCCAGTTCCTGGAGGAAGGCCGGCCGCTGCCCGGGGAGACCCGGCGCTACATGGCGATGCTGGTGCCCCAGGTCGCGGGCATCTACCCGCCCGGCGAGTACCCGCTGCGCACGCATGAGCGGATGGGCCGGGTCTATGCCGGCGAGGACTGGCTGAACCCGGACGTGGCCACCGTGCCGTGGCGGGTCTGGGGCAATCCGGGCTAGCGGGGCGGGATAGCCGGCGGCCGGTTCGGCGCTAGGCCTGCTCCGGTGCCTTGCCCGCCAGGGCCCGCAGCGCCGTGCCCAGATCGGTCGGGAAGGGGAAGATGACGCTGGTGGTGCGGTCCGACGCCACCTCCTGAAGCGTGCTGAGGTATCGCAGTTGCATCGCCTCGGTCTGGGTCGACAGGATCCGCGCCGCCTCGACCAGCTTCTCCGCCGCCTGCTGCTCGCCCTCGGCGTTGATGATCCTCGCCCGGCGGATACGCTCCGCCTCGGCCTGCTTGGCGATGGCGCGGACCATGCTCTCGTCGATGTCGACGTGCTTGATCTCGACATTGGCGACTTTGATGCCCCAGGCGTCGGTCTGGGAGTCGAGGATCTCCTGGATGTCGTTGTTCAGCTTGTCCCGCTCGGCCAGCATCTCGTCCAGCTCGTGTTTGCCCAGCACGCTGCGCAGGGTGGTCTGGGCCAGCTGGCTGGTCGCCGCGCGGAAATCCTCGACCTGGTTGACCGATTTCTCCGGATCGACAATGCGGAAATAGAGCACCGCATTGACCTTGACCGAGACGTTGTCGCGGCTGATCACGTCCTGGCTCGGCACGTCCTCGACATAGGTGCGCAGGTCGGTCTTGACCATCTGCTGGACCAGCGGGATCAGGATGATCAGACCCGGGCCCTTGACGCCGGTGAACCGGCCGAGGGTGAACACCACCCCGCGCTCGTATTCGCGCAGGATGCGGATCGCCGAGGCCAGGAAGGCGATGACCAGGAGGACGATCAGGGCGACGACGACGGTCTGGGTGATCATGTCGATTGCTCCTCCGGATCGGGGACCGGGATTTCGGAAGGGGCGTCGTCGGCGACGACGGTCAGGGTCAGGCCGTCCTGGCCGGCGACCCGGACCCGGCGGCCCGGCGCCAGCGCCTCGGCCCCGCGCGCGCGCCAGCGTTCGCCATGCAGCCGGACATGGCCCGTGCCGCCCGACCAGTCGTCGACGATGCCGTGGGCATGTGCCAGCTCTTCGGCGCCCGTCGTCACCGGCCGGCGGTGGGCGCGCCAGACATAACCGAGCAGGAAGACCAGCAGCCCGGCGGACGCGGCCGCGGCGACCGCGATGGTGACCCAGTCGATCCGGAACGCGGGGCTGTCGGTTTCGAACAGGATCGCGGCGCCGAACGCGAAGGCGACCGCTCCGCCGATGCCCAGCAGCCCGAACGACGGCACGAAGGCCTCGGCCGTCATGAAGGCGATGCCCAGCAGGATCAGCACCAGCCCGGCGCCGTTGAGCGGCAGGACGTTGAGCGCGTAGAGCCCGAGCACCAGGCACACGGCGCCGATCACGCCGGGGCCGATGGTGCCGGGGTTGGCGAATTCGAAGATCAGCCCGTAGACGCCGACCAGCATCAGCAGGAAGGCGATGTTGGGGTCCGTGATGACCTCCAGCAGCGCGATGCGCCAGCCGGGATCGAGCTCCACCACCGCCCGCTCGGCCGTATCGAGGGTCACGGTCCGGCCGTGCAGCGTGACGGTCCGGCCGTCCGCCGCCTCGAGGACCGCCTGCAGGTCCGCCGCCATAAGGTCTGCGACGCCGTTCTCGACCGCGCCTTCGGCGGACAGGCTGGCCGCCTCGCGCACCGCGCGCTCGGCCCAGTCCGCATTGCGGCCGCGCAGCTCGGCGAGACTGCGGATCCAGGCGACCGCGTCCTCCACCGCCTTGGCGCCGGCGGCGCCCTGGGGCGCCCGGGGCGCGGTCTCCCCGGCGCCGTCTTCGCCGGCGCCGTCCCCGCCGGTGTCGTCCCCGCCGCCGTCTTCCGCCGGCCCCTCTTCGCCGCCGTCCGGGAGGCTGGGGAGCCCCCCGTCGCCGCCGAGGCTGATCGGCGTCGCCGCACCGACGTTCGTGCCCGGCGCCATGGCCGCGACATGGGTGGCGTAGAGGATGTAGGTGCCTGCCGAGGCGGCATGCGCGCCCTGCGGCCCGACCCAGCCGATCACCGGGATTGGCGCCGCCAGCAGATCGCGAATGATGGTCCGCGTGGCGGTGACCAGCCCGCCCGGCGTGTCCAGACGCAGCACCACCGCCGGCGCACCGGTCTCGACCGCCTCCTCCAGCCCCTGGGCGACGCGATCGGCCGTCGCGGGGCCGATCGGGCCTTCGATCGGGATCACCGCGACCGGCGGCATCCTGCCGTCGACGGCCTCCTGCGCGCGGCCCTGGCCCAGGACCAGACCGGCCAGCCCGGCGAGCACGAGCGCAAACGCCCCCAGCCTGCGCGCGACCGCGCGGCGGGAAAGGGGGGGACGGGCCGGAGAGCGATGGGACATACGTTCCCTTACCTGGACCGGCGCACACCGCAGTCAACGGGATCGCGCGGTCCCGGTCAATCACGGGACGATGCCGGCAGCGGCCGCCAGGCGCGCGGACGCCCCTCGTTTCACCGGCCGAGCGTCGCAACGCCGCCGGCTTGACAGGCGGCGCGCGCCCGCGCAGAACCTGGAGCCTTCTCGGTTCCGCCCGTGCAGAGGCCGCTTTCGATGACCGATGTCGACACCCTCCGCGCCGATCTGACCGCCGCGATCGACGGCGCCGGCGACCTCGCCCAGCTGGACGAGGTGCGAGTTCGCGCGCTCGGCCGGAAAGGCGCGATCACCGGCGCGATGAAGCAGCTTGGCGGCATGGACCCGGACGCGCGGCGGGAGGCCGGCCAGGCCCTCAACGCCCTGAAGGACGAGGTCGCCGGCGCGATCGAGGCCAAGAAGCGCGTGCTGGAGCGCGCGGCGATGGCCGAGCGGCTGGAGGCGGAGCGGATCGACGTGACCCTGCCGGCCCGGCCGGAGCGCACGGGCCGCCTCCATCCGATCAGCCAGACCATGGAAGAGATGGTGGCGATCTTCGCCGACATGGGCTTCACGGTCGCCGAAGGGCCGGACATCGAGGACGACTTCCACAACTTCACGGCCCTGAACATCCCGCCGGAGCACCCGGCGCGGCAGATGCACGACACCTTCTACCTGCCCGGCCGCCCGGCCGCGGAGGGGCAGGAGGCGCACGACATCGTGCTGCGCACCCACACCTCGCCGGTCCAGGTGCGCACCATGCAGTCGGTCGAGCCGCCGATCCGGGTGGTCGCGCCGGGGCGGACCTACCGCTCCGACTACGACATGACCCACACGCCGATGTTCCACCAGATCGAGGGGCTGGTGATCGACGAGACGACCCATATGGGCCACCTCAAGGGCTGCCTGATGGAGTTCGTCCGCGCCTTCTTCGGCATCGACGACCTGCCGGTCCGGTTCCGCCCGTCGTTCTTCCCGTTCACCGAGCCGTCGGCGGAGATGGACATCGGCTGCGGCCGCGACGGCGGGGAGCTGAAGATCGGCCCCTACGGCGACTGGCTGGAGATCCTGGGCTGCGGCATGGTGCACCCGCGGGTGCTGGAGATGTGCGGCATCGATTCGACCCGCTACCAGGGCTTCGCCTTCGGCATGGGGATCGAGCGGCCGGCGATGCTGAAATACGGCATCCCCGACCTGCGCACCTTCTTCGAGACCGACCTGCGCTGGCTGAAGCACTACGGCTTCCTGCCGCTCGACGTGCCCAGCCTGGCGCGGGGGCTCTAGACTTCGATTTCCCGTCGTCCTGGGGCAAGCCAGGGCCTGTCGGCATCGGTGCCTGCCCGGCCGCCGATGCGCCGCCCAGAGAGGTCGTGGATCGGCCCTGGCGCGTCATCCGGGGGCGCGTCATCCGGGGGCGCGTCATCCGGGGGCGCGTCGTCCAGGGGCGCGTCGTCCAGGCAGACCGGTGCACCGCTTCGCGGGGCGGCCTGCCGGAGAGGCGGGGACGCCGCGGCGCCCCCGCCCGGCAGGCTCAGCAGGTCCCGCCGTTCTGCAGAACGCCGTCGCAGTTGGTGACGTCGCCCTGGAAGCCCTGGAACTGCAGGGTGCTCTGGACCCAGCTGCCGTCGCGCCTCTGGCAGGTGGCGTGCAGGATGTTGGCCTCCACGAACGAGTTGACGCAGGTCAGTCCGTAGGAGCCGACGGGACCGGTGCACACCAGAATGCCGTCGACGTTGCCGACATCGCCGACGCACTGCGCCGCATAGGCGAGCGTCGTGTCGTTGGTCGACCCGTCGAACCGGGTGCACGTGGCGGTCAGGGTGTCGCCATCCATGGCGATGTTCGAGCAGGTCTGCTGATAGCTGCCAACCGGCTGCGCCTGGGCCGGCGCCGCCAGCACCAGCGCCACGAGCATCATCGGAACGGCGAGGATCGCACGGAGAGTCATGATGGCCTCCCTCTGGAGTTGGTTTCGGAGTGGAGAACTCTACTCTTGTTAGATAATGGGAAGGCATGAAAGTTTTTTAAATTGCATATGAGAGTATTTATCTCTTTTAAATTGTTACAATATGCATAAATTGCAGGTTTTCGTGGCGCCGTCCTCCGGTTCAGTGCGCACAGGTCCGGCAGGTCCGACCCACGGCCGAATCTGCGGACCGTCCCCGACCATGGGACGACCGCGGACTGGCGCCCGGGCCCGGAAGAGAAGGCCGGCGCCCGGCCAGGACACCCGGTCGACCCCGATCGGCCTTCGCGGGTGGGGTTTCGGCGCAGCGCACATCCGACAGCCGACCGGCTGCCTCGGCGGCTCCTGCGGCCGCCGTCGGGTTTCCCTTGCGGTCGACCCGACCTACGCCAGGAAGGCCTTCGTCTCCGCCACCGCCTCGGCGAGCCCGACGCGCCGGACCTCGACGCCGTCGGGAAAGGCCCCGGCGAGGCGGGACGGCATCATCGGGTCGAGCAGGACGAAGACGCCGCGGTCGTCGGCGCGGCGGACCAGGCGGCCGAACGCCTGCTTGAGCCGCAGGCGGGTCAGCATGTCGGTGTAACGCTTCTTGCCGAAATGCTCCGCCCGGGCGCGGAACAGGAGGTCCGGGCGCGGCCAGGGCACCCGGTCGAACACGATCAGCCGCAGCGAGCGGCCGGGCACGTCGACGCCGTCGCGGACCGCGTCGGTGCCCAGGAGGCAGGCCTGCTCGTCCCCCTTGAACACCTCGACCAGGGTCGAGACGTCGAGGCCGTCGACATGCTGGGCCAGGAGCGGCAGGCCCGCGGCCTCGAGCGGGCCCGCGATCCGGCGGTGGACCGCGCGCAGCCGGCTGATCGCGGTGAACAGACCCAGCCCGCCGCCGTGGGACGCCTCGAACAGCGCGCGGTAAGCGGCGGCGACCTGGACCAGGTCGTCCTTGCGGACGTCGCGCACGACCAGCACCCGGGTGCGGTTGGGATAGTCGAAGGGCGAGGGCACCTGCGCCCGGATCGCCGGCGCCGCCAGATGCGCGGCGCCGGTGCGCGCCTCGGCATTGGCCCAGTCCTGCTCGGCGTCGCCGGTACCGTCGGTCAGCGTGGCGGAGGTGACGACCAGCCCCTGGGCATGGCGGGCCATCGCCTGGATGAATGGTCCGGTCGGGTCGATCCAGTGCCGGTAGAAGCCGACATCGACGTCCCGGCCATCGATCCGCTCGATCCCGAACCAGTCGACGAATTCGGGGGGCATGGCGCTTTTCAGCGTCGCCAGCATGCCGCGCCAGGCGGCCAACTCGTGCTTCGCCCGCCGCTCCAGCCCGCGGGCCGCGGCGTCGATCCGCTGGCGGGTGGCAGTGTCCAGCTCGTCCGCCTCGTCGTCCAGCCGGGCGCGCAGGTGGCCGGCCAGGGTCGTCAGCGGCTTCTGCAGGCGGGCCAGCGCCTGGTCCAGCACGGCCGCGGTCTCGACCACGCCGTCGAACGGCGGGCGCGCCTCGGTCTCCAGGCTGTAGGGGCCGTCGCGGCCGGTGGCGCGGGCATAGACCTGGCGGCGGACCAGCGCGAGGAAGGCCTCCGCCGGACCGTCGGGCCGGTCGTCGGCGACCCGCCCGGCCCAGCCCTCGCCCGGCAGCACCCGGGCCGCGCGGGCCACCTCGTCCAGGGCGGCATGCGCCTCCACGCTGTCGCCGAGCAGGTCCTCGACCCGGCGCTTGAGGCCGCGGGCGCGGCTGCGCCGTCCGGTCTCCGCGCCGATCAGCCAGCGCCGCAGCTCCGCCCCCTCCATCCCGGTCAGGTGGCCGGCGAAGGCGCTGTCGGCGGCGTCGAAGACGTGGTGGCCCTCGTCGAACACATAGCGGGCGGGCAGCTGGGTGTCGTCCATCCCGCCCAGCGCCGCCTGGATCATCACCAGCGCATGGTTGGCGACCACCACCGAGGCCCGCCGCGCCTTGCGCACGCTGCGCTCGATGAAGCAGCGGCCGTAGTGGCTGCAGGCGGAATAGATGCACTCGCCGCGCCGGTCGGCGAGGCCCATGCTCCGCCCGCGGCCGATCAGGTCGGGCAGCCAGCCGGGGAAGTCGCCGCCGGTCATGTCGCCGTCGCGGGTCGCCGCCGCCCACCGCGCCATCAGCCCGAGCGCCGGCGCGTACTGCGGCGCCGCGGCGACGGCACGGCTCGCCTCCTCCAGGTTCAGAAGGCAGAGATAGTTCTCCCGCCCCTTGCGCAGCACCACGCGGTCGGCCTTCTCGACCGGCTGCGGATAGCGGCGGTCGAGCTCCCGGTCGATCTGGTGCTGGAGGTTGCGGGTGTAGGTGGAGATCCAGACCGGCGCCTCGTTCGTCTCCGCCCAAAGGCCCGCCGGGGCGAGATAGCCCAGCGTCTTGCCGACCCCGGTGCCGGCCTCGGCCAGCACGACGATCGGCGCGTCGGGGTCGCTGCGCGGGGCGAAGGCGGCGGCGACGGCGCTGGCATAGTCCGACTGCTGGGGCCGCGGCTCGGCGTCCTCGCCCAGCAGGTCGGCGAGGCGGGTGCGCGCCGCCGCCGGCTCGACCGGAACCTGCTTCGGCGGCGGGGGCGGCGCCTCCGACTTCCACTCGGGCAGGCGCTCCCAGACCCGGAACGCGCGGTGCGCCTTGGCGTCGGTCGGGCCGTGCGGCCGGCCCAGCGCGGCAAGGACGAACGGCGCCCAGGGCCAGCCTCCCTGCCCCATCTGCCAGGCGATGCCGACGGGATCGGATTTCTCCTCCCGAGCGACGGTCAGGTCGGCCAGCAGCACCTCCGCCGCGCGGCGGAGCGCCATCGCCGCGCCTTCGAGCCCGCCCGGCGGCTCGAGCCCCAGCGCGAGGGCGAGGCCGGCCGGCGTCGGCAGGCAGAACCGCGCAGGGTGGACGAAGGCGAACAGCTCCAGCACATCGAACGCCCGCACCGGATCGCAGCCGGCCCGCCGGCTGAGCGCCCGGGCATGGCAGACCAGCGGCGGCGGCGCCCCGTCTGCCGGGGCCAGGCGGTCGACCAGCTCGACCAGGCCGAACGCCTCGATCTCCCCGTCCGCCGTGACGGCCACGCCGCCGGTTGCCCCCACAGCCAGGGCGTCGGCCGCCGGCAGCACGACCCGCGGCGCGGCGGCGGCCGGCGCGGGCGAGGGGTCGGGGCGGCTGTCGGGGGGCGGGGTCATGGGGCGTTCGCCGCGCGGTATGCGGTCAGCCGATCGAGTGCCCGGGCGAGACTCGGAGAGCGCTCGGCGGCGTCCGTCACCGACCACTGTTCCTCGGCGAATTGTGCGAGGGTGGTAGCGTATTCCGGGCCAACTTTGCGACCACTGCCTCGTCTCGGCACGAGGGCTTCGCGCACCTGTCGCCGACGGCAGCGCTCGGCTAATTGAACCAGGAAAGCTTTCGGATCATCAAGATCGTCTGGCCGGTGCGGCAGATGTTCGGCCGATACTCCGAGGTAGGATGCGACGCCCCGCTTATCAGCCAATATCCAACTCTCGATCTCACGTACGGCAATGCGCAGGTTCATGTGATTGCTTGGCTCGGGCATCAGTCGAGCGACAATCTCACCTGGACATCCGGGCTCGTCATCCTGATCCAGAACTACCAACCATGGCGAAAATCGTGCAGCATTGACATATCCGGGAAAGCGTCGAAGCAACGTCTGTTTGCCACCCGTGATGAATGGCCGCCCAGGAGCCAGGCCGACACTCGAAAGGACACGCACGGCAATGGCTGCGTCCGGCAGTCCCTCGACAACGTAATCTACCTGTTCGAGCATCAAGCCAGATTCCGTTCAGCCGAACAGGCCAAGTTGCTGGGCCCTGACAGGAATCATCGGAATGACTGCCTCTCCAATAGTTTGCCCGCCTTCCAATAGGGCGCGAACGTCCTGGCGGTCCGAGAGCATCGTCACCTCGGTGCCCTCGCGGCCTGGCGTCAGAAGGAAGACCTCGTCCAGGCCTATGCCTGGATCGGAGAGCAGCGCTTCGGAATGCGTGCTGAGCAGCACCTGCCGTCCTTTCTGACGCCGCAGGCGCGCAAACATCGCCGGTAGATGCCGTGCCACCTCGGCATGAAGCGATAATTCAGGCTCTTCCAGCAACAATGGCCCCCCATCCTCAAGGACCGCCCAAAGCATGCCAAGCAGCCGAAGCGTGCCGTCGCTGAAGTCCTCTTCCGTCTGCCACGCGCCCTTCGGCCGCCAGTGATCGTATTTTCCCTTGAGGTGCCAGACACCCCTCTTGTCCTGTTCAACATCAAGAGCACTGAGTTGCGGAACGGCGACCCGCAGTCCTTCACAGATCCGTTTGAGCCGCGATTCCCGCTGCCGCTTTGGCGCGTCCGCCAATTGGTCGATCAAATCGGAACCAAACGGATCAGGCTCGTGAATTGTCGGGTAAGGCTCTCTCACCAACTGTGGGACGATGTGCAGGTACCGAACGCTGTCGAAGAAACCCGCGAGGGCGCGGAACTGCTGATTGGCAGCGATCTGCTCCAGATGTGTTTGATGAAGCCGGAGTGGGTCGCCGCGGTCGCCATCGTCGGGGCGCTCCAAGAGAATCTTGCCTTCATGTACGACGACTTCCCGCACCAAACGCGGCGCGTCGCTTCGCTCTGCCCGGTCGAAGCGGATGTCGTACTTCCATAGAGCCGGACAGGCTTCAGTACCGATATCCACACCTACGCCGACTGCGGTCGTGCGTCTCGCAGAGAGGCTGCGAAGACGTTTCATCCCTCCGCGCCGCTGCACCGCAGCCTCGAGGCCGCCGCCGACGGCGGCGATGTCGCGCAGGAAGCGGATCGCGTCGAGCAGGTTGGACTTGCCCGACGCGTTCGGCCCGACGAAGAACGCCCGGCCCTGGAGCGGGATGTCGACCGCGTCGAAGTTCCGCCAGCGCTCCAGGCGCAGGCGGGTGAGGCGCAGTCTGTCCTTGCCGTTGGCGGCCATGGTCTCGTCCGCTCGTCGCTCCGGTTCTGGTAGTGGAAGTGTTGTAGCAGACGGCCGCCCGTCGGAACATCGCCGGAACGGCCACCGCCGCACCGCCGGCCTTCAAATTCGCCGCGCGCGCTCCTATAGTCCCGGCCTTCCGGGGCGGTGGCGCAGGGTGCGCGGCCGTCCGGCCGGCCGATCCGCGTACCACCGATATCCCTCCCGATCCAGGGCTGCCACCATCATGACCGACGGCGCCGACACCTCCGCCGCCCCTTCCGCCGCCTCCCCGGCCGCCGCCGAGGCGGAGGACCGCCTCCTCGCCCCGCACGACGACCGCGAGAATCCGCAGAAGGCGCCGCGGCTGGAGAAGCTGCATGCCCAGCGCGCGGCCGGGATCGACCCCTACCCGCACGCCTTCGACCGGACCGACACGGCCCAGGCGCTGCAGGAGCGGTATGTCGACCTGGCGCCCGACACCGAGACCGGCGACACGGTGCGCATCGCCGGGCGCATCCGGGCGATGCGCAACTCCGGCATGTTCATCGACCTGCACGACACCACGGCCAAGATCCAGGTGTTCAGCCACAAGGACTATCTGGCCAAGGGCATGCAGGAGGTGCTGAAGACGCTCGACCTCGGCGACATGCTGGGGGTCGAGGGCAAGGTCCGTCGGACCAGGCGCGGCGAACTGACGGTCAACGCCGAAACGCTGACGCCGCTGGCCAAGGCGCTCCTGCCCCTGCCGGAGAAGTACCACGGCCTGCAGGACCAGGAGCAGCGCTACCGCCAGCGCTATGTCGACCTGATCGTCAATGAGGAGAGCCGCCGCACCCTGCGCACCCGCAGCCAGGTGGTGGCGGAGATCCGCCGGATCATGGGCGCCAAGGGGTATCTGGAGGTCGAGACGCCGATGCTGCACCCGATCCTGGGCGGCGCCTCGGCCCGGCCGTTCGTCACCCACCACAACACGCTGGGGATGGACCTCTACCTCCGCATCGCGCCGGAACTCTATCTCAAGCGGCTGATCGTCGGCGGGCTGGCCGACGGGGTGTTCGAGATCAACCGCTCGTTCCGGAACGAGGGGATGAGCCCGCGGCACAATCCCGAATTCACCATGCTGGAAGCCTATCGCGCCTACGCCGACTACCACGACATGATGGCGCTGGCCGAGGAGCTGCTGGCCGAGACCGCGCGGGCGGCGACCGGATCGACCACCATCGTCTACGACGGCCGGGAGATCGACCTGGCCGGCCCCTATCCCCGGCGCAGCATGATCGACCTGGTGAAGGACGTGACCGGCGTCGACTTCGGCGCGATCGACACGGCGGAGGAGGCGCGCGCCGCGGCGAAGAACCTGGGCGCGCCGGTCACCGGGAAGGAAAGCTGGGGCGCCGCGATCGAGGAGGTGTTCGGCCACTCGGTCGAGCACACCCTGACGTCGCCGGTCCACGTCATCGACTTCCCGCGCGACATCTCCCCGCTCGCCAAGGCGCACCGCAGCGACCCGCGGCTGACCGAGCGGTTCGAAACCCTGGTCAACGGCTGGGAGGTGGCCAATGCGTTCTCCGAGCTCTCCGACCCGCAGGACCAGTTCGAGCGGTTCGAGGCCCAGGTCGCCCAGCGCGAGGCCGGCGACGAGGAGGCGCAGATGCTCGACCGCGACTACGTCACCGCGCTGGAATACGGCATGCCGCCCACGGGGGGCATCGGCGTCGGCATCGACCGGCTGGTCATGCTGCTGACCGACAGCCCGTCGATCCGCGACGTGATCGCCTTCCCGACGATGCGGCCGCGGAAGTCGTAGGTCGGGTCGAGCGACGCGAAACCCGACAGCCGGCCTGGCCGTCCATGGCCCGCCGCCGGCGCGGCTGCGCGGGTCGTCCTGGCGAACGCCAGGACCTTGATGGGCGGAGCCTTCGGCACCGCTGGCGTGCCGTCCGAGATGACCGTGACTACAGGGCGGCTCGGCGCTTGCCCGGGGAGGATCAGGATGGCGCGGTTCGTTCCGGCTCTGGGGTTGGCGGCGCTCGCCGCGGTCGCGTCCGCCGCCAGGGCGGAGGACGCGCCGGCCTGGGTGATGGACCCGGCGGAGAGCCGGCTGGAGATCGCCTATCCCGGCTCCCCCGTCTCCGGCGGCGGGCCGTTCGAGCGGTTCGACGCGGAGATCCGCTTCGATACGGACCGGCCCGAGGCGACGCGGCTGCGGGTGGTGGTCGAGACCGGCTCGCTGCGCCTGCGCGACCGGGAGGCTCGGCAGATCGCGCCCGGGCCGGAATGGCTCGATACCGCCGGCTTCCCCGAGGCGGTGTTCGAGGCCGAGGGCGCATGGCCGACCGGGGAAGGCTGGACCAGCGACGGCACTTTGACGCTGAAGGGGGTGACGGCGCCCGTGGCCGTCGCCTACACGGTCGAGATCGACGGCGAGCGCGCGGTGGCGACCGGCGTCGCCACGGTCCCGCGGCGCGATTTCGGCGTCGGCCTCGGCGACCGCGAGGAGGACCGCATCGTCGCCGCCGAGATCGCCGTGCGGTTCACGGTGACCGCGACGCGGGCGGAAAAGAATTAGGTCGTAGGTCGGGTTGACCGGAGGGAACCCCGACGGCGGACCCGGCGGTCGAAGCGGGCATCGGGGCGGGCGCCCGAGCGGCGAATGTTCTCAATGCGCGTCGGGGCGCTTGACGGCGGCCGATGTCGGGTTTCCGCTGCGCCTCGACCCGACCTGCGTCCGTGAGCGTCTGGAGGAACCGTCCATGCCCCGTCCCCGTGTCGAGATGCTGCCGGCCCAGCGGCGGGCGGCGATCCTGGAGAGGCTGAAGGCGCAGGGCGCGGCGACGATCCATGATCTGGCGGACGATCTCGGCGCCTCGGCCTCCACGGTGCGGCGGGACCTCGAATACCTGGAAGAGGCGGGATATCTGGAGCGCACCCATGGCGGCGCGCTGCTGCAGCCGACCCACCGAACCACCTTCGAGCCCGAACCGTCGATCGCGGCGGAGACCGCCTGGCCGCAGAAGCGGGCGATCGGCGCCGCGGCGGCGCGACTGCTCTGCGCCGGGCAGAGCGTGATCTTCGACAGCAGCACCACCGTCGAGGCCGCGGCGATGGCGGCGGTGGCGCGGGGACTGTCCCTGACCGCGGTCACCAACAGCCTGGGCGTCGCCGCCCGGTTCGCCGGCGTGCCGACGGTGCGGCTGGTGGTGGTCGGCGGCTCGGCGCGGCCCGGGTCGGGCACCCTGACCGGCGATCCGGGGCAGAGCTTCCTGGAGACCGTGCATGCCGACGTCGCGCTGATCGGCGTCCACGCGATCACGCCGCCGGCCTTCACCGAAACGGCCCTGGAGGTCGCGGCGATGAAGCAGCGGATGATCGCCGCGGCGCGCCGGGTGGTCGTGCTCGCCGACGGGTCGAAGTTCGGGGCGCCCAGCTTCGCCACGATCTGCCGGGCGGATCGGATCGACGCCCTGATCACCGATGACGGCGCCCCGGCCGACGCGCTGGCGGCGCTGCGCGACCAGGGGATCGCGGTGACGGTCGTGGATGTCGATCCGGCAGGGCAGGAAGGCTCGGCGGCCGCGCCCGCGGCGGCGGAACCACCGCGATGAGCGGCGGCGCCCCGGCCCTGAGGATGGTCGCCGACGACCTGACCGGCGCCCTGGATGCCGCGGCGGGGTTCGCGCGGCGGCTCGGGCCGCTCAGGGTCGGCTGGCGACCGGAGCAGGCGGATGCCGTGGCGGTGGTCAGCACCGACGGCCGCGACCGGCCCGAGGCCGACGCCGTGGCGCGCAGCCGGGCGGTCGCTCGATGGCTGGCCGCCGGCGCTCCGGCGTTCCGCAAGATCGACAGTCAGCTGCGTGGCCATGTGGCCGCGGAACTGGCGGCGCATCTCGCGGTCGCGGACGCCGCCGGCGCGCCGGCCGACCGGGTGATCGTCGCCCCGGCCTTTCCCGCCCAGCACCGGGTCACCCGCGGCGGGATCCAATGGCGGCGGATGGCCGCCGACCGGGAGTGGGAACCGGCGGCGGCGCCGATCGGGGACCTGCTGGCCGCTGCCGGGCTCGCCGCACGCTCGGTCGCGCCCGGCGACCTGGCCGCCTCGGTGGCCGAGGGCGGCGTGATCGTCGCCGACGCCGAGACCGACACGGACCTTGCCGCCGTCGCGCGCGCCGGACTGGCGGCGCCGGGCCGGACGCTTTGGGTCGGCAGCGCCGGGCTGGCGGGCGCCCTTGCCGAGGCGCTAGCGCCGGGCGACGACACCCCGGCCGGCACGCCGCCGGCTGGCGGCCGGGATAGCCCGGCCGCTCTGCCCGCCCCGCTGCTGATGATGCTGGGCACCGCCCGTCCGCTGACGCTCGCCCAGGTGGCGGCGGTCGAGGCGGCGCATCCGGGGACGCGACTGCGGCTGACCGACGGGGCGCCGGTGCCCGCCGCGCTGGCGGAGCGGATCGCCGCCGGCCGGCCGGTCCTGGTGACGGTCGATCTGCCGCCCGGCTGCGACGAGGCGGCGGCGGCGCCGCGCATCCGGCGGGTGCTGGGCACGGCGCTGGACGCCCTGACACAGGCCGGCGCGCGGCCGGGCACGCTTTTCGTCTCCGGCGGGCAGACGCTGATGGCGGTGGCGGAGCTGACCGGTACCGATCACCTGGTCGTCGACCGTGAGGTCGAGCCGGGCGTGCCCTGCGGCCGCTGGGCCGGCGGCGCCGCCGACGGGGTGCGGCTGGTCGCCAAGTCCGGCGGCTTCGGCGGCGAGGCCCTGCTGTGCCGGCTGATCGGGATGGCCGGCGGGGATGCGCTTTTCTGAAAGAAGTTGACAGAGTTTGGTAGAATTTGGCTCAATCCTCCCTGGAGCCTTTTTCCGAGGGCAAAGGGGGCACGCAGGTGGCCGTTCCGGCAATCGCGATCACCATGGGCGATCCGGCGGGCGTCGGGCCGGAGATCATCGTCAAGGCCTGCCGCGCCTTGGCGCCGCGGCTCGACGACGGCAGCCTGCGCCTGACCGTGCTGGGCAGCATCGCCGCCCTGCACCGTGCCGCAGCCGTGCTGGGGGCGACCCTGCCCGCGGTGGAAACGACGGTCGGCCGGGCCGGCGCGGTGCCGCTCGAGATGATCGACGTCGATCCCGACAGGCCCGACGTGCCGGTGGGCGACGTCTCCGCGGCCGGGGGCAACTATGCCTTCCTGGCCGTCAAGGCGGGCGTCGACCTGGCGCTGGCCGGCCGGGTCGACGCGATCGTGACGGCACCGCTCAACAAGGAGGCCCTGAACAAGGCCGGGCACGCCTATGCCGGCCATACCGACATGCTGGCGGACCTGACCGGCGCCACGGGATCGGTGATGATGCTGGCGCATGAGGGCATGCGGGTGAGCCATGTCTCGACCCATGTGCCGCTGTCGGCCGTGCCCGGCCTCCTGACGGCGGAGCGGCTGCGCCGGGTGATCGACCTGACCGCCGAGGCGCTGGAGGAACTGGGAATCGCCCGGCCTCGGATCGCGGTCGCCGCGCTCAACCCCCATGCCGGGGAGGGCGGGATCTTCGGCCGCGAGGACATCGACGTGACTACGCCGGTGGTTGCCGACTACCGCGCCCGCGGCCGGGAGGTCGAGGGGCCGGTGCCGGGCGACACGGTGTTCGTCAAGCTGCACGGCGGGCGCTATGACGCGGTGGTGGCGATGTATCACGACCAGGGGCACATCCCGGTCAAGCTGCTGGGCTTCCGCACCGATCCGGAGACCGGCGCGTGGCAGGCCCTGAACGGCGTCAACGTGACCCTGGGGCTGCCGATCATCCGCACCTCGGTCGACCACGGCACCGCCTTCGACATCGCCGGCACCGGCACCGCCAACGAGGAGAGCCTGATCGAGGCGATCGACTACGCCCTGACGATAGCCGCAAACCGCCGGGCCCGCGAGGCCGGCGGCGCGGCGCGCCGCGCATGAGCGTGTACGGGCCTGACCGGCGGGCGGGGACACCTGCGACCGCCGCATCCTGCGGCGATGGCGCATTGCTCTGCCTGCGATTTCAGCCTATTGTAAGACAAAATGTCCCGGTCGGTCCGGCACTTCGCCGGCCGTAACGGGAACGACCCGCCCCGGGGCCGCGCATGCCCCGGGCCCGGAAACCAGAGGGAGGACCCGACCCGATGCCGAACGACACCTGGAATCCCGTTTCCCGCCGCCGCCTGCTCGGCGGCTCGGCGCTCGCCCTGGCGCTTGCCGCGGGCGCCTTGACCGTCGGTGCCGCCGATCCGGCGCTGGCCCAGCAGCAACTGAAGTTCGCCCATGTCTACGAGACGTCCGAGCCCTATCACGAGTGGGCGCTGTGGGCGGCCGACGAGATCGAGGCGCGCACCGACGGTCGCTACACGATGGAGGTCTTCCCCGCGTCCTCGCTGGGCAAGGAAGTCGACATCAACGAGGGCCTGACCCTCGGCACCGTCGACGTGATCTACACCGGCAACCTGTTCGCCGGGTCCAGCTACGGGCCGATCGCGATCGCCGGCGCGCCCTACATGTTCCGCGACTTCGACCACTGGCAGGCCTACACTGAAAGCGACCTGTTCGACGAGCTGTCGCAGGGCTACACCGACGCGACCGGGCATCAGGTCCTGTCGATGACCTACTACGGCGAACGGCACGTGACCTCGAACGACCAGATCAACACGCCGGAAGACATGGACGGCCTGAAGATCCGGGTGCCGAACGCGCCGCTCTACCAGATGTTCCCGAACGCGGTGAACGCCAACCCGACGCCGATCGCCTTCGCCGAGGTCTATCTGGCGTTGCAGCAGGGCGTGGTCGACGCGCAGGAGAACCCCCTGCCGACCATCCAGGCCAAGGCGTTCCACGAGGTCCAGAACTACATCAACCTGACCGGCCACATCACCGACAGCCTGCTGACCATCGTCAGCGGCAATCTGTGGGGCCAGCTGTCCGACGAGGACAAGGAGATCTTCGAGCAGGTGTTCCGCGAGGCCGCGGCCAACTGCACCGAGGACATCCGGCAGTCCGAAGCCGATCTCGTCGCGTGGTTCGAGGAGCAGGAGGGCGTCGACATCAACGAAGTCGACCGCACGCCGTTCCGCGAGGCGACGGTGGCGCTGCACAACGGCCCGGCGGCGACCTGGCCGCAGGAAATCTACGATCGGCTGCAGGCGATCGAGTAGGACCGGCGCCGCCGCGGCGGCTGGCGTCCCCGGGGGCTCGTACCCGGCCGCCGGCCCGCCGCGGCAGCCCACCGACGCCGGCCGGGCCGCCTCTGTCGTGGTCCGGCCGCGTCCTCTTTGCCCGCCGCGTCGCCGCCGCGCGCGCACGACCGCCGAGAGCCTTCCCGCCGCCCGCCCCAACGCCGACCGAGCCGAGAACCGCCCGTGGCCGCCCGACCGCACCCCGCCGACCGCCCGATCCCCCGCCTGCCGGCCGACGACGCCGGCGGCGCCTCCACCGACCGCCGGACCGGGAGGGAAGAGCCGCCGCCGATCGAGGAGGAGGACCTGAATCGGCCGATCATGCGCGGCGAGTACGGACTGGAGGACTATCTGGTCCTGGTCGTCTTCTGGCTCCTCGCGGGGGTCGTCTTCCTGCAGTTCTTCACCCGCTACGTCCTCAACGATTCGATCGGCTGGACCGAGGAGATCGCCCGTTTCCTGTTGATCACGGTCGGCTTCGTCGGCTCGATCATCGCCGTGCGCAAGCAGAGCCACATCCGGGTGGAGTTCTTCTTCCGCTATATCTCGCCGGCGATGCGACGCCGCCTGTTGCTGGCGATCGACGTGGTGCAGCTGGCGTTCTTCGGCTGGGGCACCTGGCTCGCCTGGCAGGTCTTCAACCTGACCAAACGCCAGAACATGGTCTCGCTCGACATCTCCAAGGGCTGGATCTACGGCACGGTGGTCGCCGCCTTCGCCGTGATGGCGGTGCGGTCCGCCGTGCTGATCGTCCGCCACGTTCAGGGCCGGGAGGAACCGGGCGGCCCTGGCGATCTGCCCGGCGGCAGCCCCGGCGACGCCGCCAGCCGCGACCGGCAGTCTTTGCCGATGGCCGACTGATCGACCGGCCCCCGCCCGCGCTCATGACAGTTCCCCCGTTCCCCTCCGTGACGCCGCGCCCGAGGTCTCCCCGATGCTGATCCTCCTCTTCGTCCTCGTCTTCGGGATGCTGATCCTGGGCGTGCCGGTCGCGATCGCGCTGGCCGGCGCCTCAATGGTGTTCATCGCGGTCAGCGGCTCGGCGCCGGACCTGGTCGTGCTGCACCGGATGATCAACGGCGTCGACAGCTTTCCCCTGCTGGCGATCCCGTTCTTCATCCTGGCCGGCAACCTGATGAACAGCGCCGGCATCACCAACCGGATCTTCGACTTCGCCAAGGCGCTGGTCGGGTGGATGCGCGGCGGGCTGGGCCACGTCAACGTCGGTGCCAGCGTGATCTTCGCCGGCATGTCCGGCGCCGCCGTCGCCGACGCCGGGGGGCTCGGCACCATCGAGATCAAGGCGATGCGGGACGGCGGCTACGACACCGAATTCGCGGTCGGCGTGACTGCCGCCAGCTCGACCATCGGGCCGATCATCCCGCCGTCGCTGCCGATGGTGATCTATGGCGTGATGGCGTCGGCCTCGATCGGCCAGCTGTTCGCCGCGGGGTTCATCCCCGGACTGGTGATGGCGCTGTCGCTGATGATCATGGTCGCCTGGTACGCCCGGCGGCGGAACTACCCGCGCGACGCCCGGTTCTCGATCACCAATCTCGGCCGCAGCTTCGCCCGTGCCTTCCTGTCGCTGATGACGCCGGTGATCATCGTCGGCGGCATCCTGACCGGCGCATTCACGCCGACCGAGGCGGCGATCGCGGCGGTGTTCTATGCCCTGATCCTGGGCATCTTCGTCTACCGCACGCTGACCTGGCGTCGGCTGATCCGGGTCAGCATGGACACCATCGAGACGACGGCGATCATCCTCTTCATCGTCGCCGCGGCGTCGATCTTCGCCTGGATCCTGACCTCCAACCGAGTGACCGAGCAGTTCGCCTCATTCATCCTCGGCGTCACCGAGAACAAGGTCGTCATCCTGCTGCTGATCACGCTGATCCTGATCATCGTCGGCTGCTTCATGGAGACGATCGCGGCGATCACCATCCTGGTGCCGGTGCTGCTGCCGGTGGTGACGCAGATCGGGATCGACCCGGTGCATTTCGGCGTGATCATGGTGCTGAACCTGATGATCGGCCTGCTGACGCCGCCGGTAGGGATGGTGCTTTACGTGCTCAGCCGCGTCTCGAAACTGAGTTTCGAGCGCTGCTTCGCGGCGACCGCGCCGTTCCTGGTGCCGCTGTTGATCGTCCTGCTGCTGGTGACCTTCGTCCCGGCGCTGTCGATGTGGCTGCCGACGCTGATCTACCGGTGAGGGAGGCGAACCCGTAGGTCGGACCGAGCGGAGCGATGGTCCGACACGCCGACCACGGCGCCCGGAACGGCGGCGGGGCGCGCGCATCGGACCGTCGGTCCGATTTCTGCAACCGAGACTTGAACTCTCCGAGTGTCTGAGGAAGCATTCCGCCACCTGCAGTCATTTCGGAGGCAGATCGACATGCCAAGCCTAGTCGTATTGAACTTCGTATCGGGAGGTCTTGCCCTGATCGCCGCCGTTCTATGGCTTTGGTCATCAAGGACACTCCTACCAAGATCTGTAGAATTCATTGACACAGGCTACATTGATCCCATGAAACCAAAGCCCAAGGATGATCTCGATAGACTCACCGAAGGTCTGAATCGTCAAAGTCAGCGCAGCAAATGGGCGGCAATTGCTGCCGCGTTTGCTGCGTTGTTTCAAGGCATTTCCCTATTGATTCCAGCTTTCCATTATAACCCGAATCGCGCCAGCACGTAGTCGCCGGAATGTTGCGCCTTAGCTTCACTCTGGCCCGACCGAGGCCCTCACGGCTCCAGGCCGGCCGGGCGGCAGACGGCGACCAGGCCGTCGACCACGCCCTGGTCGTCCGGTGTCAGGCGGTTGGCCAGCGCCCGGTCGAGCACGTCGGCCGCCCGCATGCCGTCGAGCACGCAGTCGCAATAGGCGCGGCATTCCGAGATCCCGACGCCGCCGCTTTCGCAGGCGGCGACGCAGCTGTTCCGGAACGCGGAGACGGCGGCGGCCCGATCCGCGGCGGCGCGATCGGAACCGCCCCAGCCGGTCACCGTCACCACCGCCAGCAGAAGGCCGATCAGCACCGGCTGGTGCAGGAGGTAGACCGGCAGGCTCCACCGCCCGGTCAGGGCGAGGCCGCGCCAGACCGGCCCCTCCCCGCGCGGCAGCCGGCCGATCGCGCCGGTCGCCGCCTTGCCGGCCGCCAGCCCCGCCAGATAGACCCCCAGCCAGGGCGCCACCGGCACCCAGTCGTTGGTCGCCGGCATGTAGGTGCCGAGGCCGAGCCAGATCAGCCACGGCGTGTCGAATGCCGGCGCGGAGACCAGGGCGTCCAGGACCAGGATGCCTGCGGCCAGTGCGGCGATCGCCGGCCAGGGCAGGCGTTCGGCGTAGAGGCCGACCACGCTGGCCAGGGCCAGGTGGTGCAGCACGCCGAACCAGATGAACCGCTGCCCCAGCGCCGGATCGATGCCGGTCGCCAGCGGCAGCCAGGTGGCCAGCGTGATCAGCGCCGCCGCGGCGGCAATCACCAGGATCCGCCGCGCCCAGCGGCGCCGGTCGATCCCGCGGCTGGCGGCCAGCGCCTGGGCGAGGCCGGCGATCGCCAGGAAGCTCGACAGGATCACGGTCCGGAACCCGAGCCAGAACGGATCGCCGAACAGGTCGATCTCGGCGAGGCCGAAGAAGCTCAGGTCCCAGGCGAAGTGGTAGACCACCATCGCCAGTACGGCGAGCCCCCGCGCGGCATCGACCGCCGGCAGGCGGTGCGCCCGCGGTGCGGCGGCGGCCGGGGCGTCGGAATTTTCTCCGGTCATCGGTTTTCCTCCGGCGCGGAGCGGGCAGGCGGCTCGGCAGAAGGCTCGGCAGTCGGCTGGGCGCGCGCGTCAGCGGCGGCTGCGACCGGGCCGGTCGCCGGCGCCTCGCGCGGGGCGGCGGCGGCGGCGGTGCCAAGGCCGGCCGCGGCGTCTCCGGTGGCCACCACCCGCTCGCGGTGGAAGACGTAGAGGCCGGAGCCGATGATCACCGCCGCACCGACCACCGTCGGCAGGTCGGGCAGTTCCCCGAACACGAGCAGGCCGAGAACCGTCGCCCAGACGATGGTCGAATAGTTGAACGGCGCGATCGCCGAGGGCGGGGCGGCCTGGAATGCCTTGATCAGGGCGAACTGGCTGGCCGCGCCGAACACTCCCAGCAGCGCCATCAGGCCCCAGACGGCCGGGTCGCTGACCGGCGTCCAGAAGAACGGCACGACGGTCGACGACAGTACGGCGCCCAGCACCGCGGTATAGAACAGCGTGGTCAGGCTCGAATCATGCCGGCCGACCATCCGGGTCAGCAGGTGGAACGAGGCGTTGATGAAGGCCGCCGCCAGCAGCACCAGCGCCGCCGTCTGCACCATCCCCATGCCGGGCCGGATCACGATCAGCGCGCCGACGAAGCCGAAGGCGACGCCGGCCCAGCGGCGCGGGCCCACCCTCTCCTTCAGGATCGGCACGCTGAGCGCGGTGACCAGGAGCGGGGTCAGGAACATGATCGCCGAGGCGTCGACCAGCGGCACGAAGCCGAGGCCGGTGAAGAACAGCCCCGTCACGCACACCAGCGCCAGCGATCGCAGGAACTGCAGGCCCGGCACGGCCGTCCGCGCCACGGTGCGCAGCCGCGGCGCCAGGAAGGCGGCGATCAGCACCGCGTGGAAGGCGTAGCGCGCCCACACCACCTGGGCCACGGTGATGTGGTCCTGGAGATACTTCGCCAACGTATCCAGGCTGACGAACAGCGCGGTCGCCATCAGCATCCACAGGATGCCATGGCCGATCCGGTCGGCCGGCGGGGGCGGGGTCACGGGTGCGGGCACCTTTGCTCGGGCCGGGTCGGGCGGAACCCCTCCCGGCATAGACCAGGACGGCCGGGGCTTCAACGTCGGCGGATGACGGCCGTTGCGGCGGCAGGGTTATCGGCCGGGTCGACCGCAGGGAAACCCCACGGCGCCCTCCGCGGCCCGCCCGGACGGCGCGGAGGCCGGTCAGGCAGGCGGCCGGCCCCGCGCCTTCAGCGGGCGACGCGCGCGTCGATCAGCTCGGCCAGCGCGCGGGCCGGCGGGCCGGCCTCCGGACCGGGGCCGATCCGCACGATGTCGATCTCCGGCAGCGGCGGAAGACCGTCGGCCGGCGTCCCGGCCCGGAGGTCGGGCGCCAGATTGCCCTCGGCCAGGACCGTCACGCCCAACCCTGCCGACACCGCGGCCATCACGCCGGTCAGCGCGTTGGACCGGAAGGCCCCGCGCCAGGCACGGCCGGCCGACCCGGCGGCATCGATGGCGATCGCCCTGAAGGGGCAACCCTCCGGCATCAGCGCGAGCGGCAATGGGTCGAGCGGCGGCACCGGCGCCCGGCGCGGCAAGGCCCAGACCAGCGACTCGCGCACCAGGAGACGACCGCCCGGCGGGTCGGCGGTGGCGCCGGCAGCGCCCACCCTCCGGGCGGCCAGCGTCAGATCCAGCAGGTCGGCCGAGACCGCCTCGACCAGCCGGCCCGACAGGTCGCACGTGACATCCACCTGGACCGCCGGATGGCTGCGCGCGAAATGGGCCAGCGCGTCGGTCAGGAACCGCAGCGCATAGTCGTCGGGTGCCCCCAGGCGGACCGTGCCCGCCGGCTGCAGTCCGGAGAATTCGGCCAGGACCGTGCGGTGCAGATCGAGCAGCCGGCGCGCATGCCCCAACAGCCGCTCGCCCTCGAGGGTGGGGCGCACCGGCTTGACCTCGCGGTCGATCAGACGGCGATCGACGATCTCCTCCAGCCGGCGGATCTGCATGCTCACGGCGGACTGGGTGCGATGGGTCAGCGCGGCGGCCGCCGTGAAGCTGCCGGTATCGGCGACGGCGACGAAGCCGCGCAGCAGGTCGGGGTCGAGGTCGCGCATGCCCGCACCATAAGAATCATTGATGCTGCTAATCAAGCTAATTCGTTTGATTGATGTCTAGCTAGGCGCCACCGTTCTGCGCACGCCGCCCGTTCCGCGAACCGGAGCCGCCGTCCCATGAGCCCGCTTCCCGTCGCCCGCACGGTCGCCCTCGTGGTCGTCCTCGAAGCCGGGTTCGTCCTCGCCTGGAGTTCCGGCTTCATCGGCACGCGGCTGGCCCACGACGCCGGAGACGCGTGGGCCCTGCTGGCATGGCGGTTCGCCCTGATCGGCGGCCTGCTGACGGCGGCGGTCCTGTCGATCGGGCAGGCCCGTCGGCTGACGGCGGTCGATGCGGTGCGCTCGGCGACGAACGGCCTGCTGGCGCAGGGCGTCTATCTGTTCGGCGTGTTCGGCGCCATGGGCGCCGGCGTGCCGGCCGCGCCGACCGCCCTGATTGCCGCGCTGCAGCCGCTGGTGGTGGCGACGCTGGCCGGCCGGCTGATCGGAGAGCCGACCACGCCGCGGCAATGGGCCGGGCTGGGCCTGGGGCTGATCGGGGTCGGCCTGGCGGTGGCCGAGGATCTCGGCAGGGTCGGCGAAGGCGCGCCCGCGGCGGCCTATCTGCTGCCGATCCTTTCCGTCGCGGGGTTGAGCGCCGCGACGCTGCTCCAGCGCCGATGGCCGTCGCGACCGCTGGTCCCGGATCTCGCGGTCCAGTTCGGGGCCTCCGCCGTGTTCTTTGCCGCGATCGCGCTCGCTGCCGGGGAGTCCCTGGCGCTCGACACGGAACCGAAGGCGCTGGGAGCGCTCGCCTGGCTGGCGGTGCTCTCGACGCTCGGCGGCTATGGCCTGCTCTGGGTCGTGGTGGCGCGGCGCGGCGCCACGCGGGCGGCGAGCCTGGTCTACCTGACCCCGCCGGTCACGGCGGTCTGGGCGTGGCTGCAGTTCGGCGAAGCGATCGGGCCCGCCGCCATTGCGGGCCTGGTCGTCGCCCTGGCGGGGGTCGTGCTGGCGAGCGGCGCCGGCAGGGCCGTCCCCACGGCCGTCAGGCGTCCGGCCCGGCGGCCCGCGCGAACACCCCGTCCATCCCGATCAGCCGGGCCGTGCGGCGGTTGAAGTAGCCGGGAATGAAGAGGACGGGCCGGAACCCCAGCGTCTCCAGCCGGTCGACCGTGTCGCGCCAGTCCGGCTCGCCTTCGTAGACCGGCACCAGGCTGAGTTCCGTCTGGATCAGCGCCAGCCGGTCGAGCGCCCCGGCCGCCCCCTCCAGCACCGCCGCCTCCGTGCCCTGGGTGTCGATCTTCAGCAGGATCCGATCCTCCGGCCCGGCCCAGCGGCCGATCACCGCGTCGAGCCTGTGGCATGCGACCGTTTCGGTGCCGACCGGCACGGAGTCGTCCAGCAGCGCCCGCATCTCCGCCGTCATCGGCAGGGCGGAGGTCATGTCGCTTTCCGCGGAGAGCGTGAGGGTCAGCGTCCCCTCCTCGGCCCCCAGCGCCATCGGCTCGGCCACCGTCCAGCCGGGATCGGCGGCCGACAGCGCCGCCAGCTTCGCCTGGACCGCCGCCACCGGTTCGATCGAGACGATCCGCCCGGCATAGCCGGCGCGGCGCAGGCGCAGCGCGTACTGCCCCAGATTGGCGCCGACATCGATCGCCAACGTGACGCCCGCGTGCTCGAGCACCCGCACCAGGTTGGCGGTGTTCTTCGACATCGGGGCGCCGCCGGTCATGGCGCCGCCGAGGCGCACAGGGGCTTGACGAAGCGGTATTCGCGGCTGCCCGACAGGTCGAACAGGTGGCGCACCCCCGGCCGCTGCACGAAGCCGAGGCGGCGATAGAGCCGGTGGGCATCGACGAAGCGGGTGTCGGACCAGAGATCGACGAAGGCGGCGCGGCGGGTCCGCGCCTGCGCCTCCACCAGCCCGACCAGGCGACCGCCGAGGCCGCGGCGCCGCGCCTGGGGCGCGACGTAGAGCTTGACCAGTTCCACCCCGTCGTCCCGCGCCGCCGGCCTCAGGCCGACCGAGCCGACGATCCGGCCCGCCGCCTCGGCGACCCAGAACCGGCCGCCGGACGCGGCGTGGCGGCTGGCGATCGCGCGCAGTTCCGGCATCTCCGCGTCGACCGCCAGGACGCAGCCCGGATAGTCGGCAAAGCAGCCTCCGATCAGCGCGATCAGTCCCGGCCCGTCGCCGTCGGCCGCATCCCGCAGGGCGATCCCGGCCCCGGCCTCCGCCGCGCCCGGCGCGTCGTCAGGCGGAGTGGGCATAATCGAAATAGAGCTCCCGCGCCTTCTTGTACATCGGCCCCGGCTGGAACGCGGTGTCGTTGAGCCGGGTGATCGGCATCACCTTGCCGTAATTGCCGGTCGAGAACACCTCGTCCGCCGTCTCCAGTTCTTCCGGCCGGATCGTCCGCTCGACCACCGTGACGCCGTCGGCGCGCAGCAGGTCGATCACCCTCTGCCGGGTGATGCCGTTGAGGAAGGTGCCGTTCGGCACCGGGGTATGGACCTCCCCGTCCCGGGCGAGCCAGAGGTTGGCGGTCGCCAGTTCCGCCACGTTGCCCAGCATGTCGCACATCACAGCATTGTCGTAGCCGGTCTTGCGCGCCTCCATCAGCGCCAGCGCCGCCTGGGGGTAGAGGCAGGCGGCCTTGGCCAGCGTCGGCATGGTCTCGGGCGAGGCGCGGCGCTTGCTGCTGAGCCGGGCGGAGAAGCCCTTCGGCTCCGGCATCGGGGCCTCATAGACCGAGACCGCCCACTGGGTCGAATCCGGGTCGGGCGCGACGAAGCCGGACTCCGCCCACATCATCGGGCGGATGTAGAGGTCGGCGTCCGGCCCGAACTTCGCCACGCCCTCCAGCGCGGCGGCGAGCACCGCCTGGACGTCGACCGGCGGCTCCAGCCCCATCCGTTCGGCCGACACCAGCAGGCGGGCGCAGTGGCGGTCGAGGTCGGGCGTGCGGCCCTGCATCGCGCGCGCGCCGTCGAACACGGTCGACGCCATCCACATGGCATGGGACATCGGGCCGATCAGCTTCGGGTTGCCCTCGTGCCAGGCTCCGTCGAAGAAGGTGAACGCACGTCGATCCATGGGAGTCCTCGAAAGGCGTCTGGGGCGGGCGTCAGGCGGGCCGGCCGCGGCCGGCGGCGTCCTGCGAATATCCGGCGAAAACCGCCGCCCCTCCTATACCGCGGCGTCGCTGCCCGTGCCAACCACGGCATTGTCCGCAGACGCCCGGCCGACCGATCCGCCGCTGCCGGCGGGAGAGGGATCCTCCGTGGGGTCGGGTGCTTGTGCGGCATTCCCCATAGGACCCCCAGCCTATCGCCTTTCAAGGAAAAAAAGCCCAAATGCCGCGGCGCCGGTGCCGCGCTACTGGCTGGCCCAGATGATCCGCGCCATCCAGGCGACCTCCCCGCGCTTCAGGCTGCGCGGCGGGTGCGCCTCGTTGAGGGAGCCGAGTTCCAGCTTGTTGGCGCTCTGCCGCAGCAGCTCCTTCGCCATCACCTCGCCGCCCTCGGTCCGCACCACCACCCGATCGCCCTTTCGGATCGAACTCTCCGGCGAGACGATGATCACGTCGCCGTCGCGGTACACCGGCTCCATGCTGTCGCCGCTGACCTCCAGGGCGTAGGCGTGGGGGTCGCCGACGTCGGGGAACACCACCTCGTCCCATCCCGTGCCGACCGGGTATCCCGCATCGTCGAAATACCCCTCCGCCCCGGCCTGGGCGTAGCCGATGATCGGCACCCGCTGCCGCGCCGCCGCGCCCGGCTGCTCCCCCATCAGCCCCACGAACTCCGCCATGTCGGAGCCGGTCGCCTCCAGCACCTTGGCGACCGATTCGGTGGACGGCCAGCGCAGCTTGCCCTGCTGGGTCTTGCGCTTGGACGGGTTGAAGGTGGTCGGGTCGAGCCCGGACCGGCGCGCCAAACCGGAGGGCGACATGCCGTGCCTGGCGGCCAGCCGGTCGATTGCCTTCCAGATGTCGGCGTGCTTGAGCATGGGAACATCTTCACATATGGAGGGCGCATATGTCTGTAGGAACGTATTCATATTTGCCTTGACATAGGATTTCGCGCCTATCACCCTGCGGCCATCGACGCCCCCGGACCGTCAGGAGCGACCGCCCGATGCCCGTCCCGCCTTCACCGACCCGATCGCCCGCCGCCAACGCCTCGGCGCCGGCCGCCATCGAGGGCGCACAGCCCTTCCGCAGCGCCGAAGACGCGTGGTTCTGGTTCATCGAGGCCTGGACGGCGCGGCGCGACGGTGCCCGCATCGTCGCCGGCGCCGGGCTGGTGCCGCGGCCGTGCGAGCCGATCGACGTCCTGCGCGTCCTGGAGCGGCTCTACCGCCAGCGCCGGCTGCTGCGCGACCATGTCGCCGTGCTGGGACACTACGGCCGCCGGCTGCTACCGCCCGATCCGCGCCGTCCCGCCGAGCATCGCGCCCACCGGATCTGGCACGAGGCGCTGGACCGGCTGGGCACGGCGCTGCAGGCGAAGGGGATCGTGGCGTGAGCGCGCCGCCGCCCTCCGCCGCCGCACCGGCCGCCATCCCCTCCGGCGCCAGGCACGGGCCGGCGCCGGGCTGCGCCGGCACTGGCGACCTGCGGCGCGCCTGGGTGGTGTTCTGCGGCCACGCGGACCTCGCCTGGCTGAAGCTGCTGGCGCCCGGGTTCCGGCACTGTTTCGTGGTCCTGAACGACGGGCGGCATTGGCTGACCGTCGATCCGCTGAGCTGCTTTACCGAACTCGAGGTCCAGCCGGTCCCGGCCGGCTTCGACCTGCCGGCGTTCTACCGCGCCCGTGGCCTGACCGTGGTGCCGGCGCCGCTGGGGCGCGCCCGCGCGCGGCCGCTGCCCTGGGCGCCGTTCACCTGCGTCGAGGCGGTCAAGCGCGTCCTGGGCCTGCGCGCGCGGTTCGTGCTGACGCCGCGGCAACTGTACCGCCACCTGACCGGCCCGACCGCCCGCCCGGCGCGACGGCGCCCCCTGCCGCGGCCGGCCGCTTCCCCCCACCCCAGCCGGGAGACCGCCTGATGGGCAGACTGTTCGACCCGCCCAAGCCACCGCCGATGCCGGCGCCCGTCTACCTGCCGCCGCCGCCGCCATTGCCGGCCTACGGGCCGGACGGCTCCGCTCCCGCCGATCGGGTCCAGCCGTTCCCCACCGCGCGGACGCCCATGCCCGCGCCCAATCCGCCGCCCGCGCCGGTGCCGGCGCCGCCGACGACCGCCCATGCGGAGCCGGGGATCGCCCCCGATCGGCGATCCGGAAGCGGCGTCCCGCGGCGGCGCTGGCGTCCGGACACGCTGGCTACCGGATGGCGCGGCGTCCTGGCGCCGCGCGACGGCGCGCCGCGCCGCAAGACCCTGCTGGGAGAATAGCCGATGCGCCCGTTTTCCCCTGCCGCCGGTCCGCCCGCCGCCGGTCCAATCGCCGCGGGACCGCCCGCCGACCCGCCGGGCCTCGACCCCGCCGCCGTGCGCGAACGCTTCCGCAGGGCCAGGGAGCGGCGCAGCAACTGGGAGGGGCTGTGGCAGGAATGCTACGATTTCGCCCTGCCCCAGCGCGGCGGCGTGCTGGAGCGCGAGGCGCCCGGCGGCCGCCGCACCGACCGGCTGTTCGACGGCACCGCGCCCGACGCGGTCGACCAGCTGGCGGCCAGCCTGCTTGCCCACCTGACCCCGCCCTGGTCGCGCTGGGTCGGCTTCGTCCCCGGCCCCGACCTGCCGGAGAGCGAGCACGACGCCGTCGGACCGGCGCTGGAGGCCGCGGCGGAGGTCCTGCACGGCCATCTCGACCGGTCGAACTTCGCCGTCGAGGTCCACCAGTGCTTCCTCGACCTCGTGGTCGGCGGCACCGCCTCGCTGCTGGTCGAGGAGGCGCCGCCGGGCGAGCCCTCGGCGTTCCGCTTCACGGCGGTGCCGCTGCCCGACGCGGTGCTGGAGGAGGGGCCGGACGGCCGGCTCGACGTCACCTTCCGGCGCACCGAGGCGACCCGCGACCAGCTGGAGCGGCGGTTCCCCGGCCTGGTGCTGCCCGACCGGCTGGCCCGCGACACCGAGCGGGATCCCCGCCGCACCATCGCGCTGATCGAGGCGGTGCTGCCGGAGCCGCCGAGGAGCGGCAGCGCCTATCGCTGGATGGTGCTGTTCGAGGACGGCGATGCCGACGAGCCGCCGGTCGCCCGTGGGCGCTTCGCCCATGCGCCCTTCGTCAATTTCCGCTGGCTGAAGGCGCCGGGCGAGGTCTACGGCCGGTCGCCGGTGATGAAGGCGCTGCCCGACATCAAGACGGCCAACAAGGTGGTCGAGCTGGTGCTCAAGAACGCCTCGATCGCGGTGACCGGCATCTGGCAGGCCGACGACGACGGCGTGCTGAACCCCGCCGCCGTCAAGCTGACGCCGGGCACTATCATCCCCAAGGCGGTCGGCTCGGCCGGGCTGACGCCGCTGGAGGCGCCGGGCAAGTTCGACGTCAGCCAGCTGGTGCTGGAAGACATGCGCGCCCGGGTCCGCCATGCGCTGCTGGCCGACCAGCTGGCGCAGATCCACGCGCCGCGGATGACCGCGACCGAGGTGCTGGAGCGCGCGGCCCAGATGGCCCGCCTCCTGGGGGCCACCTATGGCCGGCTGCAGACTGAACTGGTGGTGCCGCTGGTGCGCCGCTGCCTGGACATCCTGACCCGGCGCGGCGAGATCGACGGCCTGCCGCTCGACGGCCGGCTGGTCGACCTGCAGCACCGGAGCCCGCTGGCGCAGAGCCAGGGGCAGCGCGACGCCCAGGGCACCCTCGCCTGGCTGCAGACGGCACTCGCCCTGGGGCCCGAGGCGGCATCCGCGGTCGACGCCGCGGCCGCCGCGCGCTGGCTGGGCGAGCGGTTCGGCGTGCCGGCGGAACTCATGCGCGCACCGCCCGATCCCGCCGCCCTGCCGGCCGACCCGGACCTGACCGGCGCGGACCTGACCGGCGCCGCCGCGGCGCTCGGCCCCATGGACGACCCGATGGCCGACCCGGCCGCCGCGGGGGCGGTCGCCGCGGTCGATCCGGCCCTGGCGGACGAGGCGGCGCAAGGAGCGGGAGGCGGCCATGGCTGACGCCACCGGCCTTCCCCCGACCGGCCTTCCGCCAAACGGGGGGCCGATCGCCGGCCCCGCGGCGGTGTCCGACACGGTTTCCGGCGCGGATCTCTGCCGCAGCTATGCCCGCTGCTTCGGCAGTGCCGACGGGAGCCGCGTCCTGGCCGACCTGGAGCGGTCGACGCTCGGCCGGGTGCTGGGGCCCGCCGCCGACGAGGCCACGCTGCGCCACCTGGAGGGCCAGCGGGCCGTGGTGGCGCGGATCCGCGCCCTGGTCGCCCGCGGCCGCACCGGCTGAGCCGGCGGCGGCGAACACCCGATTCCCTCTTCTTCCCCCTGATCCTGGAGACATCGAGACATGGCCGAGAACCTGCTGACCCAGCCCGTGCCCGGGGCCGCCCAACCAGCCCCCGCGCTGCGCCCCGCATCGCCGCCCGCGTCGCCCCTGGGCGCCACACCGGCTCCCGCCGCCGTGATGCTCGGGACCCTGGCGGTGCCGGAGAAGTTCCTCGATCCGGCGACCGGCGAGATCCGGGTCGAGGCCCTGCTGAAGTCCTATCTGGAGCTCGAGAAGCGGCTGTCGCGCAGCGTCGCGCTGCCCGACGCCGGACAGTCCCTTGCGGACGACGACCGGACCCGGCTGATGGCCGCGCTCGGCGTGCCGGAGACCGCCGAGGGCTATGAGATCGCGATGGACCACGGGCTGTTCCAGGCCGACGCCGAGATGAACCGGCGGATGCACGCCGCCGGGTTCACGCCCGCCCAGGTGCAGCTGGTCTACGACCTGGCGGCCGAGCGGCTGGTCCCGCTGGTCGAGGAGATGGCCGCGGAGTTCGAGGCCGACCGCGAGATCGAGCGGCTGGTCGCCTATTTCGGCGGCGAGGAGAAGTGGCGCGAGGTCAGCCGGCAGATGCTGGCCTGGGCGCGCAGGAACCTGCCGGCCGAGGCGGTGGAGGGGCTGTCGGCCTCGTTCGACGGGGTCATGGCGCTCTACGGCCTGATGACCGCCGAGGGCGAGCCGGCCGCGCTCGCCGCCGGCGACCCGGCCGGCGCCGCCGGGGAGACCGAGCTCCATGCCCTGATGCGCGATCCGAAATACTGGCGCGACAGGGACCCCGGCACCATCGCCAAGGTCACCGACGGCTTCCGCCGGCTCTATCCCGAGCGCGGGTAGACCGGCCGCCGCCGCCCCCGCCCGGTCGCGCGCCGGGCCGGGGCGACGGGTTGGGAGGCCGGCTCAATCGGTTGCAAGGCGTTGCATGCGGCGGGAAGACTGGCTTCGAAGAGGGCGTCGGCCTCAACCTTGGAAGTATATTGAAAGACTGATATCTCTCTGATCGAACAGAGCTCCTTCGACTCTCGGAAAATGGGACTTGCAGGCGGCGGGCGGCGGCGGATATTAACCTGCAGGTAAATGGCGTGAAGCTACGATTGGTCAGGAGAGGCGCATGGACAGTGCATGCCGCCTGCGACACGAACGGCGAATGCCCCCTGCTCACGTTCCTGGGGGACCTGTTGGATCGTCGGGATAAGGACGCGGCAGCCATGCTCCGCCTGATCGAGCACGTTGCCGAAAACGGTCCAAGGCTGCTGACCGAGGACATGTCCCGGCCGATCCAGAAGTGGATGGGCTGTTCGAGTTCAAGCGGGGCAAGGTCCGTGTCTTCTGGTTCTATGACCGCGGCCAGGTCGTCATCTGTTCGCACGGCCTGGTCAAGAAGACGCCGAAGACCCCGAAGCGGGATCTGGAAAGGGCACGGGCGACCATCGCACGCTACCGCGACGCCGTTCGATGCGGCGCCCTTGTCCGTGGAGACGTGATATGACCTACGAGTCCTTCGACGACCTGTTCGCCGCCGCACGGCGGCAGCCCTCATACCACGCGGCGGACGTCGCGATCGACTTTACCGCGGCGGTGAGCCGGGCCATGGCGGCCCAGGGCGTCACCCGGGCGGAACTGGCGCGCCGGATCGGGACGTCGCCAGCCTATGTGACCAAGCTGTTCGGCGGTTCGGCGAACTTCACGATCGAGACGATGGTCAAGATCGCGGACGCGCTCGGCATGACCGTCACGCCGACCCTGACGCGGGAGCCGGTGACGGACTGGCCGGAAGATCTGGCGGCGGCGCGGCCACAGCGCCACCCCGTGGACGATGGCGCCTACGACCGCGGTGACGCCGACACCGACCATGCCGACGAGACGGAGAACGATGCGTTCAATCCCCTTGCGGCTTGAGTCGTATTACGTCGACGAGACTCGGACCAAGGCCCTGCCGCAGTACCGGGCGCCGGAGGACCTCCACCTGTTCGACGCGGTCAGCTGCACGCCGACCGTCGACGAGCATCCGGAGACGCCGGACCGATTCCGGGTTCGCGTCGAGATCGCCGTGACGCCGACGGCCGGGGCGCTGGCGCCGTATGAGGCGTTCGTCCGCATCGTCGGATTCTTCCGCGTCACCGATGCCGGCGCACCAATGGACGCGAAACGGCAGATGATCCATGGCGCCGCGGTGTCCATGCTGTACAGCGCCGCCCGGGATCATCTCCACACCGTGACGGCCAAGGGGCCGAACGAGCCGCTGATCCTGCCGCCGGTCAACATTCCCGTTCCGGGCGACCGGACGGCTCAGGTGTGGGGAACGGCCGCGGAGACCTGAGGCAGCGGCCGTCCCGCCGGATCGCCCCCCGGTTCGCGCGCAAGGCGACGAATGGCGCCTGCGGCGGAACGCTCCATCGCCATGGCACCGTGCGGGCGTTGAAACCCGGCCTTCACGGCGACACGAGCCTTCGATCGACAATCCCCGGTCATGCGGGACGGCGCCGGAACGGTTGCCGGACACCGGTCTGCTCCGGGACGCCGTCGGGCGTGGCCGTTCCGCCGGCCGGAACGCTCTCAAATCGCTACGATCATAAGGTGTTTAAACCCGCAATCGATCCCTTGAAAAGGGATGCGAGAATGATTATCAATAGCATCAATTGATCCAACGCTGGCTCAAGCCCGGACGCAAGGGGGGCGCCGTGCCGAACGACGATCCGTTCCTCGCGCTGATGAGCGGCCATCCGCCGCCGCCCGAGTTGACCGCGCTCCGGCGCGCGAGACGGGTGCTCGGCGGATTGGACGACTCGGGAACCAAGGCCCACCCGACCATGTTCGACGCCGACGTCATCTCCTTCGCCCACGGCGAAGGCGTGCGCCGGCCCTCGGCCCCGGTGGTCGCGGCCGGGGTGCGCGCGCTCCTCGACACGGAGCGGGCGTCGCTCGAGAACTACCTGTTCCTGCAGCGATCGGCGGCTTTCGACGCGGCGGCGGCCCGGGCGTTCGAGCGGATCGGCGTGCCGCGCGCGGTGGCGGGCAATCTCGCGCTCGATGCCGGTTCGACGCGGCTGCTGCTCGGCGTCCTGCATCTGCTGGCGCGGCCGGGCGGCGTCGTGCTGACGGCGCCCGGCTACTACCACCCGCTGTCAGCGTGGTGTGCGCTCCACGGCCTGCGCCTGGTCTGCCTGCCGACCGCCCGGACGCGCAGCTACAAGCTGACGGCGGCCGATCTCTCCGAGTGGTGGGAAAAGCATGTGGTGGCGGGGGCGACGCCGCCGCCGCGCCTGCTGATGCTGTTCAATCCGTCGATCTGCGGCGCGGTCCACGACGCCGAGGACCTGGCCGACATCGCCCGTTTCGTCCGGCGGACCGACATGGTGGCGGTGGAGGACGCGATCTTCGCCGAGACCGAGTTCGCCGGGACGCCCGGCCCGCGGCTGGCGGCGATGCCCGGGATGGAGGACCGGGTGCTGACGGTCACCGGCGGGTCGAAGCTTCACGGCCTGGCCAACATCCGCATCGCCTGGGCCTGCGGGCCGAAGCCGCTGGTCGACCGGCTCGACGCCCATGTCGTCACCACCAGCGCGACGCTGCCGCAGGTCGCCCGGCACATGGCGGTGGCGGCGCTGGAGGCGATGGAGACCGATCCCGGCTACGCCGCGGCGAACCGCGAGGAATGCGCCTGGCGCAGCGCGCGGATCGCCGTGCTGGCGGACAGGGTCAGCGCCGACCTGGCGGCGGCCTACGAGCTGCCGAACGGCCCGGCGGTGACGGTCGATTTCCCGCCCGCGGCAGGCCACGCGATGCTGCTGTCGTTCGAGGGGCTGCGCGGCCTCGTCACGCCCTCCGGGGCGGTGCTGGAGGACGGCATCGATCTGGTCCGCTTCTTCCTGGAGGAGGCGCGGGTGGCGTTTTCCCCCGGACTGTCGATCGGCTGGGGCGGCTGCCGGGTGCGCTGCACCTATGCCTGCGTCGGCACCCCGGCGACCTTCCCGGCCTCGGAGGCGTCGGAGGCCGCCGCGGTGCTGCGCGCCCTGGCCGACTGGTGGGGCGAGCGCCCCGGGCTGGGGGACGCCGCGACGCCGCTGGCGCACACCCTCCGCGACCTCGCCGACCGGCTGCCGCCACCGCCGGAGAGCGACTTCGCCTCTGGCCGGCAAGCGATCGAGCAGGCCTTCCTGAACCGGGTCCTGCCCGCCCTGCACCGCCTGTGCGCCGCCAACGGCCTGGCGAAGAGGCGGCATCGCGAGCGGGCGGCGGCGGGCGGTGCCGGCGAGCCGTCGACCGCGCCCCTCGGAGCGGGGCGATGACCGCCGCGGCGGTGCCGGCCGCCCTCGGCCTGGCGGCGCTGGCGGCCGGCCATCGGGCGCTGATCGTCGACCTGTGGGGCGTGGTGCACGACGGGGCGGCGCTGCTGCCCGGCGCCGCGGAGACCCTCAAGTCGATCCGAGCGGCCGGCAAGCCGGTGGTGTTCCTGACCAACTCCGCCCGGCGCCAGGCCAACCTGGTGGCGCTGCTCGACCGGCTCGGGCTCGACCGGTCGCTCTACCGAACGGTCGTGTCGTCGGGAGAGGCGGCCGCCATGGCGCTGAGCGATGCGGCATTCTGCAGGACACTGGGCGGCCGCTACGTGGTGATCGGCCGCCAGGAGGACGGCGCCTGGGTGCACGCGCTGCCGGCCGAGGAGGTTGAGAACCCGGCCGACGCGGACTTCGCCCTGGCCACCGGCCTGCTGGACGACGACACGACGGACGAGACCTGGGCGCCGATGTTCGCGGACTGGCTGGCCCGCGGCGTCCCGCTGGTCTGTGCCAATCCGGACCTTCAGGTGGTCCATGACGGACGCCTGCGCCGGGCTGGCGGGGCCTTGGCAAAGGCCTTCCGGGAGGCCGGCGGGCGCGTGCTGCTCTACGGCAAGCCCGACCGGCCGATCTACGACGCCTGCTTCGCCGCGCTGCCGGACATTCCGCGGCGCGCCGTCCTGGCGGTGGGGGATTCCCTGGCGACCGACATTGCCGGCGCCGCCGCGGCCGGGCTCGACAGCGTGCTGGTCACCGAAACCGGCCTGCCCGGCGGCGGCGGCCCGGCCGGGGTCAGGCCCACGGCCACCATCCCGCGCTTCGCCTGGTAATCGGGCCGGGCGTCGTCGCCGCAGCGAGAAGGAGAGGATTGATGCGGTTTCGGCGGATCATGATCTTCGGCATCGGCGTGGTCGGCGGCCATCTCACCGACCTGCTGAGCCGGGCCCCCGAGGACTACGAGATCGTCGTCGTCGCGCGGGACGAGCAGCGATTGCGCGAACGGATCAACCTCGCCATCACGGTCGCCATGAACGCCGGCAAGCTGCCGCGGATCCGCTATGCCATCGGCGACCTGGAGGACGTGGCGCGCACCGCCGAGCTGCTTTACCGCGAGCGGCCGGAGATCGTGATCAATGTCGCCAGCCACCAGACCTTCTGGCTGATCTCGACCCTGCCGCGGCCGCTCTACGAGCAGCTCGACGCGGCGTGCCTGGGCCCATGGCTGCCGCACCACCTGGCGCTGGCGCGCAAGCTGATGCTGGCGGTGCGCGAGTCCGCCATCGACTGCCGGGTGGTCAATGTCGCGTTCCCGGACGCGGTCAACGCCGCGCTGGCCGGCGCCGGCCTGGCGCCTCTGGCCGGCGCCGGCAACGTCGCCAACGCGGTGCCGACCCTGCGCCGCGCCGCGGCGCTGATGCTGGGCGCGCCGGTCGAGGCGGTGCAGGTGCGGTTCTACGCCCACCACTATGTCGGCAACCGGATCGCCGGTACCGGCGACCCGGGCGACGCGCCCTACATCCTCTCGGTCCTGCTGGACGGCGTCGACGTGACCGGGCAGCTCGACGTGCCGGCCCTGTTCCGCCTGTTCACCTCACACCTCAAGCGCACCCGCGGAGTGCCCGGCCAGGTGGTCGCGGCGTCCTCGACCGCCGCCGTGGTCCGGGCCGTCGCCAACGACACCGGCGAGCTGCTGCACGCGCCGGGGCCGAACGGCCTGCCGGGCGGCTATCCGGTCCGGGTCGGCGCCCACCGGGTCGACGTGGTGACCGACGCGGTGTCGCTGGAGGACGCGGTCCGGGTCAACCAGCGGGCCCAGGTGTTCGAGGGCATCTCGCGCATCGACCCGGACGGGACGGTCCACTTCACCGAGGCGAACATGGAGGTGCTGCGCCGCACCCTGGGCTATCACCGCCGCAGCATGGCGCTCGACGAGGCCGACGCGTGCGCCGCGGAACTGCGCGACCGATACCACCGCTTCGTCGAAGGCCGGACCGTCGCCTGACGCGGCGGCCGACGCCGAAGCCGCTCTTTTCCCCTCGGAGACCCCCGTCATGACCGCGACGCCCGAAGCCGACCGCTATGGCACCTCGACCGTCACCGCCAACCGCCTGGGCCGCACCGGCACCACCCTCAACGAGATCAACGAGGCGTTCGTCGCCTTCGCGGCGACCGCGGACGGGCCGGTGCTGGACATCGGCTGCGCCTACGGCATCGCCGCACGCGCCGCGCTGGCGGCGGGGGCGACGGTCGTCGCCAACGACGTGGGCCTCGACCATCTGACCGGCCTGGCGGAGCGATGCCCGCCGGAGGACCGCGAGCGGCTGCGCCTGGTGCAGGGGCATTTCCCCCGCGACCTGTCCTTCCGGCCTGGGAGCCTGGCCGCCGTCCACGCCGCCAACCTGCTGAATTTCCTGACGGGCGAGGAGATCGCGGCCGGCGTCGCCGATCTTCATGCCTGGCTGCGGCCGGGCGGGCGGGTGTTCGTGATCTCCGCGACGCCCTACGCCAACAACATCCGCGGCTTCATCGAGACCTACGAGCGGCGGCGCGACGCCGGCGAACCCTGGCCGGGGTTCTGCGAGCGGCTGAAGGACTACTCCGACGACCCGACCATGGACGAGTTGCCGGAATGGCTGCACCTGCTGGACGACGCGGTCCTGCGCCGCGTCTTCGAGGCGGCGGGCTTCCGGGTCGAGCTGGCAGAGATGTTCCACCGCCGCAACACGCCCGGCTACATCGCGCTTGACGGGCGGGAGAACGTCCGCTTGATTGCAGTGAAGGACTGACGTTCCCGCCGAGGTCATGGCGGCTCCCCCTTCCCCCGATCGCCCGAGCCGGAGCCGGTCCGCAAATGGGCAGCGCCCCCACCCATTCCCTGCGCGTCCCGTCGGAGACCGCGGGAATCGCGCAAGTCGCGGCCTTCGTCGTCCTGGGCACGGCCAATGCCGTCTATTCCGGCAACCTGCTGCAGGACCTGCATCCGTTCACCTTCCTGTTCTGGAGCTTCCTGGCCACGTCGGCGGCCTTCCTGGCGCTGCTGGCGCGGCGGCAGGGGCTGGCGGCGTGGCGGATCGGGCGCGAGTCGATCCGGCCGCTGGTCGTCCTCAACGTCACCAGCGCGCTGAACTGGATCGGCTATTTCTATGCCCTGCGGTTCATCGAACCGGCGGTGGTCTCGAGCATCATGGGCGGCGTCGGGCCGCTGGTGACGATCGGGCTGGAGCGGCTGGTCCGCGGCCAGCGGCTGAGCCAGGGCGCGGCGACCGCGGCGATCGGCATCCTGGCGGGGGCGGCGGTGCTGGCCTGGGGCTCGCTGAGCGGCCGGTCCGGCCTGGCCGACAGCTCGGCGACCGCCGCCGGGGTGGGGCTGGCCTCCGCCGTGTTCGGCGGCCTCTCGATGGCGCTGACCACGATCGCAGTCAAGCAGCTGGGGGAGCGAGGCTGGTCCTCCTCGGCGATCCTGGCGCACCGGTTCTACCTGCTGGTGGTGATCGCCCTCTGCCTCGCCCTGGGCGGGGCGGAGCTGATGCCCGACGGGCGGGAGCAGTGGACCGGCATCGCGGTGGCGACCGCGTTCGGCGTCATCCTGCCGATCTGGCTGCTGCAGCGCGGGATCATCGCGTCGCAGCCGTTCCGCGTCGCCGCGCTGCTGGCGACGGCGCCGGCGCTGACGTACCTGTTCCAGGCCTTCGACGCCCGGATCGAGTGGTCGGCGGTGTCCGGCATCGGCTGCCTGATGGTCACCCTGTTCACCCTCAAGGCGATGGCGGTGCGCTATGGCACCGGATGATCGGCGGCTGCTCTGGGTCGTCGACGGGTATTCGTCGGGCAGCCAGTTGGCGCCGCTGATGGCGGCGCGGGGCTGGAAGACCCTGCATGTCCGCGCGCTGCCGCGGCCGGCGGCGATGTTCGCCCGGACCTTCCGGCCGAACGACTGGATCGCCGACCTGGCCGGCGCGGGCGAGGACGGGCCGATCGACGACCTGGTCGAGCGGGCGACCGCCGCGGCCGGCGGTCGCCGGCCGGCGGCCGTGGTACCGGGGACGGAATCGGGCGTGATCCTCGCCGACCGGCTGGCCGCGGCGCTGGGCCTGCCGGGCAACGACCCCGACACCAGCGTCGCCCGCCGCGACAAGCATGCGATGGGGGAGCGGGTGGCCGCCGCCGGCCTGGCGGCGCCGGAGCGCTTCCTGGCGCGGGATCTGGAGTCTCTGCTGGCCTGGGCGCGCGCCGGCTCCTGGCCCGTGGTGCTGAAACCCCGCGCCAGCGCCGGGACGGATGCCGTGACCTTCGCGGCCGACCAGGCCGCGCTGGCGACCGCCTTCCGCCGGCTGGACGGCACGGTCGACCAGCTGGGCCAGCGCAACGACGGCGCGGTGGCCCAAAGGCTGCTGGTCGGCCAGGAGTATTTCGTCAACGCGGTCAGCGGCGCCGGCGCGCATCTGGTGACCGAGGTGTGGCGCGCCGACAAGATTCCGGTGCCCGGCGGCGCCGCGATCTACGACGTGGCCCGGCTGGTCGCGCCGGCGACGGCGGAGGGCCGGCCCATCGTCGCCTTCGTCGAGGCGGTTCTCGAGGCGCTCGGCGTGCGCTGGGGCGCCAGCCACACCGAGCTCTTCGTCACCGCAGAGGGGCCGGTGCTGGTGGAATCGGCCTCGCGCCTGTCGGGCGGGATCGACTGCCGGGCGACCGGCTTCGTGCTGGGCGCCAGCCAGGTCGACCTGCTCGCCCGGCTGATCGACGAGGGGCCGGACTGGGTGCCGGCGACCCGGGCGGCGGGCGGGCTGCCGCCCCGCCAGCCACTGTGGAACGTGGCGTTCCGCGCGGCGGAAAGTGGCGTGGTCCGCACCGTTCGGATCGAGGAGCTGCTCGGCCGGCTGGCCAGCCGGTCCTGGCTGCAGAAGGCGCCGGCACCGGGCGACCGGCTGGAGCGTACGGTCGACCTGTTCACCAGCCCCGGCCACGTCTACCTCAGCCACGAGGACGAGGCGGTGCTGGCCGCCGACGTGGCGACGCTCCGCGACTGGGAGCGCTCGGGCCGGCTGTTCGAGCTCGGCTGACGGGGGAGGAGGGGGCGGAGGCTTGCACCTGCCGCACGGCTATGCAACTTTTTGAAAGATTTTTGGGGGATTTTTCGCGTATCGAGGTCCGGGAGGCCGCCTGACAGAACGCCTTTCCGGCCTCCAGGTGCCCGGGCGAGGCTCGGCAATCGGCATCGCGGGGCGGGGACCGAAGAGGCGGGCCGTGGCGGCGACGATCGTGTTCGAACTCCTCGTGCTGTTCGGCGTCGCCATCCTGATGTCGCGCATGGGCGAATGGATCCTGACCGAGCGTGCGGTGCGATGCCTGCACCTGGTGGTCGTCCGGCGGGTGAGGCACCTGCGCCGGCTGCCGGTCGACGCCGTGATCCGGGCCTCGCTGCGCCGGGTGCTCTGGCTGATCCTCAAGGTCTACGGCCCGCCGCGCGGGCGGCGTTTCGCCGGCAGCTTCACCGTCCGCGCCTGGCGGGTCAGCGCGTTCCTGATGCTGGTCTATTTCGTGGTGCTTCCCGGCGCCGGGCTCGTGCTGGCCGGCATCGTCGCGGCGCTGGAGACCGCGTCCGCGCGGGAGGCGGGACCGGCGCTTCGGGCGCTGCTCGTCTCGGTCTTTCCCGGCGCACCGGCGCCGGTGCTCAACCTCGGCCTCCTGCTGATCGCCCTCGTCGGCGTCTGGCTGCTCCGCATCCATCGCCGGATCCGCTCGCCAAGGGCGGGGGAGCGGAAACCGGCGGATCGGGCGGCGGCGTACGGACGGTTGGTGATCCTCACCAATCTGGTCATGTCGGCGGGCTTCGTCACTGCGGGAGGCTTTGCCGCCGGCGGCCTGGCGGGGGTCGCGGGCGCCATGCTCGTGCCGGTGCTCTCGGTGCCGCTGTACACGGTGCTGATCGCGCCCATCCAGTATTTCGGACCCAGCTTCGCGCTCGTGGCGCTGGCAACCCTCATGGCCACGACCCTGCGCATCGGTGCGGTCTTCGTGGGTGTCGGCGTCGCAGCGGTCTGGCCGTCCCTCGGCTGGTTCCCCCTGCTCCTGCTGCTCGGGCTGCCCGTCGCGCAATACGTCCTGCTCAGGCGAGGCATGCTGAAATCCTTGCTGGCCGCCGTCCTGCTGGAAGCCCTCCTGATTCTCGTCCTGGTGGCCTTGGACTTCAACTCAGCGGCCGGTCGGTGTGAGATGACGCTGGATCCGCAGTGTCTTTCGAACAGCGACGCGCTTCTCCTGCTGCCGACCGTGACGATCGGCATCCTGGCGCTGTGCCTGGCCAACGCAACCAGCGATGCCGCCTCGGTCGGGCTGTCGCGCCATTTCTTCGGTCGCAGCAAGCGCTCCGGCACCTATGCCGGGCTGCTGGCCTTCCTGGCGGTTGATCTGGTTGCCGTCCTTGCCCTCGTGGTAGTCAATGTCGTCATCGTCCAGGCCGTGCTGGGGGGCTGGGTCGCGGTTCTGGAGGGCCTTCCGGATCCCGGGTCGAGGGAGAACCCGCTGTCGACGACGCTCGCGTTCTATGAGGAGTTTCTGGCGGCGTCGGCGGCGGTCGGCGCGGTCCTGCTATACTCGATCGCGTCGGTGCTTGAGGGGACCGCGCATCCGAGCCTGCCGGGCCTGCTCGACGCGGTCTTCGGGCGTCCGTCGGCGGGCACGATCGGTCTGTTCCTCGTCGTCCTGGTCGCGCTGACCGTCGCCGTTCCCACCGTCCTCCAGCTGCTGGTGGCAACGGCACTGCTGGCGGCCAAGGCGGGGGCGATGGGGGTGGCGCCGATCCTGGCCTGGATGCACCTGAAGATGACCGACCGCCCTTCCGGCGCGCGCCCGGGGGTCACTGTCGGCGAGCGGCGGTTCACGCTGTTCCTCCTCTGCTTTCTCGGAGCGGCGGCGCTGCGGGCGCTGGGCGTGCCCTGGGTGGAACTCGTGCCGACCCTGACGCCACGAGCGTCGCCCGGCCCCTGATCCGACAGGTCGGCCACCGCCCGCAACGCGCCCCCATCGCTGCGCACCCGCCCCCTCACCCTCGCGCCGTCGCCAGCGGGCGGCGGATGGAGAAGAGCGCCGCGCCGGCCAGCGTGGCCCCGAAGGCGAAGACCGGCAGGGTCGCGGCCCAGTCCGCCGCCTGGGCGATCCAGGCCAGCGCCGGCGGCATCAGCAGGACGCCCAGGCTGCCGCCCTGGGCGAAGAGCCCCAGCACCAGCCGCACCCGGTCCGGCGAGGGCGCGCAGCCCGGGGCGCCGGCGAACAGGACCGCTCCGCTCACCCCCGCGGCGACGCTGAGCGCGATCGCCGCCACCGCCGCCGCCGGCACAGGCAGCACGCCGGCCAGCACCGCCGCGGCCGAGACAGCCAGCGCGGCATAGCCGCCGATGCCGAGCCCGGCCGGCGACAGGCCGCGCCGCATCGCCCAGCCGGCGGCGAGCGACCCCGGGATATAGGCCAGCGCCGAGGCGGCGGCGACCTGACCGGCCGCGGCCGGCGACAGGCCGGCCTCGGTGATCAGGAAGGCCGGCAGCACCGCCAGGAACCCGACATGCAGGCCGGCGAACCAGAAGAAGGCGCCCGCGATCAGCAGCGCCGGGGGATGCGCCAGGGCGAGCCGCAGGTCGGCGATCACCGCGCGGGCCACGACACCGGCCGGCGGGTCCGCGCCCGCGCCGCCGCCGGCCCGGCGATCCCGGGCCGGACCGGCGCCAGCCGGCGCCGGCTGGCGCATCGGCGTCACGGCGATCAGCACCGCCATCGCCGCCACCGCCGCGGCGCCGGCCCAGAAGACCAGGCGCCAGCCCTCCGCCGCCTCCGGCCGCAGCGCGGCCAGCGCCGGGGCCGCCAGGTTGGCGAGCGCCAGGCCGGCCGGCACGAAGCAGCCCCAAAGCGCGAGCGCCAGCGGCCGGCCGCGGTCGCTGGCGTTGAAGGCGACCAGCGCAGGGCACGCCACCGTCACCACCAGATAGCCGGCGCCCTCCACCGTCCGAGCCACCAGCAGCGCCGGCGCCCCGCCCGCCAGCGCGCCCAGCATGCTGCCCGCCGCGGTGACCGCCAGGGCGGCCAGCAGCGCCCGCTTCATCTCGGTCGCGCCGAGCAGCCCCCCGGCGGCCAGGCCCAGGACCGCGCTGACCAGCGTGATCACCGACATCGCCCAACCGACGGTGACCAGCGAGACGCCCAGGTCCGCCTGGAGCGCGGCCACCAGCGGCGGGACCTTGCCCAGCTGGGCGGCCGCCATCACACCCGTCGCCACCAGGAGCGCCACGGCCGGCCAGGCGGTGCGCTCGGGCAGGGGCGAGGCCGCCGGGCGGTCGCCGATCGCCGTCACCTTCCGGCCGCCAGGCCCAGCCGGGCCTTGGCGGCATCCACGTCGGTGCCGGCGGCACGCAGCTTGGCCTCCGCATCGGCCTTGAGCGCCTCGGCGACCGCGGCAAGGAACCGGTCGTGGCCGCAGGGGCGGTCCATCTTGGTCCAGACCAGGTCGACCTCGACCGGCTCCCACGTGCCGATCGGGGCGAGGTTGTGCTGCAGCTGGACTTCGAGATTGTCGAGCGCGACGGCGAGACGCGCCTCGTCGGTCCGGCGGTCCTCGAACTCATGCCAGAGGGCGTGGATCTCCTCGCCGACCGGGGCGCCGAGCCGGGCGCGGATCTCCTCGATCGCCGCCCGCTCCCGCTCGGTCTTGCGCGCCTTGCGCTCGCCGATCTCGAAGACCGGCACGTCGCCGGCCGCCGCCTCGACCAGGTCGTGGACCAGGATCATCTTCAGGGCCTTGGCCAGATCGACCGGCCGCTCGAGATGCGGCGCGGCGATCAGGGCCATCAGCGCCATCGCCCAGCTGTGCTCCGCCACGCTCTCGCGCCGGCCGTCGGAGAGCCAGCTGTGCCGCAACTCCCGCTTCAAGCCCTCGGCGAATGCCATGAAGTCGACCAGCCGGCGGGCAGCGGAATCGGGTGCGGGAAACGGCGGGACGGGGGACATTGCACGGCTCCCGATTCGGTGGGGAGACGCATCGTAGCGGCCATCCGCCACCACCGAAACCAGGGTCGGTGCCTGCTCCCCGCCCACCCGCGGCGGGCCCCTCCCCACCGCTCGCGCGGCGGGGAGGAGGCACCAGGACGATCAGCCGGCGCGGCGGTGGCCGGCCTCAGAGGTCGCCGGCCGTTCCGATCGTCCGGAACCGGGTCTCGCCGCTGGCATCGTCGACGCCGTCGTTGTCGGTGACCAGCCACAGCGTGCCGTCCGCCGCCACCGCCAGGCCCTCCGGCTTGTCGCCGATCCATCCCCGGGTGTCGCGCAGCAGCGGCAGCAGGTCGATCGCCGCGGTCTTCTCCACCACCGGCAGCTCGCCGCCGGCCGGAGCGGGGGTCACGCCCGACAGGTCGATCACCGTCACCGCCTTGAAGGTCGAGTAGCTGCCCGGCTGGTTGTCCCGCTCGATCAGCGCATAGCGGCCGTCGCCGACATGCACGATCTCCGACAGGCCGACCCAGCCGCCGCGCGGCGAGGACGGCGCGTCCATCGGGTAGAGGACGAAGCCCCAGGCGCCGCTCTCCGGGTCGTAGACCGCCAGCTTCGCGTGGTTTGCGGGATCGCCCTCCCAGTCGCGCTGGATCGCCGCGACCACGCGGGTCTCGCCGCCGACCGGACCGACCGCGACGCCTTCGTAGCCGTTGTTGCGGGCGCCGTCCTCGAAGCCCTCGGGCAGGGTGACCTCCTCCTGCACCGCGCCGTCGGCGTCGACGCGGATCAGCAGATTGGGGCGGCCGTCGCCCGGGCGGCCCTCGCTGGCCAGCCAGAAGCCGCCCTCCGGCGCCACCACGACGCCCTCCAGGTCATAGCCGGCCTCGCCATGGGCGCCCCCGGTCACCCGGGTCACGGCGGTGATCGTCGCCGGGCTCTCCGAGGCGTCGATGGTGAAGATCATCGGCTCGGCATAGTAGCTGTCGCTGACCGCGTAGAGCGTGGCCGCGTCCTGCGGATCGGCGGCGAGGCCGCTGAGCGCGCCCCAGCCGATCGGCGCGCCGTTCGCGGGATCGGCGGCGGAGACGATCTCCGGATAGAACGGCGCCTCGGCCCCGCGTTCGAAGATCGTCAGGGTCGCGCGGATGCCGTCCTCCTCCGCGTCGTCCTCGGTCGCCACCACGAACAGGCCGCGGTCCGGGATCGCCAGCAGCCCCTCCGGCGCCACCGCTGTCGGCAGCACCTGCAGCAGTTCCGGCTCTCCGCCGGTGTCGCGATAGACGGCGACGAAGTTGCCCCGCTCCGAATTCACGAACATCAGAGTGTCGTCGCCGTAGGTTCCGACATCGACGCCTTCCGGTTCGGTGCCCTTGTTGTCGGCGCGGCTCTCCGGATAATGGCCCGCGGCCATGCCCAGGTGCTCGAAGGCGCTGCCCGGGGCGAACAGCACCTCGCCGTCGGTCGAGAAGATCGTGAAGCCCCGGCTGCCGCCCTCATAGTCGCCCTCGTCGGCGGTGGCGAACCGCCCGCCGTCGAGCCACGCCACGGCATCCGGCTCCCGCGGCACGGCTTCGAGGCCGGAATTGCCGCGGATCAGGCCGTCGTCTTCGGTGTCGATCCCCTGCAGGTCGACGGTGCCGCCCGCGAAGTGGCCGACGACGGCGCCCCCGGCCAGGTCGACCAGCACCAGGTGGTTGTTTTCCTGGAGCGTCACGACCGCCACGTTGTCGGCGTTGATGTCGACATACTCCGGCTCGGGATCGTCGCCCGCGACCTCCGCGAGGCCGGTCAGGTCGACGATCGTGGCATCCTCGCAGTTCTCGGGCGCGCCGCCGTCGCCCAGCGCGAACATGGCCAGGTGCCCTGCCGGCAGTTGCGGGATCTCGCCGTCGTTCAGGTCCTCGTCGCGCTCGTTCTCCACCACGACCGCCAGGAAGGCACCGTCGGGGCTGACCGCGATCGAATCGGGCTGGCCGCCGACGTCGCAGGTCGCGATCTCCGACCGGTCGGCCAGCGCGAAGGCGGAGACGTGGCCGGAAGGCTCGACGAAGCTTTCGGAGGAGTTGACCGCCGCATAGACCGCCGGGCCGTGCGCCGCAACCGAGGTCGGCTCGCCGCCCAGCGTGATCCGTCCCGCGCCCTGCGGCGCCGCCGGGTCGGTGATGTCGACGAAGCCGATCGCCTCGCCCGCGCCGTCGGTATAGATCAGCGTCATGCCGTCGTCGGTGGCGGTGACGATCTCTGCCACCGTTTCGGTCGCCGGGTCGGCGCCCTCCGGCAGGTTCTCGAACACGGGATAGGTCGCGACCCGATCGAAATAGGCGCCGTCCTGCGCCTGCGCCGCCGTGGTCACGGCGAGGCCGGCGGCCAGCGCCGCACCGGCGCCGGCGGCGATCACGGTGGCGCGGCCCGCCACGGAGGTCATGAGCGCGCGGCGCGCCCGGCTGAGGCTGGTCATCGTTCTTCCGTCTCCCTGTCGCCCACGGCGCGACCCGCCGCGCCCGGCCTTCCGACGGCCCGGCTTTAGCAGCGCCGCCGCAACGCTTTGGCGACAGTTCGATGACGATTGGATGATCGCGACGCCGCAAGCGGGATCCGGGCCCGGCGGCTCGGCGGCCCGCCGACGGCACCGTCCCTGCGGGCGGTCCCTCCGCGGCGGGCCGGATCAAGACCCGTCCCTGCGCGGGTCGGCAGAAACGGCAGACGGCGGTGGGGCGAAATTTCCCCGGCGCGGATGGGGTTATTGACAGGGCTTCGGTCGCATTCCGCTTGAAACCGCTGCAAACCGACACAAACTCCACCCCGTTCGCGATCGGCGGTGGACGGACTCCGGCGCCGGCGCGACGATGGGAGGATGATCGGTCGGTGCTGTCGAAGCCCCTCATGACGGTACACGAGGTCGCCGAGCAGCTGAAGGTCCGCGAGGCCACGGTGCGAACCTGGATCCGCGACCGGCAGTTGCGCGCCATCAAGTTCGGCAAGGACTGGCGCGTCGCGGTGGTCGACCTCGAAACGTTCCTGAACGAACGGGCCAACAAGTAGGCCTGGCCGGGGACGGGGACCGGCGGACGCCGGCAGGGCGCGACACCGTCGCCCGGCCGGCGGACAGGATCGCACGCCCACGCGGCGGACGGCAGGAAGGAGCGGGCGCCCGTCGCGGGCACCGGCAGAGGAGAGGCGGAGCGGACGGGTGAGCGCGGCGAAAGCCCCGGCGGGGGGCCCCTCGATAACCGGCTATCTGCCGGCATTGCTGCCGCTGGCCTGCGTCGCCGGCTTCGCCCTGCTGCTGCCGGGGGTGATGGCCGACGGCGGCTATCGCGTGGCGTGGGACTGGGTGCCCGGCCTCGACGTCGCGCTGTCGTTCCGGATCGACGGGCTGGCCCTGCTGTTCGCCCTGATGATCAGCGGCATCGGCGTGTTCATCTTCCTCTATGCCGGCGCCTATATGGCCGGCCATCCGCAGTTCTGGCGGTTCTTCCTCTATCTCGGCGGCTTCATGCTGGCGATGCTGGGGCTGGTCACCGCCGACAATCTGATCGCCCTCTTCGTGTTCTGGGAGTTGACGTCGGTCACCTCCTACCTGCTGATCGGCTTCAATCACGAGGACGCGGAGAGCCGGCGCAAGGCGCTGCAGGCGCTGATCGTGACGGGGGCCGGAGGGCTCGCCATGCTGGCCGGATTCCTGGTGCTCGGCCTGGTCGGCGGCTCGTTCGAGATTTCCGAGCTCGACCGCATCGCGGTCCAGCAGTCTGAGCTCTACGTTCCGATCCTGGTGCTGGTCCTGCTCGGCGCGTTCACCAAGTCGGCGCAGTTCCCCTTCCATTTCTGGCTGCCCAACGCCATGGCGGCGCCCACTCCGGTGTCGGCCTACCTGCATTCGGCCACGATGGTGAAGGCGGGCGTCTACCTGATGGCGCGGGTCAACCCGGCGCTGGGCGAGACCGACCTGTGGTTCTGGACGCTGGTGATCGCGGGCGGGTTCACCACCGTCTTCGCCTCGATCCTCGCGGTGCGGCAGACCGACATCAAGCAGGTGCTGGCCTACACGACCCTGATGGCGCTGGGGGCGCTGACGCTCTTCATCGGGGCGGGCACGGGGGCCGCGATCAAGGCGATGATGACCTTCCTTGTCGTTCACTCTCTCTACAAGGCGGCGCTGTTCCTGATGATCGGGATCGTCGATCACGAGACGGGTTCGCGCGAGGTCTCGGTGCTGCGGGGGCTGGGGCGCAAGATGCCGATCACCTTCCTCGGCGGTGCGCTGGCGGCGATTTCCATGGCGGGCATCCCGCCCTTCGTCGGCTTCATCGGCAAGGAGTTCCTCTACAAGGCGGGCCTCGAGCTGGAGATGGCGAGCCTTTGGGTGACCGGCACGATCTTCGCCGCCTCGGCGCTGATGTTCGTGGCCGCCGGCATCGCCGTCTTGCGGCCCTTCACCGGGCCGCTTGGCGAAACGCCGCAAACGCCGCATGAGGGACCCTGGGCGATGTGGATCGGGCCGCTGATCCTGGGGGCGTTCTCGCTGGGCTTCGGCCTGTTCCCGGATACGATCGAGGCATGGCTCGTCGCGCCCGGCACATGGGCCGTCTACGGCGATTACGATTACCCCGTCGATCTCTACCTGTTCCGCGAGGTCAATGCCGCCTTCCTGCTGTCGCTGGCCACCTTCGCGACGGGTGCCGTGCTTTACGCCGTCCATCGCCCCATGCGGGACTGGTTGGGCCGTGTGTTCGAAGCAAACCCGATCAAGTTCGATCCCGGTTGGGACCGCGTGCTGGACGGCCTGAAGGCGCTGGCCGCATGGCAGACGGGCATCCTGCAATCGGGCGTGCTGCAGCGCTACATCTTCACGGTCTTCGCGACGTTCGCCATCGGCATCGGCGCAACGATGTATTTCAAGGATGCGCTGGATTTCAGGATCGACTGGGCGGCCAGCCTCGACGGTCTCTTGTTCATGCATTGGGCGGTTCTTGTCTTCATCACCGCCGGATCGCTGTTCGCGGCGATGACGTCCAGCCGGATGACCGCCATCGCGGCGCTTGGCGTGGTGGGTGTCGGCATCGCGCTCGTCTTCATCATGTTCAGCGCGCCAGACGTCGCGATCACGCAGCTGCTGGTCGAAACGCTGGTGGTGGTTCTGGTCGCCGTCGCGATGCTCAAGCTGCCGCATCTGGCATTGCCCCAGAACCGGCAGCGCCGTCCGACCCATGTGGCGCTGGCCGGCGTGGTCGGTGTTCTGGTGACGCTCGTCCTGCTGGGGGTTCTGCAAGGCGAGATCGACATGACCATCCCCGAGTATTTCGCCGTCACAAGCTGGCCCGAAGCCTACGGCCGCAACATCGTCAACGTGATCCTGGTCGATTTCCGCGCGCTCGACACCTTCGGTGAGATCGCCGTGGTGGTCATCGCGGCCCTGTCGGCCTACGCCCTCCTGCGGGGTACGCGCTACGACCGAACCGACGCCGAAAAGGAGGATCGGTCATGAGCAAGTCCATCATCCTCGTCGCTGCCACGCGACTGCTTACGGCGCTGTTGCTGCTGTTCTCGATCTACATGCTGCTGCGTGGCCACAACCTGCCGGGGGGTGGGTTCATCGGCGGGCTGATCGGTGCGACGGGATTTGTCCTTTATGCCATCGCCCATGGCCCCGAAAGCACGCTGCGCACGCTGCGATACCAGCCACAGGACATCGCCATGGTGGGCCTCGGCATCGCGCTGGCCGCGGGCGTCTACGCGGTGTTCTTCGGCGAAGCCTTCTTCACCGGACAGTGGTGGTTCGCAGGCGCCGATCCGGCCGATCCCGACGACAAGGGCCTGCCGATCAGCTCGGTCCTCTTCTTCGACATCGGGGTCTACCTTGTGGTTTTCGGGTCGATCCTGACCCTTGTTCTCGCGCTTGAGGAGGAAGTCTGATGGAGATCCTTGTCGCCATCATGGTCGGCGTCCTCGTCGCGGCCTCGGTCTACCTGATGCTGGCGCGCAACGTGCTGCGCTTTCTCTTCGGGCTGATCCTGATCTCGAACGCGGCGAACCTGATCATCTTCGCCTCGGGCCGCCTGACGCCGGAGGCACCGCCACTGATCCCCGAAGGTGCGGACGCACCGCTGGACACCGTGGCCAACGCGCTGCCGCAGGCACTGGTGCTGACTGCGATCGTGATCGGGTTCGGTCTATTCGCCTTTGCGCTGACACTGGTCTACCGGACCTACCAGAACCTCGGCACGCTCAATTCCGACGAGATGCGCCTTGCCGAACCCGAGGAGAACGGCAAATGAGTTGGGTTCTCGCAAGCCCCATCATCATCCCCTTCGCCACGGCGGTGCTGGCCTTCCTGTTCCGGTCGGGCCCCGAGGGCCGCTGGATTTCCGTCATCGGCTCGGCGGGCCTGCTGGTGGCGTCGATCGTCCTGATGGTCGAGGTTCTGGACCAGGGCGTCATCGCCGCGCAGATGGGCGAATGGGCCGCGCCCTTCGGCATCACCCTGGTGGCCGACCTGCTGTCGGCGGTGATGGTCGTCATCACCGGCATCACCGGCCTGGCCGTCGCCGTCTATGCCTTGTCGGATATCGGCGCCAAGAAGGAGGCGCTTGGTTATCACGCGCTCTTCCATGTGCTGCTGGCCGGCGTCTGCGGGTCCTTCCTGACCGGGGACCTGTTCAACCTCTACGTCTGGTTCGAGGTCATGCTGATCTCGTCTTTCGGCCTGCTGATCCTCGGCGGGCGCAAGATCCAGCTAGATGGCGGGATCAAGTACGTGACGCTCAACCTCGTCTCGACGATCCTGTTCCTCGCAGGCGTGGGCCTCCTTTACGGGATGACCGGTACGCTCAACATGGCGGATCTGCACCGCGCCGTGCAGGAGGTCGAGAACCAGGGCCTGCTGCTGGTCGTCGCGGTGATGTTCATGATCGCCTTCGGCGTCAAGGCCGCGCTCTTTCCGCTGTTTTTCTGGCTGCCGGCCAGTTACCACACGGCCGCGTTCAGCGTGTCGGCCATCTTTGCGGGCCTGCTGACCAAGGTCGGTGTCTATGCGCTGATCCGCACCTTTACGCTGATCTTCACCACTGACGTCGCCTATACCCACACGATCCTTCTGTGGGTGGCCGGCTTCACGATGGTCACGGGCGTTCTGGGCGCCGCGGCGATGAATGATTTCCGCCGCATCCTGTCGTTCCACATCGTCAGCCAGATCGGCTACATGATCCTCGGTCTCGCGCTCTACACGCCGCTCGCGCTGGTCGGCGCGGTCTTCTACCTGGTGCACCACATCATCGTGAAGGCGAACCTGTTCCTCGTGGCCGGCGTGGCGCAGCGCATCGCGGGTTCGACCGAACTGGACCGCATCGGGGGGCTCTATCGCCATGCGCCGCTGCTCGGGTTGCTGTTCCTGATCCCCGCCTTTTCGCTGGCCGGCTTTCCGCCGCTGTCGGGGTTCTGGGCGAAATACGTGCTGGTCAAGGCGTCGCTTGACGCCGAGGCCTATGTCATCGCGGGTGTGGCGCTTGCCGTGGGGCTGCTGACGATCTACTCGATGACCAAGATCTGGGGGAATGCCTTCTGGAAGCCGCACCCCGACGGGGTCGAGCCGCGCCTGTCCAACCTGCCGGGCAAGGATCGCGCGGCGCTGCTGACACCAATCGCGGCGCTGGCAGTGCTGACCTGCATCATCGGTTTCTTCCCGGAACCCTTCGTGCAGTTCGCCGAACGCTCTGCGGCGCAGCTGCTGGATCCGTCTGCCTATGTCACCGCCGTGCTGGGTGTGCAGGGCGAGGTGATCGTGGAAGAGGTGCTGCCGGTCATGGAGGTCGGGCAATGATCAATGTCTTCGTCCTGAACATCTTGCTTGCGGTCGCCTGGGCGGCGCTGACGGGGAACATCACGCTTGGCGGTCTGGTGGTCGGCTTCGTCCTCGGCTCGGGCTGTCTCTTCCTGACCAGATCGCTTTACCCGGGCTGCGAAAATTATTTCCGTCGGGCCCGAAAGTGGACAAAACTGGTCGTGCTGTTCCTGTACGAGCTGTTCGCCTCGTCGGTGCAGGTGGTGGTGGCGGTCCTGAGTCCGAAGCCGACCTTTCGGCCCGGTGTCATCTCGATGCCGCTGACCGTGCGCCGCGAGATGGAGGTCCTCTTGCTGACCAACCTCATTTCACTGACCCCCGGCACGCTCAGTCTCGACGTGACCGAGGATAGCGAAACGCTCTATATCCACGCGATGTTCGCAGATGATCCCGACGCGATCCGCGAGCAGATCAAGGGCGGTATGGAAAAGTGGGTCATGGAGGCGATGGAGTAGAGCGATGGATGTTCTGGGAACCGCGATAGATATCTCTTTCGTGCTCGTGATGCTCGGCGTCGCCTTCGCCTTCGTCCGGTTGGTCATCGGACCGAGCTTGTCGGACCGGATCGTCGCGCTCGACATGATGACGGTCCTGATCGTCAGCTTCTGCGGGCTTTACGCCATCAGGTCCGAGGATACGGCGTTCGTGGACGTGGCCATCGTGCTCGCGCTGGTCGGCTTCCTTGCGACGGTGGCGCTGGCTCGTTACGTCGAGCGTCGGCGGAGCAGTGCGGCTCAAGACGAGACATCCAGGAAAACACCGGCGGCGGAGGGCCCGAGCGATGGCTGAATGGATCATGGCGGCCTTCGTGCTGTCCGGCGGCTTTTTCTGTTTCGCAGCCGGTCTGGGGGTGTTGCGCTTTCCCGATGTGCTGATCCGGATGCACGCCTCGACCAAGGCGGGGACGCTGGGATCGGGCCTCATCCTGGTGGCCGTGGCGATCTTTTTCGCTGACAGCGCGACGATCTCGCGGGCGATCCTGGCGATCCTGTTCCTGATGCTGACGGCACCGGTTGCGGCGCACATGATCGGGCGTGCGGCCTTCAAGACAGGCGCATCGCTGTGGAACACCCGCGTCGAGGATGGCGCGAAGGAAAACCTCAACCGCTGAAACGGGGGCCGCTGCAGCCCGCCGAGCGGCGGGCGCGCGGCCGGTGCTGCCGTCAGGTCTGCAGGAACGCGTGGGTGCCGTCCGGCTTGATGGCGACGGCCGTCAATCGCCCGGTGGACCATGCGGCCGTATCGACGCCGATCCGCCCCTCTGCGAACACCGGGCTGTCCAGTTCCACGTGGCCGTGCGCGACCCAGGCATCGTCACTCCGCGGCGCGCTGTCGAACTCGGGATGCCCCCAAAGCAAGACCCGCGCGGTCTGGTCTTCCATGGCGCGCGCGGGGTCGGCACCGGCGTGCACGGCCCACAGGTTGCCCGATCGCCAGCTGAGCGGTCGCTCGGCCAGCCAATCGCGCCCTGCCTCTCCCAGGGCCCGCCCCAGGCGTGCGGCGGCCTCGGCCCAGTCCTCGGCCTTGGCCGAGGTGTTCAGATCATGTGTCGGGATGCGGAAGCTTTCGAGGGTCGCGGCCCCGCCTTCGCGCAGCCACCGAGGGCCGCGCAGCGCAGGGTCACTCAGAAAATCGAGCATCATGCGCTCGTGATTGCCCATGAGGCAGGTGACGTTCTCGGGAAAATCGCGGGTCAGTTCCCGCATCCGCGCCAGAACGCCCATGCTGTCCGGGCCATGGTCGATGTAGTCGCCCACGAAAACGAGCTTGGGATCGGCGCTTCCCGTGCCGCCGATATGCGCGTCGATCAGTTCGAGCATCAGTTCCAGAAGGTCCGCACGGCCGTGCAGGTCGCCGACGATGTAACTGGTCGCCGCCGGGCGCGGCAGGTCCGGGTTCATCGGCCCTTCGTCCGGGGTCCGGTCGGCGGCGCGGCGGCCAAGGAGAGAGCGGAACGGGCGCATCATGCGGGGGAGGTGCGCCTTTGCCGGTGGATTGGCAAGGGGTGGAGGGCTTGCCCGCCCCGCTTTCAGTCGCGCGCGCGCAACACACGGGCAGGTCGCGTCGACAGCGGGCGCCACGCGAACGCAAGACCGGCCAGAAGCGTGGCAAGCGCGCCACCCAGAATGATCGCGACCGCCGAGACCGGTTCGAACCGATAGGTGGTGTCCATCACCAGGGTCATGACCGCCCATCCGCCCAGTGCGCCGGCGACGATCGCAACCGCGCCCGCCGCCGCCCCGAGCATCGCGGAGCGCAGCGTGAAACTCAGCAGGATGCGCCTGCGCGAGGCGCCCAGCGTCTTCATCACCGCGGCCTCGAAGACGCGCCCCCGCTCGCCCGCCGCCGCGGCGCCGATCAGGACGATGAAGCCCGTGACCAGTGTGGCGCCCGCCCCGTAGGAGGTGGCGGCGGCCAGGCTGCGCAGCGCCTCGGCCACGCGGTCGAGCGCGTCGCGCACGCGGATCGCTGTGATGTTGGGCGCGCTGCCTGCCACGTCGCGCAGGATCGCGGCCTCGGCCGCCTCCTCGGCGTAGACAGTGGCGATATGGGTGTGCGGCGCGCCAGCCAGCGCGTTTTGCGACATGGTCAGGACAAAGCCGATCCCGGCGTTCTCGAAGCTTACCTCGCGCAGCGCGGCGATTTCCGCTTCGATGTCGCGCCCGAGGATGTTGACGGTCAGCCGGTCACCGACGCCGATGCCGATCTCCTGCGCCTCTTCGGCGGCGAAGGCCACCAGTGGCGGGCCGCTGTAGTCATCGGGCCACCAGGCACCCGCGACGATTTCCCCCGGCGGCGGAGCGGTGGTGGTGTAAGTGACGCCCCGGTCGCCCTGGATGACCCAGTGGTCCCCCGCGACCTCGGTCGCGCGCTGGCCGTTGATGCGGGTGATGATGCCGCGCAGCATCGGCGCCGTGTCCACCCGGCTGACCGCGGGGTCTGTGGTGACGCGGTCGAGGAAGGGCTGGAGTTGGTCCGGCTGGATATCGACGAAGAAGTAGGAGGGGGCGACTTCGGGCAGGTCGCGCTGGATCGCGGCGCGCAGGTTCGAGTCGATCTGCCCGACCGAGGCGAGGACTGCGAGGCCGAGGCCGAGGGAAAGGACGACGCTGGTGGCCTCGGACCCCGGTCCGCCCACCGCGCCAAGTGCCGTGCGCAGCGCGGTCCGCCCCCGCACGGCCTTGGCCCGGGCAAGGCGCCGGGCCAGCGCCCGGATGCCGCGCGCCGCCAGCGCCAGCAGGAGGAGCGCGCCGAGGATGCCGCCCGCCGTCCCGAGCGCCAGCCGCTCGATCCCCGACAGCCATGTCGCCGCCCCGATGAGGGCCGCGGCCAGCGCCACGGTCAGCGCCATCCAGACGGGCCGCGGCAAGGCCCGCACCGGGCCCGATGCGTCGCGGAAGAGCGCCGCGGCGCGCACCTGTTCGGTGCGGGCCAGTGGCCAGAGGGTGAAGATCAGCGCGGTCAGTGCGCCATAAAGCGCGGCCTCGGCCAGTGGACCGGGGTAGACGGCGAAGGCGATGGGCACGGGCAGTTGCGCGGCGATGAGGGGCGCGAACACGAAGGGCAGCGCCGCACCGAGCGCAAGGCCCAGGGCAAGGCCCACGAGGGTCAGCAGACCCACCTGCGCGAAATAGGCGGCGAAGATCGTCCGCCCCTCGGCGCCCAGCGTCTTGAGGATGGCGATGGTCTCGACCTTGCCGTCGAGGTAGGCGCGCACGGCGGCGGACACGCCCACACCGCCCACGGCCAGGCCGGCCAGACCCACGAGGACGAGAAACGCGCCGATCCGGTCGACGAATTCCTGCACGCCCGGTGCGCCATTGCGGCTGTCGCGCCAGCGCATGCCGGTTTCCTCGAAACGGTCACGGGTCGCGCTGGCGAGGGTGGCGAGGTCGGCGCCTTCAGGCAGGGCAAGCCGATACTGGCTGTCGAACAGTGTGCCGGGCGCGAGCAGGCCCGAGCCCTCGAGCCCCTCCAGCGTGACGATGGTGCGCGGGCCGAGGCCGAAGCCGCCCGAGGCGCCATCGGGTTCGGTGACCAGAACCGCGCGCAACTCGAAATCCTGCGTGCCGAGGCGGAAGACATCGCCGACCGCAAGCGCCAGCCGGTCTACCAGCAGCCGGTCCATGACCGCGCCGGGGTGGTTCGTGGTGGCAAGCGCATCCTCCAGCGGTATGGCCGGGTCCAACTCGACCTCTCCATAAAGCGGGTAGGCGCCATCCACGCCGCGCACCTGCGTCAGCCCGCGTTCGGCGGTCTCGCCGCGGTCGACCACGACCATGGAGCGAAAATCCACCGTTTCGGAGACACGGTTGGCGATCTGATCCATCCACGCTCGCTCATCCTCGGAGGCGAAGCGGTAGGTGAAGGACATCTCGGCATCGCCACCAAGGATCACCGCGCCCTCCCGCGTCAGTCCCGACTGGATCGCCTCGCGCACCGAACCCACGGCGGCGATGGCGGCCACGCCGAGCGCAAGGCAGGCAAGGAAGATGCGAAACCCCTTCAGGCCGCCCCGCAACTCCCGCCGCGCGATGCGAAGCGCGACGCTCATTCCGCGGCATCCCTCAGCGCGTCCGCCTCGAGCCGCCCATCGCGCAGCCGCACCTCGCGGTCGCAGCGCGCGGCCAGTTCGGGCGCGTGCGTGACCAGCACCAGCGTCGCGCCGTGCCGGTCGCGCAGGCCGAAGAGCATGTCCATGATCGCCTGCCCGTTGGTGCCGTCGAGGTTCCCGGTCGGCTCGTCGGCCAGGAGGATCGCAGGCCGTGGTGCTGCGGCACGGGCCAAGGCAACGCGCTGCTGCTCGCCGCCGGACATCTGGCTGGGGTAGTGATGCGCGCGCGAGGCGAGGCCGACAGCGGTCAGTTCGGCCTCGGCCCGCTCGAAGGCATCGGCGTGGCCTGCCAGTTCCAGGGGCGTCGCCACGTTTTCCAGCGCGGTCATCGTCGGGATCAGGTGGAAGGACTGGAACACCACCCCCATATTGTCCCTGCGAAAGCGGGCGAGCTGATCCTCGTTCATCGCGGTCAGGTCCTGTCCCAGCGCCCGGACCTCGCCCCCGGTGGCACGTTCCAGCCCGCCCATGAGCATGAGGAGAGACGACTTGCCAGACCCCGACGGCCCCGTGAGCGCCACGGTTTCCCCCTTTTCCACCCGCAACGTGATGCCGTGCAGGATGTCGACGCGGCCCGCGTTGCCGTCGAGCGACAGGCGCGCATCTGTCAGGGTAAGGACGGGATCGGTCATCACTAAACGCCTCGGTTCACTTCTGTCCTTGGCATATGGGGCCTTGGCCCGCACGGGCAAGGCGCTGGCCCTGGCGCTGATGGTCGCGTGGCCTGCCGCGGCGCAGGAGGTGACGATCGCCGCGCTGGGCGACAGCCTGACGCAAGGCTACGGGCTGGTGCAGGAGGAGGGGTTCGTCCCGCAGCTCGAGGGCTGGCTGCGCGACCGCGGCCATGACGTCAGCGTGATCAACGCGGGCGTGTCGGGCGACACCACGGCAGGTGGCCTCGCGCGCGTCGGCTGGACGCTGACGCCCGAGGTGGACGCGATGATCGTGGCGCTGGGCGGCAACGACCTGTTGCGCGGCATCCTGCCCGAGGCGAGCCGGGCCAATCTCGACGGCATCCTCTCCGCCGCGGCGGAGGCCGGGGTGGAGGTGCTGCTGGTGGGCCTGTCGGCGCCGGGCAATTACGGGCCGGAGTTCAAGGCCGCCTTCGACGCGATGTATCCCGAACTGGCGGCGGATTACGGCGTGCTCCACGTCGACAGTTTCCTCGGCGCGCTGACCGATGCTGCCGAGGCCGACCCGGCCACCGCCCTGACCGCCTACATGCAGCCCGACGGCATCCACCCAAACGCTGCGGGCGTCGCGCTGATCGTCGAGGCGCTGGGCCCCGAGGTCGAGCGCCTCATCGCGCGGGTTCCGCGATCGTGACCCGCGTGCCCGCATCGGCGCAGATCTGGCGCAGGGCGGGCGGCGGGGCGGCATCCGTCACCCAACGGTCGAGATCGCGCAGCGAGCCGATCCGCACCGGGGCTGCGCGCTGCAGCTTGCCCTGATCCGCGACCAGCATCGCCGCGCGCGCCTGTGACAGGATCGCGCGGCTGACGCGCACCTCGTCGGGGTCGAAGTCGAGCAGGTCGCCTTCGCCGTCCAGCGCCGAGGCGCCGATCACGGCGATATCGACCTTGAATTGCCGGATCGTCTCGACCGCCATGTCGCCGGTCAGCCCGCCATCGGCGCGGCGCAACCGCCCGCCGGTCAGGATCACCTCGGCGGTGGGATGCGTGCCCATGATCTGTGCGACGTTCAGGTTGTTGGTCACCACCATCAGGTTCGGGGTGTCCGCTAGCGCGCGGGCGACCGCCTCGGTCGTGGTGCCGATGTTGAGGAACAGCGATGCCCCCGCGGGGATCAGCGCGGCGGCGGCTTGCCCGATCGCCTCCTTCGCGTCGGCCGACAGGCGGCGGCGTTCCTCGTAGGCGATGTTGGTGACACCCGAGGGCAGCATCGCGCCGCCATGGGTGCGGGCAAGCAGCCCGGCCTCGCACAGTTCGGTCAGGTCGCGGCGGATCGTCTGCACGGTCACATCGAAGGCGGTGGCAAGGTCCTCGACCCCCACGCGGCCCGCCTGGCGGGCACGGTCGAGGATGTCGGACTGGCGCGGGGTCATGATCATGTGATCGTCTATAGCGAAAAAAACCGAACATGAAAATTGACAAAACGAACATGAGGTGAGAGGCATGGGCGTCTTTCATGCCCCGCAAGGGGAAGGAGTCGCCATGGGCGCGCGCTACGACCTTTTCGTGATCGGCGGCGGCATCAATGGCTGCGGCATCGCCCGCGACGCGGCAGGGCGCGGCCTGTCGGTCTGCCTTGCCGAGATGGGCGACCTTGCCGGTGCGACCTCCTCGGCCTCGACCAAGCTGTTCCACGGCGGGCTGCGCTATCTCGAATTCTTCGAGTTCAAGCTGGTCCGTCACGCGCTGGAGGAGCGCGAGACCCTGCTCCGCGCCATGCCGCATATCAGCTGGCCGATGCGCTTCGTCCTGCCGCTGTCGCGCGACATGCGCTTCGACAGCACGACGCCCACCTCGCGGCTCTTGACCGCGGTCATGCCGTGGATGAAGGGGCGCAGGCCCGATTGGCTGATCCGGCTTGGGCTGTTCCTTTATGACCACCTCGGCGGGCGGAAGATCCTGCCGGGCACGAAGACGCTGGAACTGACCGGCACGCCCGAGGGCGCGGCGCTTCAGGATCGCTTCACCAAGGCATACGAATACTCCGACTGCTGGGTCGAGGATGCCCGCCTTGTCGTGCTGAACGCCCGCGACGCGGAAGAGCGCGGCGCGCGCATCCTGACGCGGACCCGCGTGACCGGGGCCGAGCGCGCGGGCGACCATTGGCGCATCACGCTTGACCGCGACGGCACGGACGAAGTCGTCGAGGCGCGTGCGCTGGTGAACGCAGGCGGGCCGTGGGTGGCCGATATCGTGCAGGGCGTTATCCGGCAGAACAGCCGCGAAAAGGTACGCCTTGTGCGCGGCTCGCATATCGTGGTGCCCCGCGTGGCCGAGCATGACAAATGCTACTTCTTCCAAGGTGGCGACGGGCGGATCATCTTCGCCATCCCGTATGAGACCGACTTCACGCTGATCGGGACCACGGATCAGGAACACCATGACGACCCGCGCACGGCCATCTGCACCGATGCGGAACGCGATTACCTGCTGGGCTTCGCCAACCAGTATTTCCGCAAGGCCCTGACCGCCGGGGATGTCGTCTGGACCTACTCCGGTGTCCGCCCGCTTTACGATGACGGGGCCAAATCGGCCACGGCAGCGACGCGCGATTACGTCCTGTCGGTCGATGACAACGGCCCGATCCTGCTGAATGTCTTCGGCGGCAAGATCACCACGTATCGCAAGCTGGCCGAGGATGCGTGGGACAAGCTCTCGCCGACATTCCCCGGCACGCGCGGCCACTGGACGGCGGGCGTGCCGCTGCCCGGCGGGGATTTCCCTGTGGACGCGGTCGGGCAGCTTGTCGAAGAGTTGCGCGCCGCCCATCCGTTCCTGTCGGAGCGTTGGGCGAAGCGGCTTGTCCGCGCCTATGGCACCGAGGCGGCGCTTGTCCTTGACGGGGCGAATACGCCCGGGGATCTCGGCCGCGATTTCGGCGCGACCCTGACCGAGGCCGAGTTGCGCTGGCTGATGACGCGCGAATATGCCCGCCGTGCGGAGGACGTGGTCTGGCGCCGTTCCAAGCTGGGCCTGCGCCTGACCGCCGAGCAGGTGGCCGAGATCGACGCCTTCATGAAGGCGGAAGCTCGGGCGCTGGCTGCCGAGTGACTTGCAGGCGCGGCGCCTTGGGATAGGCTGACCGCCAAACAGAAAGGGGAGGGGGCGATGACCCAGGTTCTGGCCATCGATCAGGGCACCACGTCGACGCGCGCGATCCTCTTCGGCGCGGATCTTGCGCCGGTGGCCAGCGCGCAGCAGGAATTCACCCAGCATTACCCGGCCTCGGGCTGGGTCGAGCATGATGCGGACGAGATCTGGCAAACCGTCGTCGCCACCTGTCGCGGGGCGATGGAAAAGGGCGGTGTCAGGGCCACCGACATCGCCGCCATCGGCATCACCAACCAGCGCGAAACCGTCGTGGTCTGGGACCGTGAAACCGGCGCGCCCGTGCATAACGCCATCGTCTGGCAGGACCGCCGCACCACCGCTTTCTGCGCAGGGCTGAAGGCCGAGGGACACGAGGCCATGGTGCAGGAGAAGACGGGACTGTTGCTCGACCCGTATTTCTCGGGGTCCAAACTTGCGTGGTTGCTCGACAATGTCGACGGCCTGCGGGCGCGGGCCGAGGCGGGCGAGGTCGCCTTCGGCACGGTGGACAGCTGGCTGATCTGGAAGATGACCGGCGGCGCGGCCCATGTGACGGATGCCACCAATGCCGCGCGGACGCTGCTTTACAACATCCGCGAAGGGCGGTGGGATGCCGAGATCTGCGGCCTTCTGAACATACCGATGACGCTGCTGCCCGAGGTAAAGGATTGCGCGGCTGACTTCGGCCTTACCGATCCTGCGCTCTTCGGGGCTGCGATACCCATTCTGGGTGTTGCCGGCGACCAGCAGGCGGCGACCCTGGGGCAGGCCTGTTTCACGCCGGGCATGCTGAAATCGACCTACGGCACCGGGTGCTTCGCGCTCCTGAACACCGGCGAGACGCTGGTGCGGTCGCAGAACCGGATGCTGGGCACCATCGCCTACCAGTTCGACGGCAAGCCCACCTATGCGCTGGAAGGCTCGATCTTCATTGCTGGCGCGGTGGTGCAATGGCTGCGCGATGGGCTGAAGATCATCACGGACGCCGCCGAAAGCGGCCCATTGGCCGAGGCCGCGGACCCCTCTCAGCAGCTGTATCTCGTTCCCGCCTTCACCGGGCTTGGCGCGCCCTACTGGGACCCCGATTGCCGCGGCGCGATCCATGGTCTCGTGCGCAACTCGGGCCCGGCGGAATTCGCCCGCGCCGCGCTGGAAAGCGTCGGCTATCAGACCCGCGATCTGGTCGAGGCGATGGCCGCCGATTGGCAGGGCGCGGGGGGCGGCGACGTCCGCGACGCCCTTTCCGCTGCGACACTCAGGGTCGACGGCGGGATGAGCGCATCGGACTGGACGATGCAGTTTCTCGCCGACATCCTCGGCGCACCCGTCGATCGGCCCGAGGTGCTCGAGACGACCGCGTTGGGTGCAGCCTGGGTCGCGGGGATGCGTGCAGGCGTCTATCCCGACGCCGAGGGCTTCGCCCGAACCTGGGCGCTCGACCGGACCTTCGAGCCGCAGATGGACGCGGCCACGCGCGAGGCGCGCTACGCGGGCTGGCAGGATGCGGTCGCCCGCACCCTGAGCCGTCCATGAGTGCCGCCACACTGCGCGTCGCGCTGGCACAGATGTGTTCGGCCGACACGCACGAGGCCAATATCGCCACCTTGGCGCAGCTTGCCCGGCAGGCGGTTGACGAGGGCGCAGAGCTTCTGGCCCTGCCAGAGGTCGCGGGGTTGATGAACCGCGATCCCGAAACCTCGCGCAGGCAGGTCGTTGTGGCGGAAGATGACCCTTTCATCGCCGCCTGCCGCGATCTGGCCGCGCGGCACGGGCTGTGGATCCATACCGGCTCGACCCCGGTGCTGGGGCCGGACGGGCGTTACCTCAACCATTCCACCCTGATCAACGCCGCGGGCCGGATCGTGGCCGAGTATGACAAGATCCACCTCTTCGACGTGGCGATCGAGGGGCAGGCGCCCATCGGCGAGTCCAGGCGCTTCGCGCCCGGCGACCGAGCCGTGCTGGCCGAGACCCCCTGGGGACCTTTCGCCATGTCGATCTGCTACGATCTGCGGTTTCCCTATCTCTACCGCGCCTATGCGCAGGCCGGTGCCGTGATGATGTTCATCCCCTCGGCCTTCACCGTGCCCACGGGCCGCGCCCATTGGGACGTGTTGCTGCGCGCCCGGGCGATCGAGACGGGCGCCTTCGTTCTGGCCGCGGCGCAGGCAGGGCACCACGCCGATGGCCGCGAGACCTGGGGTCATGCGCTTGCGGTCGGGCCATGGGGCGAGGTGCTGGCCGATCTGGAGCGGACGGCCCCGGCGCTTCGCGTTCTGGATCTGGACCTGTCGCAGGTGTCCCGTGCCCGCAGCCAGATACCGGCCTGGTCGCTGCACGAGGACCGGGCCGTGCTCAGGACCTTGCCGGAGGGGTAGGAGCGGCGACAGGTCACGCCCTGGGCGTGGAGCGTTTCTGGCCGGCGATCGCTTTACAATTCGGGCCATGCCCGTATCAGGGATATCCAAGGACGAGGGCCGAGCCATGCGCGATGCAGAGATCCATGACTGACCCCGAATTGATCACCCCCGTCATCCTGTGCGGCGGGTCGGGCACGCGGTTGTGGCCCTTGTCGCGGCGGAGTTATCCCAAGCAGTTCTCCGATCTTGTCGGTGGCGAAAGCCTGTTCCAGGCCTCTCTCCGGCGCGTGGGCGGGGCGGGGTTCGCACCCCCCGTGATCGTGACCGCATCCGAGTTCCGCTTCATCGCCACGCAGCAGATGGCCGAGACCGGAATGGACCCCGCCGCGATCCTGCTCGAGCCCGAGCCGCGCAACACCGCGCCCGCGATCCTTGCCGCGGTGCTGCGCATCGCCGAGGCGGCGCCCGAGGGGCTGGTGCTGATCACGCCGTCGGACCATGTCGTGCGCGACGTGCCGGCCTTTCATGCCGCCATCGCGACCGGTGCCGAGGCCGCCGCCGAGGGGCGGATCGTCACCTTCGGCATCCGGCCCGACCGGCCCGAGACGGGCTACGGCTACCTCGAACTGGACGCGACGGGCGACGGGCCGATCCCGCTGCGCCGTTTCGTCGAGAAGCCCGACCGCGCCAGTGCCGCGGCGATGCTGGCCGATGGCCGCTACCTGTGGAACGCGGGCCTGTTCCTTGCGCGGGCGGATGTGCTGATCGCGGCCTTCCGCGCGCATGCGCCCGGTGTGTTCGACCCGGTCCGCCGCGCGCTGGCCGAGGCGCAGCCGGATCTCGGCTTTCTGCGGCTGGCGGCGGGGCCCTGGGCCGAGGCCGAGGATATCTCGATCGACTACGCGGTGATGGAGCGCGCGGGCGATCTGAGCGTGGTGCCTTTCGACGGCGGCTGGTCCGACCTCGGCGGCTGGGAGACGGTCTGGCGCGAGATGGCGCGCGACGCGGATGGCGTGGCGGCCGGCGGCCATGTGCAGGCGATCGAGTGCCGCGACACGCTGCTCAGGTCCGAGGCGGAGGGGCAGGTGCTGGTCGGTCTGGGCCTGGAGGGGATGATCGCGGTGGCGATGCCCGACGCGGTGCTGGTCGCCCCGATGGAGCGCGCGCAGGACCTGCGGCTGGCGGTCTCGGCGCTGAAGGCCGCGGGGGCGAAGCAGGCGACGGAGTTCCCCAAGGATCACCGGCCCTGGGGCTGGTTCGAGAGCCTTGCGTTGGGCGAGCGGTTCCAGGTCAAGCGCATCCACGTGAACCCCGGCGCGTCGCTCAGCCTGCAGAGCCACCACCACCGGGCGGAGCACTGGATCGTGGTGCAGGGAACGGCGAAGGTGACGGTGGGCGACGAGGTGCGCTTGGTGTCGGAGAACCAGTCGGTTTACATTCCGCTGGGGGCGGTTCACCGTATGGAGAACCCCGGCAAGGTGCCGATGGTGCTGATCGAGGTGCAGACGGGGGTGTACCTGGGGGAGGACGATATCGTGCGGTATGAGGATGGGTATGGCAGGGGGTGAGGGGATGGATAAGGCGATGAAACGTCCCGCGTTAACCTTTCCCAAATCGGTCGCGGAATATGTTTGCCGTGCATATTCAGAAGCTGACTCCATACTTGAGTACGGAAGTGGTGGCTCTACGGTTCTTGCGTCTGAAATGGACGGCAAGAGAATTTACGCGGTGGAGAGTGATAAGGTCTGGGCGAGCAATTTGAAGGATTACATCCGATCATCGGATGCGACACGCTCGATACCAGAAATTATCTACGCCGATGTTGGACCAACAACGAAATGGGGTCATCCGGAAAACACCACAAGCTCAAAAAAGTTTCATCTTTACCCTTTATCGATTTGGAATCGAAGTGACCTGGTTGCGCCGGATGTTGCTTTGATTGATGGCAGGTTTCGGGTGGCATGTTTTTTTGCCTGTATGCTCAGCACACAAAAAAATATGACGATTCTTTTCGACGATTACACAGAAAGGCCGCGTTACTGGATCGTTGAAAAATTCTTTAAGCCGGAACTCCAGGTGGGCAGGATGGCAGTGTTTCAGATTGAGCGCAGGGCGCTTGCCGCGGATTCGCTTTTAAGTGTTATCGGTTCTTTTTCTGATCCAAGTTAGGCTAATTAGGCGGAGTGCGGCTGTAGTTGAAGGTTATGAAATCCGACTCATAGCGCCGAACGACGCGATCCACATCAACACCTGCCCAGATTTCCGCCTTCGGTCTTGGTGAAATATTTTTCCTGACGTCGGTGTTTATTTTGACGTCTGGCGCGATCTTTTTCAGAATAATATCAAGATCCTTATCGAAATTTTCAAGCTTGCCTACGAAGGACACCATTGGGCTCCGTTGTGATGACGGGAGCGCAAGCCATTTTGTTTGCGGGTCGAAAAGCCAGCCATCGTCAAGCCAAATGTCGTCCTGCAGGAAATCTTGAAACGAGTTAAATTTCTCAAACCTGATGGCCTGGCGCTCGGGAAGTCCGCGCCATGATTTCAAGAACCTGTACAGCGAAGATAGCCTGTCAAACGGATTTCTCACAAACGCAAAACTGAAATATTCTTGGAAGTCGTCATGACCCATCAATGCACATACCTGTTCGGCGGTTGAGTGCTTGTGTATGTTGAACCTCTTGCCATAAGACTTTTGATAAGCAGATCCAAGCTCAGAAGATCCGATTTCAATATCTTTGTACGTTGTAAGAGATTGCAATATAGCAGACAACGACGTGCCGGCAGTTTTAGGGATATGGATGAAGACAAATTTCCGCGAGTGATTGATTATCATCAGCACTGCCTCAAGCCTCTGAATGGTCGGCTCTGCCGACATGTAATGTATATCGTTGATATATCCGGGATGTATCCAAAAATTCACTGAATTGATCGCTAACACCTTCAAGGCTTCCGGAGGTCAAGAAATTACTTTTCTGTGGAATTTTGGCAGGCGTCTTGTGAATTGAAATGCTGTAGCCAAATTCATGATGCATACCGATGTCTCTGCATCTAGCTATTACCGGCCAGAGTGACTTCTTCTGCTCATTTTTACAGCGGTCGTTTACCATTTTTGGTCCTCGGGGCATGCCTCTTGTTTCGCCAAAGTCTGCCCACTTTTCTCGATTTGTGGCAAAACAACTCGATGGAAGCCAATCAAAAAAGCAATACTTTGAAATCAATGAACTCTGCTGTGCTTCGCGCAATGCTCCAAGTTTAATTTCTTCTGAAATATGATTGCCCTTGCTATCAAAATGCTTTGACTCACCAGCAATCGCCCAGACTTCGCCCCGAAGAAAGCCTTCATGTCCAATCATTGTCTTGAACCATTCCAGCGCATCAAGCTCATAGATCAGATCATCTTCAGAAAAAATCACCCAGTCATGGTTTTCGAAGCCATAATCTATCGCAACCTTGGCGGTTCCGGCAGTGCCGCGGCCCCTTGACTCTGCAATGAAGGTCTCGGAATTGAAGTTTCCTGCATGCTCCAAAAGCCACTTTTCAATGGCTGCTCTTGTGGCCGAGTGCTCAATACTGTATTGATCTGCAAAACGATTTCCATTAAGTCCGTCTTGCACGACAATTAAATCAAATTCTTTTGCATATTTCGCGCGAGCAAGGCTATCCAGCGTTCCGACGATAGTATCAGCCTTATTAAAGGCTTGCACACAAATTGCCGCTCTGGTCATTTCTGAGCATCCTTCAGTATGATTAACTTATTTTATCGATCAGGGAGAAATCCATCGTATTTTCCGAACCTAACATACCAATCACGGATCCAACGTTTTCATCATTTTCAGCTCGTGCGCTTCTATTGGCCTGTACTGGGGTAAAATCGAGTGTAGGGTACACTGCTTGCAGCTCCTCCTCTAACCGCCCCATCGCCTCCCCAAACGCCTCCACCCGGCCCACCACCGTCAGCTCCCCCAGCGCCCTCTTCGCGCGCTCCAGTTCCGTCCCCTCGCCCGGCATCAGGCTCGCCAGCCGGTAGGTCTGGAAATTCCGGCACTGCCGGTCCCCCGGTTGTGCAAGGCGCGCGCGGACGTAGCCCTCGAAATCATGCGTCTTGGCCAGTTGCGCCCCCCAGGTGTCGGCGGCCTGCGTCCGCTCGAACCGGTAGGCCGACTTGATCCGCTCGATCGGGTCGCGCAGCAGCAGGAGCGAGATCACCCGCACCCCCTCCACCCGCGGGATCGGGCCCATCATCGTGTGCGAGGAATAGGCGATGGCCTGCGGGGTCTGGCGGATCCACTCCTCGACCAAGGCGGTATTGTTCCCGCCATTGGCGGGGAATTCCCGTGTCACCCACTTGCCGGGGAAGTTCTTCTTCAGGATCGCATCCACGGACGTGCCCGCGTTCTTGAACAGATGATAGTGTAGGATGATTGTACGTTCTGCTTCCAAAATCGCCTCGTTACACCGAGGCGGATCACAGCGCCCCGAACAAATCCACCGCTTCGAACGCGGCTTTCATTTTCACTCGTCCCGCTTCGAAGGAGAAGCGTTGCCCCGCGTAGTCCCGGGCGGCCTTCGACATCGCGGCCCACAACTTGTCATCCTTCGACAAGGTCATGATCGCCTCCGCCCACTCCTGCGGCGTTTCAACAATCAGGCAATCATGCCCGGAACGCAAGCCGATGCCCTCGGCCGCGATCGGGGTGAGCACCGTCGGGATGCCATGGGCGATCGCGCTCAGCACCTTGCCCTTGATCCCCGCCCCCGACAACAGCGGTGCGATAAATATCCTGTGACGGCCATACGCGTCGGCAATGTCTTCGACGAAACCAGCCGGATCGATCACGTCCGAGGCAAGCGCCCTGATATCCTCGCCCATGCCGGAGCCGTAGATCGTCAGATGCGCACCGGTTCCGTCCAACAGGGGCATCACCTCGGAACAGAACCAGCGGACCCCCTCGCCGTTGGGCGGGTGGTTGAAACTGCCGAGAAAGGACAAGCCCTTGCGCCCCTTCAGGGCCGGCACCCGATCGGGGATATCGACGACCCAGGGGCAGGTCATCACACGGGCCGCGCCCTCGGTGTGGGAGGCGATGACCGAATGCTCCACCTCGTTGTAACTGAGCACGACATCGGCCTGTTTCATCATCTCGAGTTCCTGGTCACGCACGGCGCGGACGGCGGCCATGCGGCTCGGGTCACCGGCGCTGAGTGCTGCGCGCAATTCCCGCAAGAAGTGCAGGTCGGCGTTGTTGAGCAGGATCCGCGCCTGAGGCGCATGCCGCCGGATGTAGGGGATCGTCTCTGTCGCGACCTGATAACGGGTGATGTAGACGGCGTCGAACTCGGCTGCGCGCCGCTCCAGGAATTCGGGCACCGACAGGAAAAAGGGCGCGGTGATCACCTCGACGCCGCTGCGCTCCATCTCTTCGGTGTAGCTGCCGAAATGGGCGAGGTTCTGCGGCAGGAAGGTGACCTTGTAGCCAAGCGACTGCACTAGTTCGATCTCGCGGCGTGCGGCATAGGATCCTGCGTCGCGGTCTTCGCGCGGCGTGCTGTAGTCGATGAAGAGGACACGGCCGATGATCCCGCGGTCTTTCTCCAGGTCGGGCTCGTGTCCTTCCTTGCCGAATGTCGCGCAGGTCTTGGCCCAGCGACGTTTGAACTTGGGTCGATTGACCTCCTGGTACCGCTTGAACCCCGAGGCGGTGTCGGTTCCGCTGGTCACGCCTTCGAAATGGTAGACGATCGAGGACGGCACGAAATAGGTCTTGAAGCCCGCCTCACGCACCTTGAAGGCGAAGTCCGTATCCTCGAAATACATCGGCTCCAGATACGTCGACAGGCCGCCGACGTGGTCCCAGATCGCCTTGGTCGTCATCAGGGCCGCCCCCGAAAGGTAGTCGGCCTGACGCGCGTAACAGAAACGCGGATCCCATGGGTTCGCGCCGTTTCCGTAGTTCCATGGGTTCCCCGAGCCCCAGATGATGCCGCCGGCATCCTGAAGCGACCCGTCCGGGTAAAGCAGTTTCGAGCCTGCGAGACCCACGTTATCGAAACGGCCAAAGGCGTCGATCAGGTTGTCCAGCCATCCCGTGGTCGGCTCGGTATCGTTGTTGAGCAGCACGACATATTCGCCGCGCGCCTCGGCAGCCCCGGCATTGCAGGCGCGGATGAACCGCTGAGGTTCCGCATTGCGGATCACCCTGATCCCCGACACGATCGTTTCCAGATGCGCCGTTTCGTCCGTGGAGGCATCATCGACGACGATGACCTCGAAGCTGGCCTTGTTGTGGGCCACGAGCAGCGCACACAATCCGTAATAGGTGACATTGACCTTGTTTTGTGCCGGGATGATCACCGTCACCTTGGGGTCTGCGACCTGCGGAAAGGCGATCGGCTTGAGCTTGAGCGTGTCATGGGTCAGATCGAGGGTGTCGAGCGCTGTGGCAAGCGAGGCTTCATCCATTCCCTCGATCGGGTCCCGAAGATGGGCCCGGAGCGCCTTGTAGCGATGGTTCGCGCGGACGGTCATATCCGTCGGGAAAGGTGCGCGTGACTCGCGTGTCATCACCTCATGCGGTGTGAGGATGCGTGGCGCCAGAACCGGAAGAGACAGGAAAATCTGGCTGCCCGACAGGTCCCGGATGGTGATCTCCACGATCTCGCCGCGCAGGCAGTGCGCAGGCAGGCGGATCGGTGTGTCATCCGACCTGATGGAGATGCTGTCGTGCGCGACCCCGTCGATGTACATCATGGCGGTCAGCGCCACATTCGATTTCAGGACGATGGTGTGGCCGTAATCGTTCTGAAGGGTCACCCTGACCGGTTCGGGCCGGAACAACTCGATCCGGTCATTGCGGGATTGCAGTTCGAGCGGACTGTCCTGTGATGATCGGAAAACCGGCACGCGGGCGTGAAACCACTTGCCGCCCACATCCTTCGTCACGTCCAGTTTTTTCGGCTGCACCCGTTTTGATCCGATCCCCGACCTCACGACCCGGGCATTGGCTATGAAGATGTAGGGGTAATCCTCTTCGGTGTCCGGCCTGTATTCGCGATACCGGATCTGCATCGACACGTTGCAGTCCCGTCCGACGACGGGCGATGCGACGGAGATCCGCTGGTAGCTTTCTTCCGACCGGCCCCCTGCGAAAGCCGGGTCGAGCGGGACATCGACCGTCACGGCATCGCCACCATCCAGCGGCGCGAACCGGACGATCAGGTCGGCGGCGCAACGATGCGTTCCGACAAAGGCTTCGAACGCCCAATCCACCTCTGTCGCAGGCATCATGACGGTCTCGTTGATCGAGATGATGTGGCTTTCGGAAAAGCCGTCGATCCGCATCTGCAGCGTGCGCCCGTTCTCGAGGGCCCAGTCCGGCATGACGTTTTCGTACGCTTCCGTTCCGAACTCGACCCTGGTGCCGTCGAGGAGGTGCTCTTCGATCTCGGCGCCATGCACCGGATAGACGAAGGCAGCGGAGAACGGCAGATCGACGGGGTGCATGTCGGCGTCGGAGAGCAGTGCGAGGGCGACACTTTCCCCGTTGAAGCGCAAGGTCATGTCCGTCTCGGCGGCCTCGGGCGAGGCGTTTATGTACAGGTTTCCTTCGCTCAGAACCGCACTTTCGAGAATACTTGCAATGGACATCGAACCGCGCTTGCCTTCGCCAGGAATACCGTCGGATTTCATTTTCGGTCATCCGGGCAGGATTCGCCACCGTGCTTTGCCGGGTGGCGGCGAAAAAGTTGGCCGTTGGCAACATCCAATTGCAATGGTGGCCGCTTGCGCCCAGCGGCTGTGCGGACTGTGTATCGCAGACCGCTGACGTTGCCGCCGGTCGTCGCGATGCCGCTTCGACCGGTTTGCGGCAGCAAATGACCTGTCAGATCCTTGTTGCCCGACTGCCCTCGGCCCGGTCCGGATCATCCTGCCCTGCGGCACGCGGCGCAGGGCCGCGGGCGGCTTTTCGCTCCGGCCCCATGCGCTATGATCTTGTCCAAGTGCCCGCCCGCGCAGGCCCATGGATCGACAGCAGGATATGCGATGACCCGAGGCACCGGCCGCAGAACGCCCCGAACGTCGATCCGACGGATCGCGGGCCCGTGCGCGGTCGTCGCCCCCTCCAGCACCATTCCTGGTGCGGCCGAAACCGGGGCGCCGGAGTTTGACCCGGCGGTCCGGCTCGAGCCCGTCACCGGCGTTTTTTCCGCCAAGACGGTGACGCCGACCCCCGAGGGCGAAGTCAGCCTTCCGGGCGCGAGGGGGCTGAAAGTGGACAAGGTGCGCGACACCTCGATCGGGGCCGCACCATGATGCGGCGGCTTCTGCGCCCATTGGGTGCTGCCGTGCTGGTGGCCGGTCTCGTCGCGGTCGTTTTCGTGGCGATCGAGACGCGCCCGCCGCTCGTGTCCGACCCGCCTTCTGAGGGCACGGATCGCGCGGCTGCACTCTCGGCCTTCCTGGCCGAGACAGCGCCCGCCGAGGGCACGGCGCCCCGCGGTCCATGGGTTCTGTCGCTGCCGCAAGACCATGGCAGCCACCCCGAGGCGCCCGCCGAGACCTGGACGATCTCCGCTGCCCTGACCACCACCGATGGTGCGCGGTTCGACCTGTTCCTGTCCTTGCTGCGTTACGATGTGGCAGGGGCGGAGGGGGGCACGGACGCGCCGTTACCCTGGGACGTCGCGACGCTTTGGGCGGGACAGATCGTCCTGATCCCGTCTGCGCCCGCACCCGCCCTTACCGCCGAGCGCTATGCGCGGATCGCCGGCGCGGCGGGCCATGACGCAGCCGCGCAGGAAGTCTGGATCGACGACTGGACGATGTCCTACGGCATCGGAGACGGGGCCGAGGGCCTTCGCCTGCGCGCCTCTGTGGGAACGGCGCTGCTCGATCTGTCGCTTGCGCCGGACAAGCCGCCCCTGGCGCCGGAGGGGTCGGATGCGGTCGGGCCGCGCGGCTTTGCAATGCCACGGCTGGCGGTCACCGGCTCCGTCGTGATCGACGCCGAGGGCGCCGAGGTTTCGGGGACGGCATGGCTCGACCGGAGCTGGGGCGACCTGCCCCTGCCGGGCGGCCCGATCGGCTATGACCGGCTGATCGTGCACCTGTCGGATGGCAGCGACCTGTCGCTCTTGCGGACGCGCCGGATCGGGCGGGCGGGGGCCGCCACCCTCGACGCCGTTCTGATCGACCCCGACGGCGCCGTGACCTATCTCGAGGATGCGGCCCTCGACCTGGAGGTGCGGCGCGCAGAGGGAAACACCCCCGCGGCATGGCGCCTGACCGGGGCGGGGGTCGATATCACGGCGACGGTCGGGCGCTGGACGGTGCAAGATGTCCTCGCCCCGGTTCGGCTGGGTCCGGCCGATGTCGAGGGACGTGTGAACGGCGCCGCGGTCGCGGGCCGCGGTGTGTTGGTGCTGACGGAGGGAGGCGAGGAATGACACGCTGGCGCAGATATCCGGGACGTGGTGCCCTGCTCCTCGCGGTTGCGGCCCTCGCTCTGGCCGCCGGGTGCCGCGAGGAGGACGCGACCGAGTATCGGTCCCCGACCGGCCCCGTGCCAACGGCCGAGCAGCGACCCGGTGACCCGCAGGCGGGCTATCACGCGCTGGTCAACGCGCCCTATGTCTCCTGCGGTATCCCGCTTGACGCCTTCCGTCGCCTGTTCCCCGAGACCGACCCCGCCAGCCGCCTTCCGGGGCGCGAGGGGGTGAACGCCGATCTGCCCTATGCCTTCACCGCGCATGAGCGGGCGGATGGGGTCACCGTGGTGTCGAGCAACTGCCTGACCTGCCACGCCGCCGAGATCGGGGGCGAACTGGTCATCGGGCTGGGCAATGAATTCGCCGATTTCACGCAAGATCCCCGCCGCCTCGCCCTGCAGGCCGGAACCTATGTCCGCGGAGCAGCCGAGACCGCGGCCTGGGAGCACTGGGCCGACCGGGTCGAGGGGATCGCGCCGTATATCCAGACCGCCACCGTCGGCGTGAACCCCGCGCCGAACCTGACCTGGGCGCTGATGGCGCATCGCGACGCGGAAACGCTGGAATGGTCCGACACGCCCCTGATCGATCCGCCGCCGACCGAGCCCTTGCCGATCTCGGTGCCGCCCTGGTGGGGGATGCAGCACAAGACGGCGATGTTCTACACCACGGTCGGGCGGGGCGATCACGCGACCTTCATGCTTCTGGCCTCGATGCTCTGCGTCGAGGATATCGAGGAATTCGAGACCGTCGATGCCTACGCCGCCGACATTCGTGCCTATCTCGCCTCGCTCGAGGCGCCGGAGTATCCGTTCCCGATCGACGATGCGTCCGCTGGCCGCGGCGCCGACATCTACGCGCGGACCTGTGCCGACTGTCACGGCGGCGGGCCTGATGCGGTGGCCTTTCCCAACAGGGTCCACCCGCTCGACGAGATCGGCACCGATCCGGCCTATGCGCTTGCGGCGACCGACGGCTCGCGCGACCGGTTCTACGAGTGGATCGCGCGGTCGCCCTATGGCGACAGCGACAGTGCCGCCCCCGCGCGGGGCTATATCGCGCCGCCGCTCGACGGGGTCTGGGCGACGGCGCCCTACTTGCACAATGGCTCGGTCCCCAGCCTCGCCGCGCTGCTGAGGCCCGGTGACCGCCCGCGCTACTGGCGGCATGTCCTGCCACGGTCCTACGACGAGGCGGCGGTGGGGTGGCGGCACGAGGCGTTGGAGGCGGGGCATGCGGCCGAGACCGATCCCGCGCAACGCCGCCTGATCTACGACACCACACGGCCGGGATATGCCAACACCGGCCACTCCTACGGCGAGGATCTGAGCGACGATGAGGCCGCCGCCCTGATCGAGTATCTCAAGACGCTCTGACCCTGGGCCGCTGGACCGCGTGGCGGTGTGGCCCGATGTCGAAGGGGACGATTGACAGGTGCCGCGCACTGTCGGATGCCTGCAATGACGCGGCGGCCAGGACCGCAGGGGGGCAGGGGTGCAGGCATGACGACCGAGGCCGTATCGCTATGGGACGAGACCGCCGCCGAGCCGGAGGTCCGCAACCGCCCGCTGCCCGAAGGGCGCATCGACCTTGCCATTGTGGGTGGCGGGTTCACCGGCCTCTCGACGGCGCTGCATGCTGCCGAGGCGGGCCTGTCGGCCCATGTGATCGAGGCCAACCGCATCGGTCACGGCGGCTCGGGTCGCAACGTGGGCCTTGTCAACGCCGGGGTGTGGCTGCCGCCGTCGGCGGTACGCGCCAAGATGGGCGAGGCCCGCGGCAGCGCCTTTCTCAAGCGCTTCGGCGACGGGCCCGGCATGGTCTTCGACCTGATCGAGCGGCACCAGATCCGCTGCGAGGCGACGCGCGAGGGCACGATCCATGCCGCGCATGCGCCCTCCGGCATGCGGGGGCTGGAGGGGCGATTTCGCGACTGGCGGGCAATGGGGGCGCCGGTCGATCTGCTGGACCGCGATACCGTAGCGCGGCGCACCGGCAGCGCGGCCTTTCACGGCGGCCTGCTCGACCATCGGGCAGGCACCGTGAACCCTATGGCATATGCGCGCGGTCTGGCCCGTGCCGCCGAGGCCGCCGGGGCGGGCATCAGCACCGGCATCAGGGCCACCGGCCTGTCGCCCGAGGCAGGGGGGTGGCGCGTCGACACCGAGGCCGGCCCGATCCGGGCCGCGGCCGTCGTGCTGGGGACGAACGCCTATACCGACACGCTGTGGCCGGGGCTGAACCGCAGCTACACCACGATCCGCTATTTCCAGCTGGCGACCGAGCCGCTGGGCGCGGATGCGGCGCATATCCTCGCCGGTCGGCAGGGCGTCTGGGACACCGCGCCCGTGATGACCTCGCTCAGGCGGGACGCCGCCGGGCGGCTGATGATCGGGTCGATGGGCCGGCTGATCGGCACGGCCGAGCGCGGCCTGTCGCGCCGCTGGGCCGAGCGGCGTATCGCGCGGCTTTTCCCCGAGTTGGGCCCGGTCCGCTTCGAGGCGGCCTGGGATGGCGAGATCGCCATGACGCCGGACCACCTGCCGCGCATCTACCGCCTGGCCGAGGGCCTCTATACGCCGATCGGCTACAACGGGCGCGGCATCACGACCGGCACGATCTTCGGTGCCGCGATCGCAGGCCTGCTGACCGGTCAGGACCCCGAGGCGCTACCCCTGCCGTTGACGGATATGGCCGCCGTTCCGACCGCCCCGCTGATGCGCCGGGTTTATGCCGCGGGCTTCGCCGCCCACCAGTTGTGGCGCAGTCTCTAGCCCCGGTGCATCCGCGAATCGCCATCCCGCGTGGCTGGCGGGGCCATGGCCGTGGTGCCGGAACGGGGGGCATCGGCGGCACCGCGGCGCGCAAATTCCACCCAAGCCCATGCAACACCCGCCGATTGCAGGGCTTTCCATGGGCTTGACGGTAGTCTGCCGCATAAAATCCGCCTATAAGGGAACAGCCTGTGCCGGCACCGGGGAGGACGCCAACATGATACGCTCGGAACTCATCCAGAAGTTGGCGGACGAAAATCCGCATCTCTACCAGCGGGACGTGGAACGCATCGTCAACGCCGTCTTCGAAGAGATCATCGAAGCCATGGCGAGCGGCAACCGGGTCGAGTTGCGCGGCTTCGGCGCGTTCTCGGTCAAGAAGCGGGACGCCCGCACCGGCCGCAATCCGCGCACCGGCGAAAGTGTCGACGTCGAGGAAAAGCATGTCCCTTTCTTCAAGGCCGGTAAGCTGTTACGCGACCGCCTGAACGGCGACGCCTGAACCATATCGGGAGCATTCTGGACATGGCCATCCTCCGATACCTGAAATACCTTTTCCTGATCGTCGTTGCGCTGGTCCTCGTCATGATGGCCTTCGCCAACCGCGAGATGGTCCTGCTCGAGGTGATACCCGAGGCCTTTACCCCATGGCTCGGCGTGCAATATGCCGTCGAGTTGCCGCTCTTCGTTGTCGTTCTGGGCAGCGTGATGGTGGGTCTCCTGGTCGGGTTCGTCTGGGAATGGCTGCGCGAGTATCGCCACCGCTCCGAGGCAAAGACCCAGAAGCGCGCGGCCAAGGCGCTGGAGCGCGAGGTGCAGACGCTGAAGGGCCCGTCGCGTGACAGCACCGACGAGATCCTCGCCTTGGTGGACGGGTCGGGCCAGGCCCGCTGAGGCACGCATGGACATCGCCATCAAATTCTGCGGTCTGACGCGGCCGCAGGACGTGCATGCCGCTGCATCCGCCGGCGCCCGTTACGTCGGGTTCGTCTTTTTTCCAAGGTCGCCCCGCAACGTCACGCTCGAGGCCGCGCGCGCCCTTGCGCTCGAGGTTCCGCCGGGCATAGCCAAGGTCGCCCTGACGGTCGATGCCGGCGATGCCGCCCTCGACGCGCTGACGGGGGCGGTTCCGCTCGACATGTTGCAGCTGCATGGCCACGAAGGCCCCGAACGTGTCGCCGAGGTGCGCGCGCGCCACGGGTTGCCGGTGATGAAGGCGCTGGGCGTGGCCGAGGTGGCGGATCTGGCGCAGATCGATGTCTATTCCGACGTGGCCGACCAGCTGCTGATCGACGCCAAGCCGCCCGGGGGCGCCGACCTTCCCGGCGGCAATGGTCTTGCCTTCGACTGGCGGCTGCTCGCGGGCCGCAAGTACTGGACCAAGCCGTGGATGCTGGCCGGCGGCCTGACGCCCGACAACGTGGCCGAGGCCGTGCGCCTGACCGGCGCGCGGCAGGTCGACGTCTCCTCGGGGGTCGAGGCTGCGCCGGGCGTCAAGGATGCCGGGCGCATGGCGGCGTTTGCGCAGGCGCTATCCGGATGAACGTGCCCCGGCTGATCCTGCATGTTGGCCACCCCAAGACGGGCACCAGTGCGCTGCAATCTTCCTTTGCCCTGTCCGTGGAGGCCCTTGCCGCGCAGGGGATACACTATTCGCCCGCCGGATCGCTCGACCTGGCGCGCGACGGCAAGATCACGAGCGGCAACGTCAATCCCCTCCGCCTGGTCGAGACCTACAACAGGGCCGTCCGGACCGCGGCGGGCGCAGAGGCCGTGCTGCTGTCGAACGAGGCCTGTTTCATCGCCTTCGAGAAGGACCCCGCGCCGCTGCGCCGACTGACCGAGCAAGGGGTGCCGGTGGAGATCGTTCTGTTCCTGCGGGATCCGCTGGATTGGGCCGGGTCCTCCTACATGCAGTCGATCAAGCGGCATGGCGGCAAGCGATCGTTTTCCGAGTTCCTGCCGAATGCCCGGTTTCTCGAACGGGTCGAGCATTTCCTCGAGATCTGCGATGCGCTGAGCCTGCCGGTCTCCACGGCGAATTACTCGCGGTGCGAGGGCGGGCTGGTGCCGCGGATGGAGGCGCTCCTCTCCCTGCCGCCCGGCACGCTGGCCGCACCTGCCGGGGGGCGCATCAACCGCTCCATGACCTTGTCCGAGGCCTATCTGCTGCGCCGGATCAACGCCGATCTGGGCCGCCCCGCAGCGCGCGCGGTCTCCACCGCCCTGTGTGAGCGTTTGCCGGATATCGCGCCCGAGCGACCGGACCTGACGCGCGAGGCCTTTGACGCCTTCGCGGACCGCAGCCGCCCGATCGCAGACCGGTTGAACGCGCGTCTGGCTGCCGAGGACCATCTTGTCCTGCCCGATTACGACGACGTCTTCGCCGGGATCGAAGCGGTCGAACAGGTCGGTCTGACGTTCTCGGCTGCGCAGGTCCGCGCGATCACCGAAGCGCTTGGAGAGGTGATGGCATCGCCGCAGGACCATCCCGACAGATCGACGCCCGGCATTGGATCACAGCGGTCGGGCAACCGAGCGTTCTGGAACAGGCTTTCCCGGGCCTTGCCTTTACGCCGCCGGTAAGGACGGCTATCTCATCTGATCGAACAACCCGAGGGGACCGGCACATGCCCGACGACATCCTGAACAGTTTCATGACCGGCCCGGACGAGAAGGGCCGTTTCGGCGATTTCGGCGGGCGTTTCGTCTCCGAGACGCTGATGCCGCTGATCCTCGAGCTGGAAGCGCAATACGAGCACGCCAAGACCGATGACAGCTTTTGGGCCGAGATGGATTTCCTTTGGAAACACTACGTCGGCCGCCCCAGCCCGCTTTATTTCGCCGAACGCCTGACCGAGCGCCTCGGCGGTGCCAAGATCTACTTCAAGCGCGACGAGCTGAACCATACCGGCGCGCACAAGATCA